>ERZ894229.5-NODE-5-length-378844-cov-85.3806_pt1 | contig 378844 bp, 292 predicted proteins | sample MGYA00380295_ERZ894229 | MGnify/ENA primary metagenome ERZ894229 (study PRJEB32331, sample SAMN06328479) | human gut metagenome | biome: human gut microbiome; feature: stool | host: Homo sapiens | collected 2014-09-17 ...
GCGTAAGCCAGCAGATTTACAGTCTGCCCCATTTGGCCACTCTGGTATTTGCCCTACATTTGAGCCTCTTGTCGGATTCGAACCAACGACCCCGAGATTACAAATCACGTGCTCTGGCCAACTGAGCTAAAGAGGCATACACTAAAAAGCAACCGTTACGTTCTATTGCGAGCGAAACGGCTGCAAATTTAGATATTTATTTCTTTATCGCAAAACATTTGCGGAGTTTTTATTTATTTCTAAGCTTTTCCTTGTGTTTAACCAATTGCTTCTCCAAAGCCTCAAGCGCTTCGTCAACAGATTGTTCAAAAGAATCACATACTTTACTTGCATAAAATTCGCCATTAGGAACTATCATTTTAATTCCAGCTTCTTTGTTTTCTGCGGATTCAGGCTTAACAACCTTTAGTTGAACTTCAACTACTTTTATATCATCATGAAACCGTTCCAGTTTCAACGCCTTCTTCTGAATAAATGACTGCAATTGTTCCGAAGCATCAAAATGAATTGATTGAATTCTTACTTCCATAATAACCTCCTTTTTTTATGACCTCGGATGGGCCTGTTTATACACCTTTTTTAGTTCCTCAAAAGTAGAATGCGTGTAAACTTCAGTCGCCGCCAGACTTGCATGTCCAAGCAATTCTTTAACAACATTAAGTTCTGCTTCATTATTTAGCATCGAAGTTGCAAAAGTATGCCGCAAGACATGGGGACTTCTTTTCTTCATGCAAACCACTTTAGAAAGAGCTCTTTTAACTATATTATAGACCAAAGTAGCATACATACGCTTTCCATCAACAGTTACAAAGAAAGCATCAGTTTGTAAATCATCCAACTGACTTCTTTTTAAAAGATACTCTTCTATGTCTTTTTTCAGTTCTCCCGCAAAAGGAACAAGACGTTGCTTATTTCTCTTACCGGTCACCTTAAGAAGAGACAAACCCAAATCAACATCTCTCAGATTCAAATTTATCAATTCAGATCTTCTGATTCCGGTGCAATAAAACACCTCAATAATCAAACGATCTCTCATAGGCGCAAAACCGTCACCAAAATCCACTTCATCTAAAAGTCGGTCCACATCAACTGGCTTCAGAAACATCGGTAGTTTTTTCTCCAATTTGGGAGAGTTCAAACCACTAAGAGGATTTCGATCTATTTTATTCAGACGAAGAAGATACTTATAAAAAGATCTCAAAGAACTCAGCTTCCTTTTCACAGAGGCAGCAGAATATCCTTTGTCCATCAGAACAACAATCCATTCCCTGATCAGCAAAGAATCAACCAAACAAGGACTAAAAGAAGTCCCCTTTTCCTCGACAAAAACTCCAAACTGAAGAATATCACATTGATAACTTTGAATCGTCTTATCAGAGTAACATTTTTCCAGTCTGAGGTAGTCAAGAAAAAGATTAATCAATTCCATATCATTGCATCTATAATTACGCAACGAATATAAGAAAGAAAATCAATAATTCAAAAGGAAACCTGAAATATTAATCTTCAACCTGCTGAAGTTTCTGTACGTAAACAGCATGTTCTTTCTTAAGTCTTTTAACCACAGAGGGTTTATCAAACTGCTGTCTGCTTCTTAATTCTTTAACTATTCCAGTTTTCTCAAATTTTCTTTTAAATTTCTTCAGCGCTTTTTCAATGTTTTCGCCTTCTTTTACAGGTACTACAATCATTTTAATATTATTAATGTTATGGTTTATAATTCGCTGTTAAATTGCGGGGCAAAATTACACATACTTTCCTTATTCACAAAACTTTCTGCAAATATTTCTTTCTAACTAACAGAATATTATGTATATAGATAGAATATTGGCAGTCTATAATCCATATATTATATGGGATTAATTAAATTCTTATCTTTGCAAAACATGTAATTACCTAAATTATACAGTATTACGCAGTATGATTACAATAGAAAAAATAGCCAGACTTAGGGAACAGATGAAACGTCTGAATCTGGCAGCATTTATTATCCCAAGCAGCGATCCTCACTTAAGTGAATATGTAGCTCCTCATTGGAAAAGCCGCGAATGGCTTTCCGGTTTTACAGGATCTGCAGGTACCATTGTAATAACAAGCCATAAAGCAGGCTTATGGACTGACTCCAGGTATTATATACAAGCTGAAAAGCAGATCCAAGGTTCCGGAATTGAATTGCACAAAGAAGGGCTCCCTGCAACACCTACTATACCAGAGTATCTTATCAGAGAACTTCAACCAAATGAAATAGCAGGCATAGATGGTTCCTTGTTTTCAGTGAATGCAGTCAGATCCATGCAAACAGCCCTGAGCAAGTATGGAATTAAGCTTCACACCAAACACGATCCACTCAAAGAAATATGGAAGGATCGTCCGGGCGCACCAACTAACAAAGCCTATATTTACCCAACGAAATATGCAGGTAAAAGCTGTTCCGAGAAGCTTATACTCATACGAGAAGAGCTTAGGAGAAATGAGGTGGATGCTTTGTTAACCAGCGCATTGGATGAGATATGCTGGACATTAAATTTACGAGGAAGCGATGTAAAGCATACACCTGTGTTCATCAGCAACCTTATCATCACACCACAAAGCGCCCACCTTTTCATTGACCCGGCCAAAAGAACGAAAGAAGTGGATGATTATTTAATAGAGAGCCAGATTCATATACATGATTACGACTCCATTCACAACTTCCTGAACACCCTTCAAAGTGACAAATTACAATTTGACCCTTCAAAGACCAACTACAATCTTTATTCTCATTTGCCATCTTCATGCCAAGCCTATGAGAAAGAAAGTCCGATTGCATTGTTGAAAGCCGTTCGCAATACGGAAGAGATCAAAGGCATACACCACGCCATGATTAAAGATGGCATTGCACTGGTTAAGTTTCTTCATTGGCTGGAACAAGCTGTTCCAACGGGCAAAGAAACAGAGGTCAGCATTGATCAGAAGCTATATGAATACAGAGCAAGCCAAGAATTATTTGTAGACAAAAGTTTTGATACGATAGCCGGATACAAAGAAAATGCAGCAATAATACACTACTCGGCGACACAGGAGAGCGACACATTATTGCAATCCAAAGGATTTCTATTAATTGATTCGGGAGCACAGTATCTAGATGGAACCACAGATATAACTCGAACGATTGCTCTAGGAGAACTCACCGATGAACAAAAAAGAGACTATACCCTGGTACTCAAAGGACATATTGCATTGTCATTGGCCAAGTTCCCCTCAGGAACAAGAGGAGCACAACTCGATGTACTTGCCAGAATGCCTTTGTGGCAAAACAACATGAACTTTTTGCACGGAACTGGGCATGGCGTAGGACACTTCCTAAGTGTACACGAAGGTCCGCAAAGCATCAGAATGAATGAAAACCCGGTCGTTCTACTTCCTGGAATGATTCTGTCAAATGAACCCGGAGTATATAAAAAGGACAGTCACGGCATTCGCACGGAAAACTTAATGCTAGTAGTTGAAGACGCTGAAGGTCTTTTTGGAACCTATTTAAAATTTGAAACCCTCACCTTGTGCCCAATATGCACCCAAGGAATTATCAAAGAACTACTTACAAGAGAAGAGATAATATGGCTCAACCAATACCATCAAACCGTATATTCCACCCTATCACCCTACCTCGATGAAAAAGAAGTATTGTGGTTAAAAGATAAAACTCACGAGATTTAAAATTAAAGATATGGCAATAATAAAATCAGTAAGAGGGTTTACCCCTGAATTTGGAGAGAATTGTTTTCTGGCCGATAACGCTGTGATGATAGGAGATGTAAAAACCGGAAAAGATTGCAGTTTCTGGTTTAGCACCGTTATCAGAGGAGATGTAAATTCAATCAGCATAGGAAATGGCGTAAACATTCAAGATGGAAGTGTACTGCATACCTTGTACCAAAAATCAACGATTGAAATTGGCAACTATGTATCGGTAGGACACAACGTAACCATACATGGAGCCAAGATCAAAGATTACGCACTAATTGGTATGGGATCAACCGTTCTCGACCATGTTGTTGTTGGCGAAGGAGCCATAGTAGCGGCCGGCTCCTTGGTACTCAGCAACACCGTAATTGAACCGGGAAGCATTTGGGGAGGCGTGCCCGCCAAATTCATTAAGAAAGTCGACCCCGAACAATCCAAAGAGCTAAATGAAAAGATAGCCCACAATTATTTAATGTATTCGGACTGGTACAAATAACTGATCACAGCCAAATAAAAAGAATAGCCTCCAAGTTCAGCACATAACTTGGAGGCTATTTAATTCTGTATTTAGCTATCTTTAGAAATTAATCATCGACAACACCTTATCCGTTGCTCCGGCATTGTTTGTTACATAAAAACCCGCATTAGAACCGGTTTCTCTGTGAAAATGTTCATCTGTCAGAAACCGATCAAATAAAGAACCGAGCTCCTCATAGTTACTAATAGAAAAAGCCCCCTGCGCCTCTATCAACTGCTTAGCCTCCATAAATTTATGGTATTTCGGTCCAAATACAACCGGTATGCCATAAACCGCAGCTTCCAGAGTATTATGAATGCCAACGCCAAAGCCACCACCAATGTAAGCCACTTCACCATACCTATATATAGAAGACAATAAGCCAAAGCAATCAATGATCAAACAGTCGGCCTTCTGAACATTCCGTTCGTCAGCTCTCGTATATCTTACATAAGGACGTTTAAGTTTTGAAATAATCTCCACCAGATGATTTTCATCAATAACGTGCGGTGCAATGATCAGTTTCATTTCAGGATGCGTATTGAAATACTCCAAAAACAAATCCTCATCGGGCCCCCACGAACTACCGGCAACCAGAGTAAACGAATCACCTTTGAACTTCTCAACCAAAGGCAATTCCTTTGCCTCCTCCCTAATCTGCAAAACCCGGTCAAAGCGAGTATCACCCACAACCGTTACCTTGTTAATGCCGATCTTAGACAAGAAACGCCTAGAAGCTTCGTTTTGCACAAACAAATAATCAAAATTCTTCAGCACATTCCGGTAAGTACCGCCATACCACTTAAAGAAAATCTGATCCTTACGAAAAATAGACGATACACTATACACCGGAATTCTTCTTTTATTGAGTTCATCCAGATAATTCTTCCAGAACTCATACTTAATAAAAAAAGCCATTACCGGATTTGAAATATCTAAGAACTTCTTCACGTTACGCGGTTTATCAAAAGGCAGATAACAAACCACATCCGCTCCCCTGTAATTCTTACGCACCTCATAACCCGAAGGCGAAAAAAAGGTAAGCAATATCTTATAATCAGGATATTTTGCTCTGATTTTCTCAATTAGCGGCCGTCCCTGCTCAAATTCCCCTAACGAAGCAGCATGAAACCAGATATAACGGGCATCCTTTTCAATTTGTTGGCGAAGCAATTCATAAACAACCCAATGCCCCTTCATCATTTTGCGAGGCTTCCGGCTAAAGGGAGCCATGATATGAACAATCAGGTCGTAAATGCCAATTGCAAGATTATATAACATAGATCTTATTTCAAAATTTCAACAGCGCGTTTCATACGAGAAAGAGTTTCTTCCTTGCCTAAAACCCAAGATATATCAAACATGTGAGGACCTTTGCCCTCTCCTACTAAAGTTAGTCGGAACGCATTCATAATGTTTCCCGTGTGATACCCTTTGGCAGCAATCCAGTCCATAACAACCTTCTCCTGTCCCTCGATGCTAAAATCCTCGATAGCTTCGAGCACATCGGCCAGTTCGAGCATAGATTTAGCCGAATCCTCTTTCCAACGCTTTTTGACTGTTTTTTCGTCATATTCTGTCGGAGCCACGAAAAAGAAATCGCACACATCCCACAGTTCACTGACAAAACTCACACGCTCTTTCATCATTCCCACAATCGTTGCAACCTTTTCAAAAGGCGCCTCAACCCCGTGTGCTTTCAATATAGGAAGGAAAAGCGTGGCAACATCCTCGTTGCTCTTCTTCTGAATATATTGATGATTAAACCAGATGCCCTTTTTATAATCGAACTTAGCTCCCGCCTTGCTGCATCTGTTAAGGTCAAATAACTCAACCAGCTCCTGCATCGACATTAGTTCCTGATCGTTGCCCGGATTCCATCCCAACAAAGCCAAGAAATTGATTAAAGCTTCGGGCAGATAGCCTGCTTCCCGATATCCCGAAGATACGTCACCCGTTTTAGGATCTTTCCATTCCAGCGGGAACACCGGAAAGCCCAGACGATCACCGTCTCTTTTGCTCAACTTTCCATTACCTTCCGGTTTAAGCAACAACGGCAAATGCGCAAACTCCGGCATGGTATCTTCCCATCCGAAGGCACGGTATAACAATACATGCAACGGAGCCGACGGCAACCATTCCTCACCACGAATCACATGAGACACTTCCATCAAATGATCATCCACAATATTAGCCAAGTGATAAGTAGGCAATTCATCCGCTGATTTGTATAACACCTTATCATCAAGGATGGAAGAATTGATCACCACATCACCACGAATCAAATCGTGTACACATACATCCTCGTTCGGCTCAATCTTAAAACGAACAACATATTGTTTTCCCTCACTAATGAGCTCCTGCACGCGATCGGCCGACAAAGTCAGCGAATTTGTCATTGACAAACGTGTAGACGCGTCATATTGGAAATTAGACACTTCATTTCTTTTAGCTTCGAGTTCTTCGGGTGTATCGAAAGCAATGTACGCTTTGCCGTTATCCAACAAGATTTGTACATACTTCTTGTATATATCCCGACGCTCCGACTGACGATACGGACCGTGATTTCCTCCAAAGCTTACCCCTTCGTCAAATTGAATTCCCAGCCAGGCAAATGATTCCAAAATGTATTCTTCAGCCCCTGGTACAAAGCGGTTTGAGTCCGTATCTTCGATACGGAAAATCAAATCACCACCCTGTTGACGGGCAAAAAGATAATTATACAATGCAGTACGCACACCACCAACGTGCAATGCCCCTGTGGGGCTGGGAGCAAAACGAACTCTTACTTTTCTTTCTGACATAATTGCTTTTGTATAGGTAAATCGCGGCAAAATTAAGCCTTTTTTTCCGATACTAATGTTTTTTTTTGTACTTTTCGCAAAAATTTCAACGAATATGAGTTATTTGAAGATAAAGAAAAGCTTTTCATACAGAGATTTACTATATAAAGTACTTGTCTTTGCAGGCACAGTAGCACTTATTGTCTATTTTCTTCCTCGTGAAGGGAAGTTCAGTTATCAGTTCGATCTTAATAAACCTTGGAAATACGGCCAACTGATGGCAACCTTCGACTTCCCTATTTACAAAGACGAAGCAGTGGTGAAGAAAGAGCAAGACAGCCTATTGGCTTCCTTCCAGCCCTACTATCGTTTAAACAAAACAGTTGAGAAGGACGCAGCAAGAAAGTTGAAAGAGAATTACAAGAAACACCTCAATCAAATTGTTCCCTCTGTGGGATACCTGCATCACCTGGAAAAAACATTGAAAGAAATCTATGCCAAAGGTATCGCATCAACGGAAGACATCAGTCAAATAAAAAAAGACAGCGTCACCTTCATCATGGTGGTGGAAGACAAACTGGCCAACCAACAACTGGCCGGTAATGTGTACAGCGTAAAGGAAGCCTACGAATATCTTTTGTCTGCCGACACCATTCATTATAAGAAAGAAATTCTTCGTCGGGGTTCTCTGAACGAATACGTTCTGCCCAATCTGACTTATGACAGTGAGAAAACCGAGGCAGCCAAAAAAGAACTCTTAGATAACTACTCCTGGGCAAACGGAGTGGTACAAAGCGGGCAGAAAATTATTGATCGCGGAGAAATCATAGATCAACGTACATATAACATTCTGGAATCACTGAAAAAAGAATCCATTAAACGAAGTGAGTCCATCGGACAAAAGCAATTAATTCTGGGAGGACAAATACTCTTCATCGGAATCCTGATGCTTTGTTTCATGCTCTACATGGAACTGTTCCGCAAAGACTATTATGAGCGAAAAGGCAGTATGCCCTTATTGTTCTCCCTCATCATGTTCTATTGCATCGTTACGGCGCTTATGATCAGCAACAACCTCTTTAGCATCTACATCATACCCTATGCCATGCTGCCCATTATCACGCGTATATTTCTAGATTCACGAACAGCCTTCATTACGCACGTTATCACCATACTGGCATGCTCCATTACACTTCGTTATCCGCACGAATTTATACTGCTTCAACTCACAGCCGGGTTGGTAGCCATATACAGTCTGCGAGAACTGTCACAACGCTCACAACTCTTCCGTACAGCCATACTAGTTATCGTGACTTACATCGTGCTCTACTTCTCGTTTGAACTGATAACAGAGAACGACCTGTCTAAGTTAAACCGCAGCATGTACATCTATTTCGTGATCAACGGCATATTGCTACTGTTCACCTACCCCCTGTTGTTCCTGCTCGAAAAGATATTCAGCTTTACCTCCAACGTAACCTTGGTGGAACTTTCAAACATCAACAACAACCTGCTCAGGCAACTGTCTGAAACAGTACCGGGAACCTTCCAACATTCACTGCAAGTAGCCAATCTTGCGGCAGAAGCAGCCATACGCATCGGTGCCAAAAGCCAGTTGGTACGTACCGGAGCCCTCTACCACGATATCGGAAAGATGGAGAACCCCGTTTTCTTTACCGAGAACCAATCGGGCGGCATCAACCCGCACGAAAAACTCAGTTACGAACAGAGTGCACAAATTGTAATCAGCCACGTAACCGATGGAGTTAAGCTGGCCGAGAAACACAACCTGCCCAAAGTCATTAAAGACTTCATCACCACCCACCATGGCAAGGGAAAAACCAAGTTCTTCTACATTTCATGGAAAAACGAGCACCCCGACGAAGAACCCGATGAAGAACTCTTCACCTACCCCGGTCCCAACCCCTTCACACGTGAAACCGCCATCCTGATGATGGCCGACGGAGTAGAAGCCGCTTCACGCAGCCTGCCCGAGTACACCGAAGAAAGCATTGGCAACCTGGTTGAAAAGATAATCGATTCGCAGGTAGAAGAAGGCTATTTCAAAGAATGTCCCATTACATTCAAAGACATAGCCATCATCAAAGGAGTGTTCAAAGAAAAGCTCAAAACCATCTACCACACCCGCATCAGTTATCCGGAGTTAAAGAAGTAAGTAAGCCGTCGCAAGCATCCTCCAGTATGTCGAGCACATACTCAAAACCCTGCGCACCGCCATAATACGGATCGGGAACATGATCGGCCTGCATACGAGTGCAGAAGTCGGTCATTCGGTGTATCTTGTCACAAGCCTCCAGAGAAGGAGCCCGTTCACGCAAATCATCAATGTTGCGATCATCCATGCCGATGATAAGATCGAACACCTCAAAGTCGTCCGTTTTCACCGGGCGAGACCGATGTATCAGGTTATACCCCCGGCGAGCGGCATGCGCACGCATTCGGGAATCGGGCAATTCCCCCTGATGATAACTCAATATACCGGCTGAATCAATCTCGAACAAATCATGTAGCCCCCTCTCCTCTATTAAGTGGCGCATCACCCCCTCTGCTGCCGGAGAGCGGCAAATATTACCCAAGCAAACAAACAATATCTTTTTCTTCATACACATCTACTATATTACATCGGATCCACATCATAATAAATGATAGCCGATTTAAAAAGTTCATTTTGCAACATCGCCAGTCGCGCATCATACAAAATCTCCCGTACCTTATTCATGGAAACATCATTCTCAATCTTCACCACCAGCTTCTTGATGTACAAAGTCTGTATCCTTGCCACCGGCGGTTTATCCGGACCAAGTACCCTGGTACCCAAAACCGTTTTTAACTTACCTGCCATCTCATCCGCCATCTTATCGAGCAACTCACTGTTTTTGTGTTTCATATACACATAAATAAGCCTAAAGAAAGGAGGATACTGAAACATCTGCCTCTCGGCCAACTGCCCTTGCGCCATCTCCTCGTACCGGTTATCAATGACCTGAGCAATCACCTCATGATCCATGCTCTTCGTCTGCAAAATAACCTTTCCCCTTTTATGCTTTCTCCCGGCCCGGCCCGCCACCTGCGCCATTAACTGAAAAGCCCGTTCGTAAGAACGAAAATCAGGATAATTCAACATCGTGTCCGCATTGAGTATTCCCACCACACTCACCCGGTCAAAGTCGAGACCTTTAGACACCATCTGCGTACCAATAAGAATACGCGTTCTGCCTTCCGTAAAATCAGCAATAATTTTTTCGTAAGCCGTTCGCGTGCGTGTAGTGTCCAAATCCATTCTTGCCACAGCAACATCGGGGAACAACAACTTGATGTCATCCTCAATTTTCTCCGTGCCAAAACCCCTGTGCAACAACTCCACACCCCCGCATGCCGGACAAACCGTGGGCACTTGATACGTGTATCCGCAATAGTGACAAGTCAGCTGATTCATCCCCTTGTGATACGTTAAACTCACATCACAATTCTTGCATTTGGGTACCCATCCGCACGTGCGGCACTCAATCATCGGAGCAAATCCGCGTCGGTTTTGAAACAAAATAACCTGTTCATCCCGTTGCAGCGCATCGGTAATCTCCTTGAGCAAAAGCGGAGAAAACGGCCCCGTCATTCGCTTCTTCCGGTACAACTCCTTGATGTCAACCGGCACAATTTCGGGAAGCTGAATCTCCTGAAACCTCTCTTTTATCTCCACCAAACCATACTTACCCGTTTGCGCGTTGAAATAACTCTCGATAGACGGCGTTGCCGTGCCCAGCAGCGTTTTGGCACCATACATAGAAGCCAATACAATGGCTGCGTTGCGTGCATGATAACGCGGAGCCGGATCCTGCTGTTTATACGTATTTTCATGCTCCTCGTCGACAATGACCAGTCCCAACCTGCTGAACGGCAAAAAGACCGACGAGCGCACACCCAGAATCACATCATACGGCTCATTGCTCAACTGCTTCTGCCAAATCTCCACCCGCTCTGCATCGGGAAATTTAGAATGATACACACCCAGTTTGGAGCCAAACACGCGCTGCAAGCGTTCTGTGATCTGAGTCGTCAACGCTATTTCGGGAAGCAAGTACAACACCTGCTTTCCCTGCGCCAATGCATCGGCAATTAAGTGAATGTAAATTTCCGTTTTACCGCTTGACGTAACCCCGTGCAGCAAACAAACATTCTTTTGTTTGAAAGACTCCACCACCTCGGCATACCCTTTGCGTTGAAACTCATTCAGCGGATTTAAAGGCAACACATTGGCCAAAGCATTTGTTAAGCGTCCCACCTCAAAATCATACACCTCAAACAACCGCTTGTCAACCAATGCAGCAAACACATTGGCCGAAACATCGGCTTGCTTTAAAAGCTCCTTCTTGGAAACCTCTTTCAACGTTCCCGTTCCCATAAAGGCAGACAGTTCAAGGTATTTCATCAGCAAAGCCAACTGCTTAGGCGCCCTTCCCAGCTCAGTAAACAGAGCTTGTAACTTCTCCTCGTGAGCCACTTCGCCGCACAAGCGAACCCGCACCTCCGTGCGCGGTTTATAATTTCGGCGTAACTCCTCCTTCACAAAAAGCGCCCCCTTGTCGAGCAAAGATTTAATGACGGTCAGTATATTTTTTATTCCGCTGTCTTTCTCCAGTTTGCTTACGCACTGCTCATGTTCGGCAGAGAGTAAATCGAGAACCAATTGCTCCTTGGCCGACAAAGGCTGCAACGATTCAAAGTCAGGGTTATATTCCACCATCGTTTCACTTTCCAGCTTCAGTCCCGAAGGCATGGCTGCCTTATAGACATCACCCAGGGGACACAAATAATAACCCGAAAGCCATTGCCAGAACCGATATTGAAGAGGCAACAACACAGGCGAATCATCCAGCACAGCAAACAACTCCTTTACTTCATACTCCGAAGGCGGACAATAATGCACATTGCTGATAATTGCCGTGTAATACTTCTTTCTCCCAAAAGGAACCACCACCCGGCAGCCCGCCTCAACAGACAGAGACAAGTCATCGGGAACGGCATACGTATAAGTTCCGTTCAGTGGCAGAGGCAATATAACATCTACATATTTTTTCATCGTAGAGCAAAGGTACAAAAAAGTTCTTATGTAAAGCAGCGTAGCATCAGCGCAAAAAAATAGAGGAGCCTAAACCCCTCTATCTTCGCATATCTATAAATTCTAAGAATTCTAGAACAAGTAAGCCACAGAAACCTGCCACATTTTTGATTTATAAGATTCACCATTAATGGCATCCCATGCACTAGAAGGACTATCAATCTTCGCCTTTGCCGAATCAGTTAACCCCATGTTGTAGTTAACACCCAACTGAAGATGTTTGAGTAACTTCACACCGGCACCCAGGTTTAGTGACACTTCGGACTTATCATAATCCAGCGAACCTTTCACCGAATCAAAAGTCAAGTCATCGTCAGAGTTCATATTAAAAAAGAAACTGGGACCGGCAGCGAAATAAAGACTGGCCAGACTACCTAATCCAATAGAATACTTCAGATTGATAGGAATCTCAAGACCCTGTTGTTTGAAAGTCTTTTCTTTTGAAATATTACCTTCCTCATAAGAGAACTTCGTTCCTTTTTGAGCATACATCAAAGCACCATCAACACCTAATCCTATAATAGGTATTGTAATGTCTACCATCGGGCCAATAAAAAAGCCGGTATAACTATCTGCATTTCCTTTAGCATCCCATGCATCAGAAAGTGAAGCCGAAGCCAAATTCAAACCGCCTTTCACACCAAACTTAATTTGTGCTTTAGCCGGCATAGCCATAGCCAAACAAACAGTCACAGTAAAAAGAGTAATCCATTTTTTCATAAGTCATAAAGTTTAATATTTCTGCAAAAGTAAGAAATTCTTTTTAAGGAACGCCCTGTGAGCCCCTTTTGTTTACAATGTGAAACACAAAAAAAGCCCGGTAACAAATCACCAGGCTTCGTATTCTTTCTATCTATTGTAGTTTTAATACTCCTCTTCGTTAAAAAAGAAATCTTCTTTACTCGGATAATCGGGCCAAATATCTTCAATGCTTTCATAAATTTCACCCTCATCCTCCATTTCCTGAAGGTTTTCAATTACTTCAAGAGGGGCTCCCGACCGCATTGCATAATCGATAAGCTCATCCTTGGTAGCAGGCCAAGGTGCATCTTCCAATTTTGATGCTAATTCCAACGTCCAATACATAGTTTTACAGTATTTAAAATGTGAATATTATTCCTCTTTTTTTATATTTTCGGCAAAAGTATAATAAAATACTTCATTTGCAACGATTATTCCAAAATATTTCGTCTTTTTTCTCCAGAAAATTAATCCTACGTGATAAAACGAAAAGATAATCGGACAGACGGTTGATATAAGCCAATAAATTCTGATCAATAGTCAAATGATCCGTTAAAGCCAAGATACGCCTTTCGGCACGGCGACAAACCGTTCGGCACACATGGCAGAAAGCCGAAGCCCTGGCACCACCGGGAAGTACAAAATTATTAATAGCCGGCAATCCGTTATCGGCTTCATCAATAGCCAGTTCTATTTTTTCCACATCCTCGGGCTTGATGATACTTACGGCATGCAAGTCGGTCTTCTCCTGATCCGTTGCCAGATAAGACCCCACACCAAAAAGCTTATCCTGCACCACGCGCAGAAATTCGGCATCACCCTCTTCAGTCAGATAAGTAATGAGCACCCCCAAATGAGCATTGAGCTCATCTACCGTGCCATAAGCCTCGAGCCGTGCATCCGTTTTCAACACCCGCGTACCCCCAATCAGCCCGGTACGTCCTTTGTCACCCGTCTTCGTATATACTAAACTTTTCTTCATATCATTGCTTATTAGTAAAAGATTAACAGCAGCCACCCACTAAAAGTTGACCGTATAGTGTTGTTTTATCTTCTTTTTATCAAAGAAAACAATACCCAGGTCATAAAGATCAAACGTAATGCCCGTCCGCTCATCATCCTGCAATTTTTTCCAGCAAGCCTTTATCTCCTTGCCATAACCAATGCCCCGAAAAACATAGATTGATTGAGAAGAATGGCGACTCAGCAGATTGTCAAGAACCTGAGGAGTAAGCAAAGCAGCCTCAGCATCGACAAACAAAAAATCAATAGGCATTCCATCATTCAAAGAAACTTCCGAAAACGATTCGGCATATAAATAAGTAGCAGTCGTTTTGGCAGCTTGCAAATACACAGCAGCCGATGACCGCCTCCCCACATGCACTATCACATCGGGCTGAGCCATGTTAACCAATCGAAATAAAAGCCGGCTCACCTTTCGGCTCTCCCAGAAAAAAATTCTCCCTTTGTTATGACGAGCCAGCTCCCTTTCTTGCATGGGCAATGTGCTGTATGCATAATAAGGAAGCCTTTCATAAATTACATTCGTAATAAAGTTAAAGGCAAAAGGCGAGTGCACTCCATAACCACAACGATTACGGAAACGCGAAAGCCAGATAAACGGATGCTTCAATTTACGTATGATACTCATATACATAAAAAATAGGAGCACAAAGATACTATTTTTAAGTAATAACGAGGAGCCGATATAAAAAAACAGGTCCCGCAACTGCGAGACCTGAAACTAATATCCATCTAAAACAAACTTTAAGAGAGAATATATCGATTGTTATTGAAAACAATAAAAACCGCCAAATTAAGCCTTTTGTCGATACATTTAGGGTAAACGTCGAAGAGTAAGTCTTAATAAATGCATGATAAACGCATATATATTAATGTAATCAACGTTATGTTATCCTCTGTAATTCAACGGAATAAAGATACAAACAAAATAAATGATATGCAAACTATGTAAATATGAATTAATATTAAAAATAAAAGTTTGACTTCTTTTAAAGAATAGCAGTGCTTTGTTCCGCAAGACACTTTGCTACATAAAAAGTATGAAAAAAAGTATCACCAAGTATCACCAACGCCATAACTAGTTGATAACCAAACTATTGCGTGTGATACTTGCCTTAAAAAAAGCCTCACCAAGTATCACCAAGTATCACCAACTTTTTTGGCACTAATTTCTTACAAGTTTATAGTCACTTATTGTTTATATATAGAATCTTTAGTTAGCATGCTTCTGCAATTTATTTTGCAGGTTAGCAATTTTCGTCTCCACCCGGATGCACACAGTTTGTACACCCCCATGTACAAGTTCCGTACACCTGGGTGTATGATAGTTGTACACCCGGGTGTGCACAAGGTTTTGTAAGTAGCAGATAATCAGCTTGTAATAACGAGAAATAACACAAGAAATTACTACATTTGCAAGCTGCTCATATTCAGAATAAAACAATATCGATATGGAAAAATTAAAATTAGTTCCCGTTCAAGATAGCCACATCCGGCAACTAACCTGCTGGTTAAACAAAGACCACGTGTTGAAGTGGTATAACGATGCCGATGAATGGCTAAATGAGATCAAAGGAAGAAAAGACAACTTTAGATTTCTCAACCATTTCATTGCACAAGAAGAAAACCACCCTATTGGTTTTGGACAATACTACGACTGCTTTGCCGCTAAGGAAGATTGGTACACTGTAGATCGGCCACATGAATTATTCAGCATCGACTACTTTATCGGGGAAGAAGATTATCTGCACAAAGGCTATGGCAAGCAAATGATCGGATTGCTGGTTGAACGCATAAAAACACAATATCCACATGCTAAGATCATAGTTCAGCCGGATAGTGACAACATAGCTTCTTGCAAAGCATTACTCGGTAACGGTTTTGTTTTTGACCCAAAAGCGAACTATTATACTTTGGATGATACGCTAAAACACTGTGGAACAACAGTCATCAATACAGAAAGGCTTACACTAAGACCCTTTCAGTACACAGACGATAACGATATGCTGGTCTACTGGATTAGCGATCCAAAAATTCAGTCCTTGTACTGCGAACCGGTATACGTAACAAAAGAAGAAGTCAGAGCACTATTAGATAAATACATTAACTCATACAAAAATCCAGATTACTATCGTTGGGCAATTATTGAAAAGGAATCCGGTATATGCATCGGACAAGTTGCCATTTTTCTTATCGACAACAAAAACCATTTTTGTGAGATAGAATATGCTTTAGGAAGCAAGTTTCATCGCAAGGGCTATGCAACAGAAGCGGTAAAGTCCATCCTGAATTTTTGTTTTAACCATGTCAATTTCCACAAAGTACAAGTCTGCCACAAAGAAGGGAATATAGCTTCGCAGGGCGTTATAAGAAAATGTAATTTTACGTATGAAGGAACTCTACGTGATTTCTTTTATACAGATGGCAAATATGTTGATCGATTGTATTATTCAATGCTGAAAAAAGAGTATGATAAGGATGAGTTTAAATCAGAGTAAACAGGGAGCGTTGGAACATTTAATACATAAGGCAAGTGATGGGTAGGACGGAGCACTAGTTGCCCTGACTCTAATGATTGTTGAAAGCCGTACTGAAGAGAAAGACACCATGGTAAAAGTGGTGGTAAACCTCATAAACAATAAAAACCATGACTAACTTTAGATTCGAAATTTCTCATGATTAAAAAAAGATCATATATTACATTACTTCTATTTTTTGTTTTAGTAGTGAATGCTGCATCACAAAACAGAAGTAAAGATTCATTGGCAGTAAAAGAGTAATCTTTTCTTCTAATCGACTCTCCTGCCAAGCTCTTTACCATGCACCAGGCCAACAAAAACTATTTAAGTTTGTATAGACTAAGTATGCGTCAATTAAATAAAATTGTAATCTTCAAAAACAAACCTATTTACCTCAGCAATCTACTTTTGCAATCGGCAGCCTCCTTGATATTCATTCCTTTAACGCATGAAGAAGGGCATCGTTCCATACTTACCTACAAAGGAATAGGAAGTATTTCACAACGATTTAACAAATAAAGAGAAGAGATTCGTAAAAAGAGTAGGCTGGCGTTCGCTTTTAAATTTAGTAGACCCACTACTTCTTGGAAAAACCGGTTTTAAGTTGAATAGCAAATGCAACGGAAATTTCGCTTTGGGCTATGGCATGGTTCCCTTTGGAGATTACATTGACGAACATTTCTGGCTAACAACAAAGTCCGTCAATGCTCATTTTTATTTAAGACAATATGAAAACAAAAATACATGGTTTCCCGCATTGGGAGCTGATTTATACAATATATCAGTAGCACAAAACATCGCTATTGATGCTGCTTTGCACGGCTGGATACAACCTAGAGCATTGGCTTTCGCTGAAAACTCGGGGAAACTTGGAACTGCCATTGATTTAACAGGTAAATACAGGGTCTATTCAGGAACAAAAGGAGTTAAAGGATTATCTCTAAATTTAGGAATGAGTGCTAAGACCGAAGGCTTTCTACTTGAAGAGATGAACCTGAAACGTCACATCGGGTTCAGGATTGGAGCAAGTATCTGGTTGTAATTGTTATAACAAAACTTTGATAATAAACAACCTTTTGAACAATGTATAAAATTTTATAAATATTCGTGAGAATCACAAAAACCATTTGGCATAAACAAAGAACAGATAATCAAAATACTTCAGGTACTGCATTTCACCAATAACATCCTCAATCTACTCCCTACTCAAAACATAAAACTGAATCCTTTCTTCTGCGAAGCATCAAAACGCTCAATTTCTAAGGAAAGGGACTTTCTTAATTGCCCTGCCATAAATGCCAAGAAAGATTGGTTACTGTCTTCATCTTGCGACTGGCGCAAGGCAAGAATATATTCATCTCTATCTTCTTTGAAGAGTTTCGTTGGAAAAAGGTTATAGAGGAATTGGATATAGTTCATCAACAGACGAGAAGCGCGTCCGTTTCCATCTACCCACGGATGAATGGTTACCAGATTTAGATGAGCATTAAAACTAAGCTCGTATTGTTCTTGAATAGTGGATGCTGTGGCGATACGCTTTTGCAGATAGTTACACAGTTCAGTAACCATTGAAGGGACTTTCTGATAGCTCATATAGGAGCGACCACCGATGCCAGCTGTAACTCCACAGAGGCGGTACTCACCTTTCGAGGAATCAAAAGAGCCACCCATTACGCTGTGAATGCCTCCTGTGGAATGCATCAATGTAGCATTGAGGGTTTGTAGGAATGTAGAAGTAATAGGTGTTTTCTCTTTGGCTTCTCTTATCGCCAGCTCGTAGGCGTTCTTCAAGTCCTCGTTCATCAAGTGATGAAGAAGAGGTTTACCACCGGCTACAACACCTTCGTCAAAAAGCAGTTGCGCTTCTGATTCAGTCAGGGTAGAACCTTCGATAGCAGTTGAGTGGGCAATGAGCGAATAGAGGTAGTACTTCTCATAGTCCACCGCTTCACTGATACCTAGTTTTACGAACTGACGCTGCAGTGCTTCAATCTCTTGCCAAATTCCTTGTTCCATGGATTGCTACTTAAGTGACTGTATCTATTTTCAAAAGTACTGTTTTTATTTTGTTTCACCAAACAAAGTTGACACTTCTGTGTCTTCTCCTAAAGCAAAAAAGCTAAGTACTGAATAATCAATACTTAGCTTTCTTAGTGGTACCCAGACCCGGGGTCGAACCGGGATGGAAGTGAATCCACTGGTGTTTGAGACCAGCGCGTCTACCGATTCCGCCATCTGGGCTTAATTGCGGTGCAAAGATACGGCTTTTTTCTAAACCTGCAAGAGTTTCCCTTAAAAATCCGCAGAAAAACAATAAATAACTAACAAAACATTCCTTTTAACGAAATAAATCCTACATTAGCGGAAACTTTAAAAACAGTCAATATCATGACGAATAAGGATAACTATTGTGTGATAATGGGAGGAGGAATCGGAAGCCGGTTCTGGCCTTTCAGCCGCAAAACACTACCCAAACAATTTCTTGATTTCTTCGGCACAGGCCGCTCTCTGCTACAGCAAACATTCGATAGATTCAGCAAAGTGATTCCCGCTGAAAACATCTTTATTGTAACGAATGATATATATGCTGATTTAGTAAAGGAACAGTTACCAAGCCTGGACCCGAAGCAGATTTTACTTGAACCTACCAGAAGAAACACAGCTCCTTGCATAGCATGGGCGGCCTATCATATTAGGGCCATCAACGCAAATGCAAAAATAGTGGTGGCACCGTCCGATCACCTCATTCTGAAAGAGGGTGAATTTCTCGAAGCCATAAATAAGGGTTTGGAGTTTGTTTCTGAATTTGGGCGTTTACTGACCTTGGGTATTAAGCCCAACAGGCCCGAAACAGGTTACGGATACATTCAAGTTGCCGAAAAGGAAGCAGATAATTTCTATAAAGTGAAAACATTCACAGAAAAACCGGAACTGGAACTGGCTAAGGTGTTTGTTGACAGTGGCGAGTTTTATTGGAATTCGGGTATTTTCTTGTGGAGTGCCAACACCATCATTAAAGCAATAGAAGATTTCTTGCCGGAAGTTGCAGCAAACTTAGGTGCCGGTGCCGAAATTTATGGCACACCGCAAGAGAAAGCTTATATAAATACGAATTTCCCAACTTGCCCCAACGTGTCTATTGATATTGGTATCATGGAGAAAGCCGACAATGTGCATGTGGCTTTGGGCGATTTCGGTTGGTCCGACTTGGGCACATGGGGCTCTCTGTACGATCTTTCACCAAAGGATATCAACAAGAATGTTGTTTTGAAATGCCAGTCGCTTTTGTATGACAGCAAAGACAATATCATTGCATTGCCGCCTGATAAGTTGGCTGTAATTGAAGGATTAGAAGGTTATCTCATTGCGGAATCAGACAATGTACTGCTCATTTGCAAGAAAGATGAGGAGCATGCCATCAGAAAATACGTGAATGATGCGCAAATAAAACTCGGAGAAGATTATGTATAAAAAAAGGGAGCTTTCGCTCCCTTTTTCATTTGAAAACATAGCTTATATATCTGTTTTATTTTTCCCAGGCCTTTCTGATTGATTCTGCTATCGAAGCAAATTCAGAATCCGACAATTTCATTTTAGGATTGGAAATAATCATATCAGACTCTTTATTGATGGGAATTAAATGAATATGCGCATGAGGAACTTCAAGCCCCATGACGGCAACTCCTACCCGCTTACAAGGAATGGCTTGTTCAATGGCACGAGCTACGCTCTTTGCAAACACATGAAACGCAGCCAGCTCTTCATCTTGCAGATCGAAAATATAATCGACCTCTCTTTTGGGAACAACCAACGTATGTCCTTTCACCAAAGGATTGATATCAAGAAAAGCAAAAAAGTGTTCATCCTCAGCTACTTTGTAACAAGGAATGTCGCCAGCAATAATCTTACTAAAAATACTTGCCATAAGGGGCTCCTTTCTTTTTTTTAATACGATTGGGTTAATAGAAAGAAAGGCTGAAATATATACTATTTCAACCTTTTAATACTTTAAAACGAAATGTTCATGATCTCTAAACTGATTTTGCCCTGAGGTACCTGGATGTCTGCAACATCACCTACCTTCTTACCCAACAAACCTTGTGCAATAGGTGTACTTACAGAGATTTTGCCTTCTTTCAGGTTAGCTTCGCTTTCAGAAACAATGGTATAAGTCATCTTCATACCATTCTTTAGGTTCTTAAGTTCTACTTTATTCAAAATCTGCACCGAATCGGTTTTCAGTTTTGATTCATCAATGATTTTGGCATCGGCGATAATAGCTTTTAGCTTGTTTATCTTCATTTCCAGCATGCCTTGTGCTTCTTTTGCGGCATCATACTCGGCGTTCTCTGATAAATCTCCTTTATCTCTAGCCTCAGCAATTTGACGCGATATCTCAGGGCGGTTCACAGTTTCCAATACCCTAAGCTCTTCTACAAGTTTCTTGTAGCCTTCTTCAGACATATAAGCCATGTTTTTTTCTCCTATATTTTTTAGTTTTCAAATGGTCATATAAACAAAAAAGAATTCCAACATGAGCCATGCTGGAACCCTCCCTCTATTTTTCTGCTACAAAGATAAGGCTTTAAACAATACGTGTCAAGCGAAAACGGATGCTTTGTAACATGTTTACACAAAATAAAACGTAATTTGCCAAATTACAATAAGGCTTTAATAGCTGCATCCAGGTCTTTAATGTCTTCTCCACGCTTGCTAAGCTCATTATTTTTGTTAACCAGGAAGTAGGCAGGCACTTGTTTTACATTATATATAGCTGCAATTTGTGAGTAAATTCCATTGGCATCTCTCACGCATACCCAAGGCAAATTGTCAACTGCTGTTTTCCAGAAATGCTCATCTGCATCCAGTGATACCTGATAGATTTCGAGTCCCTGAGCTGCATATTTATTATACAAATCACGCAACGTAAAATTATGTGGGGCAGATACTGCACTTTGATAGATCGTAAAATCTAGTAATACGACTTTACCTTTCAGCTCAGTGAGCTTGCGCACATTTCCTTTTATGTCTCTTAAAGCAATATCAATAACTCCTGCTTCAGTTACCTTTTCACGAGGAATTTCTACCGTCTTTTGCACCGGAGTACGAGTATTCTTCATTCCCTTTATAACAATATTATATAGGTTCTTGGATCTGATTGCATGAGGATAATCATTGTTCAGACTGGTAGCCACAGCACCAAAACATTTCACATCATCTTTGTTGTTCAACGGATCAAAAATCATGTAATTATTCAATTTCTGGAACAACGCAAAATAGGCCGCTGCCTTATTGGGTGCCGAGAATATATAATTGACTTTTACATCATCTTTATATTTGGTTATCACAGCCGATAAACTGTCTTCAAAAACATCGTGAGTGATTACATTGTCTTGTAATGATTTAAACAGAGCATCTACATCCGATTGAAGTTTAATCTGTTTTAAAGTAAGCTCTTTAATTTTCACGCAGTTTTCACTGCCCGCAATGTCATAATCGGTCGAGAACTTTGCATATGGGGCTTTCACTTCTATGGTTTCAGTAGAATCGACCGAAAGATTAACGACTTTATCCTCAATTCTTAGTCTGTAAAACTCCGGAGACTCCGGTCTCAACTGTTTAAAACTAAATGAACCGTTTTTACCCAGTTCTACTGAATCAATCGCCACAACACCCTCCAGACCGGATGATTCAAAATAAAGCATTTTGCCATCGGCACCGGAAACTTCTCCTTTGATATTAAATTTCGGGTCAGAGTTACACGAACTAAGTACTAGCACAGTAAGTGCCATGAGTGATATTTTCTTCATAATAATGATTATGTTTTTGCCTGCAAATATAGTTCTTTTAAAGATTAGTCAAAGCATTTTGCGCTCATCTTCGCTTTTTGAACGAAAAAAAACAGTGATGGAATAACTTTTTATCTCATTTACACGATATTAGCACGATAATTGTATATCTTTGCACGAATTTTGAAAGAAGATATAGATAAAACAATTTTTATGATTAACCCAATTGTTAAGACGATCGAGCTGGGTGATGGAAGAACCATCACACTCGAAACGGGAAAATTGGCAAAACAGGCAGATGGTTCTGTCATGCTACGCATGGGAAACACCATGTTACTAGCTACTGTTTGTGCCGCTAAAGATGCAGTTCCCGGAACAGATTTCATGCCTCTTCAGGTAGAGTATAAAGAAAAATTCGCCGCTTACGGTCGATTCCCTGGCGGTTTCACCAAGAGAGAAGGAAGAGCTTCTGATTATGAAATCCTTACTTGCCGACTAGTAGACCGCGCTCTACGCCCTTTGTTTCCTGACAACTATCATGCTGAAGTTTATGTTAACATTATTCTGTTCTCTGCAGATGGTGTAGACATGCCCGATGCATTAGCCGGACTTGCTGCTTCTGCAGCCCTAGCCGTATCGGACATTCCTTTTAACGGACCTATCTCCGAAGTGCGTGTTGCACGTATCGACGGAAAATATATAATCAACCCTACTTTTGACCAACTGGAGCAAGCAGACATGGATATCATGGTTGCAGCAACGTATGAGAACATCATGATGGTTGAAGGTGAAATGAACGAAGTTTCTGAAGCTGAACTGCTCGAAGCAATGAAAGTGGCTCACGAAGCAATCAAGGTTCATTGCAAAGCTCAAATGGAATTGACCGAAGCGGTTGGCAAAACTGTGAAACGTGAATATTGCCACGAGGTTAATGATGAGGAGCTTCGCCAGGCTGTTCATAATGCTTGCTACGAAAAAGCTTATGCTGTTGCAGCATCGGGCAATAAGAACAAGCACGAACGTCAGGATGCTTTCGATGCTATTCGCGAGGAATTCAAAGCAACTTTCAGCGAAGAAGAACTGGCTGCAAAGGTTGGTTTAATTAATAAATATTATCACGATGTTGAAAAAGAGGCTATGCGTCGTTGCATTCTTGACGAAGGCAAGCGTCTGGATGGTCGTCAAACAACTGAGATTCGTCCTATCTGGAGCGAAATTAGTTATTTGCCCGGACCTCACGGATCAGCAGTCTTCACTCGTGGTGAAACGCAGTCTTTGACTTCTGTTACATTGGGAACCAAACTCGATGAGAAGATGATTGATGATGTATTGGTGCACGGAAAAGAACGTTTCCTTCTTCACTACAACTTCCCTCCTTTCTCAACCGGTGAAGCGAAGGCTCAACGTGGCGTAGGTCGCCGTGAGATTGGTCACGGAAACTTGGCTCACAGAGCTTTGAAGAAAATGATTCCTGCAAACTATCCTTATGTAGTGCGTGTGGTTTCTGATATTCTTGAATCAAACGGTTCGTCATCAATGGCAACTGTTTGTGCCGGAACACTTGCATTGATGGATGCCGGTGTGAAAATCAAAAAACCGGTTTCGGGTATCGCTATGGGATTGATCAAAAATGCCGGCGAAGAAAAATATGCCGTACTTTCTGATATCTTAGGTGACGAAGATCACTTGGGTGATATGGACTTCAAGGTAACCGGAACGAAAGATGGTATTACTGCCACTCAGATGGATATCAAGGTTGACGGTTTATCATTCGAAATTCTGGAACGTGCTTTGAATCAAGCAAAAGAAGGACGTATGCATATTCTGGGTAAAATTACCGAGACTATTCAAGAGCCTCGTGCCGACTTGAAGGATCATGCTCCTCGTATTGAAACACTGACTATTCCTAAAGAATTTATTGGTGCAATCATTGGCCCTGGTGGAAAAATCATTCAGGGAATGCAAGAGGAAACAGGTGCTACCATTACTATTGAAGAAGTTGATGGCGTGGGCAGAATTGAAATTGCCGGAACCAACAAGCAATCTATCGATAGCGCTATGCGTATCATCAAAGGTATTGTAGCCGTTCCTGAAGTAGGCGAGGTTTACAAAGGAAAAGTACGTTCTATCATGCCTTATGGTGCTTTCATTGAATTCTTACCTGGAAAAGACGGTTTGTTGCACATCTCTGAGATGGACTGGAAACGTCTTGAAACAGTGGAGGAAACTGGTATCAAAGAGGGTGACGAGATTGAAGTTAAATTGATCGATGTGGATCAAAAAACTGGTAAATTCAAACTTTCCAGAAAGGTTTTATTCCCTCGTCCCGAGAAAAAGTAAGCAGTCTTTTTTGACTAAATAATATGGCCCGGTTGCAAATATGCGATCGGGCTTTTTTATATCCATAAATCAGACTGGTACCAAAAAAGAGAATCGGAAAGTACCCCCATACTTTCCGATTCGAAACAGTCAAAAATCGACCTTAATCAATTTATTAACTTAACACAAGCGCAAAGATAAAAGAAAATTTCTTTCCAATGAATTTTATGCTCCAAAAATTTACTATTTAACATTAAAGAAGTAATCTGGAGCTGAAAAAAGTAACATTCGGTTCTTTTCAAAAATAAATGATAAAGCGTTGCAGGAGCTTATTTGTAATCATTAATAGGCAGTATTCCGTTTAGTGCTTCATAGGCGCTCATGGCTAAAGCTTCCATTTCATCTTCACCGGGATAAACGACAACGGGAGCTATATAAGATACGGACTCCTTGATTCTTGACACTACATAATCAGAATGCGCAATACCGCCTGTCAGGATGATCGCATCAACTTGACCTTTCAGCACTGCGCTTTGAGCACCAATGGATTTAATAACGTTATAAACCATGGCATTCAACACCAATTCGGCATGTTTATCGCCCGCTTCAATCATGGAAATCACTTCAGGAACATCTGTAGTTCCCAAGTGAGCAGCTAAACCAGCTTGTCCTGAAATCCTATTTTTCAATTCTTCACGGCTAAAACGACCGCTGTAACAAAGGTCAATTAAGGAACCGGCGGGCAATGTGCCCGCACGCTCAGGCGAGAAGGGACCTTCGCCATCTAATGCGTTATTCACATCAACCGCTCTTCCTTTTCTATGTGCAGCCACGGAGATTCCTCCGCCTAAATGACAAATAATCAGATTCAAATCTTCGTAATTTGCATCGCAATTGGCGGCATATCGCCGACCAACGGCCTTATGGTTGAGGGCATGAAAGATTGAAATACGCGGCAAGAGAGGGGAACCTGTAACTCTGGCCACATCATCGAGCTCGTCAACAACTCCGGGATCGGCAATCAATGCATGGCAACCGGGAATAGAGGAGGCCAGATCACGAGCGATTAAACCTCCCAAATTACAGGCATGGGTTCGCATAGCGTTTAGTGTATCTCTCTTCATGGCTTCGTTAACTTCATAGACGCCCCCGGGAATAGGCTTTACAAGTCCGCCGCGACCGATCACAACATCAAATTGCAGTGCAATTCCATTGCGGTTCAATTCATTCAGAACGAGCTGTTTGCGAAAATCAAACTGATCCATTATAGTAGGAAATGCCGATAGTTCTTCGACTGAATGGCGTAAGTTCGTTACAAACAAAGCGGTTTTATTTAGATAAACAGCAACTTTCGTGGAAGTTGAACCGGGATTGACGACCAGAATTTTCATAATTAAATATCATTAGAGGATAAACAGGCCATGGCCAAACTGTAATATTTTGATAAACCGGAGTCGCTTCTTGAAGTTAGCACAACCGGACAAATGGGTCCCTGCAAAACACCTGCCATCTCTGCCTGGGCAAACAAGCTAACCGATTTATAGAAGGTATTCCCAGATTCTATATTAGGGAAAATAAGCACATCAGCATCTCCGTTAATGGGTGAGGCAATGCCTTTTATGTTTCCGCTTTCACGTTCGCAGGAGGTAAGCACATCCAGCGGACCATCTATGATCACATTGCCAAACTCTCCGGCTTCAGCCAGTTCAACGATATTCACATAATCAAGCGAATGAGGAAATTTAGAGCTAACCTTCTCCGTACAATGTATTAAAGAGATGCGGGGTTGTTCAATCCCAAAATGATGACAAGTACGAATAGCATACCATATCATTTCAATGCGTTGCTGCAACGTTGGTCTGGGGATGACAGCCGCATCCGAGAAAAACAACAATTTATGGTAAGTAGGGATTTGCATAACAGCCAAATGGGTTAACACTTTGCCTGCCGGCAACAAGCCGTGTTCTTTATCTAGTATGGCACGGAGCAGATTATCCGTATTGATAAGCCCTTTCATGAGTATATCGGCCTTACCCGATCTGACTAAGCGAACTGCTTCGCGTGCTGCCTCATCGGAATCGGGAATATCAATAATCTCTATGTTATCAGAGTAGATACTTAATTCGGTATATGAATGCAGCAAACGGGCGTCTCCCACTAAAAGAAAACTGGCAAAGCCTTCCTCAACAGCACGTTTTATGGCATACTCGGAATGAGCATCGTTAGGGCAAACTGCCACAACACGTTTTCGCTTGCAAAGGGTTGTGAGATGTTCCGTAAGCTGATTAAAAGTAGTAATCGGTTTCATAAAGTTCGATTTTTAGCAAATATGAGAAAAAAGAGTGAACCACACACCATTAAACAACAAAAAAGTAGGAATGATTACTATCCTTTTGACATATTATAATTGTTTCACTACACATAACTCTAACTAATAAGATAATCATATTTTTTTATGTACTTTTGTGGCATTCAATCATCAAAGCAATAAATATGGACAACTTCATATTTCCATCTTATTTGCAAGAGGGAGATAAGGTGGCAATCGTGTCTCCTTCAGGCAAAATAGACAAGAATCTTTTAAAAGGTGCACAAGAGCGTTTAGCTTCTTGGGGACTCCAATCAATATTGGGCAAACATGCCGCTGCAGCATCGGGTAAATATGCCGGAAGCATAAACCAAAGGCTTGATGATTTTCAACATGCAATGGACGCACCAGATGTAAAAGCAATCTTTTGCAGTCGGGGGGGCTATGGGGCTGTTCACATCATAGAGCAACTTCGGTTTGAACAGTTTTGCAAATCGCCCAAATGGTTGATTGGCTTCAGTGATATTACAGCTCTTCACAACCTTTTTCAGTATCATGGTTTTGCCTCCATACATGCTCCTATGGCCCGTCACCTCAGTGTTGAACCTGAAGATAACGCCGGCACACTGAGTTTAAGAAACATTCTTTTAGGCCAGCTACCGACTTACAACTGTGCTCCTCACAAATTAAACAAAACAGGAGAGGCAAAAGGTATCATAAAAGGCGGAAATTTAGCCGTTTTTTATGGATTAAGGGGAACAAAGTATGATATTATTCCGGAAAACACCATTCTATACATAGAAGATGTTGGCGAAAGGCCGCATGCCATTGAACGAATGATTTATAATTTGAAATTGGGTGGTATACTGGAACGTTTATCGGGGTTGATCATAGGACAGTTCACCGAATATGACGAAGATTTATCTCTTGGTAAACCTCTTTACGAGGCTATAGTAGATATTGTTAAGGAGTATAAATACCCTGTTTGTTTTGATTTTCCGGTGGGGCATGTGGCTCAAAACATGGCTATTGTGAACGGCGCACAGGTTGAATTAACGGTAACATCCAAGGTTGTTGAACTCAAATTCTGACTATCGGATAGTGAACTAAAATAATATATTTGTATTTTTGAAAATCTAAAATAACTCTTTAAATGAAAATCAAACTTATGTATTTAGCTTGTGCTTTATCATTGATTATAGCAACCTCGTGTGGAGCTAATTCAAAAAAAAGCACGACTGTTGCTGAGAATATACAAACTGTTAAGGCGCCTGACTTTGATGCGGACAGCGCATATCAATATGTCAATGCGCAAGTTGCATTCGGACCGCGAGTTCTAAATACTCCCCAACATGTTGCTTGCGGTAATTATCTGGCAGCGAAACTGGAGAAGTTTGGTGCTAAGGTTACCAATCAATATGCCGATCTGCTTCGTTACGACGGAGTGATACTAAAAGCCCGAAACATTATTGGTTCGTATAAGCCTGAAAATAAAAAACGCGTATTGCTATTTGCCCATTGGGATACTCGTCCGTGGGCGGATAATGACCCCAATGAACAAAACCACCATACTCCTATTTTAGGAGCAAACGATGGCGCAAGCGGTGTAGGTGTATTGCTGGAAATTGCACGCCTGCTAGGACAACAACAACCGGAGTTAGGTGTGGATATTATCTTCTTTGACGCTGAAGATTACGGTGCTCCTCAATTTTACAATGGCGAACACAAAGAAGAGTATTGGTGTCTTGGCACACAGTATTGGGCGAGGAACCCGCACGTGCAGGGTTACAATGCTAGATTTGGCATTCTACTCGATATGGTAGGAGGCAAGAATGCCACTTTCTATAAAGAAGGGTATTCTGAAAAGTATGCCAAAGATGTAAATGATAAGGTATGGAAGAAGGCTAACGAGATGGGATACGGACGTTTCTTTATTGATAAAGAAGGAGGTCCGGTTACAGATGACCACTTATTTATAAATAGATTGGCCGGAATACCCAGCATTGATATCATTCCGACCGACGAAGGAAACGAGTTATCAGGCTTTGGCTCTTTCTGGCATACAGTCAATGACAACATGGATATTATTGACAGATCGACTCTTAAGGCTGTGGGGCAAACTGTATTGGAAGTAATATATAACGAAAAATAAAAAAAAGAATGTCTATCAACGAATTACAAGACGAAGTTGTTGCTGAGTTCAATGACTTTAGCGATTGGATGGATCGCTATCAACTACTTATTGATTTAGGAAATGAACAAGAACCGCTCGAAGAAAAATATAAAACGGAACAAAATTTGATTGAAGGCTGTCAAAGCAGGGTATGGTTGCAAGCTGATGAAGTAGATGGAAAGCTCATTTTCAAAGCAGAAAGCGATGCCCTCATCGTAAAAGGAATCATAGCACTGCTCATCAAAGTTGTTTCAGGACATACTCCTGATGAGATATTAAGTTCTGATCTTTATTTTATTGAAAAGATAGGTTTGAAAGAGCATCTGTCGCCAACACGAAGTAACGGTCTGCTGTCGATGGTCAAACAAATAAGAATGTATGCCTTGGCCTACAAAGCCAAAGAAAGGAAGCTTTAAGCTTCCTTTCTTTTTTATATTCATGTGCAGATAAGGAGCTATTCTTTGCCATCATCGCGGAATTCTAATATATCTCCCGGTTGACAATCAAGTATTTTACATATTGCCTCTAAAGTAGAAAAACGAATGGCTCTGGCTTTACCGGTTTTAAGAATGGAAAGATTGGCAGGAGTAATATCAACTTTCTCAGCCAACTCTCCCAAAGAAATCTTCCTGCGGGCCATCATTATATCCAGATTTACTATAATAGACATATTCTTTCCTTCCTTTTTAAATAGTAAGTTCTTGTTCTTCCTGCAAACGTAAACCAATTGCAAATACTTCCGCAATGATAAATGATATAATACCAAGAACCAAGGTTGTAATTGACAACAGTTCAGACAAATGCATCGAATAACCTTTTAACGCAAAGGCATCCGCCAATTCATAATTACTAATAATCAAAGCAACAAGCGAGCACGTGAAACTAAATGTCAATGCAGCTCCAAGCCACCTCAACCGGGATACGTTTTTCCAATTAAAAATATCCGATTTATTAATAGAAATAATAATGCGTATAAAGAAGACTACAGAGAGAGCGATTGATATAAATTCAAGCAAAGATAAAATTCCTGAAATCAGCATGGTGCACATACTTGGGTTGGTCTTTACGCTGACTATTAACTGACTATACATGGCCGGTACATAAGAGGATGTTTTTTCATTATATACGGAATCAGTAAAACATGTAAAATTATCCGGAGTAAAAGCAGCCAATTTTAAATGCAAAGCAGGATTGTCATTCTTTGCAGCCTTATCTGCTTTAATGTTTTTAGCCATCTTAAGCCCGGCGCTCACTCCACGGCCAAAATCATACAAAGTCGAAAACACAGAGTAGCTCAGAACCAGCATAACTAATAAACAAAGTAAATTCAATCGTCTTTTCATTAGGTTATATTATTAATTTATAATGTTTGCGTTTTCCCGTTTCTTGTGTGCCATTAATTTCTCCATATAAAGAACAAGCAAAATCATCAAAGCCATTGCTATGCCCAAATATAAGGTATAATTATCTCCCGAGAGTTCATTGAGATAGTCAACATCAGGGTATTTGGTTGCAAGATAAACAGAAGTACTATTATTCACTATGTGCATAACAATTCCCGGCAGGAGGCTTTTGGTTTTATAGTACATCCAAGCAAAAACAAAACCGACCAGAGTAGCGCCTACAACCTGAACAGGGTTTAAGTGAAAAATCCCGAAAATCAATCCGGAAAGAATAATCGCTTTTGCCGGTTTGTATTTCTTCAATAGGATTTTTGTGATAGCACCCCGAAAAAGAAGCTCTTCCAAAATGGGACCAAGCACGCTTACGGAAAGAATCCCCAGCCAATTGGAAGATAGCACATCAAACGAAGCATCTAACCAATTGGGAAGAAAGGTAAGATGTGACATCAGCCAATCAATCAAAAACATGACGGAAAATGTAAGCAGAATAACCGAAGACAGATAAGAAGCAGAGATAGCACTCCACGATTGCAGGTCAAAGGGAATGTACTTTTTCCGAAAGAGATAAAATGTCATTAAGCCAAACCCGACTAGCATAGATGGGGCTAACATCATGTCTTGTACCAAGGAAAAGTCTTTGTACAACACAAGAGCAATAATGGCGCAAGGTATCATAGCCAATATAGCCCCAACAATCTGGCAGGCGAAATACACCAATACTAATTTGATAGCTTCTTTCATTTTTCGTTATTCAGGATGCAAAGATAAACTTTTATTTTAAATTGATTATGCACAAGCGGCTGTACCGCAAATAAACATGACCATAACCGAGATGGATACAATCAACATAGTAATGCTTAGTAATGAACTTTTCATAAGACGTAAATTTGTTATTCAATAATAATATATTGTTTTTCGATATGCAAAGAAAAACAGTATTTATCACATACGCAAATGTTTTATTGAAAAACAATAAAAAAAATATGTATTTCAATAACAAAAGGTCTTTTATACGAAAATAAGCCTTAAAAAAGGAAGAATGGAAAGTAATATGAAACAGCAATAAATAGAAAGGGAATCAACGGGGCAGAACCGAATCAACGAATGCAGCATCACGTTTCAATTGTGCTATCAGTTCATCAAGTCCGGAGAACTTCATCTCAGAACGAATACGGCTTACGAAATAAAGGCGTATCTTTTCATCATAAATATCTTCGTCAAAACGAAGGATGTGAACCTCAATACTTTTTTTCGACCCGTTATCGAGAGTTGGCCGGTAACCGATATTAAGCATACCAGCATATAAACACCCCTTAACCTCCACACGTACTGCGTAAACACCATCTGAGGGAATCAACTTATTGGATTCACGTAAATCAAGGTTTGCCGTGGGAAATCCAATAGTTCGCCCAACGCGATACCCGCCCACAACAACACCTTCAATAGAATAATTATACCCGAGATAACGAGTTGACAAATCAATTTTGCCTTCTAGCAGATGTGTTCTGACCAAAGATGAGCTGATATTCAAATCATCAATCATACAGGCTTGGGCTCTATACACATTCATTCCTATCTGTTGGCCATAGCGTACGTAGTCCTCAAAGCCTTCACTTCTATTATGCCCAAAACGGTGATCATATCCTATAATCAAGGTACTTACATTGTACCTTTGTTGAAGTATGTCTTTCATGAAAGAGAGAGCTGATAATTGAGATAATTCAACCGTGAAGTCAAGCATAATACAATAATCAACACCTTGAGCTTTCAGCAGTTCTATCTTCTCTTCAGGGGTAGTAAGCAACTCCGGACGGTAATCAGACTTCATCACTTGGCGTGGATGAACCGGAAAAGTGATTAATGCAGAACGTAACCCCTTATCCTTTGCAAGTTCTTTCACCTGCTCTATAAGAAAGCGGTGTCCCAGATGCACGCCATCAAAAAAACCGATGGTAGCAACACATGGTTCCAAAGGAAGATCTGGAATATTATCGATAATCTGCATGTTATTTTAGTCTTATTTAAACAAGTGTCCCCAATCCTCGCCTGCCACAGGAGTATAAGTAGATATTCCAAGAGATTGAGCTGTCTGACAGTTTGCGGGGGCATCATCAATAAAGAAAGTTTCTTCAGGAACTATACCTGTCTCAGCAAGAAGAGTCTCGAACATATCCTTTTCAGGTTTTGCTTGATGTAATTCAAACGAAAGAAACATTTTCTCAAAATAGTCTTCCACACGAAATCCCTTATGCGGGAAGGTATTGGCACATGACCATTTCCAATGAATTATATTGGTGTTACTTAACAAGTAAACCACATAGTGTTCACGAAGTTTCAGTAACAAATCGAGTTTATAAGTAGGAATGCCAACCAAAAAGCTGTTCCAGGCAGCATCGATTTGCTTATCGGTAAAAAGCTTATTCGAGCGGTCCCGGATTATATTTCTGAATTCTGAAGCAGTAATCAAACCTTTCTCCAACTCCATGAAAAAACCTTGCTGACGATACGGATCAATCAGATCTCCAAAGTCCGCTACGCCTAATTGTTCGAAGTTCCTGATACAACGATCTCTATCCAGATCTATCAATACACCACCAAAATCAATTATAAGGTTTTTAATGCCTTTTCTTTTCATCTGTTTTTATTTATATATCAAACGTCTAACCAGTCGGATTATTTCACCAATCCAAAGTACTAAAGAAGAGGTTGCTATAATAACAACCCATGTATGGAAGTTCAACGGTTCTGTGCGGAATATATCACCACCAAACTGAACAATACAGAACTGTCCTCCTAATATAGCAAGTACAACCAATTCCATTCCATACGATTTGCTCAATCCCTTGAATGCAGAATCAGTTGTTCCAAACACACGAGCATTAAACAGGTTCCAAAACTGCAACATAACAAAAAACGTAAAGAAGATGGTTAGGTCGTGAACAGACATTGCACCTGCAGCATCTGTAAAATAGAAGATTAACCCCATTAAAACAGCCAAGAAGATAGTTCCTACTCCAATGATGTTATATCGCATTGGTTTAGTGATGATAAAGTCATCACTTTTGCGTGGTTTATCATTCATCACTTTTTCACTAGGCGGTATAGAAGCCAGAGCAAGGGCTGCAAAAGTGTCCATTATTAAATTGACCCATAGCATTTGCGTCACAGTAAGTGGCAGTTCGGTTCCCATAAAGGCACCGATCAAAACAATCAGGAGGGCCACAAAATTGATGGTCAACTGAAACACAATAAAACGCTGGATATTTTTATAAAGCGAACGTCCCCACATCACAGCGGTGCCAATACTATTAAAAGAATCATCAAGCAATGTGATATCGCTCGCTTCCTTGGCAACAGAGGTTCCTGTACCCATAGAAAGTCCCACTTGTGCGTGATTCAACGCCGGTGCGTCATTTGTTCCGTCACCTGTCACGGCCACCACTTCGCCCTTCTGCTGAAGCAATTGCACAAGTCTTTGCTTATCAGTAGGACGTGCACGAGACATGATCTTCAAATCTCTTACTCTTTCCAGCGCTTCCTTATCAGTCAATTCAGCGAAAGCAACTCCCGTAATTCTATTCCGTTCTGTATCTGCAGCGGTCCACAAGCCAATTTGACGAGCAATCTCTGTAGCTGTTCCGGGAGTATCGCCTGTTACAATTTTAATCCCGATACCGGCCGACTGACATTTAGCAACCGCAGCAGGCACATCCTCACGAATAGGGTCAGAGATAGCTACAACTCCAAGAAAATTTAAATCATTGGCTGAAACTAAGGCAACACAATCAGCATCCTCATTGTCGTCAACTATTTTATAGGCAAAGCCCAGCGTACGCATTGCCATGTTTTGATAAGTCATAAGTTGCTCATCAATGGTCTTTTTATAGTCCTGAGCACTGACTTGTCCATCCGACAACACAACTTCCTTGCATTTACTCAACACAATTTCCGGAGCACCTTTTATATAAAGCACTTTTTTGCCAGTCTGACCGGAGTGCACTAAAGTGGCCATGTATTTTCTTTCCGTTGAGAAAGTTAGCTGATCAATCACTTTGGATTTTTCTCTTATAGCAAGATAGTCTCTTCCTAAGCTATTCAACCACAGAAGTAAGGCTACTTCAGTAGGATTACCTACTCCTTTTAGTTTTCCTTGTTCTTCAGAATCCTCCAAAAAAGCCGTTGAGTTTACACTAATACCTTCTGATACAAGTTTGCTTGTAAAATCATCTCCCAATACTTTGGCTTCTTTTAAAGCATAAAATTTGGGTTCGTGAACTTGCATCAGATTCTGGGTAAGCGTTCCCGTCTTATCAGTACAGATAACTGTAATAGCTCCCATTGTTTCGCAAGCATGCATTTTACGAACTAAATTATTCGTAGCCAACATACGTCGCATATTTAATGCAAGGCTCAAAGTGACACTCATCGGTAAGCCTTCGGGTACCGCTACAACGATTAAGGTAACCGCCATCATAAAGTACTTGAGTACGATCTGGGCGATATCAACATAAGAGCGCCATCCGTTAATTTCGTTTGCGCCTATGTAATGATATAAATCTTTGGTTACAAAAATCAGGAAAGTAGCAATAGCAATAGTAAAACCAACTTTACCTATCAGATTAGCCAACTTGGTTAATTGTATATTCAAAGGAGTGGGTTCAGTGCTTTGTTCTGTACTCTGACGTGCAACCTTACCTATTTCAGTTGCATCACCCACTTTAATCACTTTCATCATGCCGTGACCATCAACAACTGTTGTTCCTCTCATAACCAAGTTCGATGAATAGGTTGCTTCAAGATCAAACTCGGCTTCATTCGTTGTTTTTTCTACAACAGGCTCTCCTGTTAGGTTTGACTCATTAACTTGCAAGGATAATGCCTCGACCAGCTCTCCGTCTGCCGGAATCTCTTCTCCTGTCTCAAGAATAATGATATCGCCAACCACAACATCTTTGCGGGGAATCTCGCGTACTTTTCCTGCACGGATTACTTTAACAAGCGTTTCTTCGTTAACAGCATTAAGCAAATCGAACTTTTTATTTGCATCATATTCAAAAAAGAATCCGATACCGGTAGCAAGCAATATCGCAAAGATGATACCAATCGTTTCTGCAAATTCCTGTTCAATAAAAGAGATGATTAAAGAGAAGATAGCTGCAACAAGAAGTACTTTCACAACCGGATCTTGGAACTTCTCAAGATAAAGCTTCCACAAAGAGGGTCTTTTGGGAGGTGTTAGCAAATTATCACCATACTTTGCTCTGTTTATTTGAACTTCATCCTCGCTTAGGCCTGAATGATAATAAGTTTCATTTGTTGTAGTCATACTAGATCACATAATTAAAAGCACAAAAATACAACATAAAATCGGTAATTCGTGCAGATTAATGCTTTTTATAAAATCAGAAAGAGGCCGATTGCCATTAAACAAAACCAGCTGTTATCTGTTTAACTGATAAACCAAACGATAAAATTATGAAATACCTTTGTACAGCTTGTGACTACGTTTATGATTCGGAACTAGGCGATCCGGACAGTGGAATTGAACCGGGTACTCCATTCGAAGACATACCTGAAGATTGGGTTTGTCCGCTTTGTGGGGTAGGAAAAGAAGATTTTGAGCCTTTAGACGAGTAAAGAATGATTTCCCCTATGCTAGTTATTTTGCATAGGGGAAATACTCTATTTAGGAAGCTTTCTTTTCTTTCATATCGCTACTAGCCTCAACCACATTCACAACATAGTCGCCCAGTTTTTCGCACTCGCCAATGATATCCATATAGTAAACTCCCATCTGGTAATCATACTCTTTATTATTCACATCAAGGATGTTCTGATTCTTCAACTGATTTCGATAATTATTTATCTCATTCTCAATGTTAAATGACTTATTCACATCAATGCTGTGTTGTTCGGGCTTTTCAATAACCAATATCATTTGCGAAAGAGCCTCAGCCGTCATATTCATCATAAAATGAATGTGCTCATATTGCTTTTCTGTGAAGTCTTGATTCGTTTGACGCTTGCGGTTAATTGTTCTGGCCAAGTTGTAACAGCTGTCGCCAATGCTTTCAATTTCAGTAACTTCACGTAGCATGGAACGAATCTGCAGCTTACTTTCAGAGCTTAACCTACCTTCAGAAACCTGATTCAGATAGTTCGCAATTTCCAGTTCCATGTTATCACTTATATTCTCGTATTTCTCTATACGACTAAAAAGCTTATTGAAATCATCATCCTTTTCTGTGTGAAGCAAGTCTTGCACCATACGGAACATACGAAAAGTACGCTCTGAATACAGATGAATCTCTTTGCGTGCCTGCAGGATAGAAAGTTCAGCAGTCGACAACATACCACTCGAAATGAATCGCAGTCGGTATTCTTCATCGTCTTCCTTTTTGCGTATGATCAGGCACACCGTCTTCTCTATCAGCTTAACAAACCAAATCATGATGCACACATTACAAATATTGAATGCCGTATGAAATGCAGAAAGTTTAAATGAAACTGCCACTTGAGGATCACTTGCCATGTAAGTATCTACAAAATAAGATATCATTCCGGTAAACGGATAGAAAAGAACCAGCATCCACAGAACACCAAACACATTAAACATGAAATGAGCCAACGCAGCCCGCCGGGCAGAAGTATTAGCCGTTAATGCAGCTAGATTAGCTGTAATGGTAGTTCCTATATTTTCGCCCAAAACCAATGCTGCTGCCAGTTCGAAAGGAATCCAGTTCATGGAGCACATCACCAAAGTAATTGCCATCGTGGCACTGGACGACTGAACGACTATGGTTAGTATACTACCCAGAAAGAGGAATAATAAGATCGACAGGTACCCCATGCCCGTATAATTCTGTATGAAAGCAAGCATTTCGGGATTTTCTGCTAAGTTCGGTACATTGTCTTTCAGATAAGCAAGCCCCATAAACAAAAAAGAGAACCCAAAGATAAACTCACCCAGAGATTTTCGGGTACTCTTGCTCGAGAAAATAAGTGGAATAGCTATGCCTAATAAAGGAAGTGCAAAAGATGAAACATCGACTTTAAAACCAAACAATGAAATAATCCACGCCGTAACGGTTGTCCCGATGTTTGCCCCCATTATTACACTGATGGATTGCGTCAGCGTAAGCAAGCCTGCATTCACAAAGCTTACTACCATGACCGTTGTGGCAGAGGATGACTGTATCAGGGCCGTAATCATCAATCCGGTAAGTACCCCGGTAACACGATTCGTTGTCATCGCCGTTAATATACTACGCAACCTGTCACCGGCTACTTTTTGTAATCCTTCACTCATAATTTTCATTCCGTATAGGAACAGACCCAAAGAGCCTATGAGCATTAAAAAATCATAAAAAGAATATTGCATCTTTAATTCGATTGATGGTTATTTGCCTTATAAACAATTTCGCAATATATTTATCCGTCTAATTTACTCATTAAAATATAATAAGCATGAAACAGAAAATACAAATACATTGCAAAAATAACAAAATTACTAAAGAAGTACCTATAGGAAGCTCACTTTTAGAGATATACAATAGTCTGGATTTCAGATTACCCTACCCTGTTGTAAGTGCCAAAGTCAACAACCGATCCGAAGGATTAAACTTTAGAGTATACAATAATAAAGACATCGAATTCCTTGACATAACCGACCCGTCGGGTATGCGCACGTACGTACGTTCCCTTTGTTTCATCCTATTTAAGGCAGTAAGCGAGTTATATCCCCATGCAAAAGTATACATGGAGCACCCTGTGTCGAAAGGATATTTTTGCAATCTGAAATTAGGACGTGATATCCTTCCCGATGATGTTGAACGCATCAAGGATAAAATGCGTGAAATAATAAAAGCAGATATTCCTTTCAAACGCACAGAATGTCATACCACAGAAGCCGTAAGAATATTCAATGAGAAGGGTATGGATGATAAGGTGAGGTTACTTGAAACATCCGACTCTATTTATACTTATTACTATACCTTAGGAGATACAGTTGATTATTATTACGGTAATTTAGTTCCAAGAACCAGTTATATACAGCTTTTCGATTTAGTAGAATATTACGACGGATTATTGCTGCGCATCCCTAACAAAGACAATCCCAATGAACTAGAGAAAGTAATCAAGCAGGAAAAAATGCTCGATGTATTCAAGGAATACCTTCAATGGAGCAAAATCATGGACATGAACAATGCCGGTGATTTTAATCTTGCATGCGAGAAAGGATACGCAACAGACATGATTAATGTCGCCGAAGCTCTTCAAGAAAAGAAAATAGCCCAGATAGCCGATACCATTTTTCATAAAGGAGAAAACGGGAACAGAGTACGCCTAGTTCTGATTGCAGGGCCTTCCTCTTCAGGGAAAACCACCTTTAGTAAGAGATTATCCATCCAGCTGATGACCAATGGACTTCGTCCATACCCCATCTCCCTGGATAATTACTTTGTGGACCGTGAACAAACTCCTCGTGATGAGCATGGTAATTATGATTATGAGTCTCTATATGCACTCGATCTCGATCTTTTCAATAATCAACTGGAAGCCTTATTAAAGGGTGAAGAAGTTGACTTGCCACGTTTCAACTTTTCGTTAGGAAAGAAAGAATATCCCGGTGATAAACTTAAAATAGATAACAATACCATTCTTATACTGGAAGGCATACATGCATTAAATCCTGAGCTCACATCGCATATTCCGGATGCAAAGAAGTTTAAAATATATGTTTCGGCATTAACGACCATATCACTTGACGATCATAATTGGATTCCAACAACTGACAATCGCTTGTTGCGCCGCATCATACGTGATTTCAATTACAGAGGGTATTCAGCACAAGAAACCATATCGCGATGGCCCAGTGTAAGAGCAGGTGAAGATAAATGGATTTTTCCGTTTCAGGAAAATGCCGATGTCATGTTTAACTCGGCTTTGTTGTTTGAATTTGCTGTACTAAGAAGTTACGCTGAACCTATATTAATGAATGTTCCGCGCAATAGTGAAGAATATTGTGAAGCCTATCGCTTGCTTAAATTTATCAAATACTTCGCCACAGTACAAGACAAAGAAATTCCTCCAACTTCATTATTGAGGGAATTCCTCGGAGGAAGTAGCTTTAAATATTAACTAGTAATGAAGATTGTTTGTATTCTGAGGTCAATAGTCACTTTGGAATACAAACAATACACCTTAGTGTTTCAATCTGGGTGCTAGATACTGATTGAAAATAATGCCCACTACAATCAGTAAAAGACCTGCATAAGTAGTCCACACGATCTGTTCTCCAAGAACGAGATGAATAAGAAACAAAGACAAAAAAGGGGATAAATAGCACATCTGGTTTACCAATGTGGCATTGGAGGTCAACTGAATAGCCATTCCAAAACACACAAAAGGAATACCGATTTCAAAAGCTCCGACATACATACCCGACAGCAACGCTTGAATAGGTAATACAACCGGTTCCATCCATAGTGAGGCAATAAGAAGATATGCACTACCAAAAAAGAAAGTAACCGTCAATGCGATAATAGCATCGACCTCTTTTCTTTTGTTAGAAACCATCCAATAACCGGCCCACAAGAATGCACTTAAAAAAGCCAAAAGAAAACCTGTAACAGAGAACTCTAGTTTATCAGACAAGCCCGTGCCGGCTGAGATAAGGACTACACCTCCCAAAGAAAGCAGCATCCCCACATACTTGATTTTGGGAATGGATTGCCCCGCAAATAATGAAAGTAAGATTAACAGCAATATGGGCCATGAATAATTGACAGGTTGCGCCACCTGTGCCGGAAGTAAATCATAGGCACGAAACAGCACCAAGTAATAGGTCACGGGATTAAGGAGACCCAGCAGAGCAAACCATCTCCACTGTGAAGCTGACAGGTTCTTTACCTCTTTCCATTTCTTTCGGGCAAGCAAGGTAAATAAAAAAATAAGGAAAGCAGTACAAGAAGCCACCAATAAAAGTTCAAACGAACTTAAGTACCTTAAAGCTATTTTAAAAGCAGAGGCAACCGTTGACCAGCTGAGAACTGCTATTGCTGCATAAACGATTGCCTTATTATCTTGAGTCATATATTATCTTAATTCTTCCACCTCATCGGCTGTCAACGGAATCTTCTTGCCTAACCTGCGAGCTCCTGTTTCTGTAATCAAATAATCTTCTTCATTACGAATACCCCCAAAGTCTTTATAAGCTTCTACTGCATCGTAATGAATGAAATCATTAAATTTCTTCTGTCCTTTCCAAAGGTCAATAAGTTCAGGAATAAAATAGATTCCCGGTTCAATGGTATGCACAAAACCACATTCCAGTTCTCTGGCCAGACGAAGGGATTTGCGACCGAACAAAGTGCTCTTTGGCTTTCCGTCATAACCTACCCAAATTTCACCTAAGTTTTCCATATCATGCACGTCGAGTCCCATCATGTGTCCTAATCCGTGAGGATAGAACAAAGCATGCGCTCCTTCACGAACAGCATCATCGGCATTTCCCTTCATGAGCCCCAACTGTTTCAAACCTTCTACCATCACACGCGCAGAAAGATCATAGACGTCAACAAAAGGAATTCCCGGTTTGAGCGCTTTCACTGATTCCAGATGCATAGCCACCTGCAAATCATATATCTCGCGCTGACGCGTAGTAAATTTCTTATCAGCAGGAATCGTGGACGACATATCACCGGCGTATCCCATAGCGGTTTCTGCTCCGGCATCAATTAAAAACAAATCGCCGCTTTGAACCGTATTGCCATGGTAATGGTTGTGGAGCGTCTGTCCGTTAACCGTTGCAATGGTAGGAAAAGATAAATCACCTCCTGCCGCAAAGGCAACTGCTTGTATGGCCGATGCTACTTCATACTCTTTCATTCCCGGGCGAAGCATTTTCATGGCAGCGATGTGCATGTCGGCCGTTATATTACAAGCTCTTTCTATTTCTGCAATTTCTTCTTCAGACTTGTAGCTTCTTTGTTTCACAATGGCACGAATAAAATCGATCGATCCTTCCTGACGACCCAGCGGAATGCCCAGCCATTCCTGAAGTTTCAATTTATGTTCTGCTCTGTAAGGAGGGAGGTAATGAATTGTCTGACCCTTCTGAACAGCTTTATGCAAATATTCGCTTAAAGAATCAGAAGGCAAAGTACATGTTATGCCCACCCGCTCGCTTTTTTCCTTCAACGTAGGCTGAGTGCCCATCCATACAATATGGTCAATGGTCAGTTCATCTCCAAAAACAATATCTTTATCATTATCAATATCAATCACAGCAGATAAACCGGCAAAAGAAAGACCGAAGTAATAGAGAAAGCTGGAGTCCTGACGATAACGGAAAGTGTTATCTTCATAATTCAAGCCCATATCATCGTTACCTAGAAATAAAAGTATTCCAGAGCCTAAACTCTTTTTGAGCAACGCTCTGCGTTGCACGTACGTCTCTTTAGAAAACATAATGTTCCGTTTTTAAGTTAGTGCAACAAAGATAACCGTTTTAAATCAAAATTAGATAATTACCCCTTGACGATTCTCAATTAAATTAATTACTTTTGTAGCAAGATCAACGATTGAAAAAGTAACATTATGGCACAAGGTTCCCGTCAGGTACAATCGCAAGTACAACAACAGGTTCAAACTCTTTCGCCACAGCAAATCTTAGTAGTGAAGCTGCTCGAGCTTCCGGCTGTGGAACTAGAAGATCGTGTGCGTGCCGAGCTTCTGGAAAACCCCGCTCTTGAAGAAGGGAAAGAGGAAACAGCTGTCGACGATCTCTCTGAAAATGCAGACAATGATCAGTCGGACAATGAATATGATTCATTAGGCGATTACCTGACCGAAGATGATATTCCCGATTATAAATTACAGGAAAGAAATAAGTCAAAAGGAGAGCAGGCCGAGGAAATACCTTTCTCGGACACTACTTCTTTTTACGAAACACTGCAAGAACAACTCCGTGAACGAAACCTCACCGAGCATCAGCAAGCGTTGGCCGAATATCTTATCGGCTCCCTTGACGATGACGGACTGTTGCGCAAAACATTAGATAGCATTAGCGATGAGTTAGCCATTTATGCAGGTGTTGATGCCAAAGAGCAGGAATTGGAAGAGGTGTTAAGCATCATACAAGATTTCGATCCTCCCGGGTTGGGTGCACGAAGTTTGCAAGAGTGCTTGCTTATCCAGATAAAGCGCAAGGAACCGTCATCCTTACAGCAAACGGAATTAAGCATCATTGAGAAGTGTTATGAGGAGTTTACCCGTAAACATTGGGATAAGATCATTCAGCGGCTCAACCTCAGCGAAGAAGAGTTTGAAGCCGCCATCAATGAAATCACCAAGCTAAACCCCAGACCGGGAAGTTCTCTTGGAGAGGTGATTGGCCGTAATATGCAACAAATTGTACCTGACTTCATTGTTGAAACGTTCGATGACGGAAGCATAGTGCTTAGCCTGAATAATAAAAACATGCCCGAACTCCGCATGAGTCGTGAATTCAACGATATGCTTCAGGAACATACTTATAATAAGGCCAACCAGACAAAAGAATCCAAAGAAGCCATGCTCTTTTTGAAGCAGAAAATGGATGCCGCTCAAGGTTTTATTGATGCCATCAAGCAAAGACAAAACACGTTGCAAACTACCATGGAGGCAATTATAGACTTACAACGTCCTTTTTTTCAGGAAGGAGATGAATCGCTGCTTCGCCCCATGATTCTGAAAGACGTAGCAGAGCGAACAGGGCTAGACATCTCCACCATTTCACGTGTTAGCAACAGCAAGTATGTACAAACCAATTTTGGTATTTACTCGCTGAAATATTTCTTTAGTGACGGTTATACCACAGAAGACGGAGAAGAAATGTCGGTACGTGAAATACGTCGCATCCTGAAAGAATGCATTGACAACGAAAACAAGAAGAAACCATTGACCGATGATGAATTGGCCGATATATTGAAGGAGAAGGGCTATCCTATAGCCCGCCGAACAGTAGCCAAATATCGTCAGCAATTAAACATACCGGTAGCCCGGCTAAGAAAATAAACAATTCAACTTATGGAAGAACATATTATTGCAGACAGAACATTGATTAAAACAGCGCGGATTGTTTCGGCCGTTTTCACACCGTTTTCAATCCCGTTTGTTGCTTTCCTTATTTTATTTCTGTTCTCGTACCTAAACATTATGCCTTTGGCATATAAACTTATCGTGCTGGGCGTGGTGTATTGCTTCACCATCTTAATGCCCACGCTAACCATTTTCCTTTTCCGGAAGATCAATGGTTTTGAGGCGAAAGATCTTACCGACAGGAAAAAGCGCTATGTACCCTATCTACTTACCATCATCTCTTACGTGTTCTGTATGCTGATGATGAGAAAGCTGAATATACCCTGGTACATGTCGGGCATCATACTGACTGCTTTACTAATGATGCTTATCTCTATTATACTGAACTTAAAATGGAAACTGAGTGAACACATGCTGGGCATGGGTGGCATTGTAGGAGGGGTCGTTTCTTTCAGCGCCCTTTTCGGATACAACCCGGTGTGGTGGTTATCCCTGTTTATACTTATTGCAGGAGTGCTGGGCACAGCCAGAATCATATTGCAACACCACACACTGAGCGAGGTACTAACCGGTTTTGTGGTAGGATTTATCTGTTCACTGCTCGTGTTGCACCCCATTGCCAATATCTTATTTCGAATTTTCTTATTATAATTATAAACCCTAAAACTAAGTATTATGAATTTTCCGGAAGAACTAAAGTATACCTCTGAGCACGAATGGATTCGTGTGGAAGGTGAAGTTGCTTACATTGGTATAACAGAACATGCACAGAACCAATTGGGCGATATTGTGTTTGTAGATATACCAACGGTAGGTGAAGAACTGAACGCCGGTGACGTTTTCGGAACCATTGAAGTAGTGAAAACCATATCCGACTTGTTCATGCCGGTAAGCGGAACCATCTTGGAACAGAATGAAGCGCTTGAGGACAAACCTGAACTGGTTAATCAGGATCCCTACGGTGCCGGATGGCTTATTAAGATCGAGCCATCGGCTGATGCCGACTTCAGTGTTTTACTTGACGCTAAAGAATATAAAAAAACCATTAATGAATAAACCAATCGTATGACACCAATTGTTAGTATTATCATGGGCAGCACGTCTGATCTTCCCGTAATGGAAAAGGCGGCACAATTACTCAATGATTTGCATGTACCGTTTGAAATGAATGCTCTTTCGGCTCACCGCACACCGGAAGCTGTAGAAGAGTTTGCCAAGAATGCACATCTCAGAGGTATAAAGGTTATCATTGCAGCTGCCGGGATGGCTGCTCATTTGCCGGGAGTTATCGCAGCATCGACACCACTGCCTGTTATTGGCGTTCCTATAAAATCATCCCTCGATGGCATGGATGCCTTATTGGCCATTGTACAAATGCCTCCGGGCATTCCCGTGGCTACAGTAGGAATAAACGGTGCACTCAATGCGGCAATTCTTGCGGTCCAGATGTTATCTCTGGAAAACAAAGAATTAGAAACCAAATTCATTGCTTACAAAGAAGGACTTAAAAGGAAGATCGTTAAGGCCAACGAGGAGCTGAAGGAGGTTAAGTTTGAGTTTAAAACTAATTAAATGGATTTATTCAACTATTCCCGTAGGGAAACGTCTGTGGTTCATGTGGGGAACGTAGAAGTGGGGGGAAGTAACCCCGTTCGCGTTCAGTCAATGACCAATACAGCTACGCAGGACACAGAAGCCTGTGTAGAACAAGCAAAAAGAATTATTGATGCGGGGGCCGACTATGTGCGGCTTACCACGCAAGGAATCAAGGAGGCCGAAAACCTCAGGAACATCAACGCTGAACTCAGAAAACAAGGGTACTTGAACCCGCTGGTGGCCGATGTGCACTTCACGCCTAAGGTGGCCGATGTGGCTGCTTTGTATGCCGAGAAAGTGCGCATCAATCCGGGTAATTACCTGGATGCTCCGCGGACATTCAAGCAAGTTGATTATACTGACGAAGAGTATGCCGTTGAATTACAAAAGATACGTGAACGTTTGGTTGAGTTCTTAGCTATTTGCAAGGAAAACCACACGGCCATTCGTATCGGTGTAAACCACGGTTCCTTGTCAGACCGCATCATGACCCGCTACGGCGATACGCCCGAAGGGATGGTTGAATCTTGCATGGAGTTTCTTCGTGTGTGCGTAGCGCAAGACTTTTCTGATGTCGTTATTTCGATAAAGGCGTCAAACACTGTCATCATGGTGCGCACTGTACGCTTGCTGGTAGATGTGATGGAGAAGGAAGGAATGAAATTTCCCATTCATCTGGGCGTAACCGAAGCAGGTGACGGTGAGGACGGCCGCATCAAGTCGGCCTTGGGAACTGGAACTCTGCTGGCCGACGGATACGGAGATACCATTCGTGTATCGTTAAGCGAAGAACCGGAGTTAGAGATACCGGTTGCCCGCAAAATTGTTGATTACATTGTTCAGCGCGCTGACCATCCGTATATTCCGGGAGTAGCCAATGATTCGTTTAATTTCTTGTCGCCCGTAAAAAGGGAAACAACTTCCATACGCAACATCGGTGGCGACAACGTGCCGGTGGTAGTAGCCGAAAGGCTTGACGGGAAGTTTGAGACGAACGATCAATTCATGCCCGATTACATCTATGCTGCCAAAAGCATTCCCGCCACACTGGAAAACGGTCCCGACTATATTGTGGATGCCGATGTGTGGGCAGAAGAAAAGGAGAAGTTCGAAGCAGCCGGAAAGAAATGCTGGCCTGCATTCAGTCACAACCAGCTATATGCAGTAGGGGCTTGCCAAGCGGAACTTAAGTTTTTGTTTATCCCGTTTATGGCTCTGACCGATGAAGCAGTAGCCTGCCTCAAAGCACATCCGGAAATCGTTATCTTGTCTCAGAGCAATCACCCCAACCGCATCGGGGAACACCGTGCGCTGGTTCATCAGTTAATGAATGACGGCTTAAAGAATCCGGTGATATTCTTCCAGCACTATAGCGAAAACGATGTAGAGAACTTGCAGGTTAAATCGGCTATTGATATGGGCGCTTTGATACTCGACGGATTGTGCGACGGTATTTTCCTCTACAACCAAGGAGCATTAACCCATGCGCAAGTAGATGCAACTGCATTTGGCATCTTGCAGGCCGGTCGTGTCAGAACCAGCAAAACCGAATACATCTCTTGTCCGGGATGCGGACGAACACTTTTCAGCTTGCAAAGTACCATAGCCAGGGTCAAAGCCGCTACCTCTCACCTCAAAGGACTGAAGATAGGCATCATGGGATGCATCGTTAACGGACCGGGCGAAATGGCCGACGCTGATTACGGATATGTGGGCGCCGGAAGAGGGAAAATAAGTCTCTACAAGCAGAAAGAATGCATTGAGAAGAACATTCCCGAAGAGGAAGCGGTCGATAAATTGATTGCATTAATCAAAGCCAACGGAGACTACCACGAAGAAGAAAAGTAAACTGCGATAAGCAGTACACGCCAAACAGTACATCTTATTATAAACTAAAACGAGCCGGAAGTTTTCTTCCGGCTCGTTTTAGTTATATAGCTTTTTTATTTCTTCGCAGCAACAGTAAGCATCTCCTTATATTTACCTTGATTAGCCAGTACCTTAACAGCCTCCTGCAAACCATTGTCATCTTTCAACTGCTCTATAATAGCACCGCGCTGATAGTAATAACGCTTAATTATTTCAATGGAAATCATGTTCTTGATATCCTTAGAAAAATGATTCAAGTCCTTATCTAGGTTATGAGCCAATTTACTTTCCAATGCTTTAAACTCGGCAGAAGCGCCATCCATATAACCTTCAAACTCAGCAGCCTCTTTTAAGGTCTTCAGTATCTTCTCGCTTTGTTGATCGTATTTAAAGTCGGCCGCTTTCACCATGGCCTTGAAGTCAGCGTAATCGGCATCAGTCAGCTTAAACTGCTCGGCAGGCGCAATAGTCGCATGCTTACGACAATAGTTCGTTGCATAGTTAAAGATGAGGTTATCATTAGCCAGATAAAACAGGATGTTAGGCAATTTCTCTTGCTCCACCACAATATCGGGCGTTACACCTCCGCCATCTCGTACTATGCGACCGGCAGCTGTGTGGAATACATTCGTCAAACTATCGGGTATGCGTCCTACGCTGCCATCTTCGTTTCTATGTTTATAGTCAATGGCCTGCACACATCGTCCGCTGGGTATGTAATATTTTGAGGTGGTAACTTTCAGCGTCCCGCCATAAGGAAGTGAACGAGGAATCTGAACCAGTCCCTTTCCAAAAGTACGGTTACCCACAATAACAGCCCTGTCGAGATCTTGCAAAGCACCTGCCAATATTTCAGACGAAGAAGCCGTGCCGCTGTTGACCAATACCACAAGCGGTATCTCGGTATCAATGGGTTCGCGCAGCGTTTTATACACACTGGCAGCCTGCTTGGTTTTACCCTTTGTCACCACAATGGTTTTGCCTCTAGGCACAAAGAAATTCACAATTTCTACAGCCTCATCGAGTAATCCTCCACCGTTTCCTCTTAAATCAATAACCAGTGAAGTGATTCCTTTTGATTTCAGGTCTAAAAAGGCCTGCTTAAACTCTTTCGAGGGGTTACCCGAGAAACTGTTCAGGTTGATGTATCCGGTTTTACCGCTCACAACCCCTGCATAAGGAACAGTAGGCAACTGTATAGACTTACGCACAATTTTAAAATCAATGGGTTTGCTTACCCCCGGTCTTTCAACCCGCAAAGAGAAAGTAGTACCCACCTGTCCTCTGAGCATTTCACTCACTTCGGCATTGGTTTTTCCTTCCAGATCTTTACCGTCGAGTGTCAACAGAATATCGCCCGCCCGCAGTCCTACCTGGGCAGCCGGCATGCCTTCATAAGGCTCGGCAATAACCGAACGTTTCCGTTTTACATCATACGTAATCATAGAACCGATACCACCGTACGACCCTTTAATCATTTGTTCCAGTTCACTCTGATCTTCCTCGGGAAAATAATTAGTATACGGATCAAGAGACATCAGCATGGCATCAATGCCCTCGCGCAAAGTTTTATTAGGATCAATCGTATCGACATAGAACATATCCAACTCTTTCACGAGGGCATTAAATATCTCCATATTCTTTGCTAACTGAAAAGTGCGGCTATCACTGCTCTTAAAACTAAAAAACGCCACCACTGCAAGGATAGCAGTCAACAGAATAACTGCACGTCTATTGAAGAACTTTTTCATAATCTGTGTATAATAACGATTGATAACATCGGCGCAAGATAACAAAATAGAATAAAGCGCTGATTACAATGTGTTGATATTTAACTTTATTTCATTCCATTTATGCTGAGGAAGCGTAGTGCCCACCACTTGAATGACGTTTGCCGATAGCAAGGAACCTATCTTTCCGCATTTCTCGAGTGAATAACCACAAGTTAGTCCGTATAAGAAACCGGCCGCAAAATAATCTCCCGCGCCGGTTGTGTCAACTACCTTACTTACGGGCAAAGCAGACACCATGATGTCATCTTCTCCTTTCAGAATATGCGATCCGCGAGCACCCACTTTTACAATGGCAATGCTACACATTTGGCCAATCTGTTTCAAAGCCTCAGCGGCATCTTTTCCTGTAAAGGCACGTGCCTCTTCTTCGTTAGCAAAAACAATATCCACATAATCGCGAACCAACATGGTAAAGAACTCCAAGTCATTCTCCACAATGTTATAGCTTGCCAGGTCAATGCAGATTTGCAATCCGGCTTGCTTAGCCAGTTCAATGGCCCGAAGAATCATATCATGATCCTGCACCAGATAACCTTCAACCAAGAAATACGTATAGCCTTGAAACATGGCGGGAGTCAGGTCCTCCGCTTTCAAAGTCGAAGCAGCTCCCAGGTAAGTTCCAAAAGTCCGTTCTCCGTCCGGAGATATAAATGTAGAGGCAACTCCCGAAGGCAAGTCACAGATCAGTAACTTCTCGTCGATGCCGTTTTTAATTAAATTCTCTCTGTAAAAGCTCCCATATTCATCATCGCCCACTTTTCCGATAAAACCGGTGCGCGCTCCCAAGCAAGCCAGTCCAAGTATGGCATTTCCGGTTGATCCACCGGTTGCAAGGTGAGTTTTCATGCGACTAAAATGTTGGTTAATAACCTGAAGCTTAGCGTTATCTATCAACTGCATGCTCCCTTTGGGTAATTCCATTTCGGTGAGTATGCTATCATCATTTAGCGTGGCAAGCACGTCTACAAGAGCATTGCCTAAACCTATTATTTTATCCATTTCAATCTTTTTTTTGCAAAGATATTGCATATTTCAAAATATCCTATTACTTTTGCATCGCAATTGAGAAAAACATTCTTCGATAGCTCAGTCGGTTAGAGCATCTGACTGTTAATCAGAGGGTCGTAGGTTCAAGTCCTACTCGAAGAGCAAAACCTTCTCAATTGCAACATTCTTCGATAGCTCAGTCGGTTAGAGCATCTGACTGTTAATCAGAGGGTCGTAGGTTCAAGTCCTACTCGAAGAGCAGAGAAACCGCGTTAGAAGCATTGCTTCCTACGCGGTTTTCTTGTTTTATACCCCTACCCTTTCACCGGAATTTTCCTAAAGTCCTCGTTATACATTTAGCGTCCAACCATGGTTGTAAAGTCGGCTAACCATGGTCAGCAAGTCGTCCAACCAAGGTCAACAAGTCGGCTAACCATGGTTAGCCGATAAAAACAAAACCACAAAAATCACAGAGAACAAGCGGATAAACCACCAAGAGCCTATGCTGCCATAGCCAGTGTCAGCACGCTGATGCGCACATTCTTATAAGAAGCAAACAACGATGCACACGCCACAAGCGTAGAACCGGTAGTCAGCACATCATCCACAAGTAGGATGTGTTTGTTTGAAAAGTCACAGGAGGGATGAAGCGCAAAGACCTTTTCAACATTCTCCCAGCGTTCAAAAGTAGATTTCCGCGTTTGCGTAGAAGAGTTCACTTCACGATAGAGCGACAACACATCAACCGGCACCCCGGACACATGAGAAATGCCACGGGCAATCAGCTCACTCTGGTTATAACCCCGCTTTCGTTTGCGGGCAGGATGAAGAGGAACAGGCAGAATCACATCAATCCCTTCAAAGAAAGCAGTAGGTTGCAGCTCTTTAGCCATGTTACGGCCCATAAAATAGCCCAGTTCCTTGTTATCGTGATATTTTAAATCGTACAGCAGATTCTTAAAACGGCTTCCTTTGGTATAAAAGAAATAAGAAGCCGCCCGCACAATGGGAATGCGCCCCCAAAACAGTTGCTCGGCCACGTTGCCTTCTTGTAAATGAAAATAAGTACGGGGCATATCCATATTACAACTGGTGCAGAGATGCGCTTCGCCGTCAAGCAATACGCGTCCGCAAACCACGCAACACGGGGGAAAGAAAAGAGACCAGAAGGAGACAATCCATTTTTTCATAGCAAACAGGTTATTAAAGTTGCGAATATACAGATATAAATTAGGAGCAAACAAATTATAATTAATAACTTTGCTCAAAATCAGAACATAAAAACAACATGAATAAGCATCCTCTTTCTCTATTCAACTATTGCCCTAAGTGCGGGTCAAGTGAGTTCAGAGTCAACAACTCCAAGTCAAAAAAGTGCGGGCAATGTGGTTTCACCTATTACTTTAATCCATCGTCGGCAACTGTTGCGTTCATAGTCAATGAACGAAATGAGCTACTTGTTTGCAGAAGAGCGAAAGAACCGGCCAAAGGAACCCTCGATTTGCCGGGCGGATTCGTCGATCTGTTTGAGAGCAGAGAAGAAGGCGTTATCAGAGAGGTGAAAGAAGAAACCGGCCTCATCGTGAAAGAGGCTACCTATTTATTCTCATTACCCAATATCTATTTGTATTCGGGCTTTGAGGTACACACACTCGATGCTTTTTACTACTGCCGGGTAAGCGATATGAGTCACTATCTGGCCATGGATGATGTGGAGGAGTCATTCTTTCTTCCCATGGATAAGCTCAATCCGGCCGATTTCGGACTGAACTCTGTTAGGCAAGGGCTAACCTTCTTCATAGACAAGTACGCAAAGGAAATTCCTTTTCCAGGTATAAAATAACATTTAAAAACTAGTTAAAAGACTGCAAAACAAAGTCACTTAGTCCCGTAAGTTGGCAGAAAAAAGTATATTTGTACAAATACCCGATTATGAAAAAGAATATTATCAAGATTATATCTCTGGTGGCTTGTACGGTTCCCGTAACTGTAATGGGTCAAAGTAACGAAAGTATTACGTTTTCACCACCATACAAAGAAGGCAAATACCTCTATTCCGAAGGTAATTATGCCGCTGCCATGATTCCTTTAAAAGACTGCCTCCGGTTGTATCCCGAATCAACCTTTACTCCGGAAGTTGAATATATGATTGCCTGCTCGGCCTACGAACTGAAAGACAAAAACAGTACGGCTATCTTGAGAAATTACCTGGAAAGTAATCCCGATTCACCATACGCATACAGAGTTTACGCGCTGATTGCATCGAACTACTTCTTTGAAGAAAAGTATGATGAAGCGCTTGCACTCTATAACTCATCAAATCTGGAGAAGCTGGCCGATACGGAAAGGGCCGACATGCTGTACCGCATGGCAATTGCTTACATGAAAACAGGAAACAGTAAAGAGGCAGCCATCTGGTTTGCAACGCTCAAAGAAACAAGCAGCAAGTATGAGGCCGACTGCACCTATTATATATCTTATATAAGGTATACACAACAAAGATATGACGAAGCGCTCGAAGGATTCCTTTCGCTTCGCAACAACCTGAAGTACAAAGAGCTTGCTCCTTATTATACTGCCGAAATTTATTTGTTGCAAAAACAATATGCATCGGCGCAGGAGATAGCACTGAATTACCTGAGCAGCTATCCAAGTAGCCGTTACAGTGAGGAGATGCAGCGCATTTTGGGAGAGACATATTATCAAACGGGCGATTATCACCGGGCCATTCAGGCATTCGAGAAATACACCGGCAACGTCAGTGCACCTCGCAGGGATGCCTTGTACATGCTGGGGCTCTCTTATTTCCACACCAATGTGTATTCCAAAGCGGCTTCTACTTTGGGCGAAGTGACCACTGCCGATGATGCACTGACACAGAACGCTTACTTGCACATGGGGTTTGCTTATCTGCAACTAGCCGATAAGAACAAGGCGCGCATGGCTTTTGAACAAGCGGCACGTTCTAATGCCGACCTGAAAACGAAGGAGCAAGCTGCTTACAACTATGCATTAACCATTCATGAAACATCTTTCTCCGGATTCGGCGAATCGGTTACCGCTTTTGAAAATTTCCTGAATCAGTTCCCACAATCGGCTTATGCCGAAAAGGTCAGCGAGTACCTCATTGATGTGTACATGAGTACCCGTAGTTATGAGGCTGCGCTGAAATCCATAGAACGAATCAGTGCACCCGGCGGACGAATCATGGAAGCCAAACAAAGAATCTTGTTCCAACTGGGCACGCAGGCTTTTGCCAATTCTCAATACGATGAGGCTTCGGCTTACCTCAACAGGTCTATTGAAATAGGACAGTATAACGCGCAAACAAAAGCAGAGGCTTTGTACTGGAAAGGCGAAATTGATTACCGCACGCAACGTTACCAGAGTGCATCGGACAATTTCCGTAGTTTCCTTGATTTAACTGCCAACCGACAAAGTGAAATGTACACGCTGGCTCATTATAATCTGGGCTACATTGCTTTTAATCTGAAAAACTATCAGCAAGCCGAGAACTGGTTCACCAAGTATCTGCAACTAGAGAAGGCAACGAATAGAAGCACATTGGCCGACGCCAACAACCGCTTGGGCGACTGCAACTTTCATGTTCGTAACTTCAATGCGGCCAAACAATATTATGCCAAGGCCAGAAGCATGGGTGGCGCTTCAGCCGACTATTCTTATTACCAACTGGCACTGGTATCGGGACTGCAAAAGGATTACAACGGCAAAATTTCATTGCTCAACCAATTAACGGAACAATACCCCGAGTCACCATACGTCATTAACGGGTTGTATGAGAAAGGACGTTCTTATGTTCAATTGGGCAACAACAAGCAAGCCATCAATGCATTCCGTGAACTGGCCAACAAGTTCCCCGAAAATGCGCTGAGCCGAAAAGCTGCTGCCGAGATAGGACTTCTTCATTATCAAAACGAGGAATACAGTCAGGCCATTGAGGCTTACAAGCTGGTGGCAACTCAATATCCGGGCAGTGAAGAAGCAAAACTAGCCTTGCGTGATTTGAAGTCTATCTATACGGACATTAACAAAGTAGATGAGTTTGCAGCAGTGGTATCTTCCCTGCCCGGCGACATTCACTTTGATGTGAACGAGCAAGATTCACTGACTTACATTGCCGCCGAAAGGATTTTCACTAGGAAACAGATTCCTCAGGCCAAAGAGAGTTTCACGAAGTACCTTCAATCGTTCCCCGCAGGAGCTTACCGGGAGTATGCTCATTATTACTTGGCACGAATCGGACAAGAGCAAAATGATGAAGAGGCGGTGTTGACACACACAGCTCGCATCTTGGAGCTGAACGGTAGCCGTTTTACGGAAGAGGCTCTTGTTATGCGTGCCGAATTGCTATACAAACGTCAACAGTATGCCGAAGCATTGCCATTGTACAAGCAGCTGAAAGCGCATGCCGGCTCAGTGAGCCATCGCCTCACGGCACAGATCGGAATCATCCGCTCGGCATATAAGACAAAGAATGATGCCGACGTAATTCATGCCGCCACTTCGTTACTTGCTGAAGAAAAGATAACGCCCGAGGTGAAGAACGAGGTGACTTACTACAGAGCCAAAGCATATTTGAATCAAAAGGCCGACGGCAATGCAATGAATGATTTGAAAGCGCTGGCAAAAGATACGCGTAACGTTTACGGAGCAGAAGCCAAATACCTGGTGGGACAGATCTTGTTCGATCAAAAAGACTATGCAGCTGCCGAAAAGGAGATACTCGACTTCATTGACCAAAGCACTCCGCACACCTATTGGCTGGCAAGAGGTTTTGTGTTGCTTTCGGACATCTACATGGCTACAAACAAAAAGCTGGATGCCCGTCAGTATCTGTTGAGTCTTCAACAGAACTATCAAGCAAATGATGACATTAAGGGGATGATTGAATCTCGTTTGAACAAACTAAAATAATACTGGAAATATGACTAATAATATATGTGTATCAAGAGCGCTCGTTAAGGTTGGTATAGCCGGCTCACTCGTTTGGATGGCAAGCGTGGCAACTGCTCAGAATGTTGCAAAGAAAGATACGACCCTAAACAGAACTGTTGTCGTGGAGCAAGAGTATAACCCCGACATCAACGATGCCATTAAAATAAATATCTTACCTGCCATTGAGGAACCTACGGTTACCAAAAAGCAGATTCAATATGATAAGTCGGCAGTGAGCAATCCGGCCATTCCCAAACCCAGCATGGGCATTATCGTCGGTAAGGAGGAAAAAGAAAAGCCTTCGCAAGGTTATGCACGGTTAGGATATGGCAATGACAATAAAGTGGATGCACAGGTGAATTATCTTTTTTATCTGTCGCCCAAGGACCGACTCACTGTGCATGGCGGCATGGACGGATTCAAAGAAACACTCACCCGCCCCGCCAATCTCTACCGGGGAGAAGGCGGTGACTGGAAAGCACGCTATTACCGTGCCGGAGGAGGTTTTGATTACCTGCATCAATTCAATAAGGTTGATTTCGATTTATCGGGACGCTTGCAGCAGGCAAACTTTAACTACCAGTACCCGCTGATGAATAACTTGTCGACCGATAAACAGAAACACACAGCAGGTGAACTTCACATCGGAGTGAAATCAACGGATGAAACGTGGCCGTTCAGCTTCGCAGCAGAAACCAATCTGCTCACCTTCGGAAAGAAATACAGTGTGAACGGAGAAACCGTAAAAGAAACCATTGCACGTACTAAAGCAATGGTAAAAGGACAAATAGATGATCTTCAGAGCATCAGCATAGCCATGCAAATGGATAACTTTTTCTATAACAGCCAAGCTGAGGACTATACTTCCTTGCAGATGAATCCTTTCTATGAATATGCCAACGATAGCTGGAAGTTAAGAGTTGGTGCACACGTAGATCTTTCTTTCGGATTCGATAAAGGAGTGCGCATGTCACCCGACTTAGAAGCTAATTATCTGATTACGGATTCGTATATACTCTATGCGCAAGCCAAAGGTGGTAAGACTTTAAATGATTTCCGTACTACTGAAAAGATTCATCTTTATTCGACTCCGGAGAATGTTGCCCGCGTGTTCGACTCATACAACCTGTTAAACGCCAAAGTGGGTTTCAAAGCAAGTCCCACGGAAGGTTTATGGTTCAACTTATTTGGAGGGTATAACATTGTAGCGAATGACATCTCACCCATTTGCCAGCCCGATAGCACCATCACATTTGCTCAGGGAGAAACCAAAGCAATGACAGTAGGTGCTGCGTTGACATACGACTACAAAGACATCTTTAGCTTTAGTACCCTTGCAGAATTCTATAAGTGGAGCGATAGCAGCAAAGAGTTTATCAACCAGAAGCCAAAATTCCAATTCTCGGCAGATGGTAGTGTGAAGGTCACTAAAAAACTCAGTCTGAACGCCGGGTATCATTATGTACACAGAGCAACCGCATCCATCAATAGCTTAGAGTATAGTATGCCAAACATCAGCAACCTGCACGCGGGTGTTGCATATAACTTATATAAAGGGATTTCTTTGTATGCGCAGTTTGATAACATCTTGAATTCAGATAACCAGTATTACTGTTGCTACCCGGCCGAAACATTCAACTTTATAGGCGGATTTAATTTCAAATTCTAGTTACGAACGGTAAAAAAAGTCTTTTTTTGCAAAAAAAATCAGATTATCACCTTATTATAAGGTGAAACAAAGATGTTTTTTCTACTTTTGCGGGCAAATACCAAGACGTTAGTCCACTCTTAAAGAAAAGTAGCATGCAGAAAAACCTTGTCATAGTTGAGTCACCGGCCAAAGCGAAGACGATAGAAAAATTTCTAGGAAAAGATTATAAAGTCCTTTCTAGTTATGGACACATCAGAGATTTAAAGAAAAAGCACTTTGGTGTAGACATCAAAAAAGACTTCGAACCTAATTATGAAATACCTGCCGAGAAGAAAGAACTCGTCAATGAATTGAAAGAAGAAGCCAAAAATGCAGAGATTGTATGGTTGGCATCCGATGAGGACCGTGAGGGGGAAGCCATCTCATGGCATTTGTATGAAGTACTTAAACTAACGCCACAAAAAGCCAAACGAATTGTATTTCATGAGATTACTAAAACAGCCATTTTAAATGCTATTCAGAACCCGCGCGACATCAATATTGACTTGGTGAATGCACAGCAGGCGCGCAGGGTGCTCGACAGAATAGTGGGTTTTGAACTTTCTCCTATCTTATGGAGAAAAGTAAAACCAAGTCTTTCTGCCGGTAGAGTACAGTCGGTTACCGTACGATTGGTTGTGGAACGTGAACGTGAGATACAAAATTTCAATGCAGAAGCGTCTTACCGCATAGTGGGCACTTTCCTAGTGCCCGATGCCGATGGGAAACTGGTTGAAATGAAAGCGGAACTAAGTAAAAGACTCAAAACGAAAGAGGAAGCACGCAAATTCTTGCAGGAATGCCAGAATGCATCTTTTTCAATTGACGACATCAATACGCGGCCTTTAAGAAAAAGTCCGGCGGCACCGTTCACCACCTCTACTCTGCAACAAGAAGCAGCCAGAAAGTTGGGATTCTCGGTAAAGCAAACCATGAGTGTGGCACAGAAGCTGTACGAATCGGGTAAGATAACCTACATGCGTACTGACTCGGTGAATCTGTCTGAATATGCCATTGAGGGTAGTAAAGCTGCCATTACGCAAATGATGGGCGAACGTTATGTCAAAACGAGACATTTCACCACCAAGAGTAAAGGAGCGCAGGAAGCCCACGAGGCCATTCGTCCCACCTACATGGAAAACCAAAAGGTAGACGGAACGGCTCAGGAGAAAAAACTATATGCCTTGATCTGGAAGCGTACACTCGCTTCACAGATGGCCGATGCCGAAGTGGAAAAAACAACGGCTAGCATAAGCATAAGCAACTCATCCGAATCATTCATCGCCACAGGTGAGATCATTAAGTTCGATGGTTTCTTACGAATCTACAAAGAATCTCGTGATGATGAGAACGAGGGAGAAGACGAAAGCGGTTTGCTGCCTCCATTAACCGTAGGACAAACCTTGCAATCTCAAGAAATACTTGCTACGGAACGTTTCACTCAACGTCCTCCCAGATACACCGAAGCCAGTTTGGTTAGGAAGCTAGAGGAATTGGGTATTGGCCGACCATCAACTTACGCACCTACTATCTCTACCATACAGCAAAGAGGGTACGTGGAAAAAACAGACCGTCAGGGTGAGGATAGAATCTATAACATTCTTACATTGAAAGACGGTAAAGTCGCTGAAAGAAAAGAAAAAGAGGTAACAGGTACCGAAAAGAACAAGCTATTCCCCACCGATATAGGCATTGTGGTTAACGACTTCCTTACGGAATTCTTCCCTGAAATCATGGACTTCAACTTTACTGCTACTGTCGAAAAAGAATTCGACGAAGTGGCAGAAGGAGAGAAGAAGTGGACAGACATTATGAAGAACTTTTATAAAGGTTTCCACACATCAGTTGAGTCAACATTGGCTGCCAAAACTGAATACAGAATTGGTGAACGCATCTTGGGAGAAGAACCGGGTACAGGTCTTCCGGTAGCCGTAAAAATAGGTCGTTTCGGTCCTATTGTTCAAATTGGAGCGACTGAATCTGATGATAAACCTAAGTTTGCACAACTTAAAAAGGGCATGTCCATTGAAACCATCACATTGGCAGAAGCCCTTGAGTTATTCAAATTGCCCAAAACGCTAGGGGAATACGAAGAAAAAACACTTGTTGTTGGCGAAGGACGATTTGGTCCTTACGTTAAACACGATGGCAAATTCGTATCTATTCCGAAGACAATAGACCCTATGGAACTGACCTTAGAGGAAGCAATTGATTTGGTTGAGAAAAAGCGCAAGGCCGAGGCAGAAAGAATCATCAAGCAATTCAAAGAAGACGGAAGCGATGAAATTGTGTTGGAAGTATTAAACGGACGTTACGGACCCTATATTGCACAGAAAGGAAACAATTACAAAATCCCTAAAGGTGTAGAACCAAAGGACCTGAACTACCAGACTTGTTTGGATATCATTCAGTTACAGATATCAAAAACCGAATTGGCCGGCACTGAAAAAGAAACCAAAGCGAGCAAAGCTGAAGCGGCTAGGAAAGCCAAAGAAGAGGAAAAGCTAGCTAAAAAAGCACTAGCAGATAAAAAGAAAGCAGAAGCTAAAAAGAAAAAGGCTGAGGAAGCTGCCAAGAAGAAGGAAGCTGCTAAGAAAGAGGCAGCTAAGAAAAAAGCAGCAACTAAGAAAGTAGCGACCAAAAAGACTGCAACCCAAAAAGCTGTTGCCTCTAAAAAGAAATAACGGCAGTATACTATTATATAATGAAAAGCCCGGCTCAAACCATAAGTGAGCCGGGCTTTCTTATTGTATCAGGTAAAATTACATTCTGTTAGGAACATCAATACCAAGCAATCCCATACCCAGACGTATTACTTTAGCCACATTGGCAGAAAGAACAAGTCTAAACAGTTTAACGTCTGCATTTTCTTCTCTAAGAATGCTATAATCATGGTAGAACTGATTGTATTCTTTAACCAGATCATAGGTATAGTTAGCTATGATTGAAGGGCTATAATCATTGCCCGCCTCTTTTACCACACTGGCAAAGTCGGCCACCATCTGAACAAGTCCCTCTTCTTTTTCCGACAAAGAGATAGAAGCCGTGAAGTTGACCGGTAAAACAATACCTGCTTCATTCGCTTTACGAAGCACTGATTGAATGCGAGCGTAAGTATATTGAATAAAAGGTCCTGTATTACCGTTGAAGTCTATAGACTCTTTCGGATTAAAGGTCATATTTTTGCGCGCATCAACTTTAAGTATAAAGTACTTCAATGCACCCATTCCTACAATGCGAGCAATATTATTGGCTTCTTCTTCGGTACAACCTTCTAGTTTGCCCAATTCAAGTGAAGTTTCTTTGGCAGTGAGAACCATTTCTTCAACCAAATCGTCGGCATCAACAACTGTTCCTTCGCGTGATTTCATCTTACCTTCAGGTAATTCCACCATTCCGTATGAGAAGTGAACAAGATCCTTACCCCATTCAAAGCCTAGTTTATCAAGCAGAATAGAAAGGACCTGAAAATGGTAATTCTGTTCATTGCCAACTACATAAATCATCTTATTAATAGGGTAATCAGCAAAACGTAATTTAGCCGTTCCAATGTCTTGAGTCATATAAACAGAAGTACCGTCGGATCTGAGCAATAGTTTGTGATCAAGACCCTCAGCCGTTAAGTCAGCCCAAACAGAACCATCTTCCTTTCGGTAGAAAAAGCCCTTCTCCAAACCTTCTAGTACTTTATCTTTTCCTTCCAGATAAGTTTCTGACTCATAATATATTTTATCAAATGAAACGCCCAGTTTCTTATACGTTTCATCGAATCCTTCGTACACCCACTGATTCATCCGAGTCCACAAGTCACGCACTTCGCGGTCACCTGCTTCCCATTTCACAAGCATTTCACGCGCCTCATTCATGAGTGGAGATGCCGCTTCAGCTTCTTCTTTGGACATGCCTTGTTCCATCAAAGTAGCAACTTCCTGCTTATAATGTTTATCAAAAGCCACGTAATAATCACCCACTAGGTGATCACCTTTCTTCCCTGAGCTTTCGGGAGTTTCACCATTGCCGTATTTTTGCCAGGCAAGCATGGACTTACAGATATGGATACCTCTGTCGTTTACTATATTTGTTTTAACGACCCGATTCCCATTGGCTTGCATTACATTAGCTAAAGCGTTACCTAACAAATTATTACGTACGTGTCCTAAATGCAGGGGTTTATTTGTGTTTGGAGATGAATATTCAATCATCACAAGGGGCGAATCCGAAGTCGGTTCAACAATACCGTATGCTGGTTCCGCATGAATGGCATTCAACAAAGCAATCCATTCTGCCGACTCAATTGTCAAATTTAAGAATCCTTTGATAACATTATAAGAAGCAATTGCAGGTTCGTTTGTCTTCAAATACTCACCTATTTCGGTCGCCGTCTGTTCCGGTCCTTTCTTTGAAAGTTTCAGGAACGGAAAAACCACTAAAGTTAAGTGGCCCTGAAACTCCTTTTTTGTTTTTTGCAATTGTACTTGTGAGGGAGGCACTTCCTGACCATATAAAGCCTTTATACCGTGCACTACAGCTGTTAAAAGTTTATTCTCTATATTCATATCCATTTTATTTCTGGCACAAAGATACAAAAAAAAGGAGACGTAATATGCGCCTCCTTCCATTTCTTCCTACACGCTATTTATTTAATGGCGTCTGACAATTCAGCTCCTGCTTTAAATTTAGCAACTTTCTTTGCCGGGATAGTAATTGTAGCCTTAGTAGAAGGGTTAATTCCGGTTCTTTCGCTTCTTTCACTTACAGAAAAAGTTCCAAAACCAATCAATGAAACTTTGTCACCGTCTTTCAAAGATTGAGACACACAAGAAACGAAAGCCTCGAGAGCTTTCTTAGAATCTGCTTTACTTAACCCAGATTCTGCAGCAATAGCGCTAATAAGTTCAGCCTTATTCATAATACGTAAATGATTAATTAATATATATTACACAAAAGATATCCGTAAATACCTCACAAATATAGAGTAACAAATTAAATTATCAAATAAAAACTTAGAAAAAACGCAGAAAAGATTGAAAAATAGTGAATAGGATTTTAAAAAACTGCTATAGAACAGAATTAATTCGTATTTTTGTTGCCGAATATAATAGTAAGAACCCGATTTAAAGAGCTAAATGATGCCTACAATAACCAAAAACATTATAATAATCAACCTGTTATTCTTCTTTGGAGGAATTGTTGCCGAAAGTTATGGAATAGATTTGAGTGACTACCTAGGACTGCATTTCTTTATGGCCGATCACTTTAACGTGGTACAACTATTCAGTTATATGTTTCTCCACGGAGGCTTCAGCCATCTTTTCTTTAACATGTTTGCAGTCTGGATGTTCGGACGAATACTTGAAGAGACCTGGGGACCTAAAAGATTTCTTTTTTACTATATAGCATGCGGTGTTGGCGCCGGACTTATTCAAGAAGTGGTTCAATTCATAGAATATGAAATGACACTCTCTGCCTACAACAGTGTTAACATTGGCACGGCTATTATCCCGATGGATCAATACTTGAATTTGATGAGAACCGTAGGAGCCTCTGGTGCCGTATACGCTATTTTGCTGGCATTCGGAATGACTTATCCCAATCAGTCTTTGTTTATTTTCCCATTGCCCTTCCCCATTAAAGCAAAATTCTTTGTTGCAGGATATGCGTTAATTGAGCTATATTCAGGATTTGCAAATAACCCCAATGATAATGTAGCACATTTTGCTCATTTGGGAGGAATGTTGTTTGGATTATTATTTATTTTGTACTGGAAGAAAAAAGATCGCAATGGGACAACTTATTTCTGAAATAAAAGATTTCTATAAAAGAGGAGACGTTACTGCCAAACTTATCTTTATTAATGTTGCATTATTTGTAGCAATAACGCTCTTGACTGTCGTTTTCCGTTTATTCAAGGTTGAGATTAGTGGTATATTTGACGCTTTAGCTCTGCCGGCTTCTTTGGATAATCTGCTGGTAAAACCATGGTCTATACTTACTTATATGTTCATGCATGCTGATTTTTTTCACATTTTGTTCAACATGTTATGGCTTTACTGGTTTGGCAAACTCTTTCTGATTTTCTTTTCATCCAAGCACTTAAGAGGGCTTTATATATTGGGAGGACTTCTGGGAGGACTTTTTTATATCGCATCTTACAACATCTTCCCCTATTTTCGTGAACTGATACCTTTTTCAAACATGGTAGGAGCATCGGCTTCTGTATTAGCCATTGTTCTTGCTACCGCTTACAGAGAGCCCAACTACCCGATAAACTTACTTTTTATTGGAACCGTCCGCTTAAAATACATCGCTTTATTTGTTGTATTGACAGACCTTCTCTTTATTACATCTGATAATGGAGGGGGACATCTCGCACATTTAGGAGGAGCATTGGCCGGTATATGGTTTGCAGCTTCCTTAAAAAGAGGGACAGATATTTCTTTCTGGATCAACTTTCTTATCGACAAAATTCAGCAGCCTTTCAGTGCAAGTAAACGAAAACCTAAAATGAAAGTGCATTACGGACGTAAACAAGATTACGATTACAACGCAAATAAGAAAGCACAATCAGATGAAGTAGATCAGATTTTGGATAAGCTCAAAAAGTCGGGCTACGATAGTCTGACTACGGAAGAAAAGAAAAAATTATTTGATGCCAGTAAAAGATAAAGGATGAAGCACATAGGAAAATACGTATCCTATCTTATTCTAGCCATAAACTTGCTCTTCATTGCTCTTTTATGGCTCTCGGCATATAGTCCGCATATTACGCCCGATGTACATCCTATTGAATCTTGTTTAGGACTTACTTTCCCCATATTCATCTTAGTGAACTGTTGCTTCTTATTCTTTTGGCTTATTGTGAAATACAAATTTGCAATTCTTCCTTTAGTGGGCTTTCTATTCTGTTACCCCCAAATAAGAACCTACATGCCTATTAATTTTCAGTCGGACTCCATCCCTCCTAAAAGCATTAAACTGTTATCTTATAATGTCATGGGGTTCAACGGATTGAGACTGGAAGAAGGAGAAAACAAGATACTCAATTACTTAAAAGACAGCGAGGCCGACATTATTTGTTTGCAGGAGTATAACGCAACAACAGATCGGAGTTTGCTTACGCAACGAATGATTGATAGAGCACTGAAAGAATATAAATATAAGAATATACTAAACGTCGGAGAAAAAAGCAGCTCCAACAAAATAGCCTGTTATTCGAAATATCCTATATTGAGTTCAAGAGTCCTTCATTACGAAAGCTCATACAACGGGTCGGTAAACTATGAGATAAAAATAGACCAAGACACAGTCACACTGATCAACAACCATCTGGAGTCAAATAAGCTGACCAAAGAAGACAAAGTTATCTACGAAGAGATGATTAAATCACCCGAAGCAGACAAAGTAAAAAACGGATTGCGACAATTAATCAAGAAATTAGCAGAAGCATCTGCTATACGTGCTCCGCAGGCAAGAGCCATTGAAGAGGAGATAAACAGTTCGCAGCATAAATATGTTATTGTTTGTGGTGACTTCAATGACACTCCTATTTCTTACGTCCACAGAATCATTGCGCGTAATTTAAACGATGCCTTTACTGAGTCGGGAAGAGGCTTCGGTGTGTCTTACAACCAAAACAAATTCTTTTTTCGCATTGACAACATATTGCTAAGTAAGAATTTGAAAGCATATAATTGTACTGTAGATCGGTCCATAAAAGAATCCGATCACTACCCCATTTGGTGCTATATATCTAAAGAATAACTATAAAAAGCAATAACTATGACAATTAAGAAAACAGTATTCATTTTAACAACATGTTTTATGATGTACTCATGCGCTACCTCAACAGATAGCAATCCTTTCTTCTCGGAATTCAAAACCGAGTTTGGTGCTCCGCCTTTTGACAAAATAAAGATTGAGCACTATGAGCCAGCCTTCAAAAAAGGTATTGAAGAACAAAACCAAAACATTCAGGCTATTATTGATAACAAGCAAGAGCCCGATTTTGAGAATACAATTGTAGCACTCGATAACAGCGATCCGATACTATCGAGAGTCAGTGCCATCTTCTTCAACATGACCGATGCAGAAACCACTGATGAACTAACTCAATTATCCATAAAGATTGCACCTGTTCTTTCTGAACACAATGACAATATTTACCTGAATCAGGCTCTCTTCAAGAAAGTAAACGCAGTATATCAGAAAAAAGAAACTGCTAAACTGACTACGGAGCAAAGTCGACTTCTGGATGAAACATACAAAAGTTTCGTGAGATCCGGAGCTAACCTTGACAACCAGAAACAGGCACGCTTAAGAGAGATAAACAAAGAACTATCAACCCTTGGCATTACTTTCAGCAATAATATTTTGAACGAAAACAACTCATTCAAACTCGTTGTCGATAAGAAAGAAGATCTGGCTGGTTTGCCCGATTGGTTTTGTGAAAGTGCTGCTCAGGAGGCTAAAGCAGATGGCAAAGAAGGAAAATGGCTTTTCACTTTACATAACGCCAGTCGCCTGCCTTTCTTGCAATACGCAGAAAACAGAGCTTTGCGTGAGAAGATGTATAAAGCTTATATAAACAGAGGAAATAACAATGACAAAAACGATAATAAAAAGATTATCACTCAAATTGTAAGTCTGCGTTTGGAGAAAGCACAATTACTTGGTTTCGACTGCTATTCAAACTTTGTGCTCGACAATACCATGGCCAAAAACTCAGAAACAGTAATGGCTTTCCTGAATAATTTGTGGCAATATTCACTTCCTAAAGCAAAAGAAGAAGCAGCCGAGCTGCAAAAGCTGATGGACAAAGAAGGAAAGAATGAAAAACTGGAAGCATGGGATTGGTGGTACTACACAGAGAAACTGCGTAAAGAGAAATACAACCTCGATGAAGAAGAGATAAAACCTTACTTTAAACTGGAAAATGTTCGTCAAGGTGCCTTCGATGTAGCCCATAAACTTTATGGCATCACGTTAACACCGTTGAAAAACATCCCTGTATACCACCCCGATGTGGAAGTATTTGAAGTAAAAGACGCTGACGGTTCACATTTGGGCGTATTTTACGTTGATTATTTCCCACGCCCAGGCAAGAGTGGGGGTGCATGGATGAGCAACTACAGAGAACAACACGGCAACATCCGCCCGCTGGTATGCAACGTAGGTAGCTTTACCAAACCGGTAGGTGATACGCCCTCTTTGCTAACACTTGACGAAGTGGAAACCCTTTTCCATGAATTTGGACACGGTCTGCATGGCCTTCTTACCAAATGTAACTATGCCGGGATATCAGGAACTAATGTTGTAAGAGACTTCGTTGAGCTTCCTTCCCAAATCATGGAACATTGGGCTACAGAACCCGAAGTGTTGAAGATGTATGCTAAGCATTATAAAACAGGCGAAAGCATGCCCGATTCTTTGATCAACAAACTTTTAAAGCAAAAAACATTTAACCAAGGTTTCATGACCACCGAGCTTTTAGCGGCGGCTATACTAGACATGAACCTGCATAACCTCAAAGACGTAAAAGGACTCGATGTGGTGGCTTATGAAACAGAAGCTATGAACAAGTTAGGTTTAATTACCGAAATTGCTCCCCGCTACCGCACTACCTATTTCAACCATATTATAGGAGGATATGCAGCCGGATATTATAGCTACCTATGGGCAAATGTATTAGATTCAGATGCCTTTGAAGCTTTTAAAGAACACGGCATATTCGATCAGAAGACGGCTTCTTTATTCAGAAGTAACGTACTGGAGAAAGGCAATAGCGAAGACCCAATGACTCTTTATAAAAACTTCAGAGGAGCAGAGCCTAAGCTCGATGCGATGCTGAAAAACCGCGGAATGAAATAATCAAAGAATATATCATTAAGAGATTAAGCCTCCGGAATCAATTGCATTCCGGAGGCTTATTTTATTTACCTGCCAACTATTAAACCGACACAATTTTCTATTTAAAATAAGTGATAAAGACAATCAGAACGCTATCAGAAGAAGAAAAAAAAGCGGTAAATTAGCCTTCCTAGACCAAATATTTACCCCCAGATATACCTTAATGTGAAAAAAAAGCTATATTTGCAGCCTTATATACAATGGAAATTAATATAAAAAGTAATCTATAAATTAAAAGTACAATGCAAAACAAAGGATTTGTTAAGGTTTTTGCGATTTTACTCACATTGGTATGTGTGTTCTATCTCTCTTTCTCCTTCGTTACCCGCTACTACACCAATAAGGCAAAGGAGTATGCGAAAGGAGACGTGAAGCTGGAGCAAAACTACCTTGACTCGCTATCAAATGAGAAAGTATGGTTGAAAAACTACACGCTGAAACAGTGTCGTGAAATGGAGATCAGCTTAGGGCTTGACTTGAAAGGTGGTATGAACGTGATATTGGAAGTTTCTGTAGCCGATGTAGTTAAAGCGTTGGCTGACAACAAACAAGACGAAGCTTTCAACAAAGCGTTGGCATCAGCTACAAAGTTACAGGCAACCAGTCAAGATGACTTCATTACTTCGTTTGTTAAGGAGTATCGCAAACTGGCACCAAACGCAAAACTCGCAGAATTATTTGCTACACAGCAATTAAAAGACAAGGTTAACCAAAAATCTTCTGATGCTGAAGTTGAAAAAGTATTAAGAGAAGAAGTTAAAGCCGCAGTTGATAACTCATACAACGTACTTCGTACCCGTATTGACCGTTTTGGTGTTGTTCAGCCTAACATCCAGAGTCTGGAAGACAAGATGGGCCGCATCATGGTTGAGCTTCCCGGTATTAAAGAGCCCGAACGTGTGAGAAAACTTCTTCAAGGTTCTGCCAACCTAGAGTTCTGGGAAACGTATGATGCCAAAGAAATCATTCCTTATTTGCAAACTGCCGATGCCAAAATCAAAAGCATACTTTCTAACGAACCTATGCCCAATGATACGCTTGCAACAGATTCTGCAATTACTGAACAAGCTCCTAAAGTAGAGGCTGTAGCTGCACAAAAAACCAAAAGTGCTGCCGACAGTTTAGCTGCAGCCCTGAAAGGAACCGACAAAGCAACAGATGCAACGGCTAATGCCAACCTAGAGCAAATTAAGAAAGAACATCCGCTAGCGGCTATTCTTCAGTTTAATACTTCAGGCCAAGGCCCGATTGTTGGTTATGCACACTACAAAGATACAGCCGAAATCAACAAATACTTCGCTATGCAAGCCGTGCTTAACGACTTCCCTAAAGAGCTACGCTTGAAATGGGGTGTGTCTGCCGCTGAGTTTGATCCTAAAGCACAGACTTTTGAGTTATATGCAATCAAGTCAACTGAAAGAAACGGCAAAGCACCTTTGGAAGGTGATGTTGTGAATGATGCTAAAGATGAATATGACCAATGGGGAAAACCTGCCGTAAGCATGGAAATGAATACAGACGGTGCCAGAAGATGGGCTTTGTTGACTAAACAAAACATCGGTAAGTCAATTGCCATTGTTCTTGATGGATACGTATATTCTGCTCCAAACGTTAACTCTGAAATTACAGGCGGACGTTCACAAATTACCGGTCACTTCACTCCTGAACAAGCAAAGGACCTTGCTAACGTGTTGAAGTCTGGTAAGATGCCGGCACCCGCACGCATTGTACAAGAAGACATCATCGGTCCGTCATTGGGACAAGAGTCTATCAATGCAGGTATCTTCTCATTTGCAGTAGCACTTGTATTGCTGATGGTCTTCATGTGCGTTATTTATGGATTCATTCCCGGAATGATTGCCAACGGAGCACTGATTTTAAACTTCTTCTTTACACTGGGTATACTCTCGTCCTTCCAAGCTGCACTTACCATGTCAGGAATTGCGGGTATGGTACTCTCGCTGGGTATGGCGGTTGATGCGAACGTGCTTATTTATGAAAGAACAAAAGAAGAATTAAAGAACGGCAAGGGAGTGAAAAAAGCGTTGGCCGATGGATATTCAAATGCTTTCTCTGCTATCTTCGACTCGAACCTAACATCTATCATTACCGGTGTAATCCTGTTTAATTTCGGTACCGGACCTATTCGTGGTTTTGCTACTACTTTAATTATAGGTATCTTGGTTTCATTCTTTACAGCTGTGTTCATGACTCGCATAGTTTACGAACACTACATGAACAAAGACAAACTGTTGAACCTTACCTTTACATCCAATATTTCTAAGAAGCTGTTGGTGGCTACCCGCTTCAACTTCATGGGTAACAATAAGAAGTCATTAACCATCACAGGAGTAATTCTTCTTATCTGTATCGGTTCGTTCGCTATCAGAGGATTGAGCCAGAGTATTGACTTCACGGGTGGACGAAACTTTAAGGTTCAGTTTGAAAAACAAGTAGAGCCCGAACAGATTCGTAGTTTGATTTCACAGAAATTTGGAGATGCAACCGTAAGTGTCATTGCCATTGGAACAGATAAGAAAACAGTTCGTATCAGTACCAACTACCGCATTAACGATGACTCAAATTCTGTAGATACTGAAATCGAAGCTTACTTGTATGAAGCATTGAAGCCAGTACTTACCCAGAACATTACGCTTGAAACATTCATCGACCGTGATAACCACACAGGTGGAAGTATCGTAAGTTCACAGAAAGTAGGTCCAAGTATCGCTGACGACATCAAGACATCGGCATTCTGGTCTGTATTATTATCACTTGTAGCAATCGGTCTGTACATCTTGCTGCGTTTCCGTAACATTGCCTACAGTGTGGGTTCTGTTGTTGCTTTGACGAGTGATACCATTATGATTATCGGAGCCTACTCGTTATTGTGGGGCATTGTTCCGTTCTCTCTGGAAATTGACCAGACCTTTATCGGTGCAATCCTTACTGCAATTGGTTACTCAATCAATGATAAGGTGGTAATCTTTGACCGTGTGCGCGAGTTCTTCGGTCTGTACCCCAAACGAAATAAAACAGTTTTGTTTAACGACTCATTGAACACCACGCTGGCTCGTACCATCAATACATCATTAACTACTTTGATTGTATTGGTATGTATCTTTGTTCTGGGTGGCGATTCTATCAGAAGCTTTGCCTTCGCAATGATTCTGGGAGTTGTGATCGGTACTCTTTCGTCATTATTCATTGCTTCGCCAATTGCTTATATGATGATGAACAAGAAGGCTGATAAAACAGTTGAATAAGAACTGACTATTGTCCTATATATAAAGAAGGCGTCCTCAAAAGGACGCCTTCTTTTTTTGCTTGGGTACAAAAAAAGGTAAGGTTAAAACCCTACCTGATAAACACAAAAACGAATGTAGCCTCGAGGGGAATCGAACCCCTATCTAAAGTTTAGGAAACTTCTATTCTATCCGTTGAACTACAAGGCCCCAATAATCGGCTGCAAAGATAAGCTTATTTACTGATTTAGCCAAACATGACCACGTAATTGTATGCGATAAAGTCGCCCTTTTACCTATCAATATGTAGGCTTAAGAAAAGATTTCTAAAACAATCCATCCAAAAACGGGACCGTAAAAAGACAAAACTATAAGAAAAACACTTCTATTTAACACAAAATATCAGTTTCAAAGCAAAAGATTTTGTTAAGTCACATAACTTTCCGAACTTTGCGGAAAGAAATAAGCTTGTTGTTACTACATAACTTCACAAAGGTAACAAGAAACAACCCTAAAACTAATTATATAATTATGGCAGACGAAATGACGATCAAAGACTTAGAGAGAGTTGTAGTTCGTTTCTCCGGTGACTCCGGCGACGGAATGCAGTTAGCAGGTAGCATTTTCTCTAATCTATCAGCCGTTTTGGGAAATGATATCTCCACGTTTCCTGATTTCCCGGCGGAAATTCGTGCCCCGCAAGGGACTTTAAGCGGAGTCTCAGGCTTCCAGGTACACATTGGCGCAAAAAAGGTATTCACCCCGGGTGATAAATGTGATGTATTAGTCGCAATGAATCCCGCTGCGCTTAAAACCAATGTGAAATTCCTAACCCCGCAATCAGTTATTATCATTGACACCGATACGTTCGCAAAGAAGGATTTGGAAAAAGCTCAATATACAACTGAAAATCCCTTTGCCGAACTCAATATTCACAATCAGGTTATTGAAGCTCCCATTTCATCTATCTGCAAAGAGAGTCTGAAAGACAGCGGACTTGATAACAAAGCTGCTCTTCGCTGCAAGAACATGTTTGCCCTGGGTTTGGTATGCTGGCTCTTCAACAGACCGCTGGAACATGCCATGCACATGCTTCAAAATAAATTCTCCAAGAAGCCAAGTATTGCAGAAGCCAATATAAAAGTACTGACCGACGGTTATAATTACGGGCATAACACGCATGCATCGGTATCAACCTACCGGGTGGAACCCAAAGAGAATAAGGCCAAAGGATTCTACACGGACGTAAACGGAAACCTTGCCACATCATACGGATTGGTAGCAGCAGCCGAAAAAGCGGGCATACCACTCTTCCTTGGTTCATACCCCATTACGCCCGCTACCGATATACTGCACAACCTTTCTAAGTTAAAAGAGCTAGGAGTTATCACGGTACAATGTGAAGACGAGATATCCGGCTGTTGTAGTGCCATTGGTGCCTCATTTGCTGGTTGCCTTGCCGCCACAAGCACATCGGGTCCGGGCGTTTGTCTCAAGAGTGAAGCCATTAACCTGGCCGTTATTGCAGAACTTCCGCTTGTTGTTGTGAATGTGCAACGCGGAGGCCCTTCAACCGGACTGCCAACCAAGAGCGAGCAGACCGACTTGATGCAAGCTGTTTACGGAAGAAACGGAGAAAGTCCGCTGGTTGTTATAGCAGCAACTTCGCCTACAAACTGTTTTGACTCAGCCTACATGGCCTCAAAAATAGCGTTGGAACACATGACGCCCGTTATTTTGCTAACCGACGGTTTTATTGCTAACGGTTCGGCAGCTTGGAAGATTCCTTCCTTAAAAGATTATCCGGCAATCAACCCTCCATACGTTACTCCTGAAATGCAGGAAGGATGGAAACCTTACCAACGTAACTTGGAAACCATGGTACGCTCTTGGGCCATACCGGGAACAGAAGGATTCCAGCATCGTTTGGGCGGACTGGAAAAGGATTACGACACCAGCGCCATATCGACTGATGCAAGCAATCACCAGAAAATGACCTTAACCCGTCAGGCAAAGATTGACTACATTGCCAATTGCATCCCCGAACAAGAGGTGTTAGGCGATAAAGATGATGCCGAACTGCTCATTGTAGGATGGGGAGGTACATACGGACACCTTTACTCTGCTTTGGAAACCATGCAGAAACAAGGAAAGAAAGTTGCTTTGGCACACTTCCAGTACATCAATCCGCTGCCCAAGAATACAGTAGAGATTCTTAAGAAATACAAGAAAGTGGTTGTGGCCGAACAAAACATGGGACAGTTTGCCACACTGCTGCGCGCCAAAGTTCCCGGACTGAACGTTTATCAATTCAACCGGGTGAAAGGTCAGCCTTTCAATGTATTAAGACTAGTAGAAGAATTCACTAAAATTATGGAGGAAAAATAATATGAGTGACCAAACATTTACTCCCAAAGATTTTAAAAGTGACCAGTACGTACGTTGGTGCCCCGGATGTGGAGACCACGCCTTACTGAACTCACTTCACAAAGCAATGGCAGAACTGAATATTACTCCCCATAATGTGGCAGTGATTTCGGGCATCGGTTGCTCATCTCGCCTACCTTATTATATGAATACGTACGGGTTTCACACCATTCACGGACGTGCAGCAGCAATTGCTACCGGCGTAAAAGTAGGAAACCCTAACCTGAGCGTATGGCAAATCTCGGGCGATGGTGATGCGTTGGCCATTGGCGGTAACCACTTCATTCACGCCATTCGTCGTAACGTAAACGTTAACATCGTATTGCTCAATAACCAGATTTACGGACTTACCAAAGGACAATATTCACCTACTTCACCGCGTGGTTTTGTATCCAAATCATCACCCTACGGAACGGTAGAAGATCCTTTCTGTCCGGCCGAACTAACATTCGGAGCACGCGGACGCTTTTTCGGCCGTTGTGTAGATGTTGACAGCTCGGCTTCGGTAGAAGTACTCGTAGCCTCGGCCAAGCACAATGGCGCATCGGTTGTTGAAGTGCTGCAAAACTGCGTTATTTTCAATGACGGTTCACAATCATTGGTAGCCACAAAAGCCGATCGTGCTAAGAATGCAATCTATTTAAAACACGGTCAGCCGATGATTTTCGGTGAGAACAACGAATTGGGACTCATGCAAGAAGGTTTCGGACTGAAAGTTGTAAAGCTTGGCGAGAACGGAATAACAGAGAAAGATATCTTGGTGCACGACGCACATTGCCAAGATAACACCCTGCACCTGAAACTGGCTTTGATGGAAGGTCCCGATTTCCCGATAGCATTGGGCGTTATTCGCGATGTGGAAGCACCCAGCTACGATGCATGCGTTCACGCACAAATAGAAGAAGTAAAATCAAAGAAAAAGGATCGCACACTGGAAGAGCTTTTGATGAAAGGCGAAATCTGGGAAGTTAAATAAGAAAGTCCGAAATAAATAGGTGAAATGCTTGACTTTGGCAATATAATGTATTATCTTTGTCAACATAATCCTATAGTACATTCCATTTAATATAGGCGTAAAGGCAGAAGCTCAAACTTCTGCCTTTTTTGTTTTATTGGGGTTCATTTTTAGGAAGAGACGGTTGCTTATGCCGGTTTGCACGGTAGCAAATGGTCAATAAGAAACCGTCTGATGGCGAAGAGACGGTTTCTCCCGAACCAAAAGACGGTTTATGATTTAAAATTGCTCGTTATCTTTTTCAAATCGGCCGTTATCTTTTTCAAAAAGCTGGTTATGTTTTACCAAACCGTTCACGGCAATTCGCAAAACCTTTCTAACAGTTAATAATATATAAACCTGCTCTTGACAAAAATCGGATATTATGCAGCAGGTGTAAGGTAGTTTCGCTTATAAAATAGAAACAAGCAATGTTGAATACAAAAGAATAACAAATGAGAAGTATCAATGACTACTCCTTCTCACCATAAGCTAGGTCGCCCGCATCGCCCAGGCCGGGTACAATATAAGAGTGGTTGTTGAGTTCAGGATCAATAGCTGCACACCATATCGTTGTTTTATCTTCGGGAAACACACTGGCAATATATTCAACCGCTTTTTGGCTGGCAATCACCGAAACCACATGAATCTCTGCCGGATGCCCCTTAGTCAACATGGCCTGATAACTCAACTCCATGGACCCGCCCGTAGCCAACATCGGATCTGTTATGATCAACGTTTTGCCATCAATACGCGGAGAAGCAATGTACTCAATGTGAATATCAAACTTGAGTGTATCCTTGTACTTTCTGTATGCCGATACAAATGCATTCTCGGCATCGTCAAAATAACTCAGAAAGCCTTGGTGAAAAGGCAAACCTGCACGTAATATGGTACTAATCACCAATTGATTATCGGGCGTACTAACCGGAGCAATTCCCAATGGAGTCTTTATATCTTTCACCGAATAAGAAAACGTTTTGCTTATTTCATAGGCCATTATTTCGCCTATGCGCTGAATGTTCCGGCGAAAACGCAAGCGATCGTTCTGTACTTCCACATTGCGAATCTCTGCCACATATTGGTTTAAAACTGAATTTGACTCATTAAAATTAATAATCTTCATATATCCTCGCTTTATTTATTCGGTATTTATACGGTGCAAAGTAACTGATATATTTCCAAACTGCAACATTCAGGTGGCATATTTTGTTATGGATATATAAAACTGAAACAATTAAAGAAAAATTTCTTTAATAAGCTATTTTATTTCAAATAAAGTATTACTTTTGTAATCGGTTAACAAGGAAGAGACGGAATTCGTTTCTTTTTGTAAGGCAAAGGTAAAAAGAGACAATAATTAAAATACCAATTTAACTAATTCAAAAGAAAATGGCAAATTTAGATTTAAGCAAGTACGGTATTACAGGTGCAGTTGAAATCGTGCACAACCCGTCTTACGAAACATTATTCGCTGAAGAAACCAAAGAAAGTCTTCAGGGTTACGAAAAAGGACAAGTAACCGAACTGGGTGCAGTAAACGTTATGACTGGCGTTTACACAGGTCGTTCTCCTAAAGATAAATTCTTTGTGAAAGACGCAACCAGCGAAAACACTGTTTGGTGGACTTCAGAAGAATACAAAAACGATAACAAACCTGTAGATGCAAAATGCTGGTCGGTTGTTAAGGATTTAGCTGTTAAGCAACTTTCTAACAAAAGACTTTTCGTTGTTGACGCATTCTGTGGTGCAAACGAAAACTCTCGCCTGAAACTTCGCTTCATCATGGAAGTTGCATGGCAAGCACATTTCGTAACCAACATGTTCATACGCCCTACTGCTGAGGAATTAGCAAACTTTGGTGAACCCGACTTCATTATCATGAACGCTTCTAAAACAAAAGTTGAAAACTACAAAGAACTGGGCTTGAACTCAGAAACTGCTGTTGTATTCAACTTAACTGAGAAGATTCAGGTAATCCTGAACACTTGGTACGGTGGTGAAATGAAGAAAGGTATGTTCTCTTACATGAACTACTTGCTTCCATTACAAGGTATGGCTTCTATGCACTGCTCTGCAAACACTGACCTTAACGGTGAAAACACTGCTATCTTCTTTGGTTTGTCAGGAACAGGTAAAACAACCTTGTCAACAGACCCAAAACGTTTATTGATCGGTGACGACGAGCACGGATGGGATGACGAAGGTGTATTCAACTTCGAAGGTGGTTGCTACGCTAAGGTTATCAACCTGAGCCAAGAAGCTGAACCAGATATTTACGCTGCTATCAAACGTAATGCTCTTCTTGAAAACGTAATTGTTGACGCAGAAGGCAAAATTGACTTCAACGATAAGAGCGCAACAGAAAACACTCGTGTTTCTTACCCAATTGATCACATCACTAACATTGTTAAACCGGTATCTAAAGCTCCTGCAGCTAAGAAAGTAATCTTCCTTTCTGCTGACGCATTCGGCGTATTGCCTCCGGTTTCAATCTTGAACCCAGAACAAACTAAGTATTACTTCCTTTCTGGTTTCACTGCTAAATTGGCCGGAACAGAACGTGGTATTACTGAACCAACTCCTACATTCTCTGCTTGCTTCGGTGCTGCTTTCTTATCATTGCACCCAACTAAATATGCTGAAGAGTTAGTGAAGAAGATGGAAAAATCTGGTGCTCACGCATACTTGGTTAACACAGGATGGAACGGTAGCGGAAAACGTATTTCTATCAAAGATACACGTGGTATCATTGACGCTATCCTTGATGGTTCTATTGACAAAGCTCCTACTAAGACTCTGCCTTACTTCAGCTTTGTTGTTCCAACAGAACTTCCTGGTGTTCACACAAACATCCTTGATCCTCGTGACACGTATGCTGACCCAACTCAATGGGAAGAAAAAGCAAAAGACTTGGCAGGACGTTTCATCAAGAACTTTGCTAAGTTCACAGGAAACGATGCTGGTAAAGCATTAGTTGCTGCTGGTCCTCAACTCTAATATTCATATTAGATTCATATACAAAAGCGGTTCCTTCGGGGCCGCTTTTTTTATTGCACGTAACCGCGCGTTGCCGGGAATTGAACACAAAAAAGTCCGGCAAAGCTTTCACCCTGTCGGACTTCTATACTAAAACAAAAAACAAATACTAAGATTTATTGGAACGCTTACGTTCATTTTCATCCAAAATAATTTTACGCATACGCATTGATTTCGGAGTAACCTCTACATACTCATCTTCCTTGATATATTCCAAAGCTTCCTCTAAAGAGAACTGCACGGGAGGAATAATACGAGCTTTATCATCAGAACCCGACGCACGCATGTTAGTCAGCTTCTTTGATTTAGTTACATTTACTACCAAGTCATTATCCTTGGCATGCTCGCCCACTACCTGTCCGGCATACACATCATCTTGCGGGAAAATAAAGAAGCGACCGCGATCCTGCAATTTATCAAGAGCATACGCAAACGCTGTTCCTGCTTCCATAGAAACAATAGAACCGTTAATACGTCTCTCAATTTCTCCTTTGTAGGGTTGATATTCTTTGAAGCGGTGCGCCATAATAGCCTCGCCGGCAGAAGCAGTCAATACATTGGTACGAAGCCCGATGATACCTCTTGAAGGCATATTGAATTCCAAGTTAATTCGCTCACCTGTATTTTCCATAGATACCATTTCACCTTTACGGCGGGTAACCATGTCGATAATCTTGCTCGAATACTCTTCGGGTACATTGATAGTCAGCTCCTCAATAGGTTCGCACTTTTTGCCATCGATGGTTTTATAAAGTACCTGAGGCTGTCCTACTTGCAATTCGTAACCTTCACGACGCATGGTTTCTATCAATACCGACAAGTGAAGTACACCACGACCATAAACAAGCCACTTTCCATCTTCCTCACTCTTGGTTACACGCAATGCCAAGTTCTTATCCAACTCTTTTTCTAAACGGTCGTTAATGTGACGTGAAGTAACAAACTTACCGTCTTTACCGAAGAAAGGAGAATCATTGATACTGAACAACATACTCATGGTTGGTTCATCAATTGCAATTGGTGGCAAAGCTTCGGGATTTTCAAAATCACAAATGGTATCACCAATATCGAATCCTTCAATACCAATCAAAGCACAGATATCGCCCGAATGAACTTCCGTAGTCTTCACACGGCCCAAACCTTCGAACACATGAACCTCTTTGATCTTCGACTTAACGAAACTTCCATTTCTTTTTGCCAAAGATACATTCATACCCTCTTTCAACACACCTCTGTGCACACGTCCAACCGCAATACGACCGGTATAAGAAGAGTAATCCAAAGAAGTAATAAGCATTTGAGGAGTTCCCTCCAATTGAACCGGAGCCGGTATGTTTTCAATAATACAATCAAGAAGAGGAATAATTGTTTCTGCAGGTTGTTTCCAGTCAGTGCTCATCCAGCCATTCTTAGCAGAACCGTATATGGTAGGAAAATCAAGCTGTTCTTCAGTAGCGTCAAGGCTAAACATGAGGTCGAACACCATTTCATGTACTTCGTCGGGACGACAATTGGGTTTGTCTACCTTATTAATAACAACAATTGGTTTCAACCCTATTTGCAAAGCTTTTTGGAGTACAAAACGCGTTTGAGGCATAGGACCTTCAAAAGCGTCAACCAGTAGAATGCAACCATCGGCCATATTTAACACACGTTCTACTTCGCCACCAAAATCACTGTGCCCCGGAGTATCGATAATATTAATTTTTGTCCCATTGTAGTTGATAGAAACGTTTTTAGAAAGAATCGTAATACCTCTTTCACGTTCCAGGTCATTGTTATCCAGAATTAATTCGCCGCTTGACTGGTTATCGCGGAACAGGTGTCCGGCCAAAAGCATTTTGTCAACGAGCGTTGTTTTCCCATGATCGACATGGGCAATAATTGCAATGTTTCTAATATTTTGCATATAATACCTATTATTTGGGTGCAAAGTTACGAAATTTGAATTATAAAACATTGTGATATAAAAAATAATATCTATCTTTGCAGCCTCAAAGAATAATTTATATATCAAAAATCTAAAAAATTATGTATTTAGATCCCGCTAAAAAAAAGGAAATCTTTGAAAAGTACGGAAAGTCTAACTCTGATACTGGCTCAGCTGAGGCGCAGATAGCTTTGTTTTCATACCGTATTTCTCACCTGACTGAGCACCTTAAGCTCAACAGAAAAGATTATAGCACTGAAAGAGCTTTGACAATGTTGGTAGGTAAACGTCGTAGACTTCTTAACTACCTGATGGATAAAGATATCGAAAGATACCGTGCCATCATCAAAACTCTCGGCTTGAGAAAGTAATTTTTGCTTCTGCAAAAAAATGAAAGGCTGCCTTTTCAGGCAGCCTTTTCTATTTCAGGGGGTTCAATACTTATTTGCTGTTATAGGCAACAAGCATCCAAACCATCTTTTCTTGCTCTTTGAGGTAATCGCTCATCAACGCAACTGTTACCTCATCATTCACTTCAGAAGCCAGAGAAAGCAGTTTTCTTTCTTCCGCAATCAGGTAAGAATAAGTTTCCAGGATGTTACTCAAGGCGTCATCTGCATTGCTTACTCCATCAACCTCTTTTACCTTGGCTACTTTAAGATATTCGCTGAATTTATTGGCAGGCGTACCACCCAACATCAACACGCGTTCGGCCAGCTCGTCAACCTTTTCGGCTGCATCATTATATAAGTCTTCAAACTTGCTGTGAAGCACAAAGAATCCATGTCCTTTGATATTCCAGTGGAATCCTCTCAGGTTAGTATAATACACCTGGAAATCGGCCAACAACTGTTGCAATGAAGCAACTACACTACTTACTTCTTTCTCGTTTAATTTGATGTAATTTAAAGTCTTCATAATCTTTTGTTTTTTATATTGTTATACTGTTTTTATTTCTTTTCTGTACTACAAAGATAGAGCTTCAAAAGGGAGTTACCAACTCAAAATTTCTATCTGGCCATAGACAGCATCTATCATCAATTAATCGAATATCAGAAACGGGTTGTGCTAACGAGGCACTTTATTTTCGAACGCAAATGAGTAACAGTTAGAAAGTAAAACGCGCATCAAAATGCATTTTATTCATCAAAAATTGCGGTGCAATAAATAATTAGTTATTTTTGCCGCAAATCAATTATAATAAGGAAGGAATCAAGACATGGAAAATACAGTCAACATGGATACAACGAAAATTGTAGGAGAAAAAATCAGAACACTTCGCGAAAGTCTTTCAATTAGCATGGAAGAACTGGCCGAACGTTCCGGACTGGCAGTGGAACAGATAGAACGCATTGAAAATAATGTAGATATTCCTTCATTGGCTCCCCTTATCAAATTGGCCCGCGTGTTAGGAGTGCGACTAGGTACTTTCCTGGATGATCAGGACGAAACGGGTCCCGTTATCTGCCGAAAAAAAGAAGCAAAGGAGACCATTAGCTTTTCAAATAACGCCATACATTCACGCAGACACATGGAGTACCGTTCTTTGTCAAAATCAAAAGCGGACAGGCACATGGAACCTTTCATGATAGATATTGCGCCGACAAAAGACAGCGATTTTATTCTTTCCTCACACGAAGGTGAGGAGTTTATCATGGTCATGGAAGGCACTCTGGAAATAAGTTACGGAAAATATACGTATATACTCGAGGAAGGTGACAGTATCTACTACGACTCCATCGTTCCTCACCACGTTCATGCATTTGAAGGCCAGGCAGCCCGAATCCTCGCAGTCATCTATACCCCGGTATAAAAAACAGAAAGTTAGTATGCAATTATCAAATAGAACTTTGGGGCAATGGCTGGAACATTGGGCAGAAACGACCCCTGACAAAGAGTACATCGTGTACTCTGACAGAAACTTACGCTTTACGTGGCGAGAATTCAACAAGCGTGTAGATGATATGGCCAAAGGACTCATAGCCATTGGAGTGGAACGAAATAGTCACGTAGGCATATGGGCGGCTAATGTGCCCGACTGGCTCACCTTATTATATGCATGCGCCAAAATCGGTGCGGTTTATGTTACCGTTAACACCAACTACAAGCAAGCCGAGCTGGAATATCTGTGCGAGAACTCGGATATGCACACGCTTTGTATTGTCAACGGAGAAAAAGACAGTGATTTCGTGCAAATGACCTATCAGATGTTGACCGAACTGAAAACCTGCGAAAGAGGACATCTCAGCAGCAGCCGTTTTCCTTTCATGAAAAACGTTGTATACATTGGGCAGGAAAAACACAGAGGCATGTACAACACGCCGGAATTATTATTGTTGGGCAGCATGGTCGACAACAGCGAACTAACCAAGCTCAAAGAACAGGTCGACTGTCACGATGTGGTCAATATGCAGTACACATCGGGTACCACAGGTTTTCCCAAAGGGGTTATGTTATCACACCATAACATTGCAAACAACGGCTATCTTACAGGAGAGCACATGGAGTTCACTTCTGAAGACAAGCTCTGCTGCTGTGTCCCTCTTTTCCATTGTTTCGGAGTGGTATTGGCCACCATGAACTGCCTCACGCACGGGTGCACACAGGTTATGGTGGAACGATTCGATCCGCTCTTGGTACTAGCTTCTATTCACAAAGAAAGGTGTACCGCAGTCTATGGCGTACCTACCATGTTTATAGCCGAGCTACATCACCCCATGTTTGACTTATTCGACCTATCAAGTCTGCGAACCGGAATCATGGCCGGGTCTCTTTGCCCGGTTGAATTAATGAGACAGGTGCAGGAAAAGATGTTTATGAGAGTAACCAGCGTTTATGGACTCACGGAAACTTCGCCGGGAATGACGGCAACACGTATTGATGATGACTTTGAAGTCAGATGCCACACGGTAGGTCGCGACTTTGAATTCACTGAGGTCAAAGTGCTAGATCCCGAAACAGGACAAGAATGCCCAGTGGGAGTACAAGGTGAAATGTGCAACCGCGGATATAACAATATGAAAGGGTATTATAAAAACCCGGAAGCTACAGCTTCGGTTATCGACAAGAACGGCTTTCTGCATTCGGGAGACCTTGGAACAAAAGATGAAAACGGAAATTACCGCATCACGGGAAGAATCAAAGACATGATTATTCGAGGAGGAGAAAACATCTATCCAAGAGAAATTGAGGAATTCCTTTATAAGTTGAAAGGGATAAAAGATGTTCAGGTAGCCGGCATTCCTTCACCCAAATACGGAGAAGCAGTTGGGGCATTCATCATTCTGCAAGAAGGGGCTCAGATTACAGATGCCGACGTTCGCGATTTTTGCAGAAACAAAATTTCGAGGTATAAAATCCCTAAATACATCTTCTTTGTAAACAGCTTCCCGATGACGGGTAGTGGAAAAATACAAAAGTTCAAACTAAAAGAGTTAGGCGTGGAACTTTGTAAAAAGCAAGGCATTGAGATTATATAACGTGCAAATGGGGCTATCGTAAAGAATGAGCCCCATTTTTTATCTATTCAGTAACAGGCAAAGTAAAATAGAAGATAGAACCTTCGTTCTCTTTGGAACGTACCCATATCTGTCCTCCCATCTTTTCGACTAACAATCGGCAAAGAGTTAAACCAAGTCCGGAACCTTGAATAAAAGGATCCACTTTCCCAAAACTTTTAAAAATGGTAGCTACCAAATGAGTCGGAATACCTATTCCGGTGTCTTTCACATAAAACTTAATGATATTGTGATGCGTCGTGAAACCAAAATGAATAGATCCGGCAGAGGTAAATTTAACGGCATTGTTTAACAAACTGGCTAAAACCTGAGATATACGGCTCCAATCATTCATCACAATCAATGACTCATCAACGTTATCTAGCACAAGCTTCACACCGGAATTAGTCATCAATACATACTTTTCAAATAAATGCCGGCATAAGTCACTGAGCTTAACCGCCTGGCATTGCAAGGTAAGCGTTCCGGATTCAAGTGCTGATAAGTCGAGCACCTCATCAAACATAGAAAGCAATAACCCCGAATTAAATTCAATGATACGTGCATACTCATCTCGGTCGGACTTCTCCGAAGCATCGGCAATCAATTTGGAAAAGCCAACAATCGCATTCAGTGGCGTACGAATTTCATGATTCATATTTGCTAAAAAAGAATTCTTCAATTTGTCGGCAACCTGAGCCTTGCGTCGTGCCTCCTCCAACTCTTTTTGTGTTTTATACGCATCAGTAACATCCCAACTCATACCCATTATTAAAACACTACCAGTACCCGATGGTATTGTTTTTTTTAATGTTTTGATCAGTTTTATGGAACCGTCGGGCATTTTAAATTCTTCCTGATACTCCAGCTGATTGTGTTGCAAAACATAATAGTCATCTTCGCGAAATCGGTCTATATCCGTTTTACCAAGGAATATTTCATAGTCATTTTTACCAATAATATCATTAACCTTAACTTTTGCCAGTACACTAAAAGCTTCGTTGCAATATATATATTTGAAATTACTTGCCGGGTCCTTAACAAAACAGCTAAAGGGAATATTATTGAGCAAATTAAACATCGTTTTATTTTGCTCAACCACAGCTTCTACAGAAGTCGAAAAGACATCATTTGCATGAAACTGGCACTGAAAATGAGAGCACAACAGTTTCTTTTTAAGATGAGACAGTTCCTCGTTCAGGCTTTCTACCTTATTTTGAAGAAATGTAACTTTATCAACAAGTTCTTTCTCCCTGACATCGGGGCACACTTCCATTCCTATTTATTTTTTTCTTTGTTACAAGTGAACTAATTCAATCACATCATTACAAATATACAACTTTCATACAGATTTATCAACTATCTCCGGAAGTTATAAATTATAAAAAGTATAGTGGCTTTTTGTTGAGACGACTAGAATGTTCTATCTTTGTACCAGTTATTATTAAAACAATTTTTAATTATGTCTTTAGAATTATTCTCTACCCTGCCCTACAAAGTGGCAGACATAACGCTTGCTGACTTCGGTCGCAAGGAAATCGATTTGGCAGAAAAGGAAATGCCCGGCCTGATGGCTCTTCGCGAAAAGTATGGAGAATCAAAACCGTTAAAAGGTGCCCGTATTATGGGATCACTTCACATGACCATACAAACGGCTGTGCTCATCGAAACATTAGTATCATTAGGAGCAGAGGTACGTTGGTGTTCATGTAATATATATTCTACACAAGACCACGCTGCGGCTGCAATTGCTGCTGCCGGAGTTCCTGTTTTCGCATGGAAAGGTGAAACACTCGCCGACTATTGGTGGTGCACACTTCAGGCTTTGAGCTTCGAAGGTGGCAAGGGACCCAATGTAATTGTTGACGACGGAGGCGACGCAACCATGATGATTCATGTGGGATACGAAGCTGAAAGCAATGCTGCCATTCTTGACAAAGAAGTTCATGCCGAGGATGAAATTGAACTGAATGCCATCTTAAAACAAGTATTGGCTCAGGACAACGATCGCTGGCATCGCATAGCAAAAGAGGTTAAAGGCGTTTCAGAAGAAACCACGACCGGAGTTCACCGCCTGTATCAGATGAAAGAGGAAGGTAAATTGCTTTTCCCTGCTTTCAACGTAAATGATTCGGTTACCAAATCAAAATTCGATAATCTCTATGGTTGTCGTGAATCATTGGCCGACGGTATTAAACGGGCAACAGACGTAATGATTGCCGGTAAAGTAGTGGTGGTTTGCGGATATGGTGACGTAGGAAAAGGCTGCGCGCACTCTATGCGTTCATACGGTGCTCGTGTTCTCGTAACAGAGATTGATCCAATTTGTGCTTTACAGGCTGCAATGGAAGGTTTTGAAGTGGTAACCATGGAAGAGGCTTGCAAAGAAGGCAATATTTTTGTGACCACAACCGGTAACATTGACATTATACGTATTGACCACATGGAGCAGATGAAAGATCAGTCAATTGTTTGTAACATCGGCCATTTCGATAACGAAATTCAGGTTGACGCCTTGAAAAAGTACAACGGTATCAAACAGGTAAACATCAAGCCTCAAGTTGACCGTTACTTCTTCCCCGACGGACACAGCATTATTCTGCTGGCCGATGGCCGTTTGGTAAACTTAGGTTGTGCCACTGGGCACCCCTCATTCGTAATGAGCAACTCTTTCACTAACCAAACTCTGGCGCAAATCGAGTTATTCAATAAAGAATATGCCATTGATGTATACAGATTGCCTAAACATCTGGATGAGGAAGTAGCTCGTTTACACCTTGAAAAGATTGGAGTGAAGCTAACTAAGCTTACACCAGAGCAAGCTGCTTACATCGGAGTATCGGCCGAAGGACCTTTCAAAGCCGATCATTACAGATATTAATCTGAAACCGAAGAGCGGTTTGTTGCCTTTGCAAAGGCAACAAACCGCTCTTTATAATACTAAACACAAATGAAAAAGTTCCTCCCTGATTTAATCGCCATCTTAGCTTTTGTAGTCATTTCGTTTGTTTACTTCTTCCCGGCAGTAACGGAAGATCGTATCTTGTTTCAACATGATACTGCCGCCGGAGCCGGAGCCGGACAGGAAGCCAAAGAGTATTACGAACGTACCGGTGAGCGTACTCGTTGGACAAACTCTATATTCGGTGGCATGCCAACCTATCAGATGGCTCCTAGTTACGACTCAACAGACACACTGAAAGTAGCCGAAAAAGCATACCATTTATTCTTGCCAAGCTACGTATGGCTAACCTTTATTATGATGCTGGGATTCTACATTCTGCTTAGATGCATGGGCGTTTCGGCATGGCTTTCGGCATTAGGAGGTATTATCTGGGCTTTTTCTTCCTATTTCTTTATACTGATATCGGCCGGACATATCTGGAAGTTTATCACTTTGGCATACATTCCGCCAACAATTGCAGGAATTGTACTTACATACAGAAAGAAATATCTATTGGGGGGAGTACTTACAGCTTTATTCCTGGCTCTTCAGGTCCTTTCAAACCACGTGCAGATGAGCTACTACTTCCTGTTTGTCATATTGCTCATAGCCGGTGCCTTTTTTGAAGATGCCTGGAGAAACAAAGAACTTCCTCATTTCTTCAAGGCCAGCGGCATTCTCATTGTAGCTGCAATTGTGGGCATTTCTGTCAATCTCTCTAATTTATACCATACTTATGAGTATAGCAAGGAGACCATGCGTGGGAAAAGTGAACTAAAGAGCGAAACAAACAGTGCCCAACAAACCAGTAGTGGATTAGACCGTAATTACATTACACAATGGAGCTACGGAATTGGAGAGACTTTTTCATTAATGATTCCCAATATTAAAGGAGGAGCGTCTGTTCCCATTGCGCAAAATGAAAAAGCAATGGAAAAGGCAAATCCGATGTATGGCAGCATTTACTCACAGCTTACTCAATATTTTGGCGATCAGCCTATGACTGCCGGTCCGGTTTACGTAGGTGCCTTTGTTGTGCTCTTATTTATTCTAGGACTATTTATCGTTGACGGTCCGCTTAAATGGGCATTGGGAGGTGCTACTCTTTTATCCATTTTACTCTCGTGGGGACATAATTTCATGGGCTTTACAGACTTCTTTATTGACTATGTGCCTATGTACAGCAAATTCAGAGCTGTGTCTTCCGCTCTGGTTATTGCCGAGTTCACCATTCCTTTACTAGCCATCTTGGCTTTAAAGCAACTATTTGATAAGCCTGAATTACTAAAAGAAAAAATCAAATACCTATATATCAGCTTTGGCATCACAGCCGGGTTCAGCCTGCTGTTCGCTCTGGCTCCTCGATTGTTCTTCAGCAACTTTATCCCGACACAGGAAATGGAAGCCCTGAAACAAGGCATTCCCGGAGATCAGCTATCACCCATCCTAGCAAACTTGGAAGAAATACGCGTTTACTTACTGACATCAGACGCATGGAGAAGTTTCTTCATCATTATAATAGGTACGGCTTTACTCTTGGCATACAATGCCAAAAAGCTCAAACCAACTATGACCATATTGGCAATAGCGGTTCTCTGTTTGGGAGATATGTGGATTGTGAACAAGCGTTACCTGAACGACGAACAGTTTGTTCCCGCCAGTCAGCAAACAGAAAGTTTCCAGCAGACAGAAACAGACAAAATCATTCTGCAGGATAGTGCTTTGAATTATCGCGTACTTAATTTTGCAACCAACACATTCAACGAGAATAATACAGCTTATTGGCATAAGAGTGTTGGCGGGTACCATGCAGCCAAACTGAGACGCTACCAAGAAATGATTGATCATCACATTGGCAAGGAGATGCAAGCTGCTTACAGTGCGATAGCCAATGCACAAGGAAATATGGATAGCGTAAATGCCAATGCATTCCGTGTGTTGAACATGCTCAATACTAAATATTTCATATTCCCAGTTTCACAAGGTAAGACAGCACCGTTGCTGAATCCTTACGCCTATGGCAATGCCTGGTTTGTAAACGAAATACGGTATGTAGCTAACGCCAACGAAGAAATAAACGCTTTGGATTCCATACAACCTATGCAGACAGCCGTAGTTGATTCACGATTTAAACAATGTTTAAATGGCGTTCAAACAGCATTTAAAGATTCAACATCAAGCATTATGCTTACCAGTTATGCACCCAACAAACTGGTGTATCAAAGTCATTCGCCACAAGCCGGTGTCGTCGTATTTTCTGAAATATATTACCCGGGATGGAAAGCCACCATTGACGGTCAGCCGGTAGAGATTGCCCGTGCCAATTACATATTGAGAGCCATCGGTGTTCCTGCCGGGAAACACACCATAACAATGACTTTCGACCCTGAAAGTTTACATATCACGGAACGGATTGCTTACGGTGGACTAATCGTATTACTTTTAGGAATTATAATCTTGTTGTACAACTGCCGTAAGTCCTTACCGACTAGTAGTAAAAAGTAGAAAGAATAGACTAAAACAGTAACTATACACGAACGGGAAGTCGGCCACTAAAGCCACTTCCCGTTCGTTCGTTTAAATCAAATCAGAATACAGATAAACTGCACGTAATTTTGTCGTCTATAAAAAACTCACTATTCAAGCATTATTTATTGATTGGCCTTTATTTTACCATCTTTGGGTTTATCCTTTTTCTTATCCAGCTTCAGCCATTTCTCATACTGTTCCGGATTTAAGATTTTCTTCATACTCTGCTCCTTCTTTTTCTGAGCAGCCATCATCTCTTCTTTAGAAACCTTACCGTTACCAGATCGTTGTCCAAAATCAGGTCTTTCACCTCCCATAGTCGGGGGGAAACCATCACCTCCTTCAAAGTCGGCATTACCTTCCCTCATCGGAGGACGCATTCCGGATGCTCCATCAGCTTGCTGGCTGGAGAAGCGCGCTTTTTGTTCTTTCAGATAAAGTTTATAGACCTTCTTATATTGTTTATCAGTCAGTTGCAACTCACTTTGCAGTTCGTCACACATCTTTTTAGCAATTTTCTCAGGAGAAGGAACTTCACGCGGCGGTTTGGCTTCTGTTTTTTGTTGAGCCATCACCGAAACATTCCATGCAAAGCATGAAAACAAAAGAATCAAACTTGTTTTAAGCAATCTATTCATAAGGCATATCCATTTAAAAACAATTCAAATATGCCGGCTTTTAACGAGATAAAAAAAAGGAATCGACAAAAAGACTTTTTGTCTCTACAAATTGCTACTTTTTCAACAAACGTTTGCTCAGATAGCGGACGGGGTACCACACAGAAAGGAAACCTACCGTAATAACAGTAAAGAAAATAAGAATCACATCGGTAGCATGAACGCTCACCGGATAAGCATCAATTACAAAACTGCCACTCGCCCCACCTAGGGAAATGAGTCCGAATCGTTGCTGTATGTAGCAGAGACCCAAACCCAGAATAATGCCAACGAAAGCCCCAAAAGCTGATATAAGACGCCCTTCAAAAAGAAAGATACGACCAATTAACTGATCATCCGCCCCAAGAGAACGCAACGTTTGCACATCTTCTTTTTTATCGAGAATCAGCATAGAAAGAGAACCGATTACATTGAAACAGGCAATCATTAAAATAAAGGTAAGAAACAGATAAGAGATTAACTTTTCAATCTCCATAATTCGAAACACATCGGCTTGTTGCTCATACCTGTCCTGCACACGGAAGCGTTCTCCCAACAGCCTTTCTATTTTCTTTTTTGCAGAAGAAACATCAACACCCGGTTTTAGCTTCAACTCAATGGCAGAAACCTCCGAGTCATAATCAAACAATTTTCTGGCAAAGGCCAGTGAGGTAAGAATATAATGCCCGTCGTACTTCTGTTGATTAACAACAAACACCGCTCCCGGTGAATAAAGATACTCCATGTTAAAAGAAGAAGCCGGGTTGGCCATGTTCACTTTCATGTTGCGTTTGGGTGCATACACCTGAAGCGGGTCTACAAACTGAATGCCCGTGCCCAAATTCGACACAAGTTCCACTCCCATCACACCATAATCAACAATCGAGTCATGCAGCACAAACTCACCCGTACCATACAAAATACTGTCTATCGAGGTAAGTTCCTCGAAATTATCCTGCACCCCTTTGATAACAGCCATGACCTGACGATCTTTGTACTGCACCATAGCGCTCTCTTCGAGGGTTTCTGTAAAAACAGCAACTTCAGGCATCGCACGAAGTTGCTGTATGTTTTTGTTTTTTGAATCGAAGACCTTTCCTTCGGTAACAGTAATCTTCAACTCGGGATCGAATGCCGTAAAAAAGCTGGCTACCATATCCTGAAAACCGTTGAAGACAGACAGGGTACAAACCAGCGCTAAAGTAGCCAAGGCAACTCCACACACCGATACACCCGAGATGATATTGATAGCGTTATGCTTTTTTTTCGAGAAAAGGTAACGTTTTGCTATGTAAAAGGGAAAGTTCACTTCAACAACGAATCTATCTTTTGAAGATAATCTAGTGAATCATCAATAAAGAACTTCAACTCCGGTATGATGCGCAACTGATGTCTTACGCGCGTACCTAGTTCAAAACGAATCGATTTCATATTCTCATTGATGTTCTTCACCAACTCCTCTCCTTTTTCCGAAGGGAAGATACTCAGATAAACTCTGGCAATACTCATATCAGGGCTGATCCTTACTACACTCACCGATACCAATGTTCCTTGCATTGCCTTCGTCTGCAGCAGGAAAATTTCACTTAATTCCTTTTGTAACAGGCGTGAAATCTTATTTTGTCTGGTCGTTTCCATTTTCTACTATTTTAATTGTTCTTGCTTATTCATTCTTCTTTCGAATAATCGTTAATCCGTCTCTCAACGGAAGAATAACTTTCTCAACCCTGTTATCTTTTGCCACGAATTCATTAAAAGCCTGAATACCGATTGTCTGCGCATCATTGGGATTGGGAGTTTCAGTAACATGCCCGTCCCACAACGTGTTATCAGCAATAATGTAGCCTCCCGGCGACAGATGTGCCAAAGACATCTCGTAGTATTCCATATACTTTCTTTTGTCTCCGTCAACGAAGACCAAATCAAAAGTAATGCCCAATTGCGGCACGCGCTCCAGGGCATCACCAATATAGAACTTTATTTTATCCACATAGGGGGATTGCTCCAACCAAGGGCGGGTAAAATCTTCCTGTTCATCATTTATTTCAAAAGTATGCAAAACAGATCCTTCATCCAGGCCTTCCGCCATACAAAGAGCCGAATAGCCACTGTATGTTCCTATCTCAAGAATCTGTTTCGGACGTATCATGCGGACAAACATTTTGAGCATCCGCCCTTGCAGATGTCCCGAAGCCATCCGCGGACGTAACAATTTCACATGCGTATCTCGATAAAGAGCCTTTAAATAGTCGTCTTCCTCATCAATATGCCTGAGAATATACTCCTCCAATACGTCCGAATTCAGCATTATCTTTCAATAAATGTAGGCAACAGATAATCTTTCGCTTTCGAAAGAATTGTTTTCACCTTATTAATTTCCAAGAAAGATGTTCCGCCACCTTCTCCGAAGCTACCACTAAGGTAAGCCACCATATCTTCTTCCACCAAGCGACCCTCTTTCAACAACAAATCGAGTGCTGAAAAGAAATAAGCCTGAGCGTTGTCTTTTTCTTCCAGGTAAATAGGCAATACACCGTAAGAAAGAGAAAGAAGTCTCATTGTTTTCTCCTTGTAGCACATGGCTAAAACAGGATATTTGCCTCTGAAGGCAGCCAGATAACGAGCCGTGCGTCCGGTATAACTATCTGTAATGATAGCACGTATATGCATCTTTGAAGTAGCCTTCACTGCTTGTTTTGCCAAGAAAGCCGTTACATCAATATTATCTGAACTCAACGGAATGCGAATATCATTTTCTTCTATCTTATCCTTTTCAGCCTGCGCAGCAATTTTAGCCATTGTTTGCACAGCTTCAACAGGATATTTACCGTAAGCCGTTTCACCGCTGAGCATCAAAGCATCCGTACGATAATAAATTGCATTGGCAATATCCGTCACTTCGGCACGAGTAGGACGCGGATTATTAATCATGGTGTGCAACATTTGCGTAGCAACGATTACCGGCTTCTTGGCCAATACACATTTACGAATAATCATGCGCTGAATTCCCGGAATTTTTTCCTGTGCCACCTCAATACCCAAGTCGCCACGAGCTACCATCACTCCGTAAGCTACTTCCAGAATTTCGTCGATGTTATCAACACCTTCCTGGTTTTCTATTTTGGCAATAATCTTAATCTCACTGTTGTGCGCATCAAGAATCTCCTGAATATCAAGAACATCCTGTTTGTTGCGAACAAAAGAGTGAGCAATGAAATCTATATCCTTTTCAATAGCGAACAGAATGTTGTTTCTGTCTTTTTCAGTCAGCGAAGGCAAGTTTATACGAACCCCCGGAACATTCACGCTCTTGCGGCTTCCCAGTGTAGCTTCGTTTTGCACTTCACATAAAAGTTCGCAATCAGTTTTATCTATTACTTTCAAGGCAAGATCTCCATCGTCTATCAGAACATCACCGCCTACGCGCACATCATTTACAAAACCCGTATAAGAAACGGAGATGCAATCGCGAGTAGTTTCCTGATCCGGATTTCCTACCACTTTCACTTTGTCGCCGATTGAATAAGGGATGGGTTCTGCGCATGCTGTAGTTCTAACCTCAGGACCTTTGGTATCCATAAGAATCGCTATCTTATTAGATACGGTACGCACGTTATTGATAATACGTTCCGAGCCTTCTTTGTCGGCATGAGCTGTGTTCATACGAACTACATTCATACCGGCTTCATACAGCTTGGCTATAAAATCAACGTCGCAGCGACGATCTGAAATAGACGCAACTATTTTAGTATGCTTTTTCATAAATTCAAAAAAATGTAATAGTTAATATTATTTTCCCGTTAGTGCTTCTAATGCTAATTGATAAGATTTAAGTCCGAAACCACAGATTACACCTTTGCAGGCCGCTGCAATCATGGACTTGTGTCTGAAAGATTCCCTTGCATGAACATTAGATATGTGTACTTCCACCACCGGAGATGTTACTGCCCGTATGGCATCTTGCAATGCAATAGAAGTATGAGTATAAGCGCCGGCATTCAGAATGATGCCGTCCACATCAAAACCTGTCTCCTGTATCTTATCAATCAGCTCACCCTCTGTGTTAGATTGATAATAAGAGATCTCCACATCCGGATAATTGGCCCGGAGTTCTATCAAAAAGTCCTCAAAAGTAACACTTCCGTAGATAGAAGGTTCACGTTTTCCAAGCAGATTGATATTAGGCCCGTTAATAATTTGTATCCTCATAACACAATCATAATGTTTTTAATACCTTTGTTGTTCAAGAACAATATTTCAAGGTGCAAATATACGAAAAAGAAATGATATTAAATGAAAAAGCAGGCAATATGCAGAGTCGGGTAGATATAATTAAGAAGTATAACCAATACCTGAAACTCGAAAAGGGTCTTTCGCTTAATACGTTGGAGGCTTACAACGCTGATATCACCAAATTACTGGTGTTTTTAGAGGGTGAAAACATAGAGCTTCTGAACACTACGCCCGAAGATCTGGAACAATTTATTGCCGGACTACATGACATCGGAATTACAGCTCGTTCCCAAGCCCGCATCATGTCGGGAATTAAATCGCTTTTCGGCTTTCTGATGTTAGAAAAGATCATAGAAAAAGATCCGTCCGAGTTGATTGACAATCCGAGAATAGGTTTTAAAATACCCGAAGTCCTAAGCATTCAAGAAATTGACAGCATTATTGCCGCTGTTGACCTCAGCAAGAAAGAAGGACAACGTAATCGGGCTCTGCTCGAAACCCTTTATAGTTGCGGATTGCGGGTGTCGGAACTGATCACACTGAAATTATCGGACTTGTATTTAGATGATGAATTTATTCGGGTAGAAGGAAAAGGACAGAAACAAAGACTAGTTCCTATTTCAAAAAAAGCAATCAAGGAAATTCAGTTTTATATGGCAGATCGTCATTTGGTTACCGCCAAGAAAGGACACGAAGATTTTCTGTTCCTCAGCAGAAGAGGCACACACCTATCACGCATCATGATCTTTCATATTATTAAAGAGCTTGCAGATGAGGTTGGTATTATAAAAATAATCAGTCCGCACACTTTCAGGCATTCTTTTGCCACACACTTGCTTGAAGGCGGCGCCAATCTTCGTGCCATTCAAATGATGCTGGGACACGAATCCATAACGACAACCGAAATTTACACACACATAGATCGCAGTCGTTTGAGGAGTGAAATCATAGAGCATCACCCCAGAAACATCAAAGCAAGAGAGAAAAAAGAGAACATATAAACAAACAGAAGCAGTCATACGTTTATTAGTTGTTAACCACAATGTGAATCAATACAAGAATGATTATATTAAATTTTGATAAAAACAAATGGGTAATTGCCAAAATAGACATAATTTAATATCTTTGCGTAGCTTTCATAACTGTTTCATTGAGAGCAAACGAATAGACGAAATTTCAATTACAAACATTTAATTTATACCTAAAATGATTAAGAAGTTGTATTTGCCGTTATTAATGGCTATGATTGTTGCACTGTCATCGTGCAGCAAAAAGATGGGTGAATTGTCATCAGACTATTTCACAACGACTCCTCAGGTTCTTGAAGCCGTAGGAGGTAAAGTTCCTGTTACTATTAACGGAAAGTTCCCCGAAAAGTATTTTAATAAGAAGGCTGTAGTAGAAGTTACTCCGGTTCTGAAATGGGATGGCGGACAAGTAAAAGGTCAGCCTGCTGTGTTCCAGGGCGAAAAAGTAGAAGGCAACGACCAGACTATATCTTATAAGATGGGTGGTAACTACACAATGAAAACTTCTTTCGACTATGTTCCTGAAATGGCTAAGTCTGAACTTTACTTGGAATTCAACGCTAAGATTGGTGACAAAACAGTCGCTATTCCTGCTGTGAAGATTGCCGATGGTGTTATTTCTACTTCAGAACTGATCAACAACACATTGAACAATGCAAACACTGCATTGGGAGAAGATGCTTTCCAACGCATCATCAAAGATGCTCACCAAGCTAACATCATGTTCCTTATCCAACAAGCTAATCTTCGTGCAAGCGAATTGAAGTCAGCTAGCATGAAGGATTTCCACAATCAAGTGGCAGAAGTGAACGCTGCTGAGAACAAAAAGATCAGCAACATCGAGATCTCAGCTTACGCTTCTCCTGATGGAGCTACTGATTTGAATACCGATTTGGCTGAAAAACGTGAAGCTAACACCAACAAATACCTTAGCAAAGAGTTGAAGAAAGCTAAAGTTAATGCTGTTGTTGATGCAAAATACACTGCTGAAGACTGGGAAGGTTTCCAAGAATTGGTTTCTAAATCAAACATCCAAGACAAAGAGTTGATTCTTCGCGTACTTTCAATGTACCAAGATCCTGAACAAAGAGAAAGAGAAATCAAAAACATCTCTTCAGTTTACAAGAACCTGGCTGACGATATCCTTCCTCAGTTGAGACGTTCACGTTTGACTTTGAACTACGAAATCATTGGAAAATCTGATGAAGAGATCGCTAAATTGGCTGACACTGATGCAAGCAAATTGAATATTGAAGAGATTCTTTACGCTGCAACACTGACAAATGATAACGCTAAGAAGGCAGCTATCTATACGAAAGCTACTCAACAATTCCCTAACGATTACCGTGCATACAACAACCTTGGTGCATTAGCATTCCAAGCCGGTGATGTTACTAAAGCTGAATCATTCCTGAGCAAAGCTGCCAGCTTGAAAGCTGCTCCTGAAGTGAGCATGAACCAAGGTCTTCTTGCTTTGGCAAAAGGCGACAAGACTGCTGCTGAAACTTACTTGGGCAAAGCTGCCGGTGCAAAACAAATCAATGAAACACTTGGTAACTTGTATGTAGCTCAAGGTCAGTATGACAGAGCCGTAAATGCTTTTGGCGACAGCAAAACAAACAGTGCTGCTTTGGCACAAATCCTTGCTAAGGATTACAACAAAGCAAAGAGCACATTGGCTAACGTTGCTAAACCCGATGCTTACACAGATTATTTGATGGCTATTCTGGGCGCCAGAACCAACAATGTATCTATGCTTACAAGCAGCTTAAAGAGCGCAATTCAAAAAGATAGCTCTTTAGCTAAGAAAGCAGCTAAGGATCTTGAATTCGCTAAATATGTAACTAATGCTGATTTCTTAAGCATTATCAAATAAGAAGAGATTCTTTTCTAACATAGATAAGAGTTGCCTGCTACATTAAATGCGGGCAACTCTTTTTTATTTCCCGTAAAAGGCTTACATTCGCAAAAAAAAGAATGAACAAGCTATCTTTACTTATTATATTACTTGCTGCATTGTGGGGCTGCCAATCCAAATCGGGCAAAGCAAAAATCAGCGGCGAGCTGACAAACGCAGGTAACGACACCATCTACCTCTATGGAACCGATGAGCTAACCAACCTGATGGATACGGTTTACGTAACCAACAATGAGTTTTCGCACTCACTGGAAACAGACACGCTTGCTTCGGGGGTACTCCTCTTCACGAAAAGTAATAAAAAGATTCCTTTCTATTTCAATAAAGGCGACAAGGTTACCCTGTCGGGCGATCTGGAGCATCCTGTCATTCAGGGAAATGTTCCAAACGAACAGCTCACTGCTTTCCTGCAATCCATCCGTTACGGTTCGGCACCGCAAAGTGAGCAGTTAAAGCAGGCCGAAGCCTTCATCCGTTCCAACACCGACTCCAAAGTATGTGTTTATATCATCAAAAATTATTTCTTAAAAGCAGAAAACCCTGATTACAAAAAGATAAAAGAGCTGATTAACGTACTGACCGGTCCAATGAGAGACGATCCGTACATCTATTCATTGTCCGAGCAGATCGACAAACAAAGTCAGCTGGCCGTAGGCAACGTGGCGCCTTACTTCAGTCTGCCCGATGTAAACGGTAAAAGAGTAGCGAGATCGGACATCAAGGACAAGTACATTCTGCTCAACTTCTGGGCATCGTGGAGTGTTCACAGCCGCAAAGAGTATGCTTCCCTCAGGAAGCTGCACAAAACATACGGTTCCAAAAGCAACTTTACACAAATAGGAATCTCGGTCGATGTGGATAAAGAAACCTGGAAGCTGGCCGTGAAAGCCGACACGCTCAACTGGCAACAACTGTGCGACTTGGGCGGATGGGAGTCGCCCACGGTTAAACAATTCATGGTACGGGCACTACCCACTTACTACCTCCTTGCGCCCGATGGCAAGATTGTGCTGCAAAGCAACAAAAGCAGTGCGGTAGAGGCCAAACTGAAAGAGCTACTTACCAAGTAAGTATTTCAAAAACACTTGAATCTAATTATCAAAAACGACAAATCATGCTAGTAAAACTATTCGGGGCCGCTGTTCAGGGGATAGATGCCACCATCATAACCATCGAAGTGAACAGTAGCCGAGGCTGCATGTTCTATTTAGTGGGACTGCCCGACTCGGCAGTGAAGGAGAGTCACCAGCGCATCATCTCCGCTTTGCAGGTAAGTGGTTACAAAATGCCCACCAGCAATATCGTTATCAACATGGCACCGGCCGACATCCGCAAGGAAGGTTCTGCTTACGATTTGCCCTTGGCCGTGGGCATGCTTGCAGCCAGTGAAACCATTTCGGACGAGAAACTTTCTCGTTTTCTCATCATGGGCGAGCTCAGTCTGGACGGAAGCATCCAGCCTATGAAAGGAGCATTGCCCATTGCCATCAAGGCACGCGAGGAATCTTTCGAAGGACTTATTGTGCCGGCACAAAACGCCCGCGAAGCAGCAGTGGTGAACAACCTCAACGTGTACGGCGTAACGCATATCAAAGAAGTCATTGAATTCTTCAGCGGAAAACGAGAACTCACGCCTACCGTGGTAGATACCCGCACCGAGTTCTACAACCAGCAGGAGATTTACGAAGCCGATTTTGCCGATGTGAAAGGACAAGAGAACGTAAAACGCGCCCTCGAAGTAGCATCGGCGGGCGGTCACAATGCGATTATGATCGGTGCTCCGGGCAGTGGTAAGTCCATGATGGCCAAATGTTTGCCATCCATACTACCCGCCCTCACGTTAAAAGAAAGTTTAGAAACAACCAAAATACATTCGGTAGCCGGGAAGTTAAGCAAAAACTCGTCGCTCATTTCGTGCAGACCGTTTCGCGCGCCTCACCACACCATTTCGCAGGTAGCCCTCGTAGGCGGCGGAAGCACCCCACAACCGGGAGAAATCAGCTTGGCGCACCACGGAATTTTGTTCCTCGACGAGCTTCCTGAATTCAGCAGGAACGCGCTTGAAGTACTCAGACAACCGCTGGAAGACAGGAAGATCAGCATCTCACGCATCAAATGGAGTGTAGAATATCCGGCAAGTTTCATGCTGATTGCCTCCATGAACCCCTGCCCTTGCGGCTACTATAACCATCCCACGAAAGCGTGCGTCTGTAATCCCGGACAAGTACAAAAGTACTTGAACCGCATTTCCGGCCCGTTGCTCGATCGCATTGACATTCAGATCGAAATAGTCCCCGTACCTTTTGATAAAATATCAAGCAGTCAGGCAGCCGAGCCCAGCCACGTTATTCGCCAGCGCGTAAAAAGCGCCCGAAAAGTTCAGGAAGATCGGTTCAAAGAACACCCGGGCGTGCATTGCAATGCCCAGATGAACAGTCGGCTACTAGCCCGATACGCTCGTCCCGACGACAAAGGACTCGAATTACTCAAGCACGCCATGCACCGGCTGAACCTGTCGGCCCGCGCCTACGACCGCATACTCAAAGTAGCCCGTACCATTGCCGATTTGGAAGGAAGCCCAACCATACAGTCGCCTCACCTGGCCGAAGCCATCGGTTACCGTAACCTCGACAGAGAGAACTGGGCAGGCTAATTGCACGTAACGCACTCATTAACTCATTTACCAATGGAGACTAAGCACTTTTGTAAGCAGAAACAGTTCGTCACAGCATACGATGCCATTCGTCCCCGCATGCGGAGACTGATGGCACAGCATGCGGGGCCATTCGTCACCGCTACCCGGGACGAACTGTAATTAAAGAAGAAATGGCTTAGTTTGTAGCATAAAACGTTTTAGAAAGTACAAGTAAAACCCTTAATCTTTCTCTTATATATGGATAAAAATAATTATTTCAAATTCGAACTGACTCTCCTTTTTAAAGCTAAAAAGCTGAGACAGACAATGATCTTCTGTGCCTATCAAATTTTGCTCAGCTATATAATTATTCGGGGAGTCATCATTCACTCAGACGTGTGTAGAATAATCTATTTTCCCCTATTAATTGCTGTACCCGGAGGCGCATGCATTCAATACATTTCACGTATTCATGCCCAATACATCAGTCGGCAGGGAAATAATTCTTTGTCGTTACGTACCATTATAAATAAAAAGTACTATTTGTATTGCTTTTTATCACTCATCGTGATGGTACTATTACTGCCCATATTAGCAAGAGGGGTGAGTCTTTTTGACCTCGTAACATATTACTTCACCGGCATCGGTCCGGTTCTCTTCCTATCTTTCCAAATGTCACGATGGGATAATAAAAGAATGAATTTGAACGAGGGGTTTTTCCCAGATAACGGAATGAACAATACAAAGCAACTCCTGATAGGTTTGGCTTACTACACCTTATTTATACTGCTAGTGTTAGCAGCAAGTTTCTTTCTTGAATCAGACGAACTGCACCTTTGCGTGCTGCTTTTCTCGCTTGCTTTTGTTATCACTCACCGACTATGGTTGCCTCAACTAGCCGACTATTACATGAAAAACAAGTACCATCTAATAGATGACACGAATATAAATCAAGAAACCAATATATAAATTATGTCAGCACAGTACGATCTAGTAAAAGTTCCTACAGGGAGCAATGAAGAAAAAGAAGAGTTACTTTACCCCCGCATCGTGTCGAGCGGAACCATCGACACAGAAACACTTATTGAACGCATATCGCAATCGTCCACATTCACGCCGGGCGACCTGAAAGGGGCTTTGCAGGAGTTTACTCATTCGTTGACGGAATACCTGAAAGACGGTTACACGGTTGAGCTGGGGGAAATAGGATATTTCTCACCTTCCATCAAGGGACGAGGAGTTAAAAACAAGAAAGACATCCGTTCTACGTCTATTACTTTTAAAAGCGTCAACTTCCGTGCCAACAAGAAGTTGAGGAGAAACCTACGGGGAGACCTGCAACGCAGCACCAACGGCTTCCGGCAGTCGGCACAAGTAGGTGAAGAAGAACGTCTTCGCCGCTTACTTCATTATCTGGAAGCCAACTTTTTCATCACCCGAGTGCAATACACGCATCTCACCGGCTTATTAAAAAATAGAGCATTGGCAGAGTTGCGTAAGTTTGTAACCGATGGCTTGCTGGAAATAAAAGGAACCGGTAACCGGCTTGTGTTTATCAGAAACTCTTCTTTATAAGAAGAGTTTCTGCATTGGTGCAGACAATACAAAAAAATATCTGACGAAATAGAATCTATTTCACTATCCGCTGATAATGACAAACTAGTAACTTGCCTGTTTCATCGTGCAGATGCATCCCGTTGCCCTCACAATAACGGAAAAGAGAGCATTGCGCACACTGTCCCGAACGCAGCCACTCACGTTTTCTAAACGTCTGATAACCGTTTTCCCATACATCCATGAAATTATCTTTGTAGATGTTTCCTTGCGAAAAGTTACTGCGAATACTGGGACAAGCACTGATAGAGCCGTCGACCAATACCGAGGCCACGCTAATACCGGCATTGCAGCTATAAAAAGAATCGCGTACTTCGGCTTCGTAACCGCCCAGAAATCCTTCGCAGGCAAAGTTCAGTCGAATGGTTTTCTCCTGACGTGTTTGTTTTATAAATTCCAGTAAAGCTGTAAAGTCGGCATCGCTCAATTGAAGTTCCGAGTGCTCGGCCGCCCGTCCAACAGGGAATATGGTGAATATTCTCCATTCTTTTACGCCCAACTCTATGAGGTATTCTTTAAAGCGAGGCAAGTCTTTGAAGTTACGCCCGTTCACACAAGTCACCACATCCCAACGCAATTCCTTTTCTCCGGACAACATACGGATGGCTTCACTGGCGCGAGTGAAACTTTGCGGATGTCCGCGAAGCCAATTGTGCGCCTCTTCAAAGCCGTCCAAACTAATCGTGATGGCATGCATGCCCGCAGCCAACAGAGAGTCTAGCCGCCGGCGAGTGAGAAGTAGTCCGTTAGACACAATGCCCCACGGAAACTCACGTTTGTAAAGCTCCATCCCTACAGTCTCCAAATCTTGACGAACCAATGGTTCGCCGCCGGTAATAATGATACTGACTTTGTGCTTCTCTACAAACGGGGCGATGGAATCAATGACAGCCAGGAAATCTTCCGCCGGCATATCTTTGTGAACAGCACTTTGTTTGCAGTCGCTTCCGCAATGCTTGCACGACAAATTGCAACGGTGCGTACACTCCCAGAACAATTGTCGCAATGCATGCTGTTTCTTACGATTTTCTCTGATCTTTCGGGCCAGTTCCAGCCCGATGCGTTTTCTTAGTGATATAGAAACCCCACTCATTTAGCCTCATCCTTTTGAAGAGTGATTACAATATCTTCCTTCGAAGCGGAACCTTGAAACCAACTTCCATCTCCACCCGATGGCTTGTCCATTGTTATTTCTATCGAGTCTGATTTAAAAGAACCATTTGCAGTGCCGTCCACATCACGGGCTACCAATCTGAACTTTCCATCTATAGTAAGGTTTTCTTTAAAAGCAAACTCTCCTGAAGAATTGGTTTTTAATGGAGCCGTTTGACTGTGATAATCGCCACCATACCCAATCTTTATTTTCACTTCTATATCGGGAATAGGTTGTTTTTGTGCATCAACCACCTTTCCTTTCAGGCTGTAAGTAGCATAAGGCGTGCCGTACATCTCCGATTCATTACTATCACAAGAAGAAAAGCCCAGCAACAAAAGGATAGAATTCAGCAGCCAAGCCGAACAACGAAGCCATACATTTTTCACTTTTTTCATACTAAAAAGATTAGAGTTCAGTTATATACTTTAATAAATACAACATCCCTCAGAATATTGCACGTTTTTTTTATTTTTTTATCCGTATACGGGCATCAACAGCAATAACCGACTTTTCCGTGGCCAACAAAGGGTTGATGTCCATTTCTTTAATCTCGGTAGCGAAACGTAACAAGGTAGAAAGACGGACAATGATTTCGGCAAACTTGTCTTCGTTCACTCCTTTTTGTCCGCGTGTGCCTTGAATAATTTTATATGCCCGAAGCGAATGAATCATAGAGTATGCCTCTTCGTAAGATAACGGCGCCAGTCCGGACGACACATCCTTCAACACTTCCACAAAGATACCGCCCAGTCCGCAAAGCACCACATGGCCGAATTTCTCTTCGTATTTGGCTCCGATAAAAAGTTCAGTACCTTTCAACATGGGCTGCACCATCACGGCTGTCGCATCGGGAAGGCGCATCATTCGTTCAAACTCCAAAGCCAGGTGTTGTTCTCCTTTGATGTTAAGCGTAACACCGCCTACATCCGACTTATGAACCGGTCCCACTACTTTGGCCACCACCGGAAAACTTGCTCGGCGTGCAAATGCAAGCACTTCCTCTTTATTGCCGGACACAAATTCGTCGACCACGGAAATGCCTGCCGCATGCAAAAGTGCTTGTACAAAGTGCGGAGCAATGTTACCATCGTGGGGAATGGAATCAATAATCCGGCGGATAGCCGGTACGTCGACCCCATAAAGTTCCACCTTATTGCCCGCCGGACGGGGAGCATTCATGATCCGTGAAAGAGCCGTGCCCAGCGTTACTTCATCGGAGAAGTTTACGTGACCTTTCGCCAGGAACTGTTCCACTTCTTTTCCTGCGGTATGTATAGAAGGTAACACAGGGAACAGGGGTTTACGACAATGTTTTATCTTTTGATGCAGCATTTCGTACATATCGAACATGGTAACCAGTCCGGGTGTTCCGAAAATAGCCATAATAGCATCAATGTTTTCAAATTCTTTTTCGCAATAATCAATGGCAATATCCAAGTGCTCCGGTGTGCCGGTGGCCAATACATCAATAGGATTGGCAACAGAAGCGCCGGGAAGTAGCTTTTCTTTCAACTCATCCAACTTCGGACCTTCCAGTTTCGGGACATTCAATCCTCCTTTGCAAAGAGCATCTGTCAACATAACTCCGGGACCGCCGGCATGGGTTACAATGGCGAAATTACGTCCTTTCAGTTCGGGAAGCGTAAAGACACAACCTACTGTGGTGAGCTCTTCACGGGAGTAACACCGCACAATGCCTGCTTTTCTAAAAAGAGCCTCGACAGCGGAATCGGGACTGGCCATGGCTCCTGTATGCGAAGAGGCAGCGCGACTGCCGCTTTCGGAACTTCCTGCTTTAATGGCGGCAATGCGGCATCCCTTTTCTATTAACGAAGAAGCATGAAGCAACAAACGATCGGGGTCTTTGATACTTTCCATGTAAAGGAGTTTAATGCGGGAATCTCTCTCCGGATCAAAGTTCTCATCCATATATTGCAACACGTCTTCTACCCCTATCTGTTTAGCATTACCTACCGACCAAGCCGAGTTAAACTGCAATCCTTTTACCAAGGCAGATTCCATGATGAAGACCGCCGTAGCTCCCGAACTAGAAATAAGGTCTACTCCTTGGGGATTCAAATTCGGAATGGGTTGAGTGAAAACACTGTGGTGACAAGTGTTGAGCAAGCCGATGCAGTTAGGCCCAATCAGTGAAGCACCGTATTGATTCACTGTTTCTAATATTTTATTTTCGAGTAAAGCGCCTTCGTGCGTTTCCTCGCCAAAGCCGGCAGAAAGAATGATGAATGCACGGGTTTCTTTCTGAGAAGCCAATATCTCAACCGCCTCGGGACATAAATTGGCCGGGATGGCCAGAACAGCCAGGTCGGTTGGCGGGACATCGGCTACTGATGCGAAACAAGCAACGCCCAATACTTCTTTTTCTTTGGGGTTCACTGCGCGTAATTCTCCTTTGAAACTTCCTTCAATGAGGTTGCGCAGAATAGCCCCACCCGGTTTATGTACATTGTTCGACGCACCGACAACTACGATACTCTTCGGACAGATCAATTGTTTTGTTATCATACTTCAACTTTTTGGTCTCAGGCTTTGCCCTTCTGGTAAACGGAAGGTGCAACGCCAAACTGTGATTTAAAACACTTACTGAAGTAAAAAGGATCATCAATTCCCACTTTATATGACACTTCGGCCACAGTGAATTTACCGCCTAATAGCAACTCAGCGGCCTTTTTCATGCGCATAATACGTATATATTCATTGGGAGAGTAGCCCGTAACTCCTTTCACCTTTTTATAAAAAACAGTGCGGCCTACATTCATCTGAGCAGCGAAGTCATCGACTGAAAAGCGGGCATTAGCCAAGTTTTCTTCCAATACACGGTGAAGTTCGTCCACAAATTCCTTGTCGCGCTCCGACGCATAAATAGCCGAGCGGACAATTCCCGGTTCTTCTGAGAACTTGGCTTTCAACTTCTCACGTTGCTCCAGCAATTTAATAATACGAGCCAACAGCAGTTTAATGCTGAATGGTTTGGACAGATACGCATCTGCTCCGCTCTCAATTCCTTCTAAATGATTTTCGGGAAGCGTAAGCGCTGTAAGCAAAATCACCGGAATGTGACTCGTGTCAAATTCAGACTTCAATTTGCGGGTTACTTCAAAGCCGTTCATGCCGGGCATCAGTACGTCGCACACTATCAGGCAAGGGTCTTCGCTGCTCGCCATCTCAAATCCCGTCACTCCGTTGTCGGCCGTTACAACTTGGAAATAAGCGCCCAGCTCCTCTTTCAGGTATTTGCGCACATCCACATCGTCTTCAATCACCAATATTTTTTGTTGGTTTAATGGCAACGTAGTCGATGCAACGGCTTCGGCAACTGCCTGCTCACCATCATCGGGTAAAACGGCCGTGTGCTGTTCACGCATCAGAGCATTATTGGGAATCAAGAAGTCTTTCTCCTCGTAAGAATCCGTCTTCAGGGGCAGACTGATCACAAACACCGAACCACCTCCTTCATTCTCTTCATACAAAATGCTACCCTTGTGCACTTGTACCAATTCATGAGTCAGATGAAGCCCTATGCCCACACTGTCTCCCGAGAAGTTGCTTTGCATAAACCGGTTAAACAGCTGATTCCGCTTCTCTTTCGGAATGCCGACTCCCGTATCACTTACTTTAATGCGAAGTAGTCCGCTCTCTTCGTCAACCATCACATGCAACGTAACCTTGCCTCCTTGAGGAGTATATTTAAATGCATTCGACAAGAGGTTGTACACCATCTTATCCAGTTTTCCTTTGTCGACAAACATTTTGTATCGGCTCACTGAGGGCGCAAATTGAAAGTCCATGTTCTTTGACTCTGCCATATCTCCAAAACTCAGAAATATCTCATAAATCAGGGCAACCACATCAGTCTCTTCCAACGAAAGTGCCAACTTATCGTTCTGCATCTTCCTGAATTCAAGTAGTTGGTCAATAAGCCTCAACAAGCGGTTGGTACTTTTTTGCATGGTTTGCAACGGATGCGCCAACTCTTTGGTATTCACATCCAGCCGTTGAACACGCTCCAACGCACCCTGAATAAGGGTAAGCGGGGTACGAAACTCATGCGAAATATTGGTAAAAAACACCAGCTTGTATTCAGTCAGCTGTTTTTCAATCTCTATTTTATTGTGCAAACGGTTGAAGTTACGAGCAATGCGGAAAGCAAAGTAGGCAATGGTAATCAGCAAAATAGTATAAATAAGAAAAGCCCACGCGGAAAGATAAAAAGGCGGATCAACCACTATGTGCAAAGTGGCTATATCTTCATCCCAAATACCCGAACTGTTGCACGCTCTCACCTGAAGTTCGTACTTGCCGTAAGGCAGTTGTTTATAAGCAGCAAAATTCAGTGAAGAGGGTGCGCTCCAATCTTTATCATAATTCACCAAGCGATAGGAATATTTGGTTTGTCCGGCATCCGAATAATTGAAAGATGAAAATTCAACAACAAAGGAATTCTGGCTGTGACTCAGTCTTATCTCCTTAGAATAAGGCATCGAAACAGTCAACGGAGAGTCTTTATCACTAGGCATCATGTTAATACCGTTCACACTCAGGTTGGTAAACACCGGAGGGAACGAGGCATTATTGCGTTTCACCAGGTTGGGATCAATAATAACAAAGCCGTGATTAGAGCCAAAGAGTATGTTCCCGTTGCGACACACACAACTCGAATTCTCCGTATACACGTTTCCCTGCGAATAAGCAGAGAAGAAATAATTTTCGAATGTGCTCGATTCTGTTACAAACTTGGATACTCCATACTCCGTAGCCAACCATATATTTCCTTTTTTATCTTCTGCCATGGACTGTACCATGTCGTTCGACAGTCCGTCATGTGTTGAGTAGCACTTAAAGTTTAACGAACGATAATCACCTTTGACCTCACACATGCTGAAACCGGCACCAGCTGTACCAATCCACATACGACCTTTTGAACCCGGAAGGATACACCTTACTTCGTTACTCTTCAGCTTTCCGTTTACGTAATTATACAAATAATATTTCCCTGGATTTTGAATTAATAAATCGGGGTTAAACACATACACACCCTCACTGGTGCCCACCCACATCATTCCATTCTTATCTTCGCAAATCACACGTATCTGCCGCTGTCCATACGAACCGTTTAAGAAGTGTTTAAACCGATAACCCTTATCTGTTTTGATAGCCAAGTCAAGTCCGCCGCCGAAAGTTCCTATCCACATACGGTCTTTTTTATCCTTGTAGATACAGAATATATTGTCATTAGCCAAAGAAGCAGCATCACTATCCTGATGTTTGTACCACACATTGTCAATCATCAGTCCGTCGCCGCGGGTTCCCATCCATATCTTACCTTCGGCATCTTTGCGCATGGCGTAAATGTTTGAGTGAAAATCTTTCTTCACATATTTCAACTGAAAGTTTTCATCGTACAAATAGAGTCCACCTTTACGGGTACCCATCCAAATAGTCCCATCGTCGAGCCGCGAAACCATGCGGATCGTATTAGAGCGGTCGAGTAACGACTTGTCTTCGGGGAAATAACGGTAAGAGCCTTCATTGATAACCGATATGCGTGATATGCCCGAGAATTCGGAACTTACCCAAACCTCGCCCGAACGATCTTCGGTAATATTAAGCAGGTAGTCAGAAGCAATGTGGCTGAGCCCACCCATACCTGCCGTGAAATGATTCAACTCATCTTTGGTCGTGTCATAAGCGTACAGTCCGTTGCCGTAAGTTGAAATCCAAATAATGTTACGGGAGTCATGCACCACGTGATATCTTTCAAAGTCGATGTATCCCATCTTCTCGGCAGGAATAAGACGGAACTCTTTTGTTGCCCCGTTTTCTGCCCGGATATACCAAACCCGACCACTGTGGTTGTAAACCCAAAAGTTGTTTTTATTATCGAGTAACACATTACCCGACTGAATGTCTTCACCGAAAAGTGCAGCCGCCGACTCCATCTTTTTGTTTTGTAAATGGAACGAGAAACAACCGGCCGAAGTCAGGATGATCCATTGGTTATTGAGTTGAAAAGTACCCGAAATTACTATACCGGGAATCATTCCATTAGCCAGAAGTTTAAGTCCTGCGCCATTTTTCTGAACAGTATACACCTTATTATCCGAAGTCAGGAAGTAAGGTTGTCCGCCCGCATAAATCATTTGATAAAAAGCAATATCCCTATTCACGATTGTAGCACGATTGCCCGTTACACGTGTCAGCCCTTTCTTGCTACCTATCCATAAAGTTCCCGGCTCTGCTTCATTTACAAATTGAACATCATCATCGGGTAACTTGCCGTTTGCATTCGTAAAAGTCACGGAAGAAAAACCATTGTTGTAGGTAATATGCCTGCAGCCGTTACCTTCATGCCACAGCCACACATCACCATTGCTTGCAAACATTCTTTTGGAGTACTGCTGTTTATATTCCCCGTTTCCGGTAAAGTCTACGAAACAAGCTCTTTTCAAGTCGTAGCAACTAAACTGCTCCGAGGAAAAAGAAATCCAAAGAAAGCCTTTATTATCTTCGGCCATATCGAAAACCCGCCTGTCTAATAAAGAGACCGTATTGAAAGAGGAGGAAGGATAAAAAGAAAGAAAAGAATTTCCGTCGTAACGACTTAGTCCGTTGAGTGTGCCCAACCACATAAAGCCCTTGCTATCTTGTAACAAATATCGAACGGAATTATTGGGTAATCCATCGGCAATGGTCAATTGCTTAGATCGAATTTCAATAGATGCGGAAATAGTAGCCGCGAAAAGTGATAAGAAGAGAAGAGTTATCAGACTTTTTCTCATGTTCTCCAGGGTTTACAGATTACAATTACGAGGCAAAAATAGCAGAAAGTATGCTTATTCTTGCCTCGTAAGGGGAATTTTTCGGTAAACAAGCCCTAAAAACAGTCTACTCCATCCTAAAAACTTCTTTTAGCGGAATTGAGACGGGGGAATTATCGGGATTTGTCTCCATGATGTCTGCCATGTAAGCCCACCATTTTTGCACGATGGGGTTACTTCCCATATCTTGCGAGGACTCTTCACCTTGTACCTTTTGACTGGCAAATAAGATATTAGTGTCTTTATCCCAATAGATGGAATAATCGCAAACTCCATTTTCCGATAAAAGTTTTTTCAGTTCCGGCCAGATGGCGTTGTGCCTTTTTTCATATTCGGCTTCACAACCCGGTTTCAAGAACATTTTAAATGCTTCTCTTTTCATTGTGTTTTTCTTTTTGTTAAGTAATTTATTTCAGGTTGATGTAAACAGGTAAGTCCCTGTTACACACAATTTCTCCCTTTATATATTTCAGCTCGGCCACGTGAATCGTTGTTCGGCGAGTGTCCGGCGTATCTGTTTTAGCAGCCGCCCCTACGCGTCCCGGATGCGTGAAATAGAAAATATAGGCACGATCGTTGCTTACCACCACATCGGCATGCTGCCCTTGTGTACCATCATCGGGTCCATTGCCGCCACCCTGAAGAATGTTCTGTGGTTGTCGTACCCAATTTTCCATGTCATCCGACGAATAAACGCCTAATCCATTCCAATTATCCACTATCATGAAATATTTATTCATCCACTTGAAGACTTTAGGACCTTCGCCACGACGGTCAGAAATGACCTTACCGTAATTCACCCAATTCTTGAGATCTTTACTTTCAGAGTAATAAATGGATTTATTGTCGCGCTCGTTATTGTAATACATCCGCCACAAACCGTTTGGAGCTTTCACCAAACCGGCATCAATCACCTTATCGGAAGCCAGTTTCACCTTATCACTGAATTTCCAGTTAATCAGGTCCGAACTGATAAAATGCACAATCTCTCTTTCGTGTGCCCAGTCAGAAAAGGTACCCGGCACCACTGTCAGAAACATGTGGTATCGATCTTTCTCTTCAATAACATCGGGAGCCCAATAAGTATAGTCTTTACCACCATAATTAATCTTGGCATCGCAACGATACTTCCATGTAGCTCCTCCATCAGTAGACTCAGCTATTCCAATAGGAGTTCCATGTACCCAATCGACTCCGTGTGTCTCTTTCAAGTTGGCTCTGCGGTTGGTATAGAACATAAACCACTTTTTCTCTTTCTTATTCCAAATGAGAGTCGGATCGGCCGCGCCATCAAACTTAGGGTCACGGAATAACGGTTTATCAGCCACTTTATAACCTTTACCGACAGTGATGTTTTGAGAAGAATTCAGGTCGTCGACCGGCACACTGAAAATCGGTTCGTTCGTGGTTTGCTCCGTATGATAATATTGAACGGCACTATCGTTCATTTTAGGGTGTTGCGTTCTTAATAAGTTTATCATTTCGGCTCCTGCCCAGAGTACCGGACCATAACCGTGCGCAGCGTACACATTCACCGGACGGTAATAATAGAAAGCCGGATCGAATCCCATGCCTGTTCCCACACAGGTACCTTCTACTTCTCCTTTGGTGTTGATCTTTGTAGAAACAGCATGCCAGCCTAGCTGTACAACCGGGCCATACGCCAGCGCATCAATCCAACCTTTATTGATGGCGTGTGCCAGGCAGTAAACATAAATAGCGGTAGCCGATGTCTCTTCATAAGAGTCATTACGATCGAGCAGCTGATGCCAAAAACCATCGCCGCCCTGGCAGGCCGCCAGTCCGCGTATGTGTGCCTTGTATTGATTCATCACTTGTTCATAACCGGGGTGGTTAAGGGGCAATACATCCAATACTTCCGTCATGGTGAGTATCGCCCAGCCATTGGCTCTACCCCAGTGAAAGGCAGGATGATCACTCATCCCTTCAACCCAGCCGTGGCGATAGAGGCCCTTTTCGGGTACAAACATTCTTTTAGAGAATTGAAGAATTTGGCGAACAGCCTCATCGTAATACTTACTGTCTCCCGTTAACTTCCCCATTTGGGCAATAGCGGGAACAGACATAAACATGTCGTCGAGCCAAAGTGTGTTATGTTGTGGGCGGTTTCTTGCAAAAGTTCCATCGGAAAGGCGGTATTCCTTATTCATGATATAGTCCATGTAATTATCGATCATGGGACGAAGATTCAACTTTTCATCGGTAAGTTCTGCTTTAATCATAGCTGCACACATGGCACCCGCATCGTCCAACGCATGTGGAGTTAGCATCTGTTTCATTTGTGCATCAATCACTCCGTAGTTACTCATCAACCGTTTAAAGTGGGGCACAATTTCAGTGAAGAAACGAAAACGGCTCAATGTATAGTCTTTGTAGCGGGCATCACCCGTTGCATCACCGGCAGCCAACATCGCCGCATAGGTTACTCCCCATTCATAGCTGGCCAGTCGGAACAGTCCTCTTTCCAACGTAGCATCGCCATCCATTTCTTTGTAATCGGTTATCTGCCTACCCGTTTGTTTGTTAATGACTTTGGCCGGTGTTGACTCTTCTAAAAACTGCAATACGCGATCCATATCAGACTTAACCTCCTGAATAGAGAGTTCTCCGTAAGGCACTTTGTATTCAGGTGCTAATAAATGCAACGGAGAGTTCATGTCATTGACTGCTTCTTTCTCTTTAAATTGATACCCGCGAAACAGCCCTTTCTTTATGTCGGGACCGAAATAAAATCCGGGTTGTGTGGGCTGGTTGTAAGCCACATTCTGTGTCGCTATGCTGATGCGGTAAACAGGATCTTCGAGGAAAGTATGGAACCGGTAATCGGTTGGCAAGGTTGACACGTAGAGGCGTAACGCCGAATTATCTTCTGTTCTGAGTAATACCTCCTCACGCCAGTCGCCCACCAAGTCGCCTTGAAGACAAGGGGTCGATTTGGTTCCGTTGTTTGACATCGCTCCCTCGAAAACAACCAAAGGAGAACACTTTTTAGTTTTCCAGTCATACTTACTCACTACATTTTTATTCAGCATCTCACGAAGTAAATCACCGTCCCACCACACAGCCATATTAACCGGAAGCGTACGAATATCGGGATTTATGACCTCACCTTTGAAGTTACGGATACCGCCCGAAGCAAGAGACCACATCTCCACTCCCGGATTGGTTGGATCAATATCGGCTGCCATGGCACGTCCCACATCAATAGAGCTCTTCACTTGCCACAAGACTTTTCCAGTAGCTGCGTCACGGAAGGAAGATCCATCCCGTTTGTTCTCGTGACAATCCCACACCTGTAATTTAGGATTGGACGGATCAAACTGAGTAAGGTGCATAGCGTCACCGTGTCCCATGCCTGTAGAATAAAGCCCTTTACCGTTATGGTCAATGGCACACGAGCCATACATAATTTCATCACAACCATCTCCATCCACATCGCCCACGCGCAAATTGTGGTTTCCTTGACCTGCGTAGTTACTCCATTCGGGTTGATTGCTGTCGAACACCCATCGTTGCTTAAGCTCTTTACCATTCCAGTCGAATGCAGCCAGCACCGTTCTGGTGTAGTATCCTCTGCACATTACAACACTGGGATGAACACCATCTAGGTAAGCCACACAAGCCAGATAACGATCGCTTCGGTTGGCATGATCATCACCCCAACCCATCAAATCGCCTCTTTCAGGAACATAGTTTGTGGTATAAAGCGCCTCGCCAGTCGCCCCACTGAACACAGTAAGATACTCATTGCCCGTTAATATTCTACCGCTTTCTGCCCGATAATCGGCCGCAGCATCTCCAATAACCTTTCCTTTCCCATCAACGGTACCGTCTGATGTTTTCATTACTACTTCAGCACGATGGTCTCCGTCGAAATCAAATACCATAAATTGTGTGTAATGTGCGCCCGCCCGTATGTTTCGTCCCAGGTTTATACGCCACAAATGTTTGCCATCCAAACGATAACAGTCGAACAATACCGGACCTGTATAGCCGTTGTGAGCATTATCATGCGCATTGGAAGGGTCCCACTTCAAAATAATTTCGTATTCACCATCGCCATCAACGTCACCTATGCTTGCATCATTAGGTATATACGTATAGGTTTCTCCGGAAGGAGTAACCCCGCCTTGAGGACGATTCAGAGGAATATTCAGGTATCCTGCCGGTGCATTGGCGGACAACTTGTAACGTCCTTCGGGCAATGCCGTTTTAGTACTTTGAGAAATAGCTTTTATCGTGTAAACAGCCTCTGTAGTTTCTTCCCGATGATCATAAAAGCAAGTGCTTTCACTCACCGGTTTCTGATTAATTTTCTTGCCGTTGCGATAAACATTAAAAGAAACATCGAGCGGATCGGCCGACAGATAACGCCAGCTTATAAAAACCGTTTGAGCATCTTGTCGAAGCGCCACTACGCCTCTACCCAATTTTTCACGTTGCATTTTGCTGAAGTCGTAAGCCGGCTGTGCAAATCCAAGCCAGCAAACAAACAAAGCCAAAGTAGTTCCTATTAGTTTTTTCATTCTTATATATTATCAGTAAGATTAATTTGCTCAACAAAATTAGCCTTTTCAGTTGTACTTCTACCTATACGTCTGTACAATTGCATGTAAAAACGTGCAAGAGAAGGGTTGCAAGTTGGCTTAAAGATTATTTTTATCTACTTTTGGTCAACGTACCATTCAGTGAAAAACAATTATTTATATACTAATATCATTAAACCATGAGAATCCTTACATTATTGTTCACTACGCTTCTATGCGTTCAACTCTTCGGCCAAGAAAAATTCCCCGATGGTACACCGATCCCCGAATGGTTTCGTAAAAATGAAACAGTCAGAATAGATGCATTAGGAAAAAAGTATGTTCTTACCGATTATCGTGTATTGAACGACAGTACCTTGCTTCAGACTGAGAAAATCCAAGCAGTTATCGATCTGGCTCATCAAAATGGTGGCGGAGTGGTAGTGGTTCCCAAAGGTACCTTTCTAAGCGGAGCACTCTTCTTTAAACCTCAAACACACCTTTACCTGGAAGAAGGAGGAGTTATTAAAGGAAGTGATGACATAAACAATTTTCCAATTCAAATGACCCGGATGGAGGGTCAGACATTGAAATATTTCACTGCATTAATCAATGCTGATAACTTGAAGGGATTTACCATATCGGGCAAAGGTACAATCAACGGTAACGGTTTACGTTATTGGAAATCATTCTGGTTGCGCCGGGCTGTAAACCCAAAATGTACCAATATGGATGAACTGCGCCCCCGACTGGTTTACATTTCCAATTGCGACAATGTACAAATTGAAGGGGTACACTTAATGAATTCTCCATTTTGGACAACGCATTTATATAAAAGCAATCATGTAAAATTACTAAACCTGCGAATCACTTCACCCGAAGCACCGGTAAAGGCTCCTAGCACAGACGGCGTTGACATCGATGTATGCGCCAATGTGCTCATTAAGAACTGTTACATCTCAGTAAATGATGACGCTGTAGCATTAAAAGGTGGCAAAGGACCTTGGGCGGATAAAGATGAAAGCAACGGAGGCAATTATAACATCATCATCGAAGATTGCAATTATGGTTTCTGTCACAGTGCACTAACATTTGGTAGCGAATCAATATACGACCGTAACATCATTCTTCGTCGTTGCAAAGTGAACGAAGCGAATCGTTTGCTCTGGCTTAAGATGCGCCCTGATACGCCACAAAAATATGAATACATTTTAGTGGAAGACATTACCGGCAATGCCAACCATTTCTTATACATCAAGCCTTGGACACAATTCTTCGACCTGAAGGATCGTAAGGATATTCCTCTTTCATATTCTGATCACCTAACTATGCGTAACATTGATTTTGAATGCGAAACATTTTTTAATGTCAGCCCATCCGATCAATATGTGCTTACAAACTTCACTTTTGAAAACTTAACGATCAAAGCCAGAAAAGGCGACTATGACGCCCACTTTATCAAGCCTTTTACATGTAAGAATGTGAAGATAAACAAATAACAAAAAAAGAGCTGTCTGATAGCGAAAGTACAGACAGCTCTTTTCTTTAAAGTTATACTAAACTCTGTGGTAATTAGAAGTCACCAGCCTGCTCTACCCAACGTTCAGCCATCTTTTGATGACCTGCAGGAGTCGGATGAATACCATCCCACAACCAATACGTGTTCGGCAATGCAGGATATTTATAATAAAGTTCATCAAATAACTGCTGATAATTAATAAATACCGCTCCGCAATCAGCCGCTATTTTTTCAACCACCTGACCTGCCTCCCGTATCAAACTATCACGTAATGCAAAATCGGCCTTCGACTTCATGCCGCCCGAGTTAACAACAAAAGGAGAACAAAGAACCAATTTTAAATGTGGGTTCTGCTTCAGTGAGGCATCAATTAACGCCTTGTAATTGTTTCCCCAGCGTTCAAAATCAAAAGTTTTCTCCTTACTCCTCATAAACTGATCAACATCATTAGTCCCAATTAGAACAGATAACACATCGGGCGATTCTTTCAAAACATCTACTTCCCAACGTCCCTTCAGGTCTTCCAGCTTATGCCCACTAATACCACGATTCAAAAAGCGATACTCTCTTTCGGGATAAAGACCTTGATAATGCGCTGCACAGAGATACATGTAACCACTCCCAAAAATATGGTTCTGATCCCAATGATTACGTTCTGACGAAGGCTTTGCTCCGCCACCACCCCAATTCCCGTCAGTAATAGAGTCACCTATAAAGAGGATACGACTACCAGTTTTTTTCTTTGTGATAGCCTTATAAACTTCATTGGCCAAGATAGCTGCACCTTCGGGATTAGGATGTATATCATCAGGAAATAACTCTTTTTTATTAGCCGTAGGCGAATGCAAATCAATCACTTCCAGACTTAATTTGCGAGCTACAGCATCAATCATAGGTATCACATCATGCACTATTATACTGTCATTTATACCCCATTTAATTGAATAAGCAGTGGCCGGGTAACACAGATACACTCGCGGATGAGAAGGAAGAGAGTGGAAAGCGTTTACCATCTGCTCCATATCAGATTGATACTCATTTTTATATTTCCAATTCTGAGGTTTGGTGTCATTCGTTCCCAGTTTTATGACCACTATATCGGGTTGATAATTCAGGGCATCTTGAAACTGCACTTCTTTCATATAGGGATGGTCGCCCTTGTTTAAAAGCGTTCGAGCGCTGACACCAAAATTTTGTACCTCATAATCCTTGCCCAACATTCTTCCCAAAATACTGGGATAACTATGGTTGGCCCGATCTTTAATACCAGCCCCGAAAGTAATGCTATTGCCTATACAAGCAACTTTAATCTTCGTTTCCTGCGCCGATAGCCTCGTTAGGACAAACAATAAAAATAATAAAAGCGATAAAACCTTTTTCATAGTATAATAACTTTAGTGATTTTGCAAAAATACAAAAGAAGCAGATTAGCTTTACCTCATTATTAAATATTTTAATTCAGCGTACTATTCATTCGGCAGAGGCCAGTTTGGTGAAGGAGTACGCATTTTATTCATTTCTTGTTCAAACTCCTTTACTATTTCAGGATGATCCTGAGCTAAATTCGTTGATTCTGTCATATCCTTGCTTATATGATAAAGCTCCAAAGGGGCGTCTTTCTTGACGGAGACAACCTTCCAGTCACCTCTTCTTGCCGCCCGTTGCTTTCCGGTAAACTCCCAATACAACAACCTATTATTCGTTTCAACCTGATGCCCATAGAATAAAGGAAGTATATTCATTCCATTTATTCTTTGAGGAAGCTTATCCGTTGCCCGGGCTAAATTAGCCAATGTAGGCATCACATCCGGAAAATAAATCAGGTTATCAAGTTCCTGCACTTTTACCTTACCGGGTTGATTCACAATAAAGGGAACTCTAATGCCTCCCTCGTACAGCTGTCCTTTTCTTCCTCTTAATGAACCGTTGCATTTGAGTTCTGCCAGAGGAGCTTGTACAGCTGCGCCATTGTCGGATGCAAAAACAATTAGCGTATTATCGCGTATTCCCAATTGCTCCAGTTCATTAATTAACCTGCCGATGGCTCTGTCCATGTGTGTAATAAGTGAAGCGTAACGTTTGGTATTGCCTTCCCATGCTTTGTCATCATACCAGCTTGTCTCATCAATCACATAAGGTTCGTGAGGTGCATCATAGGCAAGATACAGAAAGAAAGGGTTTTCTTTATTCCGGCGAATAAAACGAATAGCATCTTCTGTAGATATATCAGTATTGTGCTTAATATGCTGATCATTTTTATTTTCCTCAATATTCTCTAATTGTGAATTATTGAAGCGCCAATAAGGATAATAATAAGGATCGTTCGAGTAAGGTGTACTTATCAACCACCCATAAAACTCTTGAAAGCCTCTGTTTAGAGGAGTCGCTTCGGGGTTAAAGCCATCCAGATGCCATTTGTTCACTAAACAGGTTTTATATCCTGCCGCGCTAAGCACGGTAGCAATGGTAGTGTCATTGGGCAACAGATGCATTCTGCGAATCATATTTTGTCCCTTTAAACCTTCTATGCCGCCTGCTTCACAAAAATTATCACGGATAGTTGTATTACCCGTATTCTTACCGGTCATCAATGCACATCGGGAAGGAGAGCTAATAGCTGAACCGGCATAGCACTGTGTAAAACGAGTTCCTGTCTGAGCCAACTTGTCAATATGGGGCGTTTTAATGTCTTTATTGCCATAGCATGATAAATCCCCATAACCCATGTCGTCTGCCAAAATAAAAATAATATTAGGACGCTCAGCTTCTTTCTTCTCATTTGCATCATGTGCCTCAGCATTTACAGAGGCAGAGCCTAATAATGTAAATGAAAAAGCGCTCCATATATAACTATGTTTCATATTATTACTTAGTGTTTATATAAAAAGGAGTTAAAACAGATTCATTTTAACTCCTTTTATTCATATTAAATAAATCTAACTACTCCCAGCCAGGGTTTTGAGTTAAATTGGGATTCTTCATTCTCTCTGATTGTGGAATTGGGAATAAGTACATCTTATCATCCCAGCTCCTGTTTACAACTTTACGAGTATAAGTAAACGTCCCATCATCGTTCTTTGTAATCTTCATTTGAACGATACTCTTCAGCTTATCACCTTCTTTCCATCTTCTAATATCCCAAAAGCGATGTCCTTCGAATGCAAGCTCTACCATGCGTTCATTTTCATATTTTTTCCAAAAGTCCTCACTACTAAGACCTGCTGACAGTAACGGCATTTTCACATCAGCACGATTACGAATCATATTTACCGCCTCACGGGCAGACAGAGGAAACTCTGGAGATGTAGCATCTGCCGAACCCAAATATTTGAATACAGCCTCCGCATAATTTAAATAAAATTCTCCTAAACGATAAGTGATCCAAGTGTGACGTTTGGTATTAGTTTTACCAGCTGTTAAGTTAACAGAAGCATCACAATATTTCTTCAAGTAATATCCTGTGGGCGTTGCTCCAGTAATAGGCTCACCATTGGCTCCTCCATAGTAAGTTTGTAGTGCCAGTGTATTATAAGTAGGCCATTTGGTATCACCATTTTTAGCAATAGTCAATTCAAAACGAGGATCACGCCCTACGTATGGTTTGGCGGGATCATAACCGCTACCTGTTTCGTTCCACAATTTACCTGTCGCTTTCATTTCATAAGCGTCAACTAAAGTTTGAGTAGGGCAATTTCCTGATTTTCCTCCTTCAACACCAATTGGAAAGTTATATCCTTCCAATGTATTTGTTGCATCCGGATACATTCTACGCATAAAGATCATTTCATCTTTTGTCCAGTTTGTTTCACCCCACAGCTCTGAATATTTAACAAGATATTTTTTATAAACTACGGCAGAGTCCAAGACTGCTTTATTTGCCAACGCAGCCTTCTTCCATAGTTCTTTAGAATCAGTTGTATTAAATAGGGGGCTGGCAGCATAAAGAGCTGCACGAGCTTTCAATGCTAAAACGGTTAATCGATTTGCTCTGGCTGTTTCAGGAGTACTCAATGCCAATGATCCCAATGCCGTATAGTCAGCAATAATTTTATTTGTTATATCATCACATTCCGATTCAATAAATTTAAAGATATCTTCAGAAGAAGCACGAGTTAGTTTATTCACTTCCTGAGTAGTCGGTACATGAGTAACCAGAGGAACACCTCCATATTGACGTACCAGATTAAAATAGAAATAGGCTCTTAAAAACCTTGCTTCATGAGCATAGTTATTATAGCTATTCATTTTAGCATCATAATCTTGATTCAATTCCAACTCAGGGAAAGTCAGCCCTTGGAATCCATCAAGATAATGATTACACATTTGAATGGCGGCATAACTGTTTGTCCAAGTGCTTTCTTTGGCATTTGCAGGACTCCATGAACCATTGTAAAAATCACACACTGCATTTGAATTGTATGCGTATTCGGCCTCATCACAAGCAGATGCTAGCATTCCTCCTGAGTAGCTTTGGCCAAAATCATAATCTAATTTGGTATAAATGTTCGTTATCAGCCCACTAACATTATCATAGGAAAGTTCCATATAATCTTTGCCATAATTTGTGTATTCGCGATAATCCATTTTATCACAAGAGGCTACTGTTAACACACAAACGGCACAGCTAATTATCGTTTTAAATTTCATAATTCATTCAAATTAATTTGTTCTACAAATTAAAACTCCACGGCCAGTCCAGCCAACACACTTCTTGTTAAAGGGCTAGTAGCTCCATAAGATTCAGGATCGGCAATTTTTATGTGATCAAAGCAAAGTAAATCAGTACCTCTCACATAGACTTTTGCACCTTTCATAATCTTTGTCTTACTCAACAATGACGCTGGCAATTTATAATAAAGTTCAACCGTACGTAGTTTCAGAAAAGAACGATCTTCTACCCAAACACTGTTATTTTGGTAGTTATTCTCGTTGCTCTGAGATGTCAGACGAGGATATTTTGCATTCATATCATCCTCCGTCCATCTGTTATCATAATAATGCTGAGAAATAGTTGTATTATTAATCAAGGGCCAATAGACACTTTTTGTGTTCAGGATAGCAGAATAATTACCTGTTCCTTGGAACAAAGCGTTAAAGCCAACACCTTTCCACTCAGCGCCCAATCGGAATGAATAATAAATTTCAGGAACCACATTACTGTAAGCTAAATCACATTTATCATTTTCATCAATCTTTTGGTCTCCATTAATATCTTGGTATTTAATATCTCCGGGTTTAACCGTTCCAAACTGTTGAACCGGACTGGCATCAATATCGGCCTGATCTTTAAAGAAACCGATAGCTTTCAATCCATAAATTTGATTTAGAGCGTTACCCGTTTGCTTCAAGTTTGAATACAGACGAGGTTCCTCCATCATTTCTATTACCTTGTTTTTGTTATATGTAAAATTTGCACCTATATTAAAAGCTACTTCACCAATATTTTTAGTATAATCGGCACCCACTTCAACTCCCCAGCTATCAACAATTCCTCCATTTTCAAAAGGAGCAGTAAACCCTAATACAGAAGAATATTGTCCACTTGAAGATACCCAAATATCACTACGACGTTGGTAATAACCATCAATCATCAGATTTAATCCATTAAAGAGGGTGGCATCAACACCAAAGTTATATTTATAGGCCTTTTCATGCGTAGAATTTAATGAGGCCAAACGGCCTAGAGTCCAACTGCTTGTTCCTACAGAATAACCGGTATCAAAGGGGTAGTATGATCCTCCTGTATAAACTTGTTCCCAATAACCTTCCTGTTCTGTATCATCGCTAATAGGAAGTTTGTCAACATTGATAATTCCAAATGATGCCCTAATTTTCAAGAAATCAATGAAAGAAATATCCTTCATAAAATCTTCCTTGCTCATTACCCATGCCGCAGATATGGTGGGAGAGTAAGCCCATTTATGTCCCGGAGCCAATTTGTTGGACTGCGAAGCAACCAAAGTCACGTCAGCATAATAACGAGCTTTGTATCCATAATGGGCATACAAAGATGCATTCTGACGATACCAAGTGTGATTTAATCCTTTGGTGTTTCTATATTCGTAATCCCATTTCAGTTGAGAGTAAAGACTGTGATCACCAAAATTATTTGTGTAATCCACGCTACCGGCCAAATTAAGAGCTCTATTCCATCCAATGATGTTAGATTCTGTTCCCATACCCGTATCTGCTCCACCTTTATAGTATTGAGTAGTAGTGGGTTCACCGTTCGCCCAACCTGTTACCGCATTACTGCCATAGACAAAAGTTTTTGAATGATTTTCCCAATAATTGGAAATATTATCATAAGCCATAAGAACATGTGCTCTCAAGCCTGGAGTAATAGAAGATAAATCTTGAGACAGTTTCATATCAGCAAACAAAGAATAGTTATGCCCTTTTGAGTAAGCAGCAGCTTGCGACATCGCTACCGGATTACTAGTTCCGGGCCAGATAGAGCTACCGCCCCATGTTCCATCTTCTAATCTAGCAGGTATTGCCGCTGAAGGTAAGGAATAGATCATATTCCATAAGTCTGTATTTTTTTTCGAATCGCTATCCTCGTTATGCCCAGGAACTCTTGATTCGCTTAAAGTACCCAACAGATTAACAATCAGCTTCGTTTTAGGGGTCAAATCAATATCCAAATTTGTTCTCAAATTAGCTTTTGAGTACATATCTTGGGTAGAGTATCCATCGTTCATATTAGGATTAGCAATAAAACCGCTGTTATTAGTGAGATTTGCCAAAGCATAGTAACGGAATTTACTACCTCCCCCACGAAAGCTTACATTGTAGATGTTAGAAGCGCCGGTATCTTTAAAAGTCTCCTTTACCCAATCAACATTAGGATACAGATAAGGATATTTACCTGAACGAAAGGCGTTTAATTCATCATCAGAATAACGAATAGCCTGTCCATCATTCTTCAAAGCCTCATTTATTGCATTCCCATACGTGTATGCGTCAGCAAATTTGGGGCGTCTGGCTTGCCAGTTGATTGCATGATCATAAGAAACATTTATTTCTTTTGAATTGTATTTTCCACGTTTTGTAACTACATGCAAAACACCATTGATACCTTTGTAACCATACAGAGCAACTGCTGCCGCATCTTTCAATATAGTAACTGATTCAACCTCCTCAGGAGTAATAAAATCAAGATCACGTTCAATACCATCAACCAAAATAAGAGGAGTGCTACCCGACAAGCTTTGAAGGCCTCTAATATACAATGCCGAACTTTGCTTGGTGTATGAACCCGATTCTTCCAAAGCAGTAAGCCCCAAGCCTTGTCCATACAGAGAAGTGGTCACGTTTTTGGCCCCTCTTTTATTAATCTGATCTCCATAAATGATGGAAGCAGATGAAGTTGATTCTTCTAATCTTTGGGTACTATTATAACCAACGTGAACAGGTTGATTGGAAAAAGATGTTGATTTCCCCAAAATACTATCATTAGCCTCCTGTGCAAATGCTTGCAAACTAACAACAGCAAGAAATGCTGGAATAATTATATTCTTTTTTTTCATAATAACTTTCAATTTACAAATTGAATACAGTTTTCTCATCACCATCCGGGATTTTGTACTAACCCATATCCTTTATTTACTTCTGTCTGAGGGAATGGTGACAGATACCACTTCGGATCAAATCCGTTGGTCCACCAATAACGTGTTGGGGCTGAAATTTCAAATCTTTCGTATTCAAACGTAGTAGGCATTTCAACACCATTTTTCCTATCTCCATTATACCAAGCTGTTTTAACTCTGTTGCCAGATGCATCCAAACGGTAAATGCGAAGTCCATGCAATTGCTTTTCAAAACGATCCTTCATTTTATAGCGAATCATATCAAAGAAACGACAGTCCTCCATGCCTAATTCACAAACACGCTCCCGAAGTATTTCCTGAAGTAATGCACTCTTATCTGACTTCAAATTCTTGGTAGGGTTGCATTCTGCAAGCCCACCTAAGCCAACACGCGAACGTACAACATCTACTTGTTTGATTGCACCAGCCAAATCACCAGTCTGCAAAAGAGCTTCAGCATAAGTAAGATACATTTCTGAGAGTCTCAGATAAGGCCATTCCGTATATTGACGGAGCATATCATCTCCCATCAGGAACTTAATAGGTGCATAACCTGTTCCATAAGCTCCCGATTGAGTTTCAGGTCTCAACTGAGCATCTGTACCGCCAACCCACATTTCAAAACTTTGACCACTCATGTTACCAGTTGTCCAATCGAGTGTTTTCTGTTGTCCATTAACAATGGCTTCTTCATACAAACGAGGGTCGCGAGTAAGTGTTATGTTTCCTTTTGCAACGGTACCAGTAAGAAACATTTGGTCCAATTTGCCATCAGCTGCCGTTTTATCCCAATCAAAAGGAGTACCATCAGCCCACGGGAACATTTCAACATATTCCTGAGTTGGACAATAAGAAGTTCGCTGTACACTCATCAAAGGATCACTCCATTGGTGCCAGCTATAATAACCCGATTTGAAAGCATCAGTAGTTGTGACACTAACTCTCAATAAAATCTCGCTACTACCCATAGTCGCATACCCTTTACGATATGCCAATCTGTAATCTTGCGGACGAACTCCCGTAGCCTGAACTAACTCATAGTGTCCATTCTTGTTCAGTTCAGTAAAGAACTCGACACACGCATCCTTACAGCGCGTCCAAAGCTCAGGCTTATAAGCACCATACCACACTGCCGGATTATTGGTTCCATCTGTATGATAGGGTTCTGTATCATTAAAAAGTGGAGAAGCAGCAAACAGTAATATTCTACATTTCAGAGCCATTGCTGCTGCCTTGGTCCAGTGACCTTCTTCATTAGATGCTTCACTCTCATCTACATTCCAAGGTAAAGAAGCTGCTGCTTCATCAAGCAAACCTACCATAAAATTAACAGTTTCCTCCACGCTTCCTCGCGGCATATCGTAAGAAGCATCTGTCCCACTGAAAGAAGCTTTAATTATAGGTATTCCACCGTAATGCCTGAATGTGTCAAAATAGCGGGCTGCAATAATGCATTTCGCTTCAGCTTTAATTGATAGCTTTTCTTCGTTGCTTAATCCGGGAACGCCGTCAACGTTCTCTATCAATAACCATCCTGCACGAACTGCCTGCCAAACCCTATTGGTTATATAATGCCATTTGTCGGCAAGACGACCGTAACCTGCTGTGTGAGAGCCTGAATAATAACGGTTATACATAGCTGAGCCCGACCAATTGGCATGCCAACAATCAGATAAAATTTCACATTTTCCCACATAAGGGTTATTCACTTCGGGAAAATCTCCCGAACCATTATAATAAGGTAGGCCATAATATTGGTAAGAATACAAACTCGTTAAGAATTGACGAGTATATTCTGCATTATTGAACACAGTATCTTTTGTTACGCTACCTCCGGGAGCTTTCTCAAGGAAAGCATCACCAAATTTCACATCATCCACGCATGAAAACAAAGCGCTTATTGACATGCAGGTAGCCATTACGAGTATCGATTTATTTCTTATTTTCATCGTCATAGCATTTTAAATTAAAAACCAAGCTTCAGACTTAAAGAATAGGTCTTGGTCAACGGATAAGTAGGTGAGCCAGTAGCTCTCGACTCCGGATCGCCCCACATATAATCTGAGATAGTAAGAAGATTATAACCACTAAGTGCCAACTGGCAAGTATTTAGTTTCATTTTCTTCATGAAAGGGAAGTTGAAATTATAGGCAACTTGTAAACTCTTCAAGCGAAGATAACTAGCATCTTTTTCATATAAAGTTGATGCTGCATAATTGTTTGTGGCATTAACCCAAGTTGCCCTAGGATAAGCTGCACTTTGAGAAGGATTCTCAGCATTCCACGTATTGTCCACATGATACTGCAACAAACCTCCTTGGTTATTTGTGCTGCCACTTACAAACGGACGACGGAACAAATCATCAATCACTCGAGATACATTCCATGCACCCGTCCATTGAAGTGTTACGTCAAAGTTCTTCCAGCTGAATCCCATATTGATACCGGCAAGATATTCAGGGTCATCTGTATAACCAAACTCTCTTGACATATCATTCGTATCAATCTTTCCGTTGTTATCAAGATCCACATACACGCAATCTCCATTTTGCAATGTTTGGAGCTGAGTTGGGAATTCTTGTCCAAAGACCTCTTTATAACGCTGAGGCGTATTCTCATTATAATACTCAAAGAATTTATACAACGAACGCGCGCCGATGCGATGTCCTTTTGCATATTGATATGCGTTATTCAGTGGAGCCTCTTTTTGTTCCACAATTTCGTTTTGGTTATAAGAAAGGTTTAATCCCAAATAATATCTAAAATCTTTCCCTATATTATCGTTCCATTTCAAAGACACTTCCCATCCCCAACTGTCAACAATACCAAGATTTGCAGGAGGTAAAGTGAATCCTAATACGCTTGGAGCTGTACCATCTGACAACAAGATGTCTTTACGATGTTCTTTATAATAATCGAATCCTGTTTTTAGGCGGTCATTCAAAAGGCTAAAATCAACACCATAGTTCTGCTTGAAGGCTTTCTCCCAGGTAACATCGGCATTGTTTCTTGCTTGTTCATAGGCACCTTTGCTAATAGTTCCGTTATTAATACCAAAGAAATAGCCATATCCCAATCGGTTAGGAGCTGTTTCATTGTTTATACCATAGGGATCCGGTTGATACATAAATCGAGAACCACCTATTTTATCATTACCAACAAGTCCCATTGATACACGGAACTTCATATAGTTAATAATGGGTTTTATTGGTTTCCAAAAATCTTCTTCACTGATAACCCATCCAATAGAGCCAGCGGGGAACGTACCAAAACGTTTATCGGGTGCAAAATTTTCAGATCCGTTATATCCAATGTTGAATTCAACCATATAACGGCTTTTCCAATCATAGGTAGCACGGCCTACTAAACCTACATATCCTGCGGGAATATCTGAGTATGTACTAGGATAATATATTTTTGATTGGTTATACAGTACAAGCCCGGAAACATGGTGTTCACCAAACGTACGATCGTAATTGAATCCGGTCTCCATGTACCAGTTACGGGCTTTGCCACTCTCCTCTTCTTTGTAACTAACCTGAGAGTTTTCTCCACTCTTTTTATAAGCAATAGAGCCGTCACCTCTCAAAACAGGAGTATAGGTAGCAATACTTGCTACACCATTTTTATAATTTGTAAAGCTACCATTATAAGAGCCTTTCACTTTAAATGAAAGTCCTTTGGTTACAAAATCAAGTTTTTGGTTCAGAATAATATCCGAAGTCAACTTGTTTACGCTTGTACTCATAAAGCCGCCACCGTAATAAGTCATACCCGATCCTCCTACGAAAGGCAAACCATATTCTGTAGTAGTATAAACCATCTTTCCGTCCACTAACCCCGGACTAGAGAAAGGAGTAGCCCAATACATATTTTTCAGCATACCTTCGGAACCTTGTCCGGTATAAGGTTTATAAGAGTTATCAACACTACCTCCTAAGTTCAAAGAGATAGTAGTCGACTTAGTAACATCAATATCTAAGTTTGAACGGTAGTTAAACCTATTATACTGGTAACTTAAGTCGTATGGCAGATCAAATTGCTTAAACAAACCATTCTGAGTGTATGCGCCAGCCGAGATAAAATAACGCACAGACTGTGTTCCACCAGTTATATTAATATTGTGTTGTGTTTGAATAGCAGCATCTTTCAAACAGTATTCTACCCAGTCAGTATCAGGAAAACGAATAGGGTCCGAATGATCTTTGAATTTCTGAATCACTTCATCAGAAAACATAGGAGCTGCATTGGGATCATCATTCTTCTGCATTTTATTGTAGAATAACGCATAATCATAAGCATTTGCTTTATCAATAGTCTCGGTAGGAGTTATAATACTAGCTGAAGTTGTAATTGATATTTTTGCTTTCCCTTCCTGACCGCGTTTGGTTGTAATTAAAACAACCCCATTAGCTCCACGTACACCAAAAACGGCTGTAGCCGAGGCATCTTTCAATACAGTGATACTCTCAATTTCATTAGGGTCAATTTCATTAAAGCTTCTTTCCACTCCGTCAACCTGAATTAAAGGCCCTGAATCTCTCCATGTTGCTTGCCCACGTACAAAAATAGTAGCAGCATCTTTACCCGGTTCACCAGAGTACTGTACTGTAGTAAGCCCAGTCAACTGACCCGACAGCATATTTGATACGGAGCCGGTAGGTGTCTTTGTTAGTTCGCCTCCTTTTACACTGGAAATGGCTCCCGTTACAGTAACCTTTTTCTGAGCACCGTAAGCAACGATTTCTACTTCGCCTAATGCTAGAGCACTTTCTTCCAGAATAACTTTCATGTTGTTCTTTGCCTCAACCGTCTTTGTGTCGTAACCGATAAAAGAGATTACTAATTTGCTTCCGGCAGGAACTGTTAGTTTAAAGACTCCATCCAAATCAGTTATCGTACCAATGGTTCCACCGCTCACCTTTACGTTAGCTCCGATGATAGGCTCTCCTTTTGAGTCCTCAACAACACCACTAATGCTAATATTTCTTTGTTGCTGAACAGCATCTACTGAAGCCTTCACCACTTGAGGAAACCCAAACAGCGAAAAGAAAAGAATAAAGCAGAATAAGGAAGCTGGAAATTGATGCATTCCTTTTAATAGCCACCGAGGCATCCCGGGGTAACACAACAGACTTAGTTTTCTTCTGTCTTTCATACCATAGTTATTAAGTTAAACAATGTTTTTAATATGATTTATGCAAATATTTATTTGTCGGTTTGTTCACACATCCTTGTATGTAACGCCATATTAAATAGTGTTGCAAAAGTCTCTTATTTCTAAAGAAAAGCAAATGGAGAAATGTACAGATGCATAGAAATTCCTATTTGCACATCAAATAATACTATTCAATTTGACTGAGCACTGTTTAATTTGATTGAATCAGATACAATAGTCCGGATAATCAACCATATTACTTAATACAATAAGTCATTCAAAAAAATCTAAGTCTGATAAAAAAACAATCGGTACGGATCTTCATATTATCAGATCCATACCGATTCAAACTATTAGCTTAACCTATTGAGAATTAACTTACTTTATTTATTAAATAAGAATTCAAATTAATATCCATAATTCTGATAAGCTTTCTTAGCTGCCTCATCTAATGCATTACCATTTTCATCAGTCAACAAGTCCAAGAATGCTTGCGGCCATGGGAAGAAGGTATGCTTTCTTTCAAAGACTCCTTTTCCAACCCCTGTGGCCCCTTTTGACCCGGTAGATACATCATCTTTAGGAAATGGGAAATTCTGAGTTCCTTTTGATGTAGCAGGTGCGCCTAATTGGTCGCGAGCTACAACACGTTCATAAAGGATACCCGCATTGTGTAAATCCTCACGAATGTTCAACTCAAATATCAGCTCGCGAGCACGTTCGTTATAGATAAACTGAACAAAATAGTTATTTACGTTATCCGGATAATTTTCTTTTTTGAATTTATCGGTTCCTGCTGTCCATTCCTCTCCTGTAACCTTAATCTTCTCATAAGAATCTGCAGTGACTTTATAAGGAGATTGTTTTTCGGCAGAAGGAACATCTAATTTACCTGTTAATACTGAAGGCTCGTATTTCACCAGTACTTCATTACGAGTTTCTCCGGCATGGTATGCAGCTCTTTTACGTAATACATTCAAATCAGCAATTGCATTAGCCATATCACCCTTGCGACCATAAGCCTCAGCGCGTATTAAATAAGTTTCTGCCAAACGGAAGATACAAATATCAATTGCCTGACCACCATTGGCACTGGTTCCTAATCCACGGTTAATATCCAACCACTTACGAGGCCCCATGTAATGACCCGCCTGTGTCAAACCATAGTCTAAGCCATAGTTATCTCCTTTGTCGCCATCAACCCTGTAATACAGTTTACGAGTTCCTTTGTTTTTAACAACCGGATTCCTGAGCCCTTCTTCCACTTCTGAAGAGTAAGATCCCGCTGTACCGTAATTACCATTAGGTGCACCTACAGTCCAACGCACATTCATAATAAATGGCTGACTTGCCACCCATAAAGAATCTAGTGGTTCGTCTTTTGAATTCTCTATGTACACAATAGCACGTTGACCGAGTGATTTCATTAAATGTTCTCCGGCTTTTACTGTAGCATCATTAGCACCTTTTATAAAGTTATTGTAGACATAGGCTGTAGTCGCAGTCCAATCTTTGTACCCACCATTACCCATCTGAGTCGTTACATAGTCAGTCAGGTATGTTTTGTAATATCGAGAATCGTTGGCACGATCAGTATACATATCATATCCCCAATCCGAAGATCCTGCTGTGGCAAAAGGTCTTCCGTATTCCATAGTACGTCCTACAGAAGCACGGAAATTAGTGTGGTTACTGTTATACAAATGAATAAAAGAGGTATTGCTACCATAACGTCCGTTATAGGTTTGAGTTGACTCATACTGAGCAGTCAGCAAAAGCTCAGAAACTTTATCACGAGCATAAGGATCAGATCCTTTTATGTTTGTCCACAAGCTACCAAAATCAGGAGCTAGTCCACCATAAGCAGTTTCATTCTGTTTTTGGTTAATGGCTACGGTTGCGTATTTTATAGCATTATCCAGATCTTCCGAATCAGTACCTTTATAAAGTGCTTTCAACGTGGGTTCGGAGCTATTTTGAAATTCAGCACCTTGAGCCCTTACCAAAAATAACTTTGCTAGGAAAGTTGCGGCAGCCGGTTTTGTGATACGTCCTAAGTCACCTGTTGTTGCAGGAAGTATTTCAACCGCTTCTTTCATATCATTGATTAACATGGAATAAAGCTCTTCAAGCGTTCCTTTGGGGTAGTAGAAATTTTCCGGCATGCCCGATACGCTCTTTGTCATGATAGGTACTGCACCAAACGTGTTTGACAAGATAAAGTAAGCATAGGTACGCAGGAATAATATCTCACCTCTACGTCCTTCCATTTTTTTCTTATCGGCATCACTCAAAGTTGCGTAGTTCTCCAAGAAAATATTACAACGATTAATCACAGGGTAACAACCTTCGGATACACCACCGGAAACTTGTCCGATAAGTGCCATCAACTGAGAATTCATGTTAGTGCTGGTACCGGCTTGTGCATTCCAAGCTCCGGGCGCATATCCACCGTTGGCTACACGGTTGGCATCAGACCATGCAAAGACTTCAACGTCCGAGTTGATACCAAACACATAATTACCCGGATTATAATCTGGCTTGTAACGTAATATTTGATATGTTCCTTTTACCAGAGTCTCTAATCCTTCGGCACTTTTATAAAAGTCCTGAGTTAAAGTAGTAACCTGCTTCTCTTCAAGGAAATCCTGACAACCGGCAAAAGTCAATGCGCCGGCACATACTAAGAGGCTTATATATTTATTCATATTATACTATAATTTAAGAGTTAAAATCCGAGACGTAAACCAAAGACAAAGCTGGTTGTCATCATTGTATTATTATTTGTAGCACCTTGTAAATCACCTACAGAGTTAAATGAATTCAAGTTATTAGTATCTTCAGGATTGATACCTGCTTTTACAACCTCACCACCAAACAAGAAAGGATTGATAACCTGAGCAAATACATTCAAGCTACGGATGCTATATTTCGATAACAACTTGTCTTTAAAAGTATAACCCAAAGAAATATTTCTTACAGAGACGAAAGAGCCGTTATGTACATTGGCAGAACGGTTAACGTTTGCGTCCGATACATTTGATGCAGAAGTCAATTTAGGATATTTAGCATTGGGATTTTCTTCACTCCAAAAATCATTCAGACTAGCTTTGCGGCCATAAACCACATAATCACCAGAAGCATTAGGATCTATATTGTAATAGTATTTTTGGCCCAATCGTCCATAAAGGAAGAAGCTCAGTTCCCAGTTTTTATAGTTGAATGTATTTGTCAAACCAATTACTACTTTAGGGCTTCTATTACCAACAATTTGCTTGTCATCATCTTCAAGTTTATAGTTTTTATTCACTTCTTTAGGTTTATATTGACCCGGTGCAAAGTTATAACCGTTCTTTTTCCATTCAGCTATTTCTGCTAAATCTTCAGGAGTATTTTGCCATAACCCGTCAACAATATAATAACGGTACACGCTTAAAGGTTGCCCTATAAACCAGCCATTGCTAGGCATATCTTGTTTACCGTTTACCAAAGAGACAATTTCTTCTTTGTTATGTGAAATATTCAAATCAGTTCTCCATGTAAAATCTCTTTTGTCGATATTCACAGAAGATAAAGATAATTCAATTCCGGAGTTTTTCATTTCTCCAATGTTATCGAGAACATTTGAGAATCCGGTAATGCCCGGGATAGAACGGTCCATCAACAAATCAAATGTATTAGATTGGTACCATTCAAGTGTACCACTTAAGCGTCTGTTAAGAACAGCAAAGTCGAGTCCGATATTGATCTGACGAGTTTTTTCCCATCCTAGCTTTTTGTTTGCCATATCTTTGGGAATCATACCAATAGCTGGTGTTGTGCCGTATACATAATTATATTGCGACAAAGGACCTGAAGTGGTGTACGCACTTACAGCAGAGTTCCCGGTTACACCATAACCTAAACGAAGTTTTAACTCATCAATCCATTGAATCGATTTAATGAATTTTTCTTCCTGCATTTTCCATGCTAAAGCTACCGATGGGAAGTAGTCCCACTTATTACCTGTTGCAAGTACAGAAGCACCGTCATAACGTAAGGAAGCAGTAACTAAATAACGGTTCATCAAACCATAATTTACACGGCCCATGTATGACATTAATGAGTTTTCTGAAAAGCCCGAACCGTATGAAGAAGGTTTACCGTTTAAGTTAGATGCCAGATTCCACCATTTAGATGAATCATAAAGAATCTTATTTGCAGAAGCTGATAGGTTTTCGTACATACTTTTTTGAGCCGATTGTACAAGGGTAGCTCCGAAAGAGTGAATACCTACTTCTTTATTAAAGAAAAGAATGTTTTCAATCAACCAGTTCTTACGATCCTGAGATTCATTTGAAGCACTTGAATAAGCCGGATTTCCTTTACGGTTAATAGTAGATTGAGAACCTACCCAAGAGCCTTCTTTAACGTTATTGTAGTTTGTTCCTAAGTTGAAACGATACTTAAGCCAAGGGGTAAATGTTATTTCTGCAAAAGCATTTGCTTGTAAGTTTACACGACGTGTATTGTCTGACGTATTATCAATGTCAATATACGGGTTCCAAACAGGAGCCGAAGCATTACCACCCGGATAGTCAACCAAGTTGCCATCTTCGTCATAAGGTTTTGCTATCAAATACTGTGATAAAGCCCTTCCGTACAAGTCTCTGGCACCAGTAGCCGAGCCTGAATAGTTCATTGTTCCGTATTCCTGCTCACTGTAAGAAGCGCTGATAGATGTACCTACGTTCAACCAATTGGTAACTTTTATTTCACCGTTGATACGTGCTGTATATCTGTAAAATCCTTGATTAAGCTGAACGCCCTTTGCATTATAATAGCCTAATGAAGTAAATAACTTACTCTTCTCATTACCTGCAGAGATAGATAATTGATGGTTTTGGGTAATTCCTGTACGTGTCATCATCCCAATCCAATCAGTTGTTGGTATTTTGGAAGAATCATAGGTACCACCCTCATAAGCTTTTTGAAGTGCCGCAATACTTGCAGCATCACCATGACCAAATTTAGAAATATCAGCTTCTAAATTGGGTTCAGTCAACACGGTAGTTCCTAACTTATAAGTACCTCCGTTAATTTCAGCAGTACGAATACGGTCTAGCATTTCGCCTGCAGATGCCCAATCAGTAATAGAATTAGCAACATCAGCAGAAATTGTCATGTTGTAATCAACCTGAACCTTACCGGATTTACCACTCTTTGTAGTAACAAGTACTACACCATTAGCTCCGCGAGAACCATAAATAGCTGTTGACGAAGCATCTTTCAAGATTTCAATTGATTCAATATCGCCGGGGTTTATGTCGTTTACATCTCCCATTAGCACTACGCCATCTACTACATAAAGTGGAGCGTTAGAGGCCTTAATTGAACGATTACCACGAATCACAACGGCTGAAGTTTCACCCGGACGAACATTCGACTGAATATCTACTCCGGCAGCCTTACCCTGCATCGCTGAAATGGCATTCTGAACTGGACGTTCTTTAAGCGTTTTTTCGTTTACAGAAGTTATGGCTCCTGTCACATCACTCTTTTTCTGAACGCCATAACCTACTACTACCACTTCATCTAAAGCTTTAGCGTCTTCTTTAAGTTGAATTTTAAAGGTAGAATTACCGGCTACAGGAACCACTTGAGTAATGTAACCGATATAGCTTACTCTCAATTTTGCAGTCGAAGCTACATTCGTCAATGAGAAATTCCCATCAAGGTCAGTTATAGCACCATTGGTTGTTCCTTCGACTAAAACATTGGCTCCAATAATAGGCTCCGAGTTCTGATCAAGAACAACTCCTTTGATTGATTTGCCTTGAGCAAATGTCATTGTTGCTCCAATCAAAAATAAAGCAACCAACAAAAATCTAGGAAAGAAATTAGATAGTTTTAAGGATTTTTCCTTCTTTTCCTTGTTTTCCATAAGACTAAGTTTAACAATATAAAATAAATAATTACATCTATAAGTTTTACATCATGAGACGAGCCCGGAGATGTGGTTTTTAAATGAATTCATCAGCTTAGGTTACATTCAATATCTTTTGTTTTCATTCAATCAACCAATACAAATTTCCCTCTTTTCTAAATAAAAGCAAATGGAAAAATGTACGAACACCTAGAATTTCCGATTCAAAAGCCAAATTTTACTGCTGAATTTGATGGTAGACTAATTAATATGATTTTATGTTAAAAACAGCAAAGGTGTATTGAGGAACCATCACATAAGTAAGCGGTAAATGACAATACATGTTATGAGGCACTACCTCTATTCATATTGGCGTATCAATAGATGTAATTGAGCTTTACATTATCTCAGAGAGCATATCTTGTTTGTTTCATAAAAACCTAAATCATGAAGTTTCTATTTTTTCTTGCGTGGGTAATTAAACATACATTAGGTATACATAACCTATGTGAATTGCTGGTTGCGAAACTTTTCGTAGACCCGGGTGTAGGGTATTCGTACACCCGGATCTACAGGTCGTGTACATGTGGGTGTACAAACTGTGTACATCCGGGTGGAGATGAAATTTGTTCACCAGCAAAATAAATAGCATAAGGGTACTGATGAGAATCCCCATATATAAGCAATAAACAGCTATAAACTTGTAAGGAATCACTGCGAAAAAGTTGGTGATACTTGGTGATACTTGGTGAGGCTTTTTTTGAGGCAAGTATCACACAGAAGATTCTGTATATCAACCGATTAAGGCGTTGGTGATACTTGGTGATACTTTTTTTCATACTTTTTATGAAGAGCTACAGCTCTATTTGAACCAAATTGAATGCAAACGTATGATTTTCCATTCTCCCTATCGCCCGCAAAACATTATCTTTGCCCTCAAGGACATTGATAAACGAATAAAGCCTCAAAATGTAACTAGTAAACAATAAAATCATGAAGAACAAAATTCTATTTTCATTCATCGTATTGGCAGGCATGGCTGTATCGAGCGCAATGGCTCAGGTATTGCCTAGCAAACAGGAGACTTTAAAAACGCTCACGCTTGTAAATAGTTATTTTATGAAGAAATACGCTGATTACACCTTGCCTTCTAAAACAGACAGAGTACGCCCCAGTAATATATGGACCAGAGGAGTGTATTACGAAGGATTGATGGAACTATATAAAATATTCCCCCAAGAGGAGTACTACCAGTATGCCTACGGATGGTCTGATTTTCATAAATGGGGCATGCGCAACGGAACCACTACCCGCAATGCAGATGACCAATGTTGCGGACAAACGTATATTGATCTTTATAACATTTGCCCAACTTCACCTGCTATGTTGAAAGACATCAAGGCTTGTATGGATATGCTGGTAAATACACCTCAGGTAGATGACTGGACATGGATTGATGCCATACAGATGGGAATGCCTGTGCTTGCCAAACTAGGAAAGCTAACCGGTAATACAGCCTATTTCGACAAGATGTGGGATATGTACGCCTACAGTCGTAATACGCACGGAGGCGGACTTTTTAACCTGAAAGATGGTTTGTGGTGGAGGGATGCCGATTTTGTGGCACCTTACAAAGAGCCAAACGGTGAAGATTGTTATTGGTCAAGAGGAAACGGTTGGGTATATGCTGCTTTAGTCAGGGTAGTAAATGAGATTCCAAAGAATGAAAAGCACCGGGCAGATTACATCAAGGATTTCATTACCATGAGCAAAGCATTAAAAGCTTGCCAGCGCTCAGATGGTTTCTGGAACGTTAGTCTGCACGATCCTTCCAACTTTGGAGGGAAAGAGACAAGCGGAACGGCCTTGTTTGTGTATGGAATGGCTTGGGGCATCAACAACGGTATATTAAATAAGGCAGAATATCTGCCGATCGCACTAAAGGCATGGGATGCGATGGTGAAAGAAGCAGTTCACGAAAACGGCTTTTTGGGATACGTTCAAGGAACAGGAAAGGAGCCTAAAGACGGTCAGCCTGTTACCTATACAAACATTCCCGATTTTGAAGATTACGGTATAGGTTGTTTCCTGCTGGCAGGAACAGAGATATACAAGCTCAAATAGTTCTGTTTTAACTGGTTAAAGAAACGCAGGTGAGCTATGGCATTGGTCCATCAGTTCACCTGCGTACTTTTTTAATTGTTTAGTTTAAAAACCAAAACACCTGCGGTTGATATCAAGGTATTGCCAATCAAGACTTTGGCCCCTTTAGGCAGAGTAAACTGATAAGGCTGGTCTGAATAATTAAGCACTATCCCCAAGCCATTTCTATATTCCATCGTTACTCCATAAGGTAAACTCTGAACGCCAATTCCCAAACGGGCGTATAATTTCTTAAGTATCTCGGCTTCCAATTTACCATCAAAAGAATCAACTCCTACATAGGTGACAGAACCTTTTCCCAATTTATAGTGTGTTACAGCCGGTTTGCCATCGTAGAATTCTTTCTGGTAGGTAGCCCATACTTCTGATGTTTCTCCGGGAATGAGTATCTCACCCCATGTATTCCATTGGTATTCTTTACCGTCCATCTTTACCAGACCGGGGTCACCGGGAAGCAGCAAATCATAAAAGTCCATCTTGTTTCCCGTCAGACCATTAATCAAAGAGCCAAACGCAGCTTCCGGCAAACGACCGTAGCGGTCTTTCTGGGCTGTGCGACATGTCACCACTAAATTTCCGCCCTTACGAACATAGTCTACCCAGCGACTAACGAGTGGCTCGTCGGCCAACTGATAGGCCGGTACAATCATGACCGGATAGCGGTTAAAGTCTTTCTCTTCTGTTATAAAATCAACCGGTGCACCAAACGATTTCAATGTACGGTAGTACTTTTCAATGTGAGCCATGGTATTCCATGTGGAATTCTGCTTTTGCCTTTCAATGCTCCATGCATTTTCGTGATTGAACAAGATAGCTGTGCTACGTGCCACATAATCCGACGGTTTATTATTATACGCTGTAGCTTCTTTACGAAGCAACCTGATTTCATTGATAAATTGCTCGTATTCTCTTCCACCGGGAGTCACCGTTACCCCATCTGTACCTACTATGCCATAATGATATTGCTCCGTTCCATACAACGGCTGACGGTAACGATAGGTACACACAAAGTCACTGCCACCGGCAAAAACACTCCACAACCAAAGCCGCACAGCTCCGGGTAGAGGTTGCGGGTTAATACTTCCCCAGTTCACTTGTCCGGGTTGAAGTTCCATTACTCCATAGGTACCATTAACCGGACGGAAAAAGTCATTTGCCCAAGCTATTCTCAACGGATTACCCACCCGATAGCCTCTGCGGCCGATGCCTTCATTGTCTCCATAAACCATGTATCGGGTGTATGAAACAAAATCCAGATCTTTGCTGCCGCCAATATGCCCTTCATCGTAATTGGGAATGTAGTTGGTGGTTACCCACTGGTTTTGAGCATATTTCTTAATCAACCGACATTGTTGATTAAGGAAATCGTTGGTTTGGAAAGCTGCAAAGCGTCTGTAATCCAAAATCTGATGGTGATTCATAAACATCTGGCTCATTTTAGGCAGTGTTATTTCATCAAAAGATTTATAATTCTGACTCCAAAATGAAGTACCCCAGGCCTCGTTCAGTCTTCGGATGGAGTTCTGATACTTTTGTCGGAGGAAATCACGAAAAGCAATTTCAGCCTTCAGGTTATAATCAAACTGCACCGCAGGCTCGTTATCGAGTTGCCAACCTACTATCCGAGAGTCGTTTCCGTAATGCTTAGCCAATTGCTCAATCATTTTGTAGGCTAACTCTCTGTATATGGGAGACGCAAAAGAGGCGTGTTGACGAGCACCATGATCGAGTATCGTGCCGTTTTCCTGCTTTAACAGAATTTCCGGGTACTTACGGCTCAACCATACCGGCGGAGTAGCGGTTGAGGTACACATAATAACCTTCAAGTCGTATTTGGCTGCCAAAGCCACAGCTTTATCCAACCAGGCAAAGTCATACTTACCTTCTTCAGGTTCTAACTGGGCCCAAGCAAATTCAGCAAAATGAGTAAATTCAAACCCCAGTTCGTGCATTTGTTTGAAGTCACGTTCCCATTGTTCCGGGTTCCAATGCTCCGGGTAATAATACACGCCGGTCAAAGTAAGCTCTCTCTCCTTGAACCATTTACCCTCTGCCTGCCTCGCTGCTTGGCACAGGGAAGTGCCAACGAGTAGTGCTACGAAGGATGACAATAAAAAATGTTTCATACGTATTATTTTTGAGATTATTTATTCACTTTGGTAGCTCTTCAATTTCTTTAAAACACTCTTCTTTACCTTGAAAGCTGTTCCGTGTCGGGTACCTTTGGGAAAGGTAACCAAGTCTGAAATGTCTTCCCATTTTTGACGGTCTTTTGAGCGTACCGCTCCATACTTATGATCACGGTACTTATCAAAATACACATACACATCGTTGCCTATAAGTAAAGGAGTCGGACCTTCAGCCCAGTATTTACCGGTAATGGGTGCGGACACTTCTATTGGGAAACCGTCTTCTATTTTACTACAAGTAGTAATACGCAAATTCTTTTCCGGAGGATTGGAATTTTCATTCTTCACAACCATAAGTAGTTCACCGTTCTTATCTTTAAGAATAGCAGCATCAATAACACTGAAGTCGGGATTGAAAAACATTTTGGTTTCGGAAAATTCCCTGAAGTCTTTCGTTGTAACATAATAGATGCGGTGATTCAGTCCCTTTTCACTTTCACTGGTAGGTATTTCCTTGTGTCTTCCCGGCAAGGTGGTTGCCCAGAATATATAAAAGGTTTTGGAAGGCTTATCGTAAAACAGTTCGGGAGCCCAGCAATTGTGAGCACCCGGTTCATGCATCATAACGGGTATTGCTCGCTGTTCAGACCAATGTATCAGGTCTTTGGAAGAAGCATATCCAATGATACGATCTGTCCAGCTCGAAGTCCAAACCATGTGGAAGGTTCCATCGGGTGCTTCACAGATACTCGGGTCTCTCATCAATTTATCTTTTCCCACCTGGGGTGTCAAAAAAGACTTCCCGTTATTCAAGGCTGTCCACTTCAACCCGTCATTGCTATAAGCCAAATGCAGTCCGTCTTTACTATCATTAATAAAATAGGAAAACAAATAAGCATTCTTCTGTCCCCACATAGAGATCCCGCATAAAAACAAAAAACACAATAAAACACTCTTCCTTTTCATAATATGGTCATTAAAATTTATACATACATCAACCATACAAATATAGTTTAATCTGTTAGAAAGCAAAAATACGAACTCCTTAAAAGCCATTCATATTGATTGAAAATACTGTAATATCGTACAAATGAATATAATAACATTCCTTTTCATACGAATTTCTATCATTATGTACATCTTTCTATTAGCGCAAAGAGTAAAACTGCATATTTTAGCATTCCGTTAATTTCAAATGCGCTTATTATGCAAAAAATCTTTTTTACAGCTTTATTGCTTTTCGCAATCATAACAAACATCGTTGCCCAAAATGCCACCGATATTAGTGGCAAATGGAAGTTCCAAATAGACAGAAATGATATGGGGATAAGAGAAAAGTGGTTTGCAAAAACGTTGCAGGATGAAATCAACCTGCCCAGCTCTATGCCCGAAAAATTAAAAGGAGACGATGTGACCGTTCACACCAAGTGGACAGGTAGTTTGTATGATAGCTCATACTACTACAACCCTTACATGGAAAAATACCGTGTTGAAGGAAACGTAAAACTGCCTTTCTTTCTAACACCCGATAAGCACTATGTGGGCGTAGCTTGGTATCAGAAAGAAGTGAGCATTCCTTCAAACTGGAAAAACAAACGAATACTCTTGTTCTTGGAGCGTCCGCATATTGAAACCACCTTATGGATCAATAATAAGGAAGTGGGCACACAAAACAGTCTTTGTGTGCCTCATGTTTATGACATCACCCAATGGGTATCTAAAGGGAAATGTCGCGTTTCCATCAGGATTGACAACCGCATTAAAGAAATCAATGTGGGACCGGATTCTCACAGTATAACTGACCAGACACAAGGCAACTGGAATGGAATTGTGGGGAGAATGGAGCTACAAGCTACCCCTGTGACTCACTTTGATGATATTCAAATATACCCCGACCTCCAAAACAAAAAAGCAAACGTAAAGATTAAACTGGTAACTGGATTTAATCAGGATAACGTTCAAATAAGACTCTCGGCTAAAAGTTTCAATACAGGAAAACAGCATGTTGTTCCGTCCGTATCAAAGGATTTCATCATCAAAGAAGGAGTTCTTGAATGCCAGATGGATCTGCCCATGGGCGAGAATATGCTAACTTGGGATGAGTTTGATCCGGCGTTATATAAATTACAAGCCGAATTGATCAGCAAGCACGGAAAAGAGAGTAAAACAGTACAGTTTGGTATGCGTGAGTTTAAGATTGAAGGTAAATGGTTTTATGTAAACGGTAATAAAACAATGCTTCGGGGTACTGTAGAAAACTGTGATTTCCCACTAACCGGGTATGCACCGATGAGTATCAAAGAATGGGAACGGGTATTCAGGATCTGTCGCAAATACGGTTTAAACCACATGAGATTCCACTCATTCTGTCCTCCGGAAGCAGCATTCATTGCTGCAGATCTGGTAGGATTTTACCTACAACCTGAAGGACCTAGCTGGCCCAATCACGGTCCGAAGCTGGGACTGGGACAACCCATTGATAAGTATCTGATGGAAGAGACGATCAGACTCACCAAAGAATACGGTAATTATGCCTCATACTGCATGCTGGCGTGTGGAAACGAACCTTCGGGAAGATGGGTAGCCTGGGTTAGTGACTTTGTTGATTACTGGAAAAAAGCAGATTCAAGAAGAGTTTATACAGGTGCTTCTGTAGGCGGAAGTTGGCAATGGCAACCGCGTAACGAATACCATGTAAAAGCAGGAGCCAGGGGGTTAAGCTGGGTAGGTTCCATGCCTGAATCGAATTCGGATTACAGGCAGCGGATTGACTCCGTGAAACAGCCTTATGTTTCTCATGAAACGGGGCAGTGGTGTGCCTTCCCCAATTTCAATGAAATAAAGAAATATACGGGAGTCAACAAAGCCAAAAACTTTGAAATATTTCGTGATCTGTTGAATGACGGCAAAATGGGTGATAAAGCACATGACTTTATGATGGCATCCGGAAAGTTGCAAGCGTTGTGCTATAAACACGAAATTGAGAAGACGCTCCGTACACCCGATTATGCAGGTTTTCAGTTATTAGCCCTGAATGATTATTCGGGACAAGGTACTGCTTTGGTAGGACTACTGGATGTTTTCTTTGAAGAGAAGGGCTACGTAACATCCGAACAGGTTCGTCGTTTTTGCAATTCCACTGTTCCATTGGCTCGAATCGATAAATTCGTTTACACCAACAATGAAATTTTCAAGGCTAACATAGAAGTGGCTCATTTTCATAAGAATCCCCTGAAAAATGCGCTGGTTACGTATACAATCAAAGATAAGTGGGGCAAATTATTTAGCAACGGAACCGTATGTAGCAAAGATATCCCAGTTGGGAATTGCTTTGCACTGGGACAAGTTAGCTACGATTTAAAAGACATTACTGAGCCTGTACAACTAAATCTGGAGGTAAAGATAGGAGGTACAGATGCTGTTAATGACTGGGACTTCTGGGTATACCCCGAAAAGGTAGAAATGAATCAGGGAGAGGTTTATGTAACCGACTCTCTAGATAGTAAAGCACAACAGATACTTGAACAAGGCGGCAATGTATTGATAACAGCAGCGGGAAAAATTTCATACGGTAAAGAGGTGGTTCAATACTTCACTCCTGTATTCTGGAATACTTCTTGGTTTAAGATGCGGCCTCCGCATACCACCGGTATATTGGTAAACGACAAACATCCGTTATTCAGGAACTTCCCCACTGAGTTTCACAGCAACTTACAATGGTGGGAATTACTCAATAAAGCTCAGGTAATGCAGTTTACAGAGTTTCCGGATCATTTCCAGCCATTGATACAAAGCATTGATACCTGGTTTGTGAGCCGAAAAATAGGAATGTTGTTCGAAGCTAACGTTCTGAAAGGGAAATTGATAATGACAAGTATGGATCTGACCAGTCGCCTTGACCAAAGAGTGGTTGCCCGACAGATGTACAAGTCTGTTCTGGATTACATGAACTCAGACAATTTCCGTCCGGCAGAACAAGTCGACATCGAAATCATTCGGAATTTATTCATAAAAAAAGCGCCTAAAATTGACTCTTTTACAAAAGATTCACCCGATGAGTTGAAACCGGTGAAAGGCAATAAAGGCATATAAATAATCTACTAATTATGAACAGATACACATTACTGGCTGCATTATGGCTTAGTGTTACCGGCTACGCCCAGCAAACAAGTTTTTCATTTTGTTTTGATGGAAACAAGAAAGATGAAAAGGCATTGCAAATTACTAAACAACAAGTGTTTAGTGAACAAACGGGGTATGGATACGACTTACAGTCGGCACCTGATTTGAAAGCAAACAAGCCTTTTTATTTTTCCGTGGCGGTTCCCGATGGCAATTATCGTGTAACAGTTACGTTAGGTTCAAAGAAATCGGCCGGAGTAACCACAGTGCGAGGAGAATCACGCAGGTTATTCATTGAAAATCTGCCTACACGAAAAGGAGAATTCGTGCAACAGTCATTTGTAATCAATAAACGCAATACAGAAATTGCTCCGGGTGAATACGTGAAAATAAAAGTTCGCGAAAAGAGCAAGTTGAATTGGGATAATAAACTAACGCTAGAGTTCAACGGAGATGCTCCCCTGCTTTCCGCTCTTACCATTGAGAGAGTCAGTGATGTACCCACTATCTTTTTGTGTGGCAACTCTACTGTAGTAGATCAGGACAACGAGCCTTGGGCTAGCTGGGGACAAATGATCACTCGTTTCTTTGACGACCAGGTTTGTGTTGCCAATTACGCCGAATCGGGTGAATCGGCCAATACATTTATTGCTGCCGGACGATTGAAGAAAGCACTCAGCCAAATGAAAGCAGGTGATTACCTTTTTATGGAATTCGGACACAATGATCAAAAACAAAAAGGGCCCGGAAAAGGTGCGTACTATTCCTTTATGACCAGTCTGAAAACCTTTATTGACGAAGCTAGAGCACGTGGTGCACACCCCATTCTGGTAACCCCAACCCAAAGGAGAAGTTTCGATGAGAGAGGAAAGATTAAAGATACACACGAAGATTATCCCGAAGCCATGAAGTGGCTGGCACACAAAGAAAACGTGCCTCTCATTGATCTCAATTCAATGACCCGTGTACTTTATGAAGCAATGGGTGTTGAAAATTCCAAGAAAGCATTCGTTCATTATCCTGCCAATACGTATCCGGGGCAAACAAAAGCATTGGAAGACAATACACACTTTAATCCTTACGGAGCATATCAAATCGCACAATGCATCTTGCAGGGTATAGTTGATCAGAAAATGCCTTTGCAGAAATACATCAGAAAGGATTTTAAAGGGTACGACCCTCATCATCCCGACGACATCCATTTATTTCACTGGAACCTGAGTCCTTTTGCTGAAATAGAGAAACCTGACGGCAACTAAGTAAATATAAAGCATAACGATTAAATTTATGAGGAAAATTATTATAAATACTCTTGCGATATTTGTCACAATAAGCCTACACACACATGCCCAGAAAAGAGGTGAAGTACCCACATTTCAATGGGGAACCACGGGCAAACTAATAGATCTGTCGTGGGCAGCGGAAGTGGGTAGCAGAGTAGAGGATAACCAAAGTACAAACACTTTTAAGGTAAAAGATTTCGGAGCACAGAACGACAGCAATTACCTGAGTACGCAGGCTATACAGAAAGCAATTGATGCCTGTAGCAATGCAGGAGGAGGCAAAGTGCTTTTTGAGCCGGGATATTATCAGACCGGAGCATTGTTCGTCAAAAAAGGTGTTTACTTACACATTGGCGCCGGAACCACTCTACTGGCAAGCACAGACATCAATCAGTATCCCGAATTCAGGTCTAGAATTGCAGGTATCGAAATGGTATGGCCATCGGCTGTAATCAATATCATTGATACGCAGCATGCTGGTATAACGGGAGCAGGTACAATTGACTGCAGAGGTAAAGTCTTTTGGGACAAGTATTGGGAGATGCGGAAAGAGTACGTCCAAAAAGGTCTTAGGTGGATTGTTGACTATGACTGCAAACGGGTTCGGGGCATTCTTGTTTCAGGATGTTCTGATATCACGTTAAAGGATTTTACGCTGATGCGAACAGGCTTTTGGGGAATACAAATATTGTACTCCAACCATTGTACATTGCACAAACTCACTGTAAACAACAATATTGGCGGGCACGGACCTAGTACCGACGGCATTGATATCGATTCTTCTACTTACGTGCTTATTGATGGTTGTGACATTGACTGTAATGACGATAACATCTGTCTGAAGGCAGGAAGGGATGCCGACGGATTACGGGTTAACCGCCCCACCGAATATGTAGTGGTTCGTAATTGCATTGCACGAAAAGGAGCCGGACTGATTACTTGCGGAAGCGAAACATCCGGAGATATAAGGTATGTATTGGGGTATAATCTTCAGGCATACGGTACTTCTTCTACACTCAGGCTTAAATCGGCTTTGAATCGAGGAGGAACTGTTGAATACATATACATGACCGACGTGATTGCCGATGGCGTACAAAATGTGCTGGCTGCTGATTTGAACTGGAACCCCAGCTACAGTTACTCCGAACTGCCGGCAGAATATGAAGGAAAGGAAGTACCTGAGCATTGGAATGTAATGCTGCAAAAAGTTGAGCCCGTTGAAAAAGGGTATCCTCATTTTAATCATGTATATTTGGCCAATGTAAAAGCCACCAATGCCAAACAGTTTATTTCTGCATCGGGATGGAATGATTCACTCACGTTGAATGATTTTACGTTATACAACCTCGATGTTGAGGCAGAAAAGGCCGGTATCGTAGCTCATACAAAGAAATTCAGGTTAACAGATATCAAGCTAAAGATTAGCGACAATAGCCAAATTGAATTTAACAAGAACAGTCAGCTAAAAAAGAACATTCGTTATGAGTAAATTGCTTACCATCAGTTATTTACTGGGCGTATTCTTAATTTCCGTACCGGTTTTTGCTCAAGACAAGAAGGATTTTCAAAGAGTAATAGGTGGTGATGTTAAGAGCCCCAGAATTTTAGCTTGTGATCATCCTGAGTTTTCATTTCACTTACCTGAAATGGCCGGAAATCTTCATTTCGGTATAGAAAACCAAGGCAAAAATAAATGGCTGAAAGATTTCACTCAGATAAAGACGAAAGAAAGCAAGCAGAAGATTATTTATAAGATCAAAAATGAGTTTATAGCAAAGGCAGAACTGATTATTCGTGTCACAAACCTATCTCACACAGATGGAATTATATTAGAAGCGGAAATCATTAACTTACCTGCCGAAACTTATTTAACTTGGTCTTTTGGAGGGTGTTACGGCGTAGAACTGGCCGATAAAACAGACAGTCATTTAAAACCCTCGTATTGCAAAGACAATGTGTTCAGCATAGAAGGGAATGCATTTACCTGTTACTACGGAGAAAGCATGAAGCTACGAGTTATTCAGGGAATAGTTCCTCTCAGCTCTGAACTAAAGCTATCAGAGACATATCGGCAAGGTGCGCCGGCATTATCGGGACGCACGCCTCTGAAAAACGGAGAGAAACTTTATTTCTGTATTTACAAACAGAACAAGCAAGCCGATTATAATTATTACATGCTGCGAGATCTCTTTGAATACGAATACAATAAATAGCAATACCAATGAAGGCTTATTTAAAAAAATGGTGGTTGTTCATTCTAATTCTGGCTATGCCGGTGAAAAGCATGGCTCAAGAGTATAAGATATGGCAGTTTCCCCCTGAGCAATTACCTAAAATAGACGGCAACGCAGCAGATTGGGAAGCGGTTCCCGACTCATTCGTGATCAGCATTGATCGGATGAAAGAAGATGAAGGGAGATACACCAGCGCCAAGAAATCAACTTTGGATGTTCGGGTCAAGGTGGCTTGGTGCGCCGGAATCAATCGGTTGTATTTTCTTTACGAAGCCTATGATAATTATTGGCGATTTAGCGAGAACAGTTTAAATACTGACATATTTGAGGTGGTAGTAGATGGCAACTGTTCGGGCGGCCCTTTTATAGACAGATTCTTTCCCGGCAAAAAGACTGACGTATGGCAAAGTTGGTTTAATTTTCACGGTTGTCATGCACAAAACTACCACATTTTCACCCCACCGCACAAAGAAGACTGGTGTATGTTGTGGGGGCCACAGGTTTGGCTCAAAGAAAAACCTTACGCAGATTACGCATATAAATACCATTTCAAAGAGGGCAAACCGGGAAAGTTGACACTGGAGTTTTACCTTACCCCCTTTGATCATGCAGACGCTGCCGGTCCGCAAAAGTCAAAGCCTACGATTCTACAAGAGAACAAATACGTAGGTTTGTGCTGGGCCGTCATTGATTATGATGCCGATCCGCAAAATAAAGACGGGTTCTGGAACCTCTCGTCGGAACATACCATGTATGGCAATGCCGATTATCTTTTGAAAATGCGTTTAATGCCTCTCATTAAAAATAAAAAGCCATGAAACACATCCTCTGTTTGCTGTTTTTTCTTAGCCTGACAACTGTCGATCTTGTTGCAGCCACACACAATATCAAAGAATATGGCGCCACAGGAGATGGCAAGCACATCGATTCTCCGGCCATAAATGCTGCTATTGAAGCAGCAGCTCAAAACGGCGGAGGCACCGTCTATATTCCAGCAGGAAAATACGCTTGCTACTCCATTCGATTAAAAAGCCACCTGACCATTTATCTGGAAGCAGGTGCTGAAATTATAGCAGCATTCCCTACGCAGACAGAAGGTTATGACGAAGCAGAGGAAAATACTCATAACCTGTATCAGGATTTCGGACATAGTCATTGGAAGAATTCACTGATGTGGGGCATCGGTCTGGAAGACGTCACCATCTGCGGACCGGGGCTTATCAATGGTAAAGGATTAACCCGTGAAGAAAGCAGATTACCCGGTGTGGGCAATAAGGCCATCAGTCTCAAATTATGTAAGAATGTAATTCTAAAAGATTTCTCCATGTTACACTGCGGGCATTTCGCTTTGTTGGCTACCGGTGTAGATAATCTGACCATTCATAATCTTAAAGTAGATACCAATCGCGACGGATTTGATATTGATTGCTGTCGGAACGTACGAATATCCGATTGTAGTGTGAACTCTCCCTGGGACGATGCCATCGTGCTCAAAGCATCGTATGCACTAGGCTTTTTTCGTGACACCGAGAACGTTACCATTAACGGTTGTTACGTATCCGGATTTGATAAAGGCACCATGTTATCGGGTACATACGAACGGCTGCATCCGCAGGCACCGGACCATGGATTTGTAACCGGAAGAATTAAGTTGGGAACCGAATCAAGTGGAGGCTTTAAGAATATAGCCATTAGTAATTGTATTTTTGAACGTTGTAGGGGACTGGCATTGGAGACCGTTGACGGTGGTCATCTGGAAGATGTTGTTATATCCAACATTACTATGCGCGATATAGTAAATGCACCTATTTTCTTAAGATTAGGAGCCCGTATGCGTAGTCCGGAAGGAACGGCTATAGGAACGATGAAGCGCATACGGATAAGCCATGTGAATGTATTTAATGCCGATTCGAGGTACTCGTGTATCATAAGCGGCATTCCCGGGGCACGGATAGAGGATGTCTCTTTTCAAGACATTCATATCTATTTTCAAGGAGGTTATACGGAAGAAGACGCCAAGAGAACGCCACCCGAACAGGAAAAAGCGTATCCGGAGCCTTGGATGTTTGGCACGATTCCCGCTTCAGGTTTTTACGTTAGACATGCTAGGAACATTCATTTTGAGAATGTCAACTTCCATTTTGAAAAGCCCGACGGCAGACCCCTTTATGTAACCGATGATGCCGAGATAACCAGAAAATAAGTCTACACAGATGTTTTTATTGTCTTTTTGCAATAAAATAACGGTATAAAACCATTATCTTTGCACGTTGCAAAAAGATAATAAAAACTCAAGATATGGATAAAAAGTTCAAAAGAACAACCGTGACCTCAGCACTTCCTTACGCAAATGGTCCGGTTCATATTGGCCACTTGGCAGGTGTTTATGTACCCGCAGATATTTACGTGCGCTATTTAAGGTTGAAAAAACAAGACGTTTTGTTTGTCGGTGGATCTGATGAACACGGAGTACCCATTACCATCCGTGCTAAAAAAGAAGGAATCACCCCTCAAGACGTAGTTGATCGTTATCACTCAATCATTAAAAAATCATTTGAAGACTTTGGTATTTCATTTGATATTTATTCGCGTACATCATCTGAGACACACCACAAACTGGCTTCAGACTTTTTCCGTACCTTGTACGACAAAGGAGAGTTTGTAGAAAAAACGTCCGAACAATATTACGACGAAACGGCACATCAGTTTCTGGCCGACCGTTACATTACCGGTGAATGTCCGCATTGCCACTCCGAAGGAGCTTACGGCGATCAATGTGAAAAGTGCGGAACCTCACTTTCTCCTACTGATCTGATTAACCCCAAAAGCGCTATTAGCGGAAGCAAACCCGTTATGAAAGAGACAAAGCATTGGTACTTGCCTTTGGACAAGCATGAAGGGTGGTTGCGCCAATGGATTCTGGAGGATCATAAAGAGTGGCGTCCCAATGTGTACGGACAGTGTAAAAGCTGGCTCGACATGGGCTTACAGCCTCGTGCAGTGAGCCGTGACCTTGATTGGGGAATCCCTGTACCGGTTGAAGGTGCAGAAGGAAAAGTACTTTATGTATGGTTCGATGCACCCATCGGATATATTTCAAATACCAAAGAGCTACTACCTGATACGTGGGAAACCTGGTGGAAGGATGAAGAAACCCGCTTGGTACACTTCATCGGAAAAGACAACATTGTATTCCATTGCATCGTATTCCCTGCTATGTTGAAAGCAGAAGGAAGCTATATATTGCCCGATAATGTACCCAGTAATGAATTCCTGAATTTGGAAGGTGATAAAATATCAACTTCGCGCAACTGGGCAGTATGGTTGCATGAATATCTGGAAGAATTCCCCGGAAAACAAGACGTACTTCGCTATGTTTTGACCGCCAATGCTCCGGAAACGAAAGACAATGATTTCACATGGAAAGATTTTCAGGCGCGCAATAATAATGAATTAGTAGCTGTTTACGGTAACTTTGTTAACCGCGCTCTGGTACTTACTCAAAAGTATTTTGAAGGAAAGGTTCCGCAAGCAGGCGAACTGACTGAATACGACAAAGAAACATTGAAGGAATTTGCTGATGTTAAAACGGAAGTTGAAAAACTACTCAATGTATTCAAATTCCGCGATGCACAAAAAGAAGCAATGAACCTAGCCCGTATCGGAAATAAATACCTGGCCGACACTGAACCTTGGAAACTGGCTAAAACAGATATGGACAGAGTCGCTACCATCCTGAACATCAGCTTGCAGTTAGTGGCCAACTTAGCTATAGCCTTTGAGCCTTTCTTGCCGTTCAGTTCTGAGAAATTACGTAGAATGCTCAACATGGAGAGTTTTGACTGGGCCAATCTGGGACAAACAGATCTATTGCAAGCCGGTCATACACTCAATACGCCCGAATTACTATTCGAGAAGATTGAAGACAGCACCATTGAAGCTCAGGTGCAAAAATTACTCGATACCAAAAAAGCAAACGAAGAAGCTAACTACAAGGCCAACCCCATACGTGCTAATATTGAATTCGACGATTTCATGAAGCTCGACATACGCGTTGGTACCGTTTTGGAATGCCAGAAAGTACCCAAAGCAGATAAACTGCTGCAATTCCGTATTGACGACGGCTTGGAACAAAGAACCATTGTATCGGGCATCGCCCAGCATTACCAACCCGAAGAATTGGTAGGGAAACAAGTTTGCTTCATAGCCAACTTAGCTCCACGTAAGCTCAAAGGGATTGTTAGTGAAGGAATGATTCTTTCTGCGGAAAACAATGATGGAAGCTTGGCTGTTATCTTGCCCCAAAAAGAGGTTAAGCCGGGAAGCGAAGTTAAATAGACGCTTTTTTTTAAGCTATTAGCATAATGAAAGAGCAATCGCTAAAACAAAAAACAGTCGGAGCTCTGCTCTGGAACTTGTTGGACCGTATGGGACAACAAGTTCTGTTGTTTATTGTAGGCATCATCGTTGCCAACATCCTCTCCGTAGAGGATTATGCATTGGTGGGGATGCTTGCTATCTTTACCGCTATTGCCAATATTGTGCTCGACAGTGGTTTCAGTTCTGCTTTAATTCGGAAGCAAGACGCTACCGAAGAAGATTATAGTTCCGTTTTTTACTTCAATCTTTCTATTAGCGTAGTACTATATGCCATCCTTTTCTTTGCCGCCCCTTACATTGCTCAGTTCTATAATCAACCGTTATTGACAGATCTTACCCGGATCATCTTTCTAAGCCTGCCGTTCAACTCGCTAAGCTTAATACAAAACACCCTTCTGAACAAGAAGATAGAGTTCAAAAGGCTTGCAAAGATAAACTTTATATCCTTGTTGATATCGGGTGGCTGCTCACTGGCTATGGCCTATAACGGACTGGGTGTATGGACATTGGCATGGCAGCCGGTTATCTTGTCGTTTAGCAAATCTGCCCTGCTTTGGATGTCAAACAAATGGCGACCGAAGCTGATCTTTAAACTCTCTAACATCCAGAGTTTGTTTGGTTTTGCTTCATCTCTGTTGCTTGCCAGCCTCATCAATTCTATTTTTACAAACATCTATTCAGTAGCCATCGGTAAGTTGTATCCTACCAAAGATCTGGGCTATTATTCTCAGGGTAACAAGATCAGCCTGATGGTTATCAGTTCCATCTATTCCAGTCTGCAAGCTGCCACATATCCTATTTTTTCGAGCATTCAAGACGACAAAGAAAGAAGCATCCGGTCTTACAGAAAAACCATACGTTTTACTGCATTCCTTACCTTTCCGTTAATGATTGGACTTGTTTCCATAGCCGAACCGTTGATTTCCATTCTTCTGAAAAAGGAATGGGCGGGCTGTATACCCTTCTTTCAGCTCACCTGTATAGCCGGTATCTTTACCATACTAACATCCATCAACCAAAATTTCATTAAAGTATATGGTCGGTCTGACGTTATATTCAAATTAGAAATAGTCCGTACCGTTCTTATTATTCTTGGCCTCTTGGTTTCATTAAAAGAAAGCGCCTTAGTCATGATTGGCATTCAAACACTCATTCAGGCAATTATCTACCTGATCAGCATAATCTATATTGGCCACTCTATTGAATATTCATGGACGAAACAACTCAAGGACATACTTCCCTATACAGTGATTTCAGTTTTGATGTGGGGACTGCTAGTAATACCTGAATATTACATAGGTTCCTATTACGCGTTGCTTCTGACTAAAATGACGATTGGCATCCTTTTCTATTACATAACCAATAAGTACTTAGGATCACAAATACTTCGGGAAGCCGTTGAAATACTCTTTAAACAAAAATCCAAATAACATGAACTCTCCATCAGTAAAAGTAAGTATCATTATGTTGGCATACAACATAGGTCGGTATATTGAAACTGCCATAAAAGGAGTTGTGCAACAAAAAACCAATTACCAGATACAACTCGTGATTGCCGAAGATTGCAGCACAGACAACACATTGGAAATATGTACCCGTTACAAAGAATTGTATCCTGATGTAATTACATTGGTAGCACACGAAAAAAACAGGGGATTACAACGGAATTTCATGTCGGCTCACGAACATTGCACCGGTGAATACATCGCAATTTGTGATGGAGATGATTATTGGATAGACCGGAAGAAACTACAACGCATGACCGATTTCATGGACAAACATCCTGATTTCGCCATCTGTTTCCATCGTGTTATTAATTACTACGAAGAAGACGGAAGTAAAAGTTTATCAAACGGTGGGCAGAAACAAATTACAGATATCAGAGACCTTGCCAGAGGGAATTACATAACCAACTCATCTTCACTTTTCAGACGGAGTTACTACCCACAAGTGCCCGAATGGTTTGGTCAGATTAACCTATGTGATTATGCCATGCACATGCTGAACGCACAACATGGAAAGATATACTATTTCAAACGTCCCATGGCAGTATACCGCAAACACAGCAAAGGAATATGGAGCGAGAGAGATACCGATAAAAAGCTAGCCATAACATTGCATGTCAGAGAGCTCTTAATGGATTACTTCAAAGATCAAGTAGAAGTTCTTCAAGGGCTCAGACAGTCCCATAAATCCATCTCATTAAACCTGATCAGGTATTATATGCAGAAAGGAGATACCAACATGGTAACAGTTGTAGAAGACAGAATTCTCACATACAATCCTGGAATAGAGAGACAACAACTGCAAAAAGAAGCCGCAGATACCTCATTAACTCTGAAACAACGCTTGCAACAGTCGGTTATGCACTGCATGAAACAAGGCAGAGTTTTGGTATCACGATTAATACCTCTGCCCGGAGTTCGATAAAAGCTACATGACACGACGTAGGGCCTCTTCCAGCATGCCATTATTGACCAATATCTTCTCTACAAATTCCCTAAAGGCACCAAAGCCACCGTGAGCAGATGTGACATAATGAACCTCCTTTTTGATATAAACTGGAGTATTAGCCGGAGAGGCACTAAAGCCAACCTCTCTGAGAAGACGGATGTCATTGATATCATCACCAATAAAAGCCACATCGGCGAGAGTAATACCCATTTCCTCGCATAATTCACGCGCCTTAGCCAATTTATCATTAACTCCCAGATAGCAACGTTCTATCTTCAATTTAGCCGCACGTTTCTGTACAATCTGCGTATTCTCGCCGGTCATAATAGCAACCGGAATACCAAATTCACGCAGAAAAAGCACACCCCAGCCATCTTTAACAGAAAAACGTTTCATGACATCACCATCAGCCGTATAATACATGCCACCGTCTGTCCACACACCATCAATATCTGTAATAACCAATTTGGGTAAAGCCATATCTTCTATTCTATATCTTTGGGATAAATTATTTCGTTACGTTTAATGGTTGCCTTCACCTTTTTACCGACAACCCTATCTTTGTCCACCCATTTGTAGCCATCACCCGGGCTTAACAAATGAATATCATCTTCCGTGATAACATGACCGGGCAACAATTCCTGCCTGGTAGCTATTGAGCGTTCAAGCTTTACTTTGGCACCTGCCACACTCTCATCAATATAAAGTTCCTCTTCGCCTAACCACCTCTCGGCTATTCGTATATCTCTGATCATGCGGTTTACCCCCTCAGGCCCTAAAGAGCCCAATTGGTCGGTTCCTTTCATGTGCCGATCAATCGTGATGTGCTTTTCAATGATTTCAGCACCCATACCTACAGCGACCACCGGCGCAGAAATGCCAATGGTATGATCCGAGAAACCAATACGATATTGTCCGTAATGCTTTTTCAGATAAGTAATGGTTTTCAGATTCAGGTTATCCGGATAAGTAGGATATTGAGAGACACAGTGCAAAATGGATATCTCAGAATGATATCGCGTGATCACAGCCAGTGCCTCATCCAACTCTTTTTTACCCGCCATACCCGTTGATAAGATGATGGGTATTTTCGTTTCCGCCATAATTTCCAACAAAGGCAAGTTCGTCAAGTCACGGCTCGCCACCTTTAAGAAATCAGGAGTAAACAGTTTGAGCAAAGACATGCAACCTCTTGAACAAAGAGTCTCCACAAAATCAAGTCCTAAAGACTTAGCGTGTTTATATACTTCAAAGTGTTCTTCATCGGTAAGCTCTAAGAAAGCACGGTGCTCCCCATAAGTCCGTCCAAAAGAATGCGGAGAGTCATACAACCTATTCATCTGAGAATCAGTAAGTTCCTCATTCAAATCACGTTTAGTCATTTTCACCGCATCCATAGGACACAAGTCCAAACCAAAGACCTCCTCCTTTACAGGACGTGATACTAAATCAACAATAAGTTTAGCGATGTCAACCGATCCATTATGATTCTGTCCTATTTCACCTATTATATAAGTACTCTTCATCACCTATTATTTTTCATTTTTTGCAATATTCTCCAGCATCTTCGCACGATAGTCCGGATGCTGCTTTACTAACTGTAGCAATTCACTCACTCCGCCTCCATTGATAGCCTTAAAATCAGCATACAAATTCTGGAGCAACGTAAAATCGTCCATTGTATCGAGCGTGAAACGCAGATCAAACCTTCCTTCCAGATAATCGGGTAACGGCAACAAACGAACGGAAAACTCTTCGGGATGAGTGTACATGTAAATTGTGACATGCTCCACATAGAGTTTCTCTTGCGTAACCTTTGCTATTCGTTTCAAGGCATCCAGCGTAGTGACTTCCGCAAACAATCCCAGATGCGATTTAATGGTAGGCCTTCCATCTTCAAAGCCAAACGCCACGTAATCAGCCGGCAATTCGTCATGCGCATTTAGCAATGTTTTAAAGCTGTCCGGCTGCAGAAACGGATTATCCGAACACACACGCACCATTCTATCCACTCCAAAAGCTTCTCCCGCTTTAATAAAGCGATCTAACACATTATCCTCATCGCCACGAAAACAATGAATGCCCAGTTTACGGGCAGTCTCTTCCAGCACATCATCCTGCTTTCTTACCGTAGTAGCCAGTACAATACACATTTCCGGGAAAGCCGCCTTTATATTTCCTATCAAAATATCGAGAATGCATCTTTCTCCATCAAACGGCAGCAAAATCTTGTTATGCAACCGAGTAGAGCCCGTACGAGCCTGAATAACTATTCCATCTTTCATATTTTCATCCTCCTGAAAGCATCAATGTATGATCCGGGCGTGACGTTAATCACTTCCTTCCCTTTTTTACGAGCATAAGCATCCAATACAAAATAAGACTTGAAAGCCACATACATGTGATACAGAATCGTATAAAGATGAGCCGAGTTCAAATCTTCTTTCTGTACTTTGGCCGCCTGAGACTGATTCTGATCATAAAAATGCTTTTGATGCATTAATACTTCATTGTCATCGGTCACCGTAATCTCGGGCAACCACGAATGATCGGCTCCCGCCAGATATATCTTCTTAAAAGGAAGTCGCAACCCCATTGCAATAGAAGGAATCAATACATTGTGAGGACGCGGCACTCCCCATCCCCTATCAAAAATAAAGTCACATATATTCTGAAATCCCTCTATCGGCGTTGTGTTATATGCATACACTTTAATATGGGGATTTGCAGCAAGCATGGGCTGCCAATCTTTGTTTTTGTAAGCCCTTACAGGAATAAAGAGACACATGGGCCACACTGTTTTCCGAGCCATTGTTTCAAAAAGTTGAACACGTTTCTCGGGCACTATCCAGAAAAGAGGATCTGCAATCAGATACAACTCCGGTTTCAATTCCTCAAACATAGGAGACGAGACACAAAAGTTCACTGCCAACAATGTTTTTCCTTTTATAAACCCTGCCGCTTCTTGCACCGTTTTGTTAAGTGAAGGTCCGTTAGCCAGAATCAGTAACTCATCTGCATTACGGAAAGAGGTAGGCAACGTAGTGTTTAAGCGCGACTGAAGTACTATTTTCACCACGCTTAACAAGCTTTGCCAACCTTGTTCCATCCGTTTCATCCATTTATCTCCCATATACTATTTTGCTTATATCCGGCAAAGATAGATACTTTACCGTTTTTTACACTAAAAAATAAACGAATTTATAGATAGAAAGCGGTAAAAGCACTACTTTTGTCAAAACATTCAGCTTATGAGAGTACTATTAATCAACACTTCCGAACGAATTGGCGGGGCCGCCGTTGCCGCAAGCCGCCTCATGGAATCATTGAAGAATAACGGCATAAAAGCCAAACTATTGGTACGCGATAAGCAAACCGAACAAATCAGTGTGGTAGGGCTGGAACGTTCCTGGCTGCATATTTGGAAATTTGTACGGGAGCGCATCACCATTTGGCGAGCCAATCATTTTAAGAAACACAATCTGTTCGCGGTTGACATAGCCAATACCGGGACAGATATTACTTCACTGCCCGAATTCAATGAAGCAGATGTCATTCACTTGCATTGGATCAATCAAGGAATGCTTTCATTAAAAGGAATTGATAAAATTCTAAGATCAGGCAAACCGGTTGTGTGGACTATGCATGACATGTGGCCATGCACTGGCATTTGCCACCACGCACGTGAATGCACCAATTATGAGGAAGGTTGCCACGATTGTCCGTTCATCTACGGAGGTGGAAGCAAGAAAGACCTTTCGTACCGCACCTATCGCAAAAAACAAAAGATATACAAAGACCATTCCATGGCATTTGTGACTTGCAGCCATTGGCTAGAAGAGAGAGCACGGAAAAGCAACTTGTTGACAGGCAAAAAGATTTTAAGCATACCCAACCCTATTAACACCAATCTATTCAAACCGGCTGATAAGGAAGAAGCAAGAGAACGGTGCATGCTACCGCAAGACAAACAGTTGGTTCTATTCGGTTCTGTTAAAATAACCGATAAAAGAAAAGGCATTGACTACCTGATTGAAGCATGCAAAATACTTGCCGAAAAACATCCTGATTATGTTGACAAGCTGGGCGTGGTCGTATTTGGTAACCAGTCGGGCCACCTTGAAAACCTGTTGCCTTTTAAAGTATATCCGCTCAATTATGTCAGAGATGAACATCGCTTAGTAGATATATACAATGCGGTTGATATATTTGTGACCCCTTCCTTAGAAGAAAATCTGCCCAACACCATCATGGAAGCCATGGCTTGCGGAACACCCTGTGTAGGCTTTCACGTGGGTGGAATACCCGAAATGATAGATCATTTACACAATGGCTATGTGGCACAATATAAATCGTCGGCCGATTTTGCCAACGGTATTCATTGGGTACTGAGCGATCCGGAGGAATACCACAGATTATCGGAAGAAGCTTGCCGAAAGGTTGTTGCTAACTACTCAGAAAGTATTATTGCCAAGAAATACATTGATTTATATAACAAGATAACAGGAAAAAATGCATAGCCATATCACCCCTTTGTTTTCAATAATAACCGTTACCTACCATGCAGAAAGCGTGTTGGAAGAAACGATATTGAGTGTTGTGTCGCAAACCTACCACAACATAGAATATATTATTGTTGACGGAGCATCCAAAGATCGCACTCTTTCTATCGTGAACAAATACAGAGATAGAATTCAAGCAGTAGTGAGTGAGCCCGACAAAGGGTTATACGATGCCATGAACAAAGGATTAAAAATGGCAAAAGGAGAGTATGTATGTTTTCTCAATGCCGGCGACACTTTTCACGAAGATGATACCCTGCAGCTCATTGTTCATCAGCTGAACAAAAGCAACGTGCTGCCCGATGTCATATATGGTGAAACCGCATTGGTCGATGCACAAAGACACTTTGTTCGGATGCGCCGCCTGCAGACACCCGATACATTAAACTGGAAAAGTTTCCGTCAAGGAATGCTGGTGTGCCATCAGGCGTTTATTGCCAAACGCGCCCTTGCCGAAACTTACGACTTGAATTATCGGTTTTCGGCAGACTTCGACTGGTGCATTCGGGTAATGAAAAAAGCATCTCTCCTGCACAACACACGCCTCACCCTGATTGATTATCTGGATGAAGGCATGACAACTAAAAACCGGAAAGCATCCTTAAAAGAACGTTTCCGGATTATGGCTAAACATTACGGATACATAAGCACCGTTCTTCATCATGTATGGTTTGTTCTACGCCTTTTGCTTAAGCCGGGACAATAATTCGATAACCCCTTCAGAAGCGCCTTTTCGGATCACTTCAATATGTCTGTACGAATTAACCTGTACCTCATGAGGGTCAATCAGGTAAACTGCAGCTTGTTTCGGCACATAGTTGAGCAAGCCCGCCGCCGGATACACATTCATCGAAGTGCCTATAATCACAAACACATCAGCCTGTTCCACAAATGTTACCGCTGTTTCAATTTGAGGAACCGCTTCACCAAACCAAACGATAAAGGGGCGTAATTGTGAGCCGTCGCCTGCCAAGTCACCCAGTTTAACTTCGTACTCATCCGGTTGGAGCTCTTTCACATAACGTAAATCGTAAGGCGCATAACTGGAACAAACCTTTGTAAGCTCACCGTGCAGATGAATAACCCGATTGCTACCTGCCCGTTCGTGCAAGTTATCCACATTCTGTGTAACGATTGTCACATCAAACTCTTTCTCCATTTCTGCCAATAACTCATGCCCCCTGTTGGGCGCTACAGTTAGCAGTTGCTTTCTTCTTTCATTGTAGAATTGAGTCACCAGAGCCGGATTTTCGCGATAACCCTCCGGTGTAGCGACTTGTTCAACCGGGTATTTATCCCATAAACCACCGGCATCACGAAAAGTGCTTAAGCCACTTTCGGCACTCATTCCCGCACCCGACAATACAACCAATTTCTTCATAAGTAATCTCCCGATATTTGTTTAAATCTGTCAATGATCTAACAAAGGTAGCAACAATTGGCTAAATAATTAATCATAAAGATATAAGAATAAGAAAAATTAAATACTCAAAAACATAATGATTCAAATAAAACACGTACTTTTGCCTCCATTATTTGCTTAACAGCCCAAAGATGTTATAAAGAAAAGACACTGACGGCTAACAACAAAAAAATTATGGATAAATTTAGCTATGCAATTGGCCTGGGAATTGGTCAAAACTTATTGGGAATGGGTGCCAAAAGCATCTCAGTAGAAGATTTCGCACAAGCCATCAAAGACGTGCTCGAAGGTAACGAAACAGCAATTAGTCACAATGAAGCACGCGATATAGTGAATACCTATTTTGCTGAATTAGAGGCTAAAATGAACGCTGCCAGCATAGAACAAGGAAATAGCTTTTTGGAAGAGAATAAGAAGAAAGAAGGAGTTATCACTCTTCCTAGCGGACTACAATATGAAGTAATAACCGAAGGTACAGGCAAGAAAGCACAGGCTACGGATCAAGTTAAATGTCACTACGAAGGCACATTGATTGACGGAACGCTTTTTGACAGTTCTGTTAAACGCGGACAACCCGCCGTTTTTGGTGTAAACCAAGTTATTCCGGGATGGGTAGAAGCGCTTCAGCTAATGTCCGAAGGAGCCAAATGGAAACTATATATTCCTTCTGACTTGGCATACGGTGCACAAGGAGCAGGAGAACTGATTCCTCCTCACAGCGCACTAATCTTTGAAGTTGAATTAATTCAAGTACTATAATAAAAAACAAAGTAAAATGAAAAAAGTTAGTTTATTTATGGCTATTGCAGCCGCAACCAGCCTTGCTTCTTGTACAGCGCAAAGCCCAAAGGCAGATCTTAAAACAGACATCGATTCTTTATCATACTCTATCGGTATGGCTCAAACTCAAGGTTTGAAAGACTATTTGGTAGGAAGAATGGACGTTGATACTGCATACATGGATGAATTCATCAAAGGTTTGAACGAAGGTGCAACTAAAACCAGCAAAAAAGATATCGCTTACTTAGCAGGTCTTCAGATTGGTCAGCAAATCAGCAACCAAATGGTGAAGGGCATCAACCAAGAACTTTTCGGTGAAGACTCAACTAAAACCATCAGCAAAGAAAACTTCTTAGCAGGTTTCGTTTCAGGAACTCTTCAGAAAGGTGGTTTGATGACTATGGAGCAAGCACAGCAATTTACTCAAACCAGAATGGAAGCTATCAAAGCTAAATTGATGGAATCTAAATTCGCTGAAAACAAAGCTGCCGGAGTTAAATTCCTTGAAGAAAACAAGAAAAAAGCAGGTGTAGTTACTACTCCTAGCGGATTGCAATACAAAGTTATCACTAAAGGAACCGGTGCTATTCCTGCTGATACAAGCAGCGTGAAGGTTAACTACAAAGGTACTTTGATTGACGGAACAGAGTTTGATAGCTCATACAAACGTAACGAGCCTACTACTTTCCGCGCTAACCAAGTAATTAAAGGTTGGACAGAAGCTCTTACTATGATGCCTGTAGGTTCAAAATGGGAAATCTATGTTCCTCAAGAACTTGCTTACGGTGCAAGAGAAGCCGGACAAATCAAACCTTACTCAACATTGATTTTCGAGGTTGAACTTCTTGGCATTGAAAAATAAAGAATTACTTTTTCTCAATGTATAATAAAAAGAGAGGTGAAATATCATATTTCACCTCTCTTTTTATTTGTATATACAGAAACGAAGAGCAAAAAGTACACTAAATGAATGATTTTACATCCTTTTTTCCATTGAAATAAAAATAATTCTCTATATTTGCTTACTTTTTGATAAGAAGTGGAATTAATAACTCATAATTATGGAGAAAATCGACAATTTAGACAAGCAGATTCTGGAGATCATTTCGCAGAATGCGCGTATTCCATTCAAAGACGTTGCCGCCCAATGTGGTGTTTCAAGAGCAGCCATTCATCAGCGTGTGCAAAGACTCATTGATATGGGAGTAATTGTAGGCTCGGGCTATCATGTAAACCCTAAAAGCTTAGGTTACAGAACATGCACCTATGTCGGTATTAAACTGGAAAGAGGTTCAATGTATAAAACCGTAGTGGCTGAACTTCAAAAGATTCCTGAAATAGTGGAATGTCACTTTACCACCGGTCCGTATACCATGTTAACCAAAGTATATGCTTGTGACAACGAACATTTAATGGAATTGCTCAATAACAGAATGCAAGAAATTCCGGGAGTAACTGCTACCGAAACATTGATTTCTCTGGAACAAAGCATCAAGAAAGAGATTCCTATCCGCATAGATAAATAATAAAGCATGGATTTTCTGAATGAATACCATCTTGCGGGACTTTTTATAGGTATCTGCACCTTTCTTATCATCGGCTTGTTTCATCCGGTGGTAGTAAAGGCCGAATATTATTGGGGTACCAAATCCTGGTGGATATTTCTAGTGTTGGGAGTTGCAGGCACTATTGCCTCATTATACGTAGAGAACATTCTTATATCTTCTTTATTGGGGGTATTTGCCTTTTCTTCGTTCTGGACAATCAAAGAAGTATTCGAGCAGGAAGATCGGGTGAAGAAGGGTTGGTTCCCTAAAAACCCCAAGCGTACTTACAAATTTTAAGGTTCCCGATAAACTTACTTCGTGTAACTCTTGCATATATCGGCAAAATGCATTAATTTTGCCCCACAATTCAAGAGAATTGTACTAGTGCGGGCTTTTAGCTCAGTTGGTTAGAGCAACAGACTCATAATCTGGAGGTCCTAGGTTCAAGCCCTAGATGGCCCACCGCAATGAAAGTAGGAGAAAGCCGTAATGGTTTTCTCCTACTTTTTTTAGTCCTTTACTTTGCTTTTTCTTATTTTTATTGTTAAAAGACTACCAAAGATTTAATTTCAATTACATTTATCAATTCAAGGAAAAACCTTATATTTGCGAGTAATATGACCTCCCACGCTTCCCATTTGAACAGCGCACCCGGGGAGGTCTTCGAGTTTATATACCTTATAAAGCATTATAAAAGTAAATACCTTATTCCCAAAACGCCTCCAGCATGTATGGCTTTGGAAGTGATTTCTCTTGGTACATTGAGTCCTTTATATGAGTTATTGAATAAAGACGACAAAAAAAACTATAGCAAAACAAATTCTTTGCTTATTTATGTTGTGTCAAATACATATTAGATATTATTAGCCCCAATAATGATTTTCATAAGAATCTAAAGGCTTTGATTGCAGATGGAGGAAGATTATTATCTCTAAAAGATATGGGATTTCCTGATAATTGGAATTACCTTGGAGTGTGGAGGGGATAATTTCAATTGACACCAAATAAAACTCATAACTTGATACTATTCATGTGTTACCTTACTATTCAATCTTTTCTTTTTTTGTAACTGCACCATATTACAGCCATCCTTAAGATTTGTTATTCAAGAAGCGAATTTACAAATTCCCCAAACCTCAATATCTTTTCACTATTTGCTTTATTGGAAAGCTTTAATAAAATCAAGAGAATTTATGCAAAAAATATGTGCACAATATTACAAACGTCATATCGTGCATATTTCGGTGATACCCACCCAGCGATTTCGGTCATATCCACCCAGTGTTTTTACTGATACATGGCTTTCTTTTGCAAATTTATTATTTCTTTCTCAAACTCTCTCCTTTATTATGGAAAGCTATTCATAATAAAGGTGAATCCATGAGAAAAAGACAGAAAAAATAACTATGTTTGCAACTGGAAATTACAGACGTGATGCCGGTACCCATTACACCGCTACAACCGGTACCTATTTGACCGCTATAACCGGTATCCTTTACTCCGCTACAGCCGGTACCATTACACCGCTATCATCAGGTTGGTCATTTGCCCGACTACACGATGATTTCTGGACACTTCAACATCTTGAAATTATTGACAATAACTAATATCAATAGCAATGAATACAAATTCAATCAACAACAAAGGTTGCTCGGTTTGCGAGCAGGGCAAAGAAAACTACACAACCTTTATTGCAGGTGCCTTCAGAGGAACGGAATACTACCAATATGATTACCGCCATACAGACGGAGAATTGTTCTCTACCGTTGCCAAGTCTTTGGAAGAATGCCGAAAACGTAGGGACGAATGGCTATCTAAAAAGCCGAAGTAACACAGACGGGCGGAAAAACCGCCCGTTACTATTCTTATGAGATCTGCAAATTATTTTGAGGAAATATACAAACAATTTGCAGATCATCTCAAATTTACACTTTTTCTTTCCATTCAATCACAGCAAAGTTACCACCCGAAATCTCTTTTACTTTTTCAATCCATTGTATCTCACTTTGTGCCTTTGTTCTGAGGAACGGACTATTCGTTTTGGTAAGTAATAAACTCTAATTGACTACCCACCATTTATTTCTGATGCCGGCACGCTGCAAATCCTGCTGCAAACGTTGCGCTACAAACACCGGTGTTGTTTCGGGCAGGGTAACTATTACAACTTCCGTTTCTTTTTCGTTGCGCAGGCGTGGCAGTAAGTTCTGAACGGCAGGTGTGATATTTCCCTGTGTCCTTTCGACTTCCTTATGGTAGCTTTGGGTAGAGTCCCGTAAGAGCAAGGTATGCCCTGTGGGTGCGGTGTCTATTGCCACGACTTGGTTATCGGCTTTTGCTACAATTTCGGCAAAGGCGTTAGATGCGGCAATTTCCTGTGTACAGGGTGAGCGTATATCTTCCTCTATGTAGCTTAAATCGGCATCGCCAATTGTTTATCGAAACAAAAGTAGAGGGCATCACCGTTAGCCATATAGACGAAAAATCGGTACTGGCAGCCTATCAGAAGAACGTACTGGATAAGGCAAGGGAAACGATAAATGGTTGGCGGGGTCGGTTCTTTGCCAGCCCTCTGGCGATGCTGTCTGCAATGGTAGCTCAATAGCAATATTCAGGGACAGACAAAGCCAAAAGGAAATCAATACGAACGTTCCGCTTCGTTCCTACAACATGACGGGTATTGATAATATCCGATTTTCAGGCCGTAGATAATATCATTGATGATTTACCTTTTCCACCCGTTACAGACGGAATACATAGAAGCAAATAAAGGATGTTATCGGTTTACTTTTTAGGGTAAGTTCTTCCTCTTTTACGTTCATCCATTCGGCTATCTGTGCGTTCGACGGATATTGCTTTTTAAATACCACTTCATCGTCCAACGTAGTGATAGGCAGGACTTGGACTGATTCTTTCATCAGGTATTCATTAATTATCTTGTTATCTACATATACCTATGGATGGTCGCGCAGGTTAAAGCGTTCGATAGCGATTCCTTTCTTTTTCAGGGTTTCATCACTACGGCGATGCGCATGAGTTCGGGGGCTATGTTTACACCGCACAATCCTGTGGGGCAACATAGTCCAGGGTCGTATATCTTTACTTTTTTCGGGTATCTAACTTTAAATCTAACATGTCTTTATTTAATTTGAAATTTGAAATTAAGAATTAGGAATTGTTTTAAAATCCCTAATTCCTAATTTGCAATTATTAATTGAATTAATTCTTCGCTAATTTCAAAATACGTAAAGCACCCCTTACAACAATGGCAAATACGATGCTACCTATCACAAGATCAGGTATCTGATTATCCAATTGCCATACTAAGAATCCGGCAAGAATAACACCTGCATTTATTATCACATCGTTGGATGAGAATATAATACTTGCCTGAATGTGGGCATCATTGCTTTTTGTCCGTTGAAGCAAAAGTAAACATATAACATTCGCTATTAAAGCCAGTATGGATATACTTATCATCGTCTGAAAAACAGGCATTTCTTCTGCCCCTATAAAACGCCTGATTACTTCAATAAAGCCAATGGCAGCTAATAGAATCTGGAAATATCCACAAATCAAAGCAACACGTTTTTTCCGGCTAACGGCTGCTCCCACCGCAAACAGGCTTAATCCATACACAAAAGCATCAGCAAGCATATCAAGGCTATCGGCAACCAGTCCCATAGATTTAGATAGGATACCTGTTGACATTTCAATCAGGAAAAAGCCGAAATTGATAGCCAATACAATCCATAGCACTTTTCGCTGTCTATTATCTTCTTCGGCGTGAAAATCTCCTGCTGCCAAACTTTCTATAAAGCGAGAACCGAGATTTAAAGTAGCAAGCTGATGCTCTATTACCTTGTAATCCCCCGTGTGGTAAACGGTTAAAACCCTGCCTTTAAGGTCAAACTCTTGCTTTGCAATGCCCTCTATGTTCTGGAGTTTCATCCGAATGAGGTTTTCCTCACTCGGACAATCCATTTGCTCAATTTTAAATATTGTCTTTTTCATTTTATAATTTAATTATGATACCCGTATTCAATACAAAACCGTCCAACGGTGCGTAAATATCCCTAAATTCGGGATTCGTCATCGAACCTGTATGAATGGTATCGAATCTTGTTTGCCTTCTGTCGGTAAAGTTCTCAAAATTAGCATATATTGAGAATTTTTCCCAAATCCGTTGCATCATTAACCCGCAGATCAGATAATCTTTCCCTGTTCTGCCGTCATTGAGTTTTTGTTTTCCCGTATAATAGGCTTCCAGTCCTATTTTCCATTTGTCTTCAACCTCATACATCAGTACGGAGTTTACTTTATGTTTGGGGGTAAGTGTTTTGCGGTAGCTTCTGCCGTCTTCCTTTACGTTAGCGTCTGTATAGGTATATCCAACGAATAAACCGAAGTCTTTATATTTTATTTTCATATTGGTTTCAGCACCTTTACTGTCTACGTGTCCGTCTATGTTATTAAATTGCCAACGATTATTATCGGCACTTTGCAGTTCAAGAGGATTTTTCAGGTAAGTGTAAAAGAATAACTGATTTATGCTTAAAAATACCTGATCGTTGAATAAACCTGTTTTGTAAGTAAAATCCACATTTGCCCCGTAGCTTCTTTCCAGCTTGTTTATATCATCATCTATCGGCAGAACATTTTGAAACTGGATGCGTTCACTGTCTTCGGAGAAAATCGTAGGTGCTTTATAACCGAATCCGCCACCGATGCGTGATGAAAACTTTTCTGTTATCTTAAAATGTGAGGATATACGGGGGAGAACGGCAAAACCGTAGTCGGTAATATAGTCAGTACGCAGCCCGGTTTCAAGATTCATCCAATCTGTTATCTTCGTATTGTTTTGTACAAACAAGCCGAAAGTAGTCATATTGTAATCACGCACAGGAAAGTCGGTCAGTTTCTTTTCAGTAAACTTATCCGTCCACACATTCGCACCTGTTACCCATTCGGTTTTTTCTTTGGTATGAATATAAGACACTTCCGAGAAAGATGATAACTGATTGCCGTCAAATTCAAAGTCGGGAATTTCAATCTTACGGCTGAAATAAGTAATGCTGTTTTTAACATTTAATCGGTTTTGATTATCAAAACGGTGTTCAAATGTAAGTTGGCTTGAATGCCTTTGCGTCTTATTTCTTTCAAAATAAGAATGTTCTTCATCTCCTTTACCCTCTACATACTTCATATCGCCGCCCAAACGGTTTTCAATCATAGAGTTTATACCAAAGCTGAAATCAGTATTTTCAGATAAATAAAGGAATAGCTTGGGATTGAAAACAAACCTGTCAAATTTCGGTATGACGGTGAAGCCCACGTCAGACGGATCATAAGCCCAGTTGCGGTTATAAGATGCAAATACGGTAGTACCCACATTGCCGAATTTCTGCCCGAAAAAGCTGTTTATATCAAGTTCCTTGCCTGTTGTTCCGTTCAGGTGGATTGAGAAATCCCTTTCGTTTTCGGGTGTTTTGGATATGAGGTTAACCAATCCCGCAATCGCACCACCGCCGTATAAGGTAGATGAAGAACCTTTTATTATTTCTACCTGCTTTAAGTCGAGCGGAGGTGTCTGTAATAAACCCAAACCGCTTGCAGCACCCGAAAACACGGGAAAACCGTCTTTTAATATTTGGGTATATCTACCGTCCAAACCTTGTATGCGGATAGATGAATTACCCGATATGGCAGAGGTTTGTTGTGTCATAATACCTGTACTTTCGTTTAGTAACATACGTATATCACCGGGCTTCATTACTCCCTTTTCACCTAATTCTTCGGCATTTATAAATTCAATACGGGTAGGTATGTCTTTAAATGTACGTGTTCCCCTTGTCGAAGAAACAACTACTTCCTGCAATGTTTCTTCATCGGCTTCCACCCTGATTACAACAGGTTCATCCGAAGAGAGTGGAAATGTAAATTCTTTTATGGTCTTTTCATAACCCACATAAGTAATTTCAAATCTTTGTTTTCCGTCGGGAATATCGGAGAGTACCGCCAATCCTTCGGTATCAGTAGATGCACCGTTTGTCGTATTTTGCAGCACGATATTAGCGCCGATTAAAGGCTCTTTTGTATCACAATCTATAAGTTTGACAGTTAATGTATTTTGTGCGAAAATTGTTGAAATGCTGAATGCCAGAAATAGCACGAGTATAAATTTTGTTTTCATTTTAATTCTTGTTTTAAATCTTCAATTTGATAAAATATAGTTATTACGGCATTACATCAATGTAGCACCATAGAGATGAAGGACATACTGATTATGACCTATATAAACTAACTAAGATTTATACTCGTGGGGGTTGCCAGATTGAAGATATAAAATCAGGAATATTTCCTGAACAATTGTATTCCGACTTGCATTCAGAAATTAAGTCGATAGATACCCTGATAAGGTTAACGACACGGGCTTCCGGAAACCCGGCACAGGTATTACAGTGAAGAAAAGGGGAACAACAATTGTTATCTGAACAGTCATCGCAACTATTAGGAATATCATCACCTACTTCTACAGTTTCAATGTTAGAAAATAAACATTTATCCTCTAAACAGCCAGGTATTACCGATAGCAGTAATACATATACAGAAAATATGAAGGATAGATATTTCATGTTGTAAAATTAAATAAAATGAATGATTAAATTATGAATTACTGTTTGTAATATTTCCGTTTCAGCCAAAAGGCTAAGTTTACCAACAGGATTAATACCGGGACTTCGACCAATGGTCCGACTACTCCGGCAAAGGCTTGTCCGCTATGCAATCCGAATACACCGATAGCAACAGCAATAGCCAGTTCAAAATTGTTTCCGGTTGCAGTGAATGCTATCGAAGCATTTTTGTCATAAGAAGCCCCCATCCACCTGCCGGCAAAGAAACTAAGCAGGAACATGACTACGAAATAGATAAATAGCGGTATAGCTATACGAACCACATCAAAAGGTATCTGCACAATCAGTTCACCTTTCAAGCTGAACATAAGGACTATTGTAAATAATAGTGCAATTAAGGTGATAGGGGATATTTTGGGGATGAACTTTTCCTTATACCATTGTTCACCTTTCAATTTCACTAATATAAGCCGGCTTAATATTCCCATCAAGAAAGGAATACCTAAGTAGATGGCGACTGTTTTGGCAATCGTTCCGATGGATATATCAATGATAGCCCCTTCAAATCCAAATAAAGGCGGAAGTTTCGTAACAAACAGCCAAGCATAGAAACTGTAAAAGAACACCTGAAAGATACTGTTCAAGGCGACAAGTCCTGCGCCGTATTCGGTATTACCCTCTGCCAGGTCGTTCCACACAAGAACCATCGCTATGCACCGCGCCAACCCAATAAGGATTACGCCGACCATGTATTCCGGGTAATCGTGCAAAAAGAGTATAGCGAGTAAAAACATTAATATCGGTCCGATAATCCAATTCAGGATTAAAGAAACTGATAATATTTTTACGTCCTTGAAAACCTTCGGCAGTTGCTTATAATCTACTTTTGCCAATGGAGGGTACATCATCAGGATTAGACCGATAGCCAGTGGCATGTTTGTTGTTCCGCTCGACATGGAATCGATATGGCTACTGAAAGAGGGGATAAAGTATCCCAATCCCACACCGATTGCCATTGCAAGGAATATCCAGAGGGTTAAGTTCTTATCTAAGAACCTCATTTTCCTTTTATTCATAGCCTTTTATCTTATTTGTATATAGTTCGTAAAATGCTTTTTTAATCTCATCCCTTACGCGGATATACTCGGATTGAACATATTCGGGCGTTCCTGTGGCTTCGGAAGGATCATCGAATCCAATATGCAAACGGTTCTTTACGTTTCCCGAAAATGTAGGACAGCTTTCGTTTGCGCCACCGCAAACGGTAATCACATAATCCCAATCATCACCTATATATTGCCCAATGCTGTCGGACGTATGGTGCGAAATATCCACCCCTGCATCCTGCATTACCTCTATTGCTTTGGGGTTTACCTCTCCGCTTGCTTTTGTTCCTGCGGAATAGACTAATAGTTTAGGATCGAAAGATTGTAAGAAACCGTGTGCCATTTGGCTACGACAGCTATTGCCTGTGCAAAGGATCAGGATTTTAGGTGGTATTTGTTTAATAATAAGTTGCCAATGTTCTACGTCACGCCATTGGTCGAACTTCCAACCTATTTCTTTCATGTGCGATGCCTGTTTGAATCCGAATTTTTCATGCAGGTGGACACTGCTTTCGTTGGAAATACATATTCCAGCTATCAGGGCGTGTATATCGTTTTTATATATTTCTTTGAAAAGATGCTGATACAAGATTGTACCAAGTCCTTTTCCTTTTTGGTGTTTACCCAGATATATAGTCACTTCTTTTGTGGATGAATAGGCGCAACGGTTATTCCAGTTATGCAGGTAACAATAGCCTGCGATCTTACCGTTTATCTCTACAACATAGTAAGGAAAGCCTGCGTCTAAAAAGCCTTTAATCCGTTGTTGCATTTCGCTTTCGCTTACGGCTACGGTTTCAAAGGTGACGGCTGTATTTTCTACATAGTAATTATAAATATCACAGATGCCTTTGGCATCATCCAATGTTACTGTTCTTATTATCATATTTATCTGTTCGTAGTTCGTGAATTAACGAATATATGAATGTAATACACTATAACACCACAAATTAATAAGGAAGTTATACCAATAATCCAAAACCATGGATTTTTATAGCATCACTCCAATTGAGATCTGATAACAAAAGGATTAACGCCCCACCAGCCACAGGTATACCCATTGAAATAAGTTTGCTTATTACAGGGTCTTTCCATATTTTCCTTGCCTTTTCATGAATAGTCATAAAAACAACTTCTTAAATCTACTAATATGAAATCCTAAGTAAGTTGACACTATATCCTTAACATCCATATCGTTATGTAAAGCTTATGTCGCCAACAAAGATACACATATGTTTTGAGTAGCTAAAATCATTCAACTTATTTCTACTTATAACGCCACACACTGCCAAACCAACGCCACATACTGCCACCTGCCTCAAAAATCGCTGTCAGCCTATTGATTAGAACTACTTTCGTTACGCATTAATATTGATGCGTAACAAAAACAGTTTTAAGTATGGATGAAAAATTAAATCCGAAAGACAAAGTTCTCCTGATGCGGGATGAAGGAGAAGGCAACAAACTCAAAGTCGTGAGAGGCATCGACAAGAAAGGAAAGATCGATGCCATAGATCCGATGAAGGCAAAGCAAACTGATTTTATCAAAATAGACAAACACGCCGACCCACTCGAAAACTTTTTCACAAACTTCTTTAATCAGGCTAAAAATCCATCGCATACAGGTTTCTATGAGGTAACGGTTGATATGCTTGATAAAGTTCTAAAACTAAGCGAAAAAGATTTGGAAAAGTGCCGTATCAATCCCAAAGATTACCTGAACAACGAGCAGGAACAATCGACTAAAAAAACAGAAAAAGAAACAGTAACCCCAAAAAAAAGAAGAAAAAATGGAAACATCAACAAAACAAAGTACAAACGAACAGACGAATGATTTTACGCCGTTCGACACTAACCGCATTCCCGAAAGCGAGTATCAGAAGTATGGCATTAAGCCTGAAAATTTGGAAGGCGAACTCAAAGCGATGAGTTACGGCTATAAATCCCCACATCTTGTCGATATTAATCCCAATATTGACGGAGTAGATTATCCGATGAAAGCCCGTCTGTCGTTAGAGGAACAGCCGGACGGAAGTCTGAAATTTATTCCGCATCCATACCAACAACAAGTTGATTTGGATAAACCGTTTCAGGGTGTTATGCAGCCAAATGATGTCAAAGAAAACTTGTTGGCAACAGGAAATGCCGGACGTGTCGTAGAATTACAGTCAAACGGCGAAAAAGTACCGTCGTTGGTATCTATCGACAAACTTATCACCCGTTTGGAAGCCGTGCCACTTGACAAACTAACTGTATCTCAAAATCTGAAAGGTGTTGAACTATCTCCCGAACAGCAACAGGCACTCAAAGAGGGGAAGAAAGTATTGATCGAGGGAATGACCTCTAAAAATACAATCGGCACAGACAATCCCCGAAAGTTCGATGCTTACGTTCAGTTAAATGCTGCCAAAGGTGGATACGATTTCTTCTACGACGGATTAGACCGTAATAAGTATAGACAAGAGAACAAACGGGAACAAAGTCAAAGTCAAAACGATGACCAGCAAAATAAAGTCCGTATTCCCAAAAAACTCTTAGGGGTAGATTTAGACGATAAACAGCAAAATTCACTCCGTGAAGGTAAATCGGTCTATGTACAGGGAATGTTGAACGGAAAAGAGCTGGATACTAAGAAAGAGTTGTAGGGATTTGGCCAATTTTTGAGAAATGCCAAAAGGCAGGAAAGGCATTCCAGATAAATAACGGTAATCAACAAGGGTTGAAGGATCTGGATAAAGCCAGAAATATTCTAAATATTGGAAACACAACTAAGAAAGAAATTAAAGAGTAAGAATTATGCCAGAAACAGCAATGTGGATAGGAGGTTTTGTCAGATGGTTATTGAAAGGTTGCAAAACAAGTTTGCAAGATGAAGTGGAAGGTAACCTTGATGCCACTTGGGGCGGATCCTACAATACGGAAAACTATATTATTGGGGTGGTTACAGTTATAATCATATTAGGAATTGTTCTCCCGCTAGTTTTTTAATGAGACAAAACCCACTCCCAACAAACATCTGCACCGCTTACTACATCCTTCCAAGTTGACTCTAACTGTACAGTAGGGAGTAAAGTCGTCTCCCCACAATTAGCAGCATCCGGGCGAATAAATATTTTATGACTAATGCAGCCTTTTACATTGGTATTAGGCAACATCCAGTATAACAATCAAGTTGCCGTTAAAGACCAAAGCGGCATCTTTGTTTAACCGGAAATACCCCTTCGTCTTTTCATCCCTCTGAGTTCCTTTATATAATGAAGGCAGAGAGGAGCTTTGATATAGTTTCTATATAGCAAAACTAACTTTACAAGTTCCTCCCTTTTCCTCTTTAATTAGCCAAATCTTGTCAAGAGCAGATTTATGCATTATTAACCAATAAAGCAGGGAGCAACAATCATCAACAAGACTTTGGCAAAACATAACCAACTTTTTGAAAAACATAACCGCCGATTTTAAAAAGATAACGAGCAATTTGAAAAGATAAACCGTCTTTTGGGTCATGAGAAACCGTCTTCCGGCCAAGAGACGGTTTCTCGCGGACCTTTTGCTACCGTGCAAATGGCAATAAGCAACCGTCTCAGCGAAAAAATGAACGGCACATAACGAAAAAAGGCAGGAGTTTGAGCTCCTGCCTTTGCGCCTATAATAATTTGAATATACTATAAGATTATAGGTACAAAGATAATACATTATACTGTCAATTCCAAGTAATTCGGTCTTTTATTTGTTTGCAACAATCACACAATTATCTGTTATACAATCCATGCTATTCAAACCAACAGAGACTGAACGGTTTTTTGCCGTTTTTCATCAAAAAGCACTCGAAATAGCCTAAACGTCGTCGTCTTTTTAGTTAAATTGGAGTTAATGAATCTATAGTCTTAGTTAAAAGTGATAGATAGTGAGGGTAAAACAGTCGTTTTAGTGGTAGACATCTTTTACCATCACTACCCCGAAACGCCTTTCAGCAAGTGGTTTTAGCAAGTTAGTGAGGGTAAGTGATGGTAAACCACACTTTTTTTTCTCTGGGAGAGTGAGGAACAACCAAAATACAAGTCGAATGGACTATATTTGTAAACGCTAAATGGATATATGATGTACAAGCTGTTATTAATATACGTATTTCTTTTGCCAAGTCTCACAGAGCCTCCTACTCGCTCTCTGCCGGTATTACAGACTGATACTCTTCCGGCTAAGAGCGCCACGGCCATGTACTTCGATTCGTTGGGGCTGACTAATATTGCGGATGTTGACTCTACCATACGGGTAGATTTAATGTATGCCTCGCCTCACAACTTTACGGGTCGGGTATTATACGATAATCTCAAAGAGGGCTATCTGCATCCGCATGCCGCTAAGGCACTGGCTGCGGCACAGAAGGAATTACGGAAAAGAAAGCCGGGCTATAGCCTCATCGTTTACGATGCAACAAGACCGATGTCGGTTCAGCAAAAAATGTGGGATGTGGTGAAGGGTACAGCCAAGAACATCTATGTTTCTAATCCGGCACGTGGCGGCGGACTGCACAATTACGGTCTGGCAGTCGATGTCAGTCTGGTTGATCCTACCGGAAAGCCTTTGCCAATGGGAACTGAGGTTGACCATCTGGGTTATGCCGCACACATCGATGGCGAAGATGCTTTGATTCAAAAAGGGGTGATAACAGCTCAGCAGAGAGCCAACAGGGTATTGCTGCGCACCGTGATGAAGCATGCGGGATTCAGAACCTTGCCCACTGAATGGTGGCACTTCAATTTCTGCAGCCGACAGGTGGCCAAACAAAAATATAAATTGATTAAGTAGGCGTATGCAACTCAACAAGGAAACCATCGCATTTATAGAAGAGCATCTGCATGATGATGTACGAGCACTTGCTTTAAAAGCCGGAAAGTTGCCGCAAGTTGACCTTACGGCGGCTCTGACACAAATTGCAGGCAGACAAATAGCAGCCGTCAAGATACCGTCGTGGCAGTTGGTCAAGGAGATTCTCTATCCGCAACATTTGTCTATGGAGCAGTGTTCATCGGAGGTAACCGCTCGCTACAAGGCGGAATTTGTGAGTGGAGACACGTTGTGCGACTTGACCGGCGGGTTCGGTGTAGACTGTGCTTTTCTCTCGGCCGGTTTCAAGCAGGTTACGTACGTGGAACAACAGTCTTCGTTGTGTGAACTGGCGGCAAACAATTATCGGGTGCTGGGGTTGAATCACGTTAAGGTGGTCAATGAAGACGGGGTTGCTTATCTGGAAAAGATGGAGCCGGTTGATTGTATTTTCATGGATCCTGCCAGGCGTAATGAACACGGCGGTAAGACGGTTGCTATTGCCGACTGCACACCGGACGTAGGGGCTTTGCAGTGTTTATTGACCCACAAAGCTCAGCGCGTAATGATTAAGCTGTCGCCCATGCTCGACCTGGCGCTCACTTTGCAAACCATGCACAGTACTTGTGAAGTGCATATTGTGTCTGTCAACAACGAATGCAAGGAGTTGCTACTCATTCTTGCCGCAGGGGTACAAACTGCGGAACCTGAAATTCATTGCGTGAACCTTACCCATAACGGGAAACAATGTTTTTCCTTTACCCGTTCGCAAGAGCAGGAGGCTACATGTACCTACGCCGATGACACAGCGTTGTATCTGTATGAGCCCAATGCTTCCATCTTAAAAGCCGGCGGGTTTAAAGTGCTTTCTGCTGCCTACTGCATGAAGAAGTTGCACCCCAATAGTCACCTGTACACGTCGGACGAGCTGATAGCTGATTTCCCCGGACGGGTGTTCCGCATCGAAAAGTCTTACTCCTTTAACAAGAAGGAGATGAAGGACTTGCTCGGCAATATAAGCAAGGCCAACATCAGCATACGCAATTTCCCGTCGACGGTTGATGAGTTAAGGAAACGTACCAAACTAAAAGACGGGGGCGATGTGTATCTGTTTGCCACCACACTAAACTCGGGCGATAAGGTTCTGCTGGAGTGTTACAAAGTGTAAGCTGTAACAGAATCGTATCATATTTGTCATTCAACGTTAAAGCAATTGTAAAGTGACCGCAACGAAGCGTGTCTACTTTTGCAATTATTATTAACGCAAGATAAAAAATATGAAACGAGTAATCAGACTGGTGTCATTTATCCTTTTATTTTCAAGTGCCACAGGCAGCATCTTGGCCGAACAAAAAGTGGTTATCAACAAACAAGGAACCGTTCGCGGACGTATAGTCGACGGTTCCAAACAGATTCTTCCCGGAGCTTCTATCTACATTGACAAGTTGCACACCGGGGTGACCAGTGACATTAACGGGTTCTATACATTACCCAATCTGAATCCGGGTACGTATACGCTGAAAGTAAGTTACGTGGGCTATGATCCGGTTCTGATTAACATCACCATTCCCGAAGGGAAAACGTTGGAAAAAGACGTTGTCATGAAAGAGGGGGTTGAGTTGCAGGAGGTTGTTATAGGTGGCGCTTTGCAAGGACAAAACCGTGCTATCAACGCACAAAAGAGCAATCTGGGAATTACCAACATTGTCTCTGCCGATCAGGTAGGCAAATTCCCCGATTCAAACATTGGTGATGCGTTGAAACGCATATCGGGCATTAACGTTCAATACGATCAGGGTGAAGCGCGTTTCGGACAGGTGCGTGGTACTTCGGCCGATTTGAGTTCGGTAACCATCAACGGAAACCGTGTACCTTCAGCGGAAGGAGATACGCGTAATGTACAGCTCGATTTGATTCCGGCCGATATGGTTCAAACCATTGAGGTCAACAAGGTAATCACTCCTGATATGGATGCCGATGCCATAGGCGGTTCCATCAATTTAGTAACCAAAAACTCTCCTTACAAACGCATCATATCGGCCACGGCAGGTTCGGGTTGGAACAAGGTCAGCGAAAAGGCTCAAACAAACTTGGGCTTTACGTATGGCGACAAGTTTTTCAACGACAAGCTGGGACTGATTGTCTCTGCTTCTTATCAATATGCACCTTCGGGTTCTGATAACACGGAATTTGAATGGGGACAAACGGATGCAGGCGAGCTGTATCTAAAGAATTACGAAATAAGGCAGTACTACGTAACTCGCGAACGACAGAGTTATTCGGCGGCACTCAACTGGGATATTACTTCTAACCATAAGTTATTTTTCAAAGGTATATTTAATAACCGCAATGACTGGGAAAACAGGTACCGCACAACCTTAAAGGATTTGAATAAAAAATCAGTTGACAACACGGCCGACGTGCGCATACAAACCAAAGGAGGTACGCCCGACAACAAGAATGCGCGTTTGGAACAACAGCGTACCATGGACTTTACCTTAGGCGGTGAGCATCTTTTGGGAAAAGTGTCTGTCGACTGGAATGTTTCTTATGCCAAAGCCAGCGAGGAAAGACCCAACGAACGCTACATTGACTATGTTTTGAAGAAACAAAAGTTTACCCCTGATTTGAGCGACTTACGCAAGCCTTATTATTCGCCTCAAAGCGGATACAGCATGACGCTTGACAATACCTTCAGCCTCAAAGAAGTAACTGAGGAACAAGAGGACATTCAAGAGAAAGATTTCAAACTGAACTTGAATTTGGAACTTCCGCTCAGAAAAGGAGAATTCGGCAACAAGCTGAAGTTTGGCGGAAAATTAGTAGCCAAAAGCAAAGATAAAGAAAAAGACCACTACGGATACGAGCCGCTTAATGAAGACGGCTTTGACAGCAGTTCTTTTACGAATATTGTGAGCCAGAACCGTGATGGGTTCATGCCCGGCGATAAGTACAAAGCGGGTAGTTTCATCAGCAAGGATTATTTAGGAAACTTAGATCTGAATAACAGTTCGCTATTTAAGAAGACGCAGAATTTAGATGAAATAGCAGTCGGCTTCAACGCCAAAGAAACAGTAACAGCGGGATACTTGCGTTTTGATCAAAACTTGGGCAAGAAATGGAAGATGATGGCGGGTGTTCGTTTGGAAAACACGCACATTAAATATTCGGGAATGAATTATGATGCCAATAAAGATGAGCTGACTCACACGGCAGAATCAAAGAAGTCATACCTGAATGTGCTTCCTTCTTTACTCGTTAAATATGATGCAAACGATGAATTGAAAGTTCGCGCTTCTTTCACCAATACCATTTCACGCCCTAAATACTCGGCATTGATTCCCAATGTGAACATCACCAAAGACGATGAAATTTCAATGGGTAACCCCGACTTGGATGCTACCATCTCTTACAACCTAGACTTAAGCGCCGATTATTACTTCAAAAGCATCGGTTTGGTAAGTGCAGGTGTGTTTTACAAAAGAATCAATGATTTTATTGTTGACCAACGCATCAGCGATTATGTATACAACGGTGAAACGTACCAGAAATTCACACAGCCCAAAAATGCGGGTAACGCCGACTTGTTAGGCGTAGAGTTAGGCTATCAACGTGATTTTGGGTTCATAGCTCCGGCTCTTAAGCACTTTGGTTTTTATGGTAACTATACTTATACATACACTCGCGTAAGTGATTTCAATTTTGAGGGACGCGAAAACGAAAGCGGTCTCAGACTGCCCGGATCGCCTAAAAACACGGCCAACGCTTCTCTTTATTATGAACGTAACGGACTAAACGTGAGGTTGTCTTACAATTATGCTTCTGCCTTTATTGATGAAATGGGTAAAACAAAGTTTGAAGATCGTTACTATGATGCTGTTAATTACCTCGACCTGAATGCGAGCTATACGTTTGCCAAGCATTATACTTTCTATGTTGAAGCAAACAATTTATTGAATCAGCCGTTACGCTATTATCAGGGGTCCAAGGACTTGACTGCGCAAGTGGAATACTACGGGGTTAAGATGAACGCCGGATTTAAAATAAACTTCTAATAAAGTAAGTACAAATGAAAAAGATAAATTTTCTACTACTGTTTCTGACACTGGCGCTCACTAGCGCCAAGGCGCAGATTACAGACTATTCCATATTTGAAGATAAATTCAACTTCTACATTGCCAATGATTTGGGACGAAACGGTTATTACGACCAGAAGCCCATAGCAGAGTTAATGGGGAAGATGGGCGAGGAAATAGGACCGGAGTTTGTGGTTGCAGCCGGTGACATCCATCATTTTGAGGGTGTACGCAGCGTGAACGACCCTTTGTGGATGACAAACTATGAATTAATTTATAGTCACCCCGAATTAATGATTGACTGGTACCCTATTCTGGGTAACCACGAATACCGCGGTAATACACAAGCTGTGTTAGATTATACAAACGTGAGCCGACGCTGGAGTATGCCGGCGCGATACTACACCAAAAGCTTCAACGAAGAAGGAGTTACGGTGCGCATTGTCTGGATAGATACGGCTCCGCTCATCGACAAGTACCGTAACGATACGCAAACGTATCCGGATGCTTGCAAACAAGACATGAAGAAGCAACTGGCCTGGATAGATGACGTGCTGACTAAAGCGAAAGAGGATTGGGTTATTGTTGTGGGACATCATCCCATCTACGCTGAAACATCCAAAGATGATTCGGAACGGAGTGACCTGCAAAACCGTTTGGACCCGATTCTCAGGAAACATAAAGTTGACATGTATGTATGCGGACACATCCATAACTTTCAGCACATACGAATGAATGGAAGCAACATCGATTATGTGGTGAATTCGGCCGGCTCTCTGGCCCGCAAAGTTAAACCTGTGGAAGGTACGCTTTTCTGCAGTCCGGAACCGGGTTTTGCCGTATGCACTGCAACCAAAAACACATTGGATCTTCGAATGATTGATAAAAAAGGCAACATACTTCACACGGTAAGCCGACAAAAATAACTCAACTCTTGAATTTAACTCAATAAAGGGGCATCTCTTCGAGACGGAAGGGGTGCCCTTGTCTTTTTAAAACAAATTGCAATTTGCCGCTTTTGTTTTTAAGAATCATTATATTTGCACACAAAATAAAGAAACTATGAACATACTACTTCTTATTGGAGGACTGGTACTCATTTTATTGGGTGCCAACGGATTAACGGATGGTGCTTCGTCAATTGCCAAACGGTTTAACATTCCCTCAATTGTTATCGGGCTCACAATAGTGGCTTTCGGGACTTCAACACCCGAACTTACCGTCAGCGTTTCTTCGGCTTTAAAGGGAAGTGCCGATATATCAATCGGTAATGTGGTGGGTAGCAACATATTCAACACGCTGATGATAGTAGGCTGCACTGCCTTGTTTGCTCCGATAGTTATCACCCGAAATACACTGAGAAAGGAGATCCCCTTGTGTGTTTTATCATCTGTAGCACTATTTATCTGTGCCAATGATATGTTGTTTGATAAAGCAGACGCAAATACGCTAAGCATAACTGATGGTTTGTTATTACTCTGCTTCTTTGTTATTTTCTTGGGCTATACGTTTGCCATTGCTTCCAACAAAAGCGGAGAAAACAGTGAGGAAACAGAAGAGATTAAAACATTACCGGTATGGAAATCGGTTTTATACATTGTTGGCGGATTGTGTGGACTCATATTCGGCGGACAGTGGTTTGTTGAAGGTGCCAGTGGCATAGCACGAAATCTGGGCGTAAGCGAATCAATTATCGGATTGACTTTGGTGGCAGGCGGAACTTCGTTGCCCGAGTTAGCGACTTCTGTCGTTGCGGCATTGAAAAAGAATCCCGAAATAGCCATCGGAAATGTAATAGGCAGCAATCTCTTCAACATATTCTTCGTATTGGGTTGTAGTGCAAGCATTACGCCTTTACGCATGAGTGGAATCACGAACTTTGACCTGGCAGTAATGGTTGCCTCGGGAATATTGCTTTGGCTTTTTGGCTTGTTCTTTGCCAAACGAACCATTACACGTATCGAGGGAAGCATACTTATTTTATGCTACATCGCATACACGTCGGTACTCATTTACATGGCGTAAACAAAAAAAGCGTAACTTTGCGCCCCTACTACAATAGAATACAATTATGGCAATAACAATCAAGAAAGTAACGAATAAAAGTGAATTAAAGAAATTCATCCGTTTAAATTACGAGCTTTATAAAAACAACCCATACTCCGTACCCGACCTGTATGACGATATGTTGAATACCTTCAACAAGAAGAAAAATGCAGCATTCGAGTTCTGTGATGCCGATTATTTCCTGGCGTACAAAGACAACGAACTAGTTGGCAGAGTAGCCGCCATCATCAACCACAAAGCGAACAGTGTGTGGAACAAGAAGGAGGTGCGTTTCGGATGGATTGATTTTATTGACGATCAGGAGGTTTCTGGCGCTTTAATTAAGGCTGTAGAAGAGTGGGGAAAAGAAAGAGGCATGGAATATATTCAGGGACCGCTGGGGTTTACTGATTTCGATGCGGAAGGGATGTTGGTTGAAGGCTTTGATCAGCTTAGTACCATGGCTACCACTTACAACTATCCGTATTATCCGGAACACATGGAGCGGTTAGGTTTTGGGAAGGATGCCGACTGGGTTGAATTCAAGATATACATACCCGATGCCATTCCCGAGAAGCATCAACGTATTTCGGAACTGATACAGCGCAAATACAACCTGAAGGTTAAGAAATATACCTCTGCCAAGAAAATAGCACGAGATTACGGACAGGCTATTTTTGAATTGATGAACGAGGCTTACAGTCCGTTATACGGTTACTCGCCCTTGTCGCAAGGACAGATTGACCAATACGTAAAAATGTATTTGCCCATTGTTGATTTAAGAATGGTGACATTGATTACAGATGCCGACGATAAGTTGATTGCCGTAGGTATTTCTATGCCCTCATTATCAGAGGCTTTGCAAAAAGCAAAAGGGAGAATGCTCCCCTTTGGATGGTACTATTTGCTGAAGGCTCTTTTCATGAAGAGACGTGCCAAAATGCTCGATCTGTTGCTGGTAGCCGTGAAACCTGAATATCAAAATAAAGGTGTTAACGCCTTGTTATTTTCTGATTTAATTCCTATTTATCAGAAATTAGGTTTTATATTTGCAGAAAGCAACCCCGAACTTGAGATGAACGGAAAGGTACAGGCTCAATGGGAATACTTCAAAACAGAACAACACAAACGCCGACGCGCGTTCGTGAAAAAGATTGATTAATTTTGAATATGGAAGAAATCTACGAAGAAAAGCAACAAGAAATTTCTTATACCGAGGACAATATCAGAACGCTCGACTGGAAAGAACACATCCGTCGCCGTCCCGGTATGTACATTGGTAAGTTGGGTGACGGTTCGCATTCCGATGATGGTATTTATGTTCTCCTGAAAGAAGCGATGGATAACTCCATCGATGAATACATGATGGGATACGGCAAAACCATAGAGGTTACTGTTGTTGACGGAAAAGTATCTGTACGAGACCACGGACGAGGTATTCCGTTAGGAAAAGTAGTGGATGTTTCTTCTAAAATGAACACCGGCGGAAAATATGATTCCAAAGCGTTTAAAAAGTCAGTAGGCCTAAACGGTGTCGGTATTAAAGCCGTGAACGCTCTATCCAGTTACTTTAAAGTATGCAGCTTCCGCGATGGAGAGATGAAATGTGCCGAATTTGAACAAGGCAATATCGTAGTTGATTGTCCCATTACAAAAACAAATGAGGATAATGGTACGCTGACCGAGTTCATTCCGGATAAAAGCATTTTCAAGGACTATCAATACCTTAAAGAACATATAGAACCTTTGTTAAAGAACTACGTGTTCCTTAACTCAGGACTTACCATTGTATTCAACGGAAAGAAGTTTCATTCTCGCAACGGATTGGTTGATTTGCTGAATGAGAACATGACTACGGATCCTCTTTACCCCATCATTCATCTTAAAGGGGAGGATATTGAAGTCGTTATTACGCATAGCAACCAATACGGCGAAGAGTATTATTCTTTCGTAAACGGTCAGCATACCACTCAGGGGGGTACGCACCTCACCGCTTTTCGTGAAGCACTGGGAAGAACGATCAAGGAGTATTATAACAAGAACTTTGACTATGCCGATATAAGAAGCGGGATGGTTGGAGCAATCAGCATAAAAGTAGAAGAACCTGTTTTCGAATCACAAACAAAGACCAAGCTAGGCTCCAAAGACATGGGTCCGGATGGTCCTTCTGTTAGTAAATTCATCGGCGATTTCGTGAAAAAGGAGCTGGATAACTTCCTGCACATCAATCACGAAACATCCGAAATCATGCTTCAAAAGATTCAGGATTCCGAGAAAGAACGCAAGGCAATAGCCGGAGTAACCAAACTGGCACGAGAAAGAGCCAAAAAAGCCAATCTGCATAACCGTAAACTGCGCGATTGCAGAGTGCATTTAAACGATACCAAAGGAAAAGACCTAGAAGAATCGAGCATTTTCATTACCGAGGGTGATTCTGCCAGCGGGTCTATCACCAAAAGTCGGGATGTAAATACGCAAGCGGTATTCAGCTTACGCGGTAAGCCGCTTAACTCTTACGGATTGACTAAAAAAATTGTATACGAGAACGAAGAGTTCAACCTGCTTCAGGCAGCACTGAACATAGAAGATGGTATCGAAGGACTCCGTTACAACAAGGTAATTGTTGCCACCGATGCCGATGTGGATGGCATGCACATCCGCTTATTGCTCATCACTTTCTTTTTGCAGTTCTTCCCCGATTTAATAAAAAAAGGACATGTGTACATTCTGCAAACTCCTTTGTTCAGGGTAAGAAACAAGAAGAAAACCATTTATTGCTACAACGAAGAAGAACGTCTGAATGCGGTCAATGAATTAGGTCCCAATCCTGAAATTACTCGTTTTAAGGGACTTGGTGAAATTTCGCCCGACGAGTTTCAACATTTTATCGGCAAAGACATTCGTTTGGAGCAGGTTTCGTTGCGTAAAAATGACTTAGTAAAAGAACTGCTGGAGTTTTATATGGGTAAGAATACGATGGAAAGACAAAACTTTATCATCGATAATCTGGTTATTGAAGAAGATATAGCATAAGAATGAACAGAGCCATATTTCCGGGAACATTTGATCCCTTTACTATCGGACATTATTCCGTTGTGAGAAGAGCGCTTACCTTTATGGACGAAGTGGTTATTGGCATTGGTATCAATGAAAATAAAAACACCTATTTTCCCATACAAAAAAGGTTGGACATGATTCAGAAATTCTATAAAGCAGAACCTCGAATCAAAGTAATGACATACGACTGTCTGACCATTGACTTCGCCCAAAAAGTGGAAGCTAAATTTATTGTGAGAGGGATACGAACGGTAAAAGATTTCGAATACGAAGAGACCATAGCCGACATCAACAGAAAACTGGCAGGCATTGAAACAATCTTATTATTTACCGAACCGGAACTGACTTGTATAAGCTCAACCATTGTACGCGAATTATTAAGTTATGACAAAGATATAAGCGCCTTCATTCCCGAAGGACTGGAATTGTAAATTGTAGGACATGAAACAGAAAAACATCATAAAGAGCCTTGCGCTTGATAAGGCTCTTTTTTTTATTGCTATCATTGGGGGAGTTATCTCTGCTCAAACGGCCAGTGGCCAGAACTTTGGGACGGATGCATCGCGCAAATTGCAAATGGCGCAATTTGCAATCACCAATCTTTATGTAGATAAAGTCGATGAAAACAAGCTGGTTGAAGAGGCAATTATTAAAATGCTGGCTCAACTGGATCCGCATTCAACCTATTCTGACGCGCAAGAAGTGAAGAAGATGAACGAACCGCTCGTTGGAAACTTTGAAGGAATAGGCGTTCAGTTCAACATGGTAGAAGATACGTTATTTGTCATTCAACCGGTGAGTAACGGACCGTCCGAAAAAGTAGGTATCTTAGCCGGAGACCGTATTGTTGCTGTAAATGATACGGCTATAGCAGGAGTTAAAATGAGTACGGAGGATATTATGAGTCGTTTGCGTGGTCCTAAAGATTCCAAAGTCAACCTGACCATTGTTAGAAGAGGCATCAAAGATCCCTTGCATTTCAAGGTAGTACGAGATAAAATTCCTATTTACAGTTTGGATGCAAGTTACATGATACAACCTAAAACAGGTTATATACGCATCAATCGTTTTGGAGCTACTACAGCGGAAGAATTCAATAAATCGCTCAAAGAACTTCAGAAGAAAGGGATGAAAGATTTGATTCTTGATTTACAAGGTAATGGCGGTGGTTATCTGAACGCAGCCATTGATTTAGCGAATGAATTCTTGGAACAAAAAGAATTAATAGTGTATACTGAAGGGCGTAACTCCCAACGGAGTGAGTTCTTTGCTAAAGGTACCGGAGATTTCAAGAAAGGAAAACTGATTGTCCTAGTTGATGAGTTTTCAGCCTCAGCCAGTGAGATTGTAACCGGGGCAATCCAAGATTGGGATCGTGGTGTTGTGGTAGGACGCAGGTCATTCGGAAAAGGATTGGTGCAACGCCCCATTGACTTACCCGATGGTTCGATGATACGCCTGACCGTTGCACGGTACTACACCCCGGCCGGACGTTGTATTCAAAAGCCATACAAAGCCGGTGAGAAAGAAAGTGAAGACGGAAGTTTCACGTCTTACAACCAAGACCTGATCCATCGGTATAACAATGGAGAAATGACTAGTGCAGATAGCATTCATTTCCCCGATTCATTGAAGTGCCTGACTAAGAAACTGAAAAGAGTAGTTTACGCAGGCGGCGGAATCATGCCCGATTACTTTGTGCCTGTTGATACCACTCAGTACACGGTGTATCATCAAAACATAGCAGCGAAAGGGGTGATTCTTAAGACAACAATGAAATTCATTGAGAACAATAGGAAATCTCTTTTAGCTAAATACAACAAATTTGAAACCTATGAGAAGGATTTCACAATCAGTGAGGACATACTGAAGGAGATGAGGGAAATGGCTGATAAAGAGAAGATAACATTTGATGAGAAACAATATCAGCAATCACTCCCATTAATCAAGGCACAGCTCAAAGCACTTATTGCCCGTGACTTATGGGATATGACTGAGTATTTCAGGGTCATCAACCAAAGCAACCCAAGTGTTCAGCGTGCGCTGGAAATTCTGAGCTCAACAGAATATGAGAATATATTAAAATCCGGAAAGAGACTCTGATTTCCTTATTCATCTGCGGCTTTAATAACAAATGGTTATTTCCTTCTTCACCGACGGAAGTAACCATTTTTTTAGCCACTTATTGATATACACATTTGCAAAGGCACAACCCGTACCCAATACTGCCCCCGCTAATACGTCCGACGGATAATGTACTCCTTGATTCATCCGGGAAAAACCCACAGAACAAGCCCATAAGGCAGAAGGTGCAATAACATACCATTTCGGGTATTTTATACTCAACGAGGTGGCCAGTGAGAAAGCCGAAGCTGTATGTATGGAAGGAAATGAAGGATCACCCGGGCGTTCTTGTTCATCCACCCTATCAGGATATCTTTCAAACGGACGCTTCCTGTCAATTAATATTTTACTGCCATAAGAAACAGCGAAAGCCTCTATAACACTTGTCCCGATATACACGGCATCTTCAAACAGACCGCAATCTTTGTTGAGACCCGCATATATAGCCATACAAGTGGGTAATCCAACCACAATATAAGGAGTTGAACCGGCAATAAATTTTGATGAATGACGGATAAATTTGCTATCCAAGCTATTTATCTTATGTAACGTGTTGATATCCCAGTTCTGAGAATAACTGTTTTCTACACATACAAAGCAGAATAGAAATACAAAAAAAGCTTTCATTTTTATTCTATAATATACGTTTTTGGCAAAGATATGCTAAAATTATGAATTGAACCACGCAAAAAATGTATCTTTGTTTAGAAAGTAAAAGAAACATCAGCGATTTATGCCGACTAATTCTATCTGCGCACGATTATCTAATTGCTCTGCGTGTAAAAAGGCAACCAATGATATACTTGTTCATCGGAGCTTTATCAGAGGAAAACATTTCCCTGCAGAGAAGTGCGTTCAGAATTGTATGATTTTCATTTTAAAAGGCGAATTACTTGTCAACAGCGACGAGTATCCGGGAACAAATCTTAAAAAGGGAGACTTTATACTTCAGGCCATCAACTCAAAAATAGAATTATTAGCGCTCACTGATGTTGAATATATTGTTTTCTGGTTCAATAAACTTCCGGTAGTTTGCGAAGAGCGTTACCATGAAATAATAACCAATTCTGAAGCACCCATAACATATTCTGCATTAAAGATTAACGACAAGTTAACTCGTTTGTTGACCCAAATAACCGAGTACTTGGAAGAACACAATCCCTGCGATCAGATTATCAATTTGAAAAGTCAGGAACTGGTGTTTGTCATTACTTGCTACTACCCCATTCATCAATTGAAAGCTTTTTTCTACCCCATCAGTAAATACATTGAGCATTTTCATGTTTTCGTCATGCAAAACTACCACAAAGTTAAAACCGTGGAAGAATTTGCACATTTGGGTGGATATTCTACTACCACGTTCAGACGATTATTTAAGAATATGTACGGCGAACCGGTTTATGAATGGATACTGAACCAAAAGAAAAAAGCCATTTTAGATGAGCTACAGAACACCAATCAAAAGGTTGGCGAAGTAAGCAAAAACTACGGTTTCGATAGCTTGTCGCATTTCGCTCATTTTTGTAAATCTTCCTTTGGTTATTCACCTCGCGAACTAAGAACCCGTACAGCACAGGGCGAAAAGATACAAATCAGGTAACAAGCCCTCATTATTAAGGAATTATTTCTTTAATTGCTTGCTAAATCAAGGTATTTCACGTACTTTTGCGGTTCAAACAGACAGGTAATTATGAATATATAGTTCTAACAATTAAATAATTTAAAATCAATCATTTATGTGGTTAAGTAATTCATCTGTAGGAAGGAAAGTGGTGATGAGTATCACTGGGCTCGCCCTTATCCTGTTTCTGACATTTCACATGGCGATGAATCTCGTTGCAATCATCAGTGGTGATGCTTACAACGTGGTTTGTAAGTTCCTGGGAGCTAATTGGTACGCATTAGTAGCTACTATGGGACTGGCTGCTCTTTTCGTAATCCACATTGTTTATGCATTCTGGTTAACCATTCAGAATCGCAATGCACGTGGAAGTGAACGCTATGCTGTTGTTGAAAAGCCAAAATCAGTAGAATGGGCTTCTCAAAACATGCTTGTTCTGGGTATTATTGTCATTTTGGGCTTAGCACTTCACTTGGCTAACTTCTGGTACAAAATGCAATTTAATGAAATCACAGGTGTGCTACCCGGAGTTGATCCTCACGACGGAGCTGCGCTTATCAAAGAGACATTCAGTTCTCCTGTGTTTGTAGTTCTTTATTTGTTGTGGTTAGGCGCATTGTGGTTCCATCTGACTCATGGTTTCTGGAGCTCACTTCAAACAATGGGTTGGAACAACAAAGTTTGGTTTGAACGCTGGAAGCTTGTTTCAAACATCTATTCAACTATCATTGTTGGCGGATTCGCACTTGTTGTTGTGGTGTTTTTCTTGAAATCGCTGATGTGCGGAGCTTGTTAGTAATACAAATTGTAAATCATTAAATTGTTAAAGCATTATGACTAAGATAGATTCAAAAATTCCTGAAGGCCAATTGGCTGAGAAATGGAGTAACTATAAAGCTCATCAAAAACTTGTAAACCCGGCTAACAAGCGTCGTCTGGACGTTATCGTTGTTGGTACAGGACTTGCAGGTGCATCGGCAGCAGCTTCTTTAGGCGAAATGGGATTCAAGGTTTTCAACTTTTGCATTCAAGATTCACCACGTCGTGCTCACTCAATTGCAGCGCAAGGTGGTATCAATGCTGCTAAGAATTATCAGAACGACGGTGACTCTGTTTACCGTTTATTTTACGATACGATAAAAGGAGGTGATTACCGCGCTCGCGAAGCTAACGTTTACCGTCTGGCAGAGGTTTCGAATGCCATCATTGACCAATGTGTGGCTCAAGGAGTTCCCTTTGCACGTGATTACGGTGGCACACTTGACAACCGCTCTTTCGGTGGAGCTCAGGTTTCGCGTACGTTTTATGCAAAAGGTCAGACCGGACAACAGTTGTTGTTAGGTGCTTATTCTGCATTAAGCCGTCAGGTACACAAAGGCAACGTGAAGCTTTTCACTCGCTATGAGATGCTTGATTTGGTAGTTATTGAGGGTCGTGCCCGCGGAATCATAGCTCGTAACTTGGTTACGGGAGAGATTGAAAGATTCTCTGCTCACGCTGTTGTTATTGGCACCGGAGGTTATGGAAACGCTTTCTTCCTTTCAACAAATGCGATGGGATCTAACGGTTCGGTTGCCATTCAATGTTACAAAAAGGGAGCTTACTTTGCTAACCCTTGTTACGCACAGATTCACCCTACTTGTATCCCCGTACACGGCGACAAACAATCAAAGCTGACGTTAATGTCAGAATCACTTCGTAACGACGGACGTATCTGGGTTCCCAAAAAGCTGGAAGATGCCAAAGCTCTTCAGGCTGGAACCAAAAAAGCAACAGATATTCCTGACGAAGACCGCGATTTCTATTTGGAACGTCGTTATCCCGCATTCGGAAACTTGGTTCCACGTGATGTAGCTTCCCGTGCTGCCAAAGAACGTTGTGACGCTGGTTTCGGTGTAAACAATACAGGCTTGGCTGTATACCTTGACTTCAAGTATGCTATTGACCGTTTGGGTGAAGACGTAGTTCGTGCTCGTTATGGTAACCTTTTCGATATGTATGAAGAAATCACTGACGAGAACCCATACAAGACTCCGATGATGATTTTCCCTGCTATTCACTATACAATGGGTGGTATCTGGGTTGATTACGAATTAATGACTTCTATTCCCGGACTTTTCGCTATCGGTGAATGTAACTTCTCAGATCACGGTGCAAACCGTTTGGGAGCTTCTGCATTAATGCAAGGTTTGGCTGATGGTTATTTTGTACTTCCATATACTATACAGAACTATTTGGCAGATCAGATTCAGGTTCCACGTTTCTCTACTGATCTTCCTGAGTTTGTTGAAACAGAAAAAGCTGTTGTTGAGAAAATCAATAAGATTAAAGCTGTTAACGGCAAGCATTCTGTTGACTCAATCCACAAGAAACTAGGTCACATTATGTGGGATTTCGTAGGTATGGCTCGTACAAAAGAATCTTTGCAGAAAGCATTGGACGGAATCAAAGAGGTTAAAAAAGACTTCTGGGCTAACGTACGCATACCCGGAGATGTAAATGAGTTAAACATTGAACTTGAAAAAGCTCTCCGCCTGTCAGACTTTATAGAAGTTGGAATGCTGATGGCTACAGACGCCTTGAATCGTGAAGAATCTTGCGGTGGTCACTTCCGTGAAGAATTCCAAACACCCGAAGGTGAGGCTCTTCGTGATGACGCAAACTTCTCTTATGTATCTTGCTGGAAATACACCGGCGAAGATTCTGCTCCTGAATTAATCAAGGAAGATCTTAACTATCAGTTTGTGAAGGTACAAACCCGTAACTATAAAGCATAACATACAATGGAAAAAAATATATCATTTACGCTCAAGGTATGGCGTCAGAAAGGCCCTAAAGCAAAAGGTGCTTTTGAAACATATCAAATGAAAGATATCCCGGGAGATACTTCATTTCTTGAAATGCTGGATATCTTAAATGAAGACCTGATTAACGAGGGAAAAGAACCTATTGTATTTGATCACGACTGTCGCGAAGGTATTTGCGGTATGTGTTCTTTATACATCAACGGACATCCTCACGGTCCTGCAACCGGTGCTACCACTTGTCAGATGTACATGCGTCGTTTCGAAGACGGAGACACAATCACTGTTGAACCTTGGCGTTCTGCAGGATTTCCTGTTATCCGCGATTTGATGGTTGACCGCACAGCGTTCGACAAAATTATGCAAGCCGGAGGATATGTGAATATCAATACCGGTGCTCCGCAAGATGCCAATGCTATACTTATATCAAAGGAAATAGCCGACGAAGCGATGGATTCTGCTTCATGTATAGGTTGTGGTGCTTGCGTTGCTGCTTGTAAGAACGGTTCGGCTATGCTGTTCCTTTCGGCCAAGGTAAGTCAGCTGGCGTTACTTCCTCAAGGAAAAGTAGAAGCAGCTCGCCGTGCAAAAGCCATGGTTTCTAAAATGGATGAATTAGGATTTGGTAACTGCACAAACACACGTGCTTGTGAAGCTGAATGTCCGAAAAACATCTCTATCAGTAATATTGCACGCTTGAATCGTGAATTTATTTCTGCCAAACTTAAGGATTAAGCTCTAGTAGCGAAATCATAAATGATAATAGGAAGAGAGCTTGAATGTTCTCTTCCTATTTTTTTATAATCATGTGAGCAGTTTATATATTCCACCGGCCTGGAGCGAGATAATCCCTTTCATTTCCATTTCAAATAAAAGAGAATTCATTCGGTTAACCGGAATATCAGTGGCTACAACAAGCGAGTTGATTTGCTGGCTTCCCTCTTCAAGCTTAGACACAATAGCACATTCATCAGCGGAAAGATCGGGAAACAAAGTACGCTGAATAGCTTCCGGACTGGGAGTGGCTTTCACATCCCAACACATGGCACGTACAAAGTCCTCGGCAGATTGTATCAAAGTAGCCTTATTATCGCGAATCAGCTGATTACAACCTTTTGAATATTCATCTTCACTTCTTCCCGGAAAAGCAAAACAATCACGGTGATAACTTTCGGCTATGTCTGCCGTGATCAGCGATCCACCTTTTGCAGCCGACTCAACCACGATGGTTGCATCACAAATCCCTGCAACAATTCGGTTGCGACTAACAAAATTATATCGGTCGGGAGTCGTTCCACTCATAAACTCAGTGAGCAGTCCGCCCCGAGCAATCATATCGACAGCTGTTTTGCGGTGCACCGACGGATAGATACGATCTAATCCGTGAGCCAATACCCCAATGGTAGACAAGTTGTATTCCAGCGCTGCTCGGTGAGCATGGATATCAATGCCATAAGCCAATCCGCTTACAATCAGTACATCGGGAACCATCTCCACCAAATCACGCATGAAACGCAAACATAAATTTTTACCATAATCTGTTGCATGCCGGGTACCGACCAAGCTAACAGCATGCGCCGGATTCAACGAGGCATTTCCTTTATAATAAAGTGCAATAGGAGCATCATCGCACTCACGCAAGCGAGACGGATACTCTTCTTCACCCATTGTGATACATTTCAAATGGTTTTTCACCACGAACTCATATTCCGCTTCAGCCCTAGTCAGCGCTTGCGGACAATTCAAGGCTTCAACCACCCGGGCGCCTGCAACCCCTTTCATGACTTCGGGAACCTCTTTGCGGCGGTCAAAAACATCAACCGCACTTCCCATTGCCTGAATCAGGTTACGCGCCCAAACAGGTCCGATGCCTGCTATCTGAGTCAAAGCGATGCTACAAATCCGTTCCTGATCAGTCATCGTTCCTCAAATAAGGAGCAAATAACTTATCGAACACCTCACTCTGTGTGAGACGACCATTCACCACACAAACCGTATCGACTACGGCTTTTACGACTATTTTGTTATCTTCTTTTCGAAATATATCCTGATAAAAGACGTATTTGATTCCTTCTTTCTTCAGATAGAGTTTAGAAACAAACTGATCGCCACTCTTCAATGGAGTTTTAAAAGAAATCGTAATGCGCGCTACAACCGGATCGATGCCTTGAGTATGCAAATCGGCAAATGAAACACCAGCCGACAAGAGAAACTCATGACGGGTATGCTCTAAGTAATGCTGATAATTTGCATTATTCACAATACCTTGTAAATCGCACTCGTAATCACGCACCTTCAAAGTCAGTTCATAAATGTATTTATTCATAGTATTGAGATTCTGATTGATGAGAATTATTGTTCCTTTCTTTTCTTAGCAGCCTTCAGCTCCTCCGTCGGAATTAATTTGAAAAGCTTATCACTCGGTCTTATTTTATCGGCAATCTTAAATGAGAAACGCTCGCCCTGCTTCACCGTATCAACAGGCTTCAAATCCACTCTGGCCTCATCAAGCGTAGCATAAACCGCACCGGTTGTTGGACCGGTAATCAAGATTTTATCTCCCACTTTCAGTTCGGCAGCTTCAACCTGAAACTCGGCAACGCCTATGTTACTAAAATATTTAATGCCCTTACCTACGTAGACTTTCTTCTCGGTAGCTTCGGAACCATAATTTTTGCTCCATTCGCCTAACCGTTGTCCCAAGTAATATCCGTCCCAGAACCCACGGTTAAACACTGTGCGCAAACGCTCATCCCAAGCCGCGATTTTCTCGTCGGTAAACTGCCCGTCAACACATGCCTGAATGGCCTCTTTATAACATTCAACTACCGTTTTAACGTATTCGGGACCGCGCGCCCTGCCCTCAATCTTAAACACCTTCACCCCCGCATCCATCATCTTGTTCATGAAATGAATCGTTTTAAGATCTTTGGGCGACATGATGTATTCGTTATCTATTTCCAGCTCTACATCAGTATCTTTGTCGCGCACCGTATAGCCTCTGCGACACACCTGCATGCAAGCACCCCGATTGGCAGAGCTATTCATCTCATGCAAAGAAAGATAACATTTACCAGACACTGCCATGCACAAAGCACCGTGACAGAACATTTCAATACGAATCAACTCCCCGTTGGGACCACATATATTCTCCTCCTTTATCTGACGATAAATTTCGGCAACCTGATCCAGATTCAACTCACGAGCCAGGACAACAACATCTGCAAATAAAGCATAGAATTTCAGCGACTCAATATTCGTAATGTTAAGCTGAGTAGATAAATGCACCTCCTGGCCGATGCTTCTGGCAAAGTTCATGACAGATACATCACTGGCAATGACAGCAGAAATGCCTGCTTCTTTGGCCGCCCGCACAATGGTGCGCATCTGCTCCATATCATTATCATAAATAATCACGTTCACCGTCAGGTAACTCTTCATGCCATGATCGTTGCACACACCGGCTATTTCACGCAAATCATCAATCGTAAAAGCGCTGGCCGAGCGCGAACGCATATTCAGGTTCTCTATACCGAAGTAAATAGAATCTGCTCCTGCCTGAATGGCAGCGGCAAGAGACTCCCGTGATCCTACAGGAGCCATTATTTCGAAGTCTTTTATCATTTTAATATCATTAAATTACTATGCACCCAAGTCCTATTAAGCCGTTTGCAGCTTGTTAGAGGTAGTTAAACAGCCCCTCACTCATATAAAACTTAAAGGTTAAGGGCACAAAGGTAGCCTTTTTTTCCTTATTTTTGCAGCCTAAACAATAGTAGATTATGAAAATTGGAAACATAGAACTAGGCGACCGTCCCATATTTCTTGCTCCGATGGAAGATGTTACCGATCCGGCCTTCCGTTTGATGTGCAAAAAATTTGGTGCAGATATGGTGTATACCGAGTTCATATCAAGCGATGCATTGATACGATTAGTCAACAAAACCACTCAAAAGCTCTCCATTTGTGATGAAGAGAGACCGGTGGCTATACAAATATACGGTAGAGAAACGGACGCAATGGTTGGCGCAGCCCAAATTGCCGAAGCGGCTTGTCCCGATATTCTGGATATTAACTTTGGCTGTCCGGTCAAAAAGGTAGCCGGAAAGGGAGCCGGATCGGGCATGTTGCAAAACGTACCTAAAATGTTGGAAATAACCCGCGCTGTAGTCGAAGCCGTTAAGGTTCCGGTTACTGTAAAAACGCGTTTGGGATGGGATGCCAACAGTAAGATCATTGTTGACCTTGCCGAAAGACTTCAAGATTGTGGCATTGCAGCCTTAACCATTCACGGACGCACGCGGGCACAGATGTATACGGGTGAGGCCGACTGGACCTTGATAGGTGACGTGAAGAACAACCCTCGTATGCACATTCCCATTATAGGAAATGGTGACGTAACCACGCCGCAACGTGCCAAGGAATGCTTCGATAAATATGGAGTAGATGCCGTCATGATTGGTCGTGGCAGCATTGGGCGTCCGTGGATATTCAAGGAAATAAAGCATTACCTGGAAACCGGCGAAGAGCTCACGTCTTTATCTTTCGAATGGAAAATGCAGGTTTTGCGTGAAGAAGTATTAAACAGCGTGGAACGTTTGGATGAAAGAAGAGGCATTGTTCACATTCGCCGACATCTGGCAGCGACTCCTTTATTTAAAGGCATACCCAACTTCAGGGAAACACGCATTGCCATGCTACGCACCGAATCGGTAAAAGAACTTTTCGAGATCTTTGAAACGATAAAACCCGCCGAAGTAAGCGAGTAAACGATGTATTGAAGTCCCCATAACCTATATTCTTATGCAAGATAGAATATAGGTTATGGGGCTTTACATCTATTGTTATTGAGGTTCAGGTGCTATGTGGCCCGGCTGATACTTGAACATTGGAACGGCAAACCACTTCTTAAACATCTTGGTTACCAATATATATAGCATAAAGGCAGAGACGAAACCTGCTATAGAATCGATGAGATAATGAGCCTGAATATACACTGTAGCTCCGCAAAGTAATACATAGAAAGGCAACAGGAAGCCAAATAGTTTCTTGCTGGCACGCCAGGACATAATCATCAGGATGGTAGAAATTCCCACATGCGAACTGGGAAAGGCCGCTGTTGGACGCTCGCCTACTTGCTGAGAAGCTTCAACCAGATTATAGAAAAAGCCGTGTTCATAGCCCGGTCCCGGAAGCAACTCTACGTGATGATTAAAATAGTCGCCAATGGAAGGGAAAATGCCTTTAGCTACATTGTCGGCACCAATAGCCGGGAAATAAAATTGCGGACCGGCCACCGGCACAAATATATAAATAAGGTAATAGACAAAAAACGATGTCACCAGAACAAACGAAAGCTTTTCGAATAACTCAAAACGAAAAACAAAATAGTACATCGCTACAATTAAAATCATGGGATAATAAGCGAAGTATCCCATATTAAAAGGTTCGCTCACCCACATCTGGGGCAGGTAATAATTAAACATCACAGCCGGCTGACAACCAAACAACCACTGCTCTGCAGAGGCAAACAGGTGATCTAGGTTAGGAAACACCCTGTTGAACTCAAAGGTATCAGGATACCAATAAGACAGCAAGCTCATTTGTACAGCCATTCGGATGAAAGCTGTCATCTTACAAGGAGTCAGCCTGTAAAGATACATCAGCAAAAAGGTTACTCCTGCTATGACAGCTCTTTCGGCTAACATAACAAGCGGGTGGTCCATTCTTTGGAAGATGAAAAGTATCAAAACGGAGGTTAGCAGATTATAGATCAGTGTAACCTTCTCAACAGCAAACAACCCTTTGCGGGAGTCTACCCTAGTAAATAAGTTTAAAGCCATCCTTCTTTCTTATACCAAGCAATTGTCTCTTTGACACCTTTCTGTAAATCGAACTCGGGTTTGTAACCCAGTTCATTAACCAGCGGAGTAATATCACATTGCCAGTTCCTTTGTTTCATTATTTTAAATTTGTCCGAATTAAGCGTACTACTCTTGCCAGAGATGCCTGCAAAAAATTCAGCGAGCAAAGATATAACTTTTAAAATTATTAATGGACATTTAATACGTATTACAAAAGAAATACATAATTCTTTCTGAATTAATTCGGAAAAAGTGCGACTACTGTACACCTTGCCGTCCGATAAAAAATAGCTTCGTTGCTTAACACCCTTCTCAATAGCCAGAAAAACAGCCTGCACTATGTCTTTCACATATATAAAAGTCAGATCCTGCTTCTTATAGCCCACTGAAAAGTCAAGATGTTTTTTAATGGATTGGGCCATCATGAAATAATCTCTCTCACGCGGACCGTACACACCCGTTGGGCGTAGAATAACATAAGGAAAATCGGGTAATTGCTGCAAATGTTGTTCCGCCTTCAGCTTACTCATTCCGTAAGCCGTATTGGGTTGGGGCTTATCTTGTTCCACAATAGGCTCGTACGTTTCTTCGTGAATAGGGCCAAATACACTCAGCGTACTGATATGTATAAACTGTGTAGGAACCATTTCCAGCTCACAAAGCAAATCAACAAACCGCTTGGTTTGCCAATAATTCACCCGGTCAAAGTCAGACTGATGAACACATTTGGTTACACCGGCACAATGAACAATATAATCAAATCCGCCTTCCTGTTGCTTAAACAAAAGAAGCTGCTCTCTGAGCTTGTCAGAATCATCAAAATCAAACGAGATAAAATGCAATTCCTCCTGTTTCAAATAGGCCTTACTGCTTGTGGGTCTCACACCTGCCCATACAGACATGCCTTTTTTCAGAGCTTCTTCCACAATAAAACTACCGATGAAACCGCTCGCTCCTGTAACCAAAATATTCTTCATCAACCGATTCTTTTAATAAAAACGCTTACAAAGATAAACATTAATCAAATTATTGGGCCGTTTTCCCCCTATTTTGAGAGAAAACGGCAAGTTTTAGTTCAATTCAGAACCATCGAAAACAATATTTTGTTTACTTTGTACAAGCAAGTTATTTAAAAGATTTACACATGGCAAAAAATAAAGAGAAAAAAGCCGGTAAACGAATGAAGAAAAAAGATCTGGTGAACATACTGATGAACTTTTTTCATAGCAAACCGACGGAAGCACTGAGTCTGAAATTTATTTTCTCAGAGCTTAAAATGACTACTCATCCCCTTAAAATGCTCTGCATTGATATATTAAACGAGTTGAAAGACGGCGACTACATAACCGAGGTTGACAAAAACAAATTCCGGCTAAATGATCACGGCAAAGAACTGACCGGTACTTTTCAACGCAAAAGCAATGGTAAGAACTCATTTATACCCGATGAAGGAGGCGATCCGATATTCATAGCCGAACGAAATTCGGCCCACGCCATGAATAACGACAAAGTAAAAATCGTTTTTTATGCCAAGCGCAAAAACCATGACGCAGAGGGTGAGGTGGTTGAAATACTCGAACGTGCCAACGATACATTTGTAGGAACATTGGAGGTTGCCAACTCTTATGCATTCCTTGTTACCGAAAACCGCACATTAGCCAACGACATCTTCATTCCGAAAGAAAAGTTGAAAGGCGGAAAGACCGGCGACAAAGCTGTTGTTAAGATAGTTGAGTGGCCAGACAAAGCCAAGAACCCCATAGGACAAGTCATTGACATCTTGGGAAAAGCCGGTGATAATACCACCGAGATGCACGCCATCTTAGCTGAATTCGGACTGCCATACGTATATCCGGAGGCTGTTGAAAAAGCAGCAGACAAAATTCCTGCCGAAATCTCGGAAGAGGAAATTGCCCGGAGAGAAGATTTCAGGAAGGTAACTACCTTCACCATAGACCCCAAAGACGCCAAAGACTTTGACGATGCGCTATCCATACGCTCCATCAAAGAGGGATTATGGGAAGTGGGAGTGCACATTGCCGATGTAACTCATTATGTTCAGGAAGGAAGCATCATCGACAAAGAAGCAGAAAAAAGAGCCACTTCGGTGTATTTGGTTGACCGCACAATTCCCATGTTACCGGAGCGTCTTTGTAACTTTATCTGCTCGTTGAGGCCCAACGAAGAGAAGTTATCGTATTCTGTAATATTCGATATCACCGAAAAAGGCGAGGTGAAGAACTCCAGAATCGTTCACACCGTTATTAACTCTGACCGCCGCTTTACGTACGAAGAGGCACAGCAAATTATCGAAACCAAAGAGGGCGATTTTAAAGAAGAAGTGCTGATGCTCGACAAGATTGCCAAAGCGCTAAGGGATAAACGATTCTCATCGGGAGCCATTAATTTTGACCGTTATGAGGTTAAATTCGAAATAGACGATAAAGGGAAACCGGTAAGCGTTTACTTCAAAGAGTCAAAAGATGCCAATAAACTGGTTGAGGAGTTCATGTTGCTCGCCAACAAAACCGTAGCTGAAGAAATAGGAAAAGTACCCAGAAATAAAAAAGCAAAAGTCTTTCCCTATCGAATTCATGATCTTCCCGACCCTGAAAAGTTGGACAACCTAGCACAGTTCATCGCCCGTTTTGGCTACAAACTACGCACATCAGGAACCAAAAGCGATGTGTCGAAATCAATTAATCATCTGTTGGATGACATTCAAGGAAAAAAGGAGGAGAACTTAATAGAGACAGTTTCTATCAGAGCCATGCAGAAGGCTCGCTATTCTACCCATAACATTGGGCATTACGGACTGGCATTTGAATACTATACTCATTTCACCTCTCCTATCCGTCGTTTTCCGGATATGATGGTGCATCGCCTGTTAACGAAATATGCAGAAGGTGGAAGAAGCGTATTAGAAAGCAAATACGAAGATTTGTGTGAACATAGTTCAAACATGGAACAAATTGCTGCCAATGCCGAACGAGCATCTATTAAATACAAACAAGTAGAGTTCATGAGTGAGCGTTTGGGACAAATCTTCGACGGAGTTATTTCGGGAGTTACCGAATGGGGACTCTACGTGGAACTCAACGAAAACAAATGCGAAGGAATGATCCCTATGCGCGATCTGGACGATGATTACTATGAGTTTGATGAAAAGAACTACTGTTTGCGAGGAAGAAGGAAGAACCGTATGTACAGTTTGGGCGATGCCATAACAGTGAAAGTTGCCCGTGCCAATTTGGAGAAAAAGCAGTTGGATTTTGCATTGGTAGAAGAAAAGAGATAATGAAGACAATTATTATTGAAGACAAAGAAAGAGTTGAAGAGATTATTTCACGCTGTGACATTTGCTATGTGGGTATTACCGACCTGGAAGGTGATCCGTACGTTATCCCGATGAATTTCGGGTATCAGGATGGAGTTATCTATCTCCATTCGGGGCCTACCGGCAGCTCCATTGATATGCTCAACAAAAACAATAAGGTATGTATCACTTTCAGCATTGATCACGAATTGGTATTTCAACATCCGCAAGTAGCTTGTAGCTACCGGATGAAAGCAAAGAGTGTGATATGCAGAGGAAAGGTGGGCTTTATTGAAGACTTAGATGAAAAGCGACAGGCGTTGGATATCATCATGAAGCATTACATAGACCGTGAGTTCATCTACTCTGATCCTGCCGTTAAGAACGTCAAAATATGGGAGATTCCTATTGATCAGGTCAGTGCTAAAGAATATGCGGTTCCGCATTATAAGCAATAGCAAACCGGCTTTATTTTATTTTGCTCGTTGCAAAACTTCATATACACCCGGGTGTACAGATGTTGTACACCCGGGTGTATAGTATCTGTACATGGGGGTGTACAAAGTGTGTACACCCGGGTGGAGACGAGAATTGTTCACCAGCAAAATAAATCGCATAAGCTGGCTGGTTGAACGTACCCCGCTCAAATTAAAATACGAGCCTCTCTTCAAACAGAGGGGCTCGTAAAACCAACAAACAAATAAAGAGGAAAAAAGAACTAAATACTATAATGGATATTCCTCGAATGCGTAAAGAATAGTTGATAAATAACGTTCACCTGTATCAGGCAATAAAGCAACAATCGTTTTACCTTCATATTCAGGCAGTTTAGCCAACTCGGCTGCCGCCCATACGGCAGCTCCGGAAGAGATTCCAACTAACAATCCTTCTTTTGCAGCTAGCTCGCGACTGGTACGAATGGCATCATCATTCTGAACTTGTTTGATTAAATCAACCACTGCCGGGTTATAAGTCTTGGGAACAAAGCCCGCACCTATTCCCTGTATTTTATGCGGTCCGGGATTTCCTCCTGAAAGCACAGGAGAGTCGGCCGGTTCAACAGCAACAATCTGCACAGCCGGGTTGTGTCGCTTCAAAGCCGCTCCTACGCCGCTAACAGTACCTCCTGTACCTACACCAGCCACAAACACATCAACCAGACCGTCGGTATCATTCCATATCTCTTCACCGGTTGTTTTTTCATGAATGGCAGGGTTGGCAGGGTTCTCAAACTGTTGCAGAATAATTGAATCGGGAGTTTCCTCACGAAGTTCTTCTGCCCTGGCAATAGCACCTTTCATACCATTGGCACCGGGCGTGAGCACTAAATGGGCGCCAAATGCTTTTAGAAGATTACGTCGCTCCACGCTCATGGTATCGGGCATCGTCAAGATAAGCTTGTATCCTTTTGCAGCCGATGCAAAAGCCAGTCCGATTCCGGTATTGCCACTGGTAGGTTCAATGATTGTCACGCCGGGTTTTAAAATACCTTTGGCTTCAGCATCTTCAATCATGGCCAAAGCAATACGTTCTTTCACACAGCCTACCGGATTGAAGCTCTCGAGTTTCACTACCAATTTGGCTTTCAGACCTTTACTGGCACTGTAATTTCCAATCTCTAACAAAGGAGTATTTCCTACTAAGTCAGTCAATTTTTTCGCAATCTTTCCCATATCTATCATTATTTAAATTTTTATCTTTTAATGTTGATACAAAGATATGAGTTATTTAATACATCATAAATACCACAAGTATGGTAAATTTATACTATAAAAATGCGATAAGAAACAGCTCGCTATAAATATATGCACATAGTTTAATTGTAATATCCCCAATAATTCTTACCTTTGCCGATAACATTAACCGAGGATATCATAATGAGTCCATTAAACTTCACCCACATCCTGACACAGGCAGTCGATGAGCTTTCGGAAAGCGAATCATACCAAGGACTGTTTCACCAGCACAAGGACGGCGAGCCATTGCCTTCAGCACGCGTATTGTGTGATATCATTGAATTGGCCCGTTCCATCCTTTTTCCGGGTTATTATGGAAATTCTACAGTAAATAGCCGCACTTTAAAGTACCACATCGGGGTAAACACAGAAAAGCTTTTCGATCTTCTATCGGAGCAAATTCTGGCTGGATTATGCTTTGAGGGAGGGAATGATTGTCACGGATGCACAACTAAACAACGTGAAGACGCATCGCGCATGGCGGCCAAATTCATAAGCAGACTACCTTACTTGAGGAAGAAACTGGCAACGGATGTTGAAGCGGCGTACAACGGCGACCCTGCTGCGCATAGTTTTGGTGAAGTTATTTTCTGCTATCCGGCCATTAAAGCAATCAGCAATTACCGCATTGCTCATGAACTGTTGCTTTTAGGGGTTCCTTTAATTCCCCGAATCATAACTGAAATGGCTCATAGTGAAACCGGAATAGATATTCATCCGGCTGCCGAAATTGGTGACCATTTTGCCATAGATCACGGTACCGGTGTTGTGATAGGGGCAACCAGTATCATCGGAAACAATGTAAAACTATACCAAGGGGTGACTTTAGGTGCCAAAAGCTTTCCGCTGGATGAAGAGGGAAAGCCCATCAAAGGAATCCCCCGCCATCCGATTTTGGAAGACAATGTTATTGTTTATTCCAACGCAACAATATTAGGGCGCATTACCGTGGGACGTGATGCTACCGTGGGAGGAAATATATGGGTAACGGAAGATGTACCTCCCAGATCGAGAATCGTACAAACAAAAGCAAAAAAGTAATTGTTCGCTGACGAACAGTTCTTATATTTATAATTTTAGTAACAACGTAAATATCACTAATGAGCGAATCCTTTGAAATGATTGCTAAAACTTTCCAGGGTCTGGAAGAGGTACTGGCAGAAGAGTTAACAGCACTAGGAGCAAACGACGTAGCAATCGGACGACGTATGGTGTCTTTCAGCGGTAACAAAGAAATGCTTTATAAAGCTAATTTTTGCTTGCGTACAGCCATCCGAATTTTAAAACCTATCAAAAGCTTCACCGCCAAGAATGCAGACGAGGTGTACGAACAGGTAAAGGGCTTCCCTTGGAAAGATATTTTAGATGAAAACAAAACCTTTGCTGTTGATGCAGTAGTCTTCAGCGATGAGTTTCGCCATTCTAAATTCGTTTCCTATAAGGTAAAAGATGCAATAGTAGATTATTTCCGTGACTTAAACGGAAAGAGACCTTCTGTACGTATTAACAAACCCGACGTATTGATTAACATTCATATTGCACAATCACATTGCACGCTTTCTCTTGACTCATCGGGCGAATCGCTTCACAGAAGAGGATACCGCCAAGAGGCTGTTGAAGCTCCGTTGAATGAGGTATTGGCTGCCGGAATGGTATTGATGAGTGGTTGGAAAGGAGAATGCGATTTAATAGACCCTATGTGCGGCTCGGGCACCATTCCCATTGAAGCTGCACTAATAGCCCGTAACATTGCACCGGGCGTTTTTAGAAAAGAGTTTGCCTTTGAAAAATGGGTGGATTTCGATCAGGATTTGTTTGACTCAATATACAACGATGATAGCCAGGAGCGTGAGTTCAACCATAAGATATATGGATATGATAACAATCCGAATGCTCATGACATAGCGATACACAACGTAAAGGCTGCGGGAGTTTCGAAAGACGTGGTATTAAAGCTACAGCCTTTTCAGCAGTTTGAGCAACCTAAAGAGAAGTCGATGATCATAATGAACCCTCCTTATGGTGAACGTATCTCAACCAAGGATTTATTAGGGTTGTATCAAATGATTGGCGAACGTCTGAAACATGCTTTCTGTGACAACGACGCATGGATATTAAGTTACCGTGAAGAGTGTTTCGACCAAATCGGGTTAAAACCCAGTCGTAAAGTACCTCTTTTCAATGGAGCATTAGAATGCGAATTCAGAAAATACCAGATATTTGGAGGTAAATACAAGGAGTTCAAGAAGGAAAGCAATGAGAAACAAGGCTCACATACTTTCCGTAGAAACAAAGAAAGATAAGATTATATGGCCTGTTTATTGAAAAATGCCGGTACGTATGTAAGGTTACTACTGGTTTTGCAAACTTTATTTTTTACTTCTTTCATGACGGCACAAAATAATCCGAAACCTACTTTAGAGGATTTAATTCCGGGAGGAGCAACTTACCGCTACCCGGAAAATATTTACGGTGTGCAATGGAAGGGTGATCTTTGTGTTCTACCGGATATTGAAAACCTGAAAGTGGTTTCACCCAATAACGGAAAGGAAGTTGTAATTGCTACTAAAACAGAAGTCAACCAACTGCTTGAATCAATGCAATTGGGAAAGATTCAACATTTTTATAACATTGAATTTCCTTATTCCGATCATAAAGAATTGAGTTCCTATATGCTGGTTACAACCTCCGGTTATCGTGTTTTAGTAGACATAAATAGCAAGGAAATTAAATGGAGCCAGCCACGAAAGGAAAATGCAAGTAACGAGGATTGGGAGAAACAAAGCAGGTCACTTGCCTATACTTTAGACAACAATCTGTACGTTACTACTGCCGATGGCAGCACCAGAACTGTGACTAAAGAAGAAAAAGGAATTGTTTGCGGACAGTCTGTACACCGCAATGAGTTTGGCATCAGCAAAGGAACGTTCTGGAGTCCTAAAGGTAGTCTGCTGGCATTTTACCGCATGGATGAACGCATGGTGACAGAGTATCCGCTGGTTGACATTACTGCACGAGTGGGTACAGTCAACAACGTACGTTATCCCATGGCAGGAATGACCAGCCATAAGGTAACCGTTGGTATTTACAATCCTCAAACGGATAAAAGTATTTACCTCCAGACAGGCGACCCGACTAATCGATATTTCACAAACATCAGTTGGTCACCCGACGAAAAAAGTCTTTATTTAATTGAGCTTAACCGGGATCAAAACCACGCCAAACTTTGCGAGTACAACGCACAAACGGGCGCGCTCATTCAAACGCTTTTCGAAGAGAGACATCCTAAGTACGTTGAGCCTCAGCATCCCATTGTTTTTCTGCCTTGGAATAGCAACGAGTTTATTTATCAAAGTCAAAAAGACGGCTTTAATCACTTGTATTTGTACAACAGACAAGGGAAACAGCTAAAACAACTCACTTCCGGTAAATGGCTGGTTAAAGAACTGATAGGATTTGATGAAAAAAATAAATATGTATTCTTCACCAGTACTGAACTATCTCCGCTACAAGAAAACATTTATCGTTTGGACGTCAAAAGCGGAAAGCGCATACTTATTGGCAATAAAGAAGGAGTGCATGCTGCCATACTCAGTCGCTCGGGCAAGTACTTGATTGACCGCTATTCATCAACATCGGTTCCAAGAAGCATCAACCTGATCGATATCAAAACTAATAAAAGCATCAACCTGCTTACAGCGGCCAATCCATTCGAAGGATTTGTGATGCCAACCATTGAAGTCGGTACTATTAAAGCTGCTGACGAGCAGACTGATTTGTATTACCGCATGGTCAAACCAAGTAATTTTGATCCGTCATTAAAATATCCGGTAATTGTATATGTGTACGGAGGACCGCATGCGCAAATGATCACTAATGCTTGGCAAAACAGTGCCAGGGGGTGGGATATTTATATGGCAAACAAAGGCTACATTGTGTTCACGCTTGATAACCGAGGCAGTGATAACCGGGGACTGGAATTTGAAAATTGTACATTCCGCCACTTAGGCATTGAAGAGGGAAAAGATCAGGTGAAAGGGGTTCAATTCCTGAAAAGCCTGCCCTATATAGACGGTAACCGCATTGGAGCGCATGGGTGGAGTTTCGGAGGACACATGACTACCGCCCTGCTCCTTCGTTACCCAGATATATTCAAAACAGGCGTGGCCGGTGGTCCCGTTATTGATTGGTCGTATTACGAAGTAATGTACGGTGAAAGATATATGGATACGCCCGACAGCAATCCTGAGGGTTACCAAACTTGCAACTTGAAAAATCTGGCAGGCAATCTGAAAGGACATTTATTGATTATACACGATGACCATGATGATACTTGCGTACCACAGCATACCCTTTCATTTATGAAAGCATGCATTGACGCACGTACTTATCCGGATTTGTTTATTTATCCCGGCCACAAACATAATGTTGCCGGTAGAGATCGCGTTCATTTACATGAGAAAATTACGCGATATTTTGAAGACAACCTGTAAAATTAACAACAAATAAACAGCTAATTATGAAAGTGTTATTATTAGGTTCAGGAGGTAGGGAACATGCGATGGCATGGAAAATAGCCCAAAGCCCCAGAGTGAAGAAGCTCTACATTGCACCTGGAAACGCGGGAACAGCAACGGTTGGAGAAAACGTTAACATTAAAGCAACCGACTTCGAAGCATTGAAGGTTTTTGCCCTTGAAAGGGAGGTCAATATGATTGTAGTGGGTCCCGAAGATCCGTTGGTACAAGGAATATTTGATTTCTTTAAAGGAGACATAGCCTTGCAACACATTGCGATAATAGGTCCTTCTATGAAGGGAGCACAACTAGAAGGCAGTAAAGAGTTTGCCAAAGGATTCATGGAACGTCATAACATTCCTACGGCCCGTTATAAAAGTATTACTACAGAAACGCTTGAAGAAGGATTCGAGTTTCTGGAAACATTGACTGCTCCTTATGTACTCAAAGCAGACGGACTTTGCGCCGGCAAGGGGGTACTTATCCTGTCAACACTGGAGGAAGCTAAAAGTGAACTACAAAACATGTTAAGTGGCATGTTTGGACAAGCAAGCAATACCGTTGTTATTGAGGAATTTTTAAGTGGCATCGAGTGTTCTGTATTTGTTCTGACTGATAGTGAACATTATAAAATATTACCCGTAGCTAAAGACTATAAACGAATTGGCGAAGGAGACAAAGGACTTAATACCGGAGGCATGGGCAGTGTTTCTCCTGTACCATTTGCCGATGAAGTCTTCATGGAGAAAGTTCGCGAACGCATCATCGAACCTACTATTGATGGTCTGAGGGAAGAAGGCATTCTTTATAAAGGCTTCATCTTTATCGGACTGATCAACGTGGAAGGCGAACCCATGGTGATAGAATATAATGTTCGCATGGGTGATCCTGAAACAGAGAGTGTCATGTTAAGAATACAAAGTGACATCATTGACTTGTTCGAAGGCGTATACCGGGTAAATCTTGATACGAAAGAACTAATTATTGACCCTCGCACAGCGGCTTGTGTTATGCTGGTAAGTGGTGGATATCCCGAAGAGTACCGCAAAGGATACCCGATAACTGGATTCAACTTGGCCGAAACAACAGACAGCTTACTTTTCCATGCTGGAACAACTGTAAAAGAGGGACGCATTGTAACTGATGGTGGTCGTGTTATTGCTATCTCTTCTTATGGGGATTCAAAAGAAGAAGCCTTGGAAAAATGCTACAAAGTAGCTGATATGATTAGTTTTGAAAAGAAAAACTACCGACGCGACATCGGATTCGATTTATAGTGAGAAAAAACTATCTACAAAAAAGAGTGACGGCGGGAAGGTTTACCTTACCCGTCGCCATTATTATATCCATTGTCTGCTGGACAATGACATCTATTCTGTTGCCTGATTTACCAAAACCAGAAGCTGAATACTCCTTATTAAGTTATCTGAAGGTTAACCACCTTTCTGAAAACATAGCTTTGGCTTTAAGCTTATTTATTTTTGCTTTTATAGGATATTCGCTGATTATTCTTAATAATGCATTTGGTATTATACGCATGCGGGCCTCTGTACAAACTTCGTTTTATTTCTTATTTACAGCTGTTATACCAGGCTTACATCAATTTCATGCCGGCGATATAGCAGCTCTTGCAACACTCATTTCTATTTATTTTTTGTTTAAGAGCTACCAGAATCACTATTCATCGGCACAGATCTTTCATTCATTCGCATTTCTTGGAATAGGAAGTCTTGCTTTCCCGCAACTCACATTCTTTATTCCCGTTTGGTTCATTAGTGCATACAACTTTCAGTCTTTGAATATAAGAAGCTTTTTTGCCGCTATCATTGGCTGGAGTCTTCCTTTCTGGTTTCTATTAGGGCATGCTTACTACCATAATGAAATGAGCCTGTTTTACAAACCATTTCATGACATGATTACTTTTCAGCCAGTAAATTATAAAGAAGTTCCACTTACCAACGTGATTGTTACAGGTTTTATGTTTCTGCTTTATGTGGTAAGCTCTATTAATAGTTTTGCCACTAGTTACCAAGATAAAATACGCACTCGATCATATTTGCGTTTCTTTATTCTTCTGAATTTTTTTATTTTCATATTTATTCTTCTCCAGCCATCGCATTTCTTGTGCCTATTATCCTTGTTACTTACGGGGTCAAGCATATTAGCCGGACATTTGTTCGCATTGACAAACAACAGACTTTCAAATCTGTTTTTCATCTTTACATCAATAGCAATGGTTGCACTATACATTTTGAATACATGGATGCTATTATAGACAGTGTTACACAAATACTAATCGATTGGGGGTACAGCGGGTTATTTATATCTGCTCTGTTAGCCGGTAGCGTTTTACCATTCAGTTCTGAGCTTGTTCTTTTTGCAGTAATTCACGCTGGTCTTAACCCTATAGGCTGTATCATTGCCGCAACAACAGGAAATACAGTCGGTGGAATGACGTGTTATCTGTTAGGCCATTTAGGTAAAATTGAATGGATAGAGAAATATATGAAAGTTAAAAAAGAAAAGATTGACAAGATGCAGCAATTCCTTCATGGAAAAGGTGCACTGATGGCATTCTTTGCCTTTTTACCCTTTTTCGGAGAAGTTATATCAATCGCATTGGGCTATATGCGAAGCAATGTATGGCTGACCGTTGCTTCAATGTTTATTGGTAAACTTGTACGTTACCTCGTTATATTATATATCCTGAATAGTGCATACGAAATGCTTATTTAGCTTGGTGAACAATAATGTGTAAAGATCAAATAACATATCAAAGAAAAACCGAAGTTACTGCCGACGGAAGTAAGACTTTATATATAACCGAGATGGATGAACATTATCATTCTATTAAAGGTGCGGAGACTGAATCCCGGCACATTTTCCTTGAGATGGGATTCAATCAATGCAAACAAGATACTATTAAAGTCTTGGAAATAGGATTTGGCACAGGATTGAATGCTTATCTTACACTGCGTACGGCTGAAGAAAAGCAAAAAAAGGTAAACTATTATAGCATAGAACTTTACCCTCTTTCGTGGGAAACGGTAAAAGCACTTAATTACAGCGAAGAGGCCGATTTTCGAGCCTTGCATATCTGTGAGTGGAACAAACAAGTTGCGATAAAAGAAAAATTCCACTTATACAAATGGGAGGTTGATTTTACCAAGGAAGATTTTGTTATCGGACTTAAAGAAAAGGGGCCGTTCGACTTAATTTATTTTGATGCATTTGCTCCAGAAAAACAACCTGAAATGTGGAACGATCAACTATTCAAGCTTTTATATGTTAATATGAACAAAGGGGGAGTTCTAACTACGTATTGTGCAAAAGGGATGGTGCGTCGTATGTTACAGTCGGTTGGTTTTATAGTTGAGCGTCTGCCTGGCCCCCCCGAGGGAAAACGAGAAATATTAAGAGCTACAAAATTTTAGTAGCCTCAGAATAATAACAACTAAAGTGATGAAAAGATATCTAACACTTTTTTATGTATTGTTGCTGGTTCTTTTATCGGCATGCAACGGTAAGTCTTCACAAAAAGAAGAAAATAAACGTTTAATCATGGTAACAATGGAGCCTCAACGTTACTTCACAGAAGCCATAGCCGGAGATAAATTTCTGGTAGAGAGTATGGTGCCCAAAGGAAGTAGCCCGGAAACTTACGACCCTACTCCACAGCAGCTTACCCGGTTGAGTAAAAGTGAAGCTTACCTAAGGATAGGGCATATTGGATTTGAGCAATCGTGGATGGATAGACTTACCGACAATGCGCCACACATGCAAATTTTTGACACTTCGAAAGGAGTAGAACTGATTCATGGAGAAGGTCATAATCACGGTGATCATTTCCATGCAGGAGGAGTAGATCCTCATATTTGGAATTCTATTTCAAATGCCCGCATTATTGCAAAGAATACTTTTCAAGCGCTAATAACACTCGATAAGACAAATGAAAATTACTACTTGCATCGTTATGACTCATTATGCAAAGTAATCAACCGTACTGATAGTGTTATTAATAACATCTTCCAAACACGTAAAGCCGATCATGCTTTCATGATTTATCATCCGGCTCTTTCCTACTTTGCACGTGACTACGGGTTGCATCAAATCTGCATCGAAGAAGAGGGTAAAGAACCCTCACCTGCACATCTACGTGATTTAATAGAAATTTGCAAGGAAGAAGAGGTGCGAATTATATTTGTACAGCCAGAGTTTGACCGTCGCAATGCTGAAATAATTGCCAAACAGACAAATACCAACATCGTAGATGTTAATCCTTTGTCGTACAATTGGGAAAAAGAAATGATTCACATTGCTAATTCATTATGCAAATGAACGAAAATCAGCCAATCATGATTCAGATTGAGTCGTTGTCTGCTGCTTACGAGAATCGGACAGTATTACGCGATGTCAATCTATCAATCTATGAGAAAGATTTTTTGGGTATCATTGGCCCTAATGGTGGTGGTAAAACAACTTTAATAAAAACCATATTGGGACTGATCAAACCTGTTATGGGAAATATACAGTTTTACAGAAATGGCCAGCCTGCAGAATCAATTACCATGGGGTATCTACCTCAGTATAACAGCATTGACCGAAAGTTCCCCATTTCCGTAGAAGAGGTTATATTATCAGGTTTAAGTGGAAAAAAAGCACTTATCGGTAAATTTAGCCGTGAACATCATGCCAAAGTACACACAGTCGTTAAACGAATGGGATTACAAGGTCTTGAAAAAAGAGCCATCGGTCAATTAAGTGGTGGACAGTTACAACGTGCATTATTAGGCAGAGCCATTGTCTCAGATCCCCAGTTAGTTATCTTAGATGAGCCCAGTACATATATTGATAAACAGTTTGAAGCCCGTCTATATGAATTGCTCAATGAAATTAATCAAGAATGTGCTATCATTCTGGTAAGCCATGATATTGGTACCGTTCTTCAAAATGTAAAGTCTATTGCTTGTGTGAATGAAACAGTAGATTATCATCCCGATACCGGAATTACAACTGAGTGGCTAGAACGTAATTTTCATTGTCCGATAGAGATTGTGGGACATGGCACATTACCGCATCGAGTGCTTGGAAAACACGAACACTGAGAAGTTAGAGTTTCTTAATTAGACAATGAAACACCTAATTCTTTACGCATCATTGTTCATTGTTCACTTAAATCACTATCTTTGCCACTTGTAACATGTTAATTAACAAACATCTTCAGTTTAATGAAACAGTACAAAACCGTCAATAACCTAGCGGGATGGATTACATTCTTGATCGCTGCAACTGTCTATTGCCTAACAATAGAGCCAACTGCAAGTTTTTGGGATTGTCCCGAGTTTATTACTACAGGCTACAAGCTTGAAGTGGGACACCCGCCCGGCGCCCCCTTTTTCATGCTCACAGCCAACTTATTCACTCAGTTTGTCAGTGATCCTGCCCAAGTAGCCAAGATGGTTAATTACATGAGTGCTCTTATGAGCGCTGCCTGTATACTTTTCCTTTTTTGGAGTATTACCCATCTGGTTCGTAAACTAGTAGTTAAAGACGAAAACAATATTACTACCAGCCAATTAATAACAATCATAGGTTCAGGGTTAGTAGGAGCATTGGTATACACATTCAGCGACACGTTTTGGTTTAGTGCCGTAGAAGGTGAAGTGTATGCTTTTTCATCTCTGTTCACAGCCCTGGTCTTCTGGCTTATTTTGAAATGGGAAGATGTGGCCGACCAACCTCATTCTGATCGTTGGATTATATTAATAGCTTATCTCACCGGTTTAAGCATTGGTGTGCACTTACTTAATTTACTTTGCTTACCAGCCATTGTACTAGTATATTATTACAAAAAGAATCCTCAAGCCAATGCCAAAGGAAGTCTTTTAGCATTACTTGGATCTGGCCTATTGGTAGCTGCAGTTCTTTATGGAATTGTACCCGGAGTAGTAAAAGTGGGTGGATGGTTTGAATTGCTTTTTGTCAATAGCATGGGAATGCCATTTAACACAGGCGTTATTTTCTATATCATAATTCTCGCAGCAGCAATTATATGGGGTGTTTACGAAAGTTACACTGAAAGAAGTCGTAAACGCATGAATCTTTCTTTTCTCTTAACCGTAGCACTGCTTGGCATTCCTTTTTACGGGCATGGAATTAGTAGCATTCTCATTGGATTGGTAGTTCTTGCAGCCTTAGCAGCCTATTTGTTTGCCAGCAAGCTCAATACAAAATATCAGATTAGCTCACGAACCATGAATACCGCTTTCTTAAGCATCATGATGATCATGATTGGATATTCATCGTATGCACTGATTGTTATACGTTCTACAGCCAACACGCCGATGGATCAGAATTCTCCTGAAGACATTTTTACGTTAGGAGAATACCTAGGACGTGAGCAATACGGTACCCGGCCATTATTTTACGGACCAGCTTTCTCTTCGCGTGTAGCGCTTGACAAAGAGGATGGTTATTGTGTTCCCCGCGAAGCTGAAAGCACAACCAAATATGTACGAAAAGAAAAGAAATCAGCTGAAGAAAAAGACTCATACGTTGAGATTCCCGGCCGCGTGGAATATGAGTATGCACAGAACATGATATTTCCACGTATGTATAGCAGCCAACATGCCAATCAATACAAACAATGGATGGATATCAAGGGCTATGATGTAGCCTATGATCAATGTGGAGAGATGGTGATGGTCAATATGCCCAATCAGTGGGAAAATATAAAGTTCTTCTTCTCCTATCAACTTAATTTCATGTATTGGCGCTATTTCATGTGGAATTTTGCCGGTAGACAAAATGACATTCAGGGAAGTGGCGAGATTGAGCATGGTAACTGGATTACAGGTTTTAAATTTATAGACAACTTGCTTGTTGGCAACCAAGACTTAATGCCACAAGATTTGAAAAATAACAAAGGGCACAATGTATTTTATTGTCTTCCTCTTCTGCTAGGTATCATTGGTCTTTTGTGGCAGGCGTATCGTGGCCAGAGAGGCGTTCAGCAATTCTGGGTTGTATTTTTCTTATTCTTTATGACAGGTATTGCTATTGTTCTTTACCTGAACCAAACGCCTAGTCAGCCTCGTGAACGCGACTATGCATATGCCGCCTCCTTCTATGCCTTCGCTATTTGGGTAGGTATGGGAGTTGCCGGTATAGTGCGTCTACTACAAGAATATGGAAAGATGAAGGAGCTTCCGGCAGCCATTATAACTTCTGTTGCATGTTTAATGGTTCCCATTCAGATGGCAGGACAAACATGGGATGATCACGATCGGTCAGACAGATACGTTTGTCGCGATTTTGGGCAAAACTATTTGATGTCATTACAGGAAAGCGGTAATCCTATCATATTTACAAATGGAGATAACGATACATTCCCGTTATGGTACAATCAAGAAACAGAAGGATTCCGTACAGATGCACGAACATGTAATTTGAGTTACTTGCAAACAGATTGGTATATTGACCAAATGAAACGACCCGCTTATGATTCTCCGTCTTTACCAATTACCTGGGATCGAGTTGAATATGTAGAAGGAACCAACGAATACATTTCTATTCGTCCGGAAATAAAAAATCAGATTGACGCATTGTACGCTCAAGCTGATTCCAGCAGTAATCCTGAATCAAAAATAGACGTCCGCAAAGAGTTTGGCGACAACCCTTACGAACTAAAAAACATCCTTAAATATTGGGTGCGTTCTGATAAAGAAGGACTGCGTGTTATACCAACTGATAGTATTGTTGTTAAAATTGACAAGGAAGCAGTAAAACGTTCAGGAATGACAATACCTGAAGCATTGGGAGATTCAATACCCGAATACATGCACATCTCATTAAAAGGTAAACGCGCACTTTATAAAAGTGAATTAATGATGCTCGAAATGCTTGCCAACGCCAATTGGGAACGTCCTATATATATGGCTATCACTGTTGGAGGAGAAAATCGCTTGAATATGGATAATCATTTTGTTCAAGAAGGTTTGGCATATCGTTTCACCCCCTTTGATGCACAAGCATTGGGAGCAACTATTGACAGTGAAAAGATGTACGACAACCTAATGAATAAGTTTAAATTTGGTGGAATAAACAAAGCAGGTATTTATATTGATGAGAACACCATGCGTATGTGTTACACACACCGTCGTATCTTTACTCAGTTAATAACACAATTGCTGAAAGAAGGTAAAAAAGACAAAGCACTCAAAGCATTAGAATATTGCGAAAAAATGATTCCTGCATCTAATGTTCCTTATGATTACCAAAACAGTGCTCAAAGTATGGCTGAAGCCTATTATTTGTTGGGGCAAAAAGCAAAAGGAGATAAGATTATGGATGCATTGGCAAATAAGTCAATGGAATATCTTATATGGTATCTAAGCATGAGTAATCAGCAACTGACTATATCAGGTCAAGAGTTTATGTATCATATTTATTTGCTTGATGAGGAAATTAAGATAATGGAGAAATATAAGTCAAAACAAGCGTCTCACTACGCTGGCAAGCTTGAAGAGCTCTATAGTATGTACGCTTCCAGAACCAAAGCACAACAATAAAATGTTTATAGAACAACCACCCCGATTTATCCGGGCATTGTATCCTCAAGCATTATGGCGAATGGACCCAAACGAGAAGGCGGTATATCTGACCTTCGATGATGGGCCCATTCCCGAAATAACTCCTTGGGTGCTTGACTTGCTGGATAAATACCAGATAAAAGCAACCTTTTTTATGGTGGGCGACAACGTACGAAAACATCCGGAAGAATATAAAATGGTAGTTGAAAGAGGCCATCGTATTGGAAATCACACATTTAACCATATCCGTGGATTCGAATTTCTGACTCCAAATTATATGGCTAATGCTGAGAAAGCAAACGAATTATTGAAGACAGATTTGTTTCGTCCTCCTCATGGTCACATGCGCTGGATGCAATACATGGCTCTGAAGCATCGTTATAAAATAGTAATGTGGGATTTGGTAACACGTGATTATAGTAAGAAACTACGCGGTCCGCAAGTACTAGCTAATGTAATGCGATACGCACGTAATGGCTCCATTATTACATTCCACGATTCAATTAAGTCTTGGGAAAACATACAGTATGCATTACCCAGATCTATAGAGTTTTTGTTAGAAGAAGGCTATGAATTCAAGCTTTTATGACGCATGATAATTTCAATCAAAAACAATCATTTTCTGTAGAAGCAAAGATTAGTTACAGCAACATGATAAAAGCCGAAGCCTTGCGCCTCGGCTTTTCTGCTTGCGGCATTGCCCCCGCTGAAGAAATAAATGCAGAAAACAAAATGTTCCTCAAAGAATGGCTAGTTAACGGTTATCAAGGTAGTATGGATTATATGGCCAATAACCTTGAGAAGCGCAGTGATCCTAACTTACTCGTTGAAGGTACAAAAAGCATTGTTTCGGTAGCACTGAATTATTATCCGCAACAACTACTTGATGACTCTCAGTACCAGTTTGCATGGTATGCCTACGGTAAAGACTACCACGATATCATGCGTAAAAAGATGAATGAATTAATGGAGTACATTAACCGAGAAATAGCCATTGTCAATGGAAGAGTATTCTGTGATACTGCGCCGGTTTTGGACCGCTACTGGGCATGGCGCGCCGGACTAGGATGGATCGGAAAGAATACTCAACTTATTATTCCTAAAGCCGGATCATCATTCTTTTTGGGAGAACTTTTCATCGATATTGAATTGGCATATGATACTCCACTGAAAGATCGTTGCGGAAACTGCAACCGCTGCCAACAAGCTTGTCCGACTCAGGCTTTTGAAGCTCCTCATAAACTAGATGCAAGAAAATGTCTTTCCTATGTTACTATCGAAAGTAGAGAAGACATCCCTATTGAATTGCGTAAAAAAATGGGAAATCGAATCTATGGTTGCGATGAATGTCAGCGTGTTTGTCCATGGACACGTTTCGCAATTCCTTGTCAAACAACCGAATTACAACCAGCACCAGAATTCATGCAAATGACTAGAGAAGAATGGCACAACCTAAGTGAAGAAACATATCGCAAATTATTCAAAGGAAGTGCAGTTAAAAGAGCCAAATATAGTGGACTAGTTAGGAATATTGAAGCAGCTGGATATCCTAATAATTCAGGAGCTAATCCTGATTAATCTAGAAAAATTAATTTCTTTTAAGTAGTATAGCACAACAATTTCAATGATCTACTTTGTTATTAGTAATAACTAGCAGATAGAAATATGAATAAATGCATAACTTTTTATTTGAAGGTATTAATATGCTGTATCTTCTTAATTCCTATATCAGCACAAGCTCAGCAGGTTGTTCATCATCATGATATAAGCATTCCCGTTTACAACTATACTCAGCTAGAGCCAATGCTTCATCCTGCAGAGTCAAATGACACAACTTACATTTTTAATTTTTGGGCTACATACTGCGTACCCTGTATTAAGGAACTCCCCCACTTTGAACAGATTGGGAAAGATTTTGCTGATCAAAAAGTAAAAGTGATACTTATCAGCATGGACTTTAAATCAAAAATAACCACACAAGTTGTACCATTCATAAAAAAACATCAGTTAAAATCATCAGTCATTCTACTAAGCGACCCTGATGCAAATAGCTGGATAAACAAAATAAATCCCCAATGGAGCGGCTCCTTGCCGGCTACACTTATTGTTAAGGGCAATAAAAGGGAATTCTACGAAAAAACATTTACTTACAATGAACTTGAATTATTAACAACTAAATTTTTAGCCCCATGAAACGTAATATTCTTTTTATCGTATTCATATTGTGTGCTTTAGCAGGTTTGCAGGCACAAGGATATAAGGTTGGTGATTCTGCCACTGATTTCAAACTAAAGAATGTAGATAACAAATATGTATCTTTATCTGATTTTTCAAATGCAAAAGGATTTATCATTGTGTTTACCTGCAATCATTGCCCTTATGCGAAAGCCTATGAGGAAAGGTTAGTTGCACTTGACAAAAAGTATAAAACCAAAGGCTACCCAGTTATAGCAATTAATCCCAATGATCCAGTTGCAGTTCCTGCTGATGGCTTCGAAGAGATGCAAAAGCGTGCCCAAGAAGCCGGCTTTACTTTCCCATATTTACTTGACGAGGGACAGAAAATATACCCACTTTATGGAGCGACACGCACACCTCACGTTTATGTCCTTCAAAAAACAGCAAAAGGCAACATTGTTAAATACATAGGTGCTATTGATGACAACTACGAGGACTCTTCAGCTGTTAAAACCCATTATGTCGCTAATGTTGTTGAGGCTTTGCTATCAGGGCAAAAAGTTCCTGTAGATTTCACCAAGGCGATTGGCTGTAGCATCAAAGTTAAATAAAATCAGATTTACCGACGCAGCATCATTCCTCCTTTTGACTATAATACTATAGCTAAAAGGAGGATTATTTATTAGAAATAGTGGCATTTTTTTGTCTGTAACAGGATGGTATTCTTTGGTAAAATTAAAAAGTGTACCTTGCACTTTAAATCAATACCACAAAAAGAATATGAATAAAAAATGGAATTTCGCAGGATTACTACTGCTAGTATGTACATTCATACAAGCACAAAAAAATGAGAACGAATGGAAATTATGGTATAATCAGCCCGCTACCCGTTGGGTAGAGGCATTACCACTAGGTAATGGTCGCCTAGGTGCCATGGTATTTGGAGATCCTTCAAGGGAAGAATTTCAACTAAACGAAGAAACAATTTGGGGAGGATCACCACACAACAATACGAATCCAAAAGCCAAAGAGGCTTTGCCAAAAATACGTCAACTTATATTTGAAGGAAAGAATAAAGAAGCCCAAGAATTGTGTGGACCAACCATTTGTTCGCAATCAGCTAACGGAATGCCTTATCAAACAGTAGGGTCATTACACTTAGACTTTGAAGGCATGGAAAACGCTACAAATTATTATCGCGATCTTGATATTGAACAGGCAATAGCTACTACTCGCTTCACAGTAAATCATGTGACCTATACCCGCGAAGCTTTTACTTCTTTCACTGATCAACTGCTTGTCATCAAGTTAAACGCCTCTCAAAAAGGAAAAATCTCTTTTTCGGCACGATATACAAGTCCATACAAACCAATGGACATAAAGAAAAGTATTTCATCAAATCAAGAGTTACAACTTGACGGAAAAGCAAATGACCACGAAGGCATAGAAGGTAAAGTGCGATTCACTGCTCTCACTCGAATAGAACACGATGGAGGAAAGAAAACAATGGTTGGAGATTCGTTAGTTACCATCAAAAATGCTAATAGCGTAATCTTATATGTCTCAATCGGAACAAACTTTGTTAATTACAAAGATGTATCGGGTAATTCACTTATTTCCGCCCGAAACTATATGCAAAATTCGTACAAGCCATTTGAAAAAGCGAAAAAAGAACATACTCGCTTTTACTCTAATTTGTTCAACAGAGTATCTCTTGATTTAGGGAACAATGAACAAGCATTGAAGCCCACCGATGTGAGAGTGAAAGAGTTCAGTACTCAATTTGATCCTCAAATGAGCGCACTGTATTTCCAATTTGGACGTTATCTGCTGATTTGCAGCTCACAACCAGGAGGGCAAGCTGCTAATTTACAAGGAATTTGGAATTATAAACTCAGAGCGCCATGGGATGGAAAATACACTACTGATATCAATGTTGAAATGAACTATTGGCCGGCTGAGGTAACCAATTTATCAGAAATGCATGAACCATTTATAAAGCTAATCAAAGAAACAGCTGATAAAGGAAAAGAGAGTGCAGCCATGTATGGCTGTAGAGGATGGACATTACATCATAACACTGATATCTGGCGTTCAACAGGGGCTGTCGATGGTCCAGCATACGGAATATGGCCAACCTGTAATGCTTGGTTTTGCCAGCATCTATGGGACCGATATTTATTCTCAGGAGATAGCGACTACCTCAAAGAAGCATATCCCATAATGAAAGGAGCATGTGAATTTTTCCTCGATTTTCTTATCAGAGAACCTCGAAATAATTGGCTTGTAGTAGCGCCTTCATATTCACCCGAAAACAAACCTACTGTAAATGGGAAAAGGGATTTCGTTATTGTAGCAGGTGCTACTATGGACAATCAAATGATACATGACCTATTCAGTAACACACTAGAAGCCGCCAACTTACTCAAAGAAACAACAACTTTTACAGATAGTCTAAAAAACATACTAACTAATCTTGCTCCCATGCAAATTGGACGCTGGGGACAATTACAAGAATGGATGGACGATTGGGATAGTCCATCCGACAAACATCGGCATACGTCACATTTATGGGGATTATATCCAGGCAGACAAATCACTTATTATCAGTATCCAGAGTTGATTAATGCAGCTAAAGAGACGCTAAAGGCCCGTGGAGATCATTCAACAGGATGGTCTATGGGATGGAAGGTATGTTTCTGGGCACGATTGGAAGATGGTAATCACGCCTATAAATTGATTACCGAACAATTACATCCAACAACAGAGGAATCGGGTCAAAACGGTGGTACTTATCCCAATCTTTTCGATGCACACCCACCCTTTCAAATTGACGGTAATTTTGGATGTACAGCAGGTATAGCTGAAATGTTGGTACAAAGTCATGCTGGTGCTGTACACTTATTACCTGCTTTACCCGATGCTTGGGACAAAGGGATAGTCAAAGGGTTACGATGCAGAGGAGGGTTTATTTTGAACGAGCTGAATTGGAAAAATGGTAGTCTGCACAAAGCAGAAATATATTCTTCCATAGGAGGCACACTCCATTTAAGAACTGCAGTACCCTTATTATTGAATGGAAGGGAGCTAAATCAAGTAACCCATACTACATCGGAGAATATCTTGCTTAAGCCACAAACAATAAAAGAGCCTCTTGCAAACAAAGAAAATTGTATAGGTCGGCCAGAAACTAAAAAGCTATACGTTTACGATATAGAAACAAAAGCAGGAGAAAGGTACTTTTTTACAGCTAAATAATCATCTAGTCAGAATAAGGCATAAAAAATGCAGGCACTTTCCATAAAAGAAATGTGCCTGCATTACCATATAAATGTAGATTCTAATTACATTCCAGATTATTTAATAGTAACATTCAACGGATTACGTATTTTTTCAGTAAAGTTTGCTACATATTCATTCCATTGAGCAGCATCTTTGATGTTTGCCTTACTCCATGCAGCTCCCCAGTAGTAAGTATAATCTGAACCAGGGATGTAATCACTAATAGCAAGTACATGACCATCGGCTCCGCCTCTCTGCTCTTTTTCTTTAGCAGAAAAAAGAACTGATTTAGCTTCTTTTACATTAGCAGGAAAAGCAGCACCCACAAATATCTTACCGTTGTTATTATTTATATTATCAGTAGGATCAACATAAGTGATGTATCCTTTTTGTGCATTAGCTAACACTTCACCATTTGGTTCGTGCAACACGATACCTACTGCTACCGAAATTGATTCTTTCAGATTTGAATAAGAAACAACTGTTTTATTCATATGAGAACCTGAATCCAAAGTAATAACACGCGTTTCAACAACAGATGCATCACCTTTTACTGTAAGCGGATTATAAACTAATTTCACAGTAAAACGCAAGGGGCCATTGTCAAGGATTTCTTGTGTTCTATAGCAATACGGGTAAATAATAGTATCTCCTACCATTAAAGCGGCAGTTCCACCACCTAAAGTAGGACCTACTTTATAACAATCAAGACCGTTACCATGATCTACGTGATAAGAAGTCGCAGCACGAAGCTCCTTAGCAGCTTCAGGATTCGTTTTGGTAAGGCTATCAATCTTTGCAAGAGTCTCCGGATTTAACTCCATAGCATAACGAGCTTCTACAACCGGATCAGTTGTATCGCGTTTAGTCCACACATCATAGCCAAATGCTTGTTCACCTTTCGCTTGCAGTGCGGGTCCATAAGTACGAAACGCCACTAAATCATTTTCCCAAGCTACATCATCCAAACGTTCAGGATAATATTTACCGCAAGCCTTAACATTAAACACATCGGGAGTACCAGATTGTATGGTGTAGGCAGCCGTCCCATTGCCCTTTACGCTGACTTGAAAAATAATTTTCTCATCATAAGTAATTTGATACGGTACTTGTTGTCCATCCGCATCAAGTACTACAATTTGAGCCGTATCTGCCAGTTTCAACTTACTTGCTACCTCATTCATAGCTACTTCAACCATCTCGTTCATGCGATCGGAAGAAGTTGAATTTGTTACCGTCACCGTTACCGTTTTACTCTCGGCACACGATGCAATAAGAAATCCTGCAACTAGTAAATATATAAGTTTTTTCATGCTCAACTTGTTGTGATTATTTAGGCTGTTTACCAATATAAGCTAAAATACCACCGTCAACATAGAGCACATGACCGTTTACAAAGTTTGAAGCGTCAGATGCAAGGAACACAGCTGGCCCCATCAAATCTTCAGGAGTACCCCAACGGGCAGCCGGTGTTTTGGCAATAATAAACGAATCGAACGGATGACGAGAACCATCAGCCTGTACCTCCCTCAAAGGAGCCGTTTGTGGTGTAGCAATATAACCCGGGCCAATACCGTTACATTGAATATTATATTCACCATATTCTGAAGCAATATTACGTGTTAACATTTTCAAACCACCTTTAGCCGCAGCATAGGCAGAAACAGTTTCACGACCAAGTTCACTCATCATTGAGCAAATATTGATAATCTTGCCATGGCCTTTTTTGATCATTGAAGGAAGTACTGCTTTTGATACGATGAAAGGGCCATTAAGATCAATATCAATTACCTGACGGAAATCGGCCGCACTCATTTCAATCATTGGAATACGTTTGATAATACCTGCGTTATTAACTAAGATATCAATAACACCAACTTCCTTCTCAATTTGAGCTACCATGGTGTTAACTCCGGCTTCATCAGTTACGTCACAAACGTAACCGTGTGCTTTGATTCCTTCTGCCGCATAAGCCGCAACACCTTTGTCTACCAATTCTTGTTTAATATCATTAAACACAATTGTTGCCCCTGCTTTAGCAAATCCGGTTGCAATAGAAAAACCAATGCCGTAAGAAGCACCTGTTACAAGTGCGATCTTACCTTCTAATGAAAAATTTACCATTTCGTTTTATCTGTTTACTTATTTAAGACCCAATGTTATTTCAAATCAGTAATCAAAGAGAAGTCCTGATCACCGTAATCGAGATTCTCACCGCCCATACCCCAAATGAAAGTATAGTTATGAGTTGCTGCAGCAGAGTGGATTGACCATTCTGGTGATAGTACCGCCTGATCACCTTTCATCCATAGGTGACGAGTTTCATCAACTTCTCCCATGAAGTGACAAACGGAGTGGTCAGCAGGCACTTCAAAATAAAAATAGGCTTCCATTCTGCGAGAATGTACATGGGCTGGCATTGTATTCCACACGCTACCGGGAGCCAGTTCGGTCATTCCCATCTGTAACTGGCAGGTAGGCAATACCTGATTCACCAACATTTTATTAATATTGCGATGATTAGAGCCCTCTAATGAACCCATTTCAGCTACTACTGCATCTTTTTTAGTGACTTTCTTATCTGGGTAATTTCTATGTGCAGTTGTTGAGTTGAAGTAAAATTTAGCTGGATTTTGTGCGTTTTTACTTTCAAAAGTAACCTCTCTATTACCCGATCCAATGTAAAGTGCTTCTTTATAATCAAGTTCAAAAACCGCGTCTCCCACTTTTACTACACCGGGGCCTCCGACATTAAATATACCGATTTCACGGCGAGTAAGAAAAAACGGAGCTTTCAAAGGATCAATAGCTTCAAGCATCAGCACTTCTCCAACGGGCATAGCACCACCTACTACCATACGGTCGTACATGGAATAAACCATATTTACTTCATTAACTGAAAAGACTGTTTCAATGAGAAAGTCTCTGCGAATTCTCTTGGTGTCATAGCTTTTTGCATCCTCTGGATGCGCAGCATAACGGATCTCATAGTTCGTTTTCATACTACTTTATATTATTAATTGTTGTATCGTTTGCGCACACAATGCAAAGATAACAAAAGAAACCATCAAAAAAGAATAATCTAATTCCTATTATGTGTCTTTTTTGACTGTAATGGGGTAGGATTTGATTTGTTTAACAAACTCATGATAAGGAATCGCAAGTTCCGAGACATTAAGAAACTAACTAAAACCAAATAAGCCTCGAAAGATTTCTCTTTCAAGGCTTATTTGGTTGTCCTACCAAGATTCGAACTTAGACAAACAGAACCAAAAACTGTTGTGCTACCATTACACCATAGGACAAGCAATGGGCTTTCTTTCAAAAAGCGATGCAAAGATAAGACAATGCGGCTAAATATGCAAATATTCAGCCGCATTTTTTTATTTTGCTATGATAAGGAAATAGTTTTTCTTACCACGTTGCACTAGTAAGTATTTGCTATCCAACAGGTCTGCAGAAGTAATTACCTGATCGAAAGCTGACAGTTTTTCTTTATTCAAAGATACTCCACCACCTTGCACCAGCTTTCTCATTTCTCCTTTCGACGCAAACACGGCTGCATTGTCAACAAAAAGGTCAACCGCTTTAACGCCTTCGTCTAATACTGATTTGGCTACTTCAAAACGGGGTACACCTTCAAACACAGCCAATAAAGTATCCTCATCAAGTTTCTTCAAAGCAGCTGAGGTTGCATTGCCAAACAAAATATCCGAAGCTTCCACGGCTGCATTGTAGTCTTCTTCAGAATGAACCATGATGGTTACTTCTTTAGCCAAGCGTTTTTGCAATGTACGCAAATGGGGAGCTTCAGCATGTTCAGTAATCAATTGGTCTATTTCATCTTTACTAAGCGAAGTGAAGATCTTGATGTACCGCGCCGCATCATCATCACTTACATTGAGCCAGAACTGATAAAATTTATAAGGAGATGTATATCGTGCATCGAGCCACACATTACCCGATTCTGTTTTACCAAACTTTCCTCCATCTGCTTTAGTTATAAGCGGACAGGTCAGCGCATAAGCCTCACCACCATTTGTACGACGAATCAATTCAGTCCCCGTAGTAATGTTACCCCACTGATCAGAGCCACCCATCTGCAACTTACAACCTTTGGTTTCATTCAAATGAAGAAAATCATACCCTTGCAACAGTTGATAAGTAAATTCAGTGAATGAAAGTCCGTCTCTCGATTCACCGTTTAGTCTTTTCTTAACAGAATCTTTAGCCATCATGTAGTTTACAGTAATATGCTTACCTACTTCTCTGGCAAAATCAAGAAATGTAAAATCTTTCATCCAATCGTAGTTATTCACCAACTCGGCTTTATTGGTAGCATCCGACTCAAAATCGAGAAACTTAGCCAACTGCTTTTTAATGCATGCCTGATTGTGACGCAAGGTCTCTTCATCCAGCAAATTTCTTTCTGCCGATTTACCCGATGGATCACCAATCATCCCGGTTGCGCCTCCAATGAGAGCTAACGGCTTATGACCGCAACGTTGGAAGTGTCGTAACATCATCACGCCGCATAAGTGTCCAATGTGTAACGAATCGGCTGTTGGGTCAATTCCCAAGTACGCAGTAACCTGCTCTTTAGCCAATAACTCTTCCGTGCCGGGCATCATATCGTGCACCATTCCACGCCATTTTAATTCTTCTACAAAATTCATCGAATGATAGTATGTTAATGATTATGCCTACAAAAGTACGACTCTTTATTTGAAGAAACAACTCTTCTTATCTAAAAAAGAGCCTTCCAGAAGTAAACGGAAGGATTAGTGATCGAAAAAAACACGGTTTATATTTTGTTGTATCTGTAGCTTGAGATCATCTGCAGATAGGGAAAGTAACTTAGCTGCCTTTTCGTATAAACAAGTGATATCTGCCTTACTTTCATCTGTCTCCATCAGGATAGAAGATAATGGAATACCTTTTAATGCTTCTTCGTTATATTTCTCACCAAAAGAGAGAAATATATGGTGATTAACACATTGCAAAGCCAACTCTTTCTTTCCCCGAAAGCCATGCATCACCCAAGGCATACGCGGAGCATATTTCTTTTTAAGCTGAATAATTTCATTCACAGCGTGAACGCAATGTATAATAAGCGGAAGCTGTTTTTCTTCAGAAAGTACTATCTGCTTTTCAAAAACAGCAAGCTGTTTGACAAGAGAAACTGAAATCAATTTATCAATGCCAGCCTCACCTATAGCTATAACACAGGGATCTTTCAAAGACAGTAAGAGTTGCTCCCAGATCACTTCTTCTTCATACTCGTCAATCTGCCATGGATGAATACCCACAGAACAATACACTTCTCCTGTCGGACACAAATCACCTGGCATAAGATTAAGAATACTCCGACCGGGATACGTGGACAAATGATGCGTATGTACATCGAGCAATTCCATCAGATAAAATATCAAGGAACAGGATCATAACCAGATCCACCCCATGGGTGACAACGCAATATGCGACGAACAGACAGATACAAACCATAAAATGGCCCATGCTTCCTGATGGCCTCAATAGCATATTGAGAGCAAGTAGGAGTAAACCTGCATGAAGGAGGTTTTAGCGGAGAGATACACGCCCGATAGAAGTAAATAGGAATAAGTAATATGTATGACAACAGCCGTTTCATTCTTTGTTATCTAATATACGAACCAACAGCGAGGCAAGTTTCTCTTCTATTTCAGAAGAATCAACCAAGCGATCCGACAAATAGATAACAGCGAGCATTAAATTTTGTTCTTCATTTTGGTACACGTTCAACAAAAGCTCTTTGTGCTTGCGATAGGCTTCGCGTATTTGCCTCTTCACCCGATTGCGCTTAACCGCCCGTTTAAATCTTTTTTTGGGAACGCTAATAAGCAAAGACACAGCAGCCATTCCCTCACGCTTTGCAATAGGCAAATAAACCACACGAAGCGGAAATGCAGAAAAGGATTTGGCACCTCCTGCAAACAACTCATCAATTGCAATTTTACTACTTAATCGCTCCGGTTTTGAGAATGTATGTGTACCCATTGTATACAATAAACGGTCGACAATTGACTTCCGGAGAGTGAAACTCTGCCAACAGGGCAACAACTCTCAGGCAACCAATCTGCCGACCGCAATTTTTTGTTTTTATTTTCCCTTATTCGTCTCTTTGATAAACATCTCCAATGCAGCAGTCATAGAAGGCGCCTGCACAGTGGGAGCTTCCAAATCAAGACGCAGGCCGGCATCACGAACGGCCTGTGCTGTTGTTGAACCAAAAGTTCCTATCTTAATCTCTTTCTGATCAAAGTTAGGAAAGTTTTTCTTCAGTGAAGAAACTCCTGCCGGACTAAAGAACAAAAGCATATCGTAATCAAAAGCCTCTCCTTCTTGAAAATCATTGCTCACTGTACGATACATAACCGCCTCAGTATGAGTAATTTTATTTTTATCAAGCAGATTTTTGATTTCGTCAGTATGCACGTCAGACATCGGAACGAAGTATTTCTCACTATTATGCTTCACAATAGAAGGCACCAAGTCTTCTATTTTTCCCGTATTACCAAAGAAAATCTTTCTTTTACGATATTGAATGTATTTCTGTATATAAAGAGCTACTGCTTCGGTAACACAGAAATATTTCATTGTTTCAGGAATTGCAATACGCATCTCAGTGCAAAGTCCAAAGAAATGGTCTATTGCATGACGAGAGGTAAAAATTACAGCAGTATGATCTAATATAGACACTTTTTGTAGCCTGAATTCCTTGGCAGAAAGGCTTTCTACTTTAATGAACGGGCGGAAGTCTATTTTCACTCCATACTTCTCTGCAATATCGTAATAAGGAGATTTCTCTGAAGCAGGTTTCGGCTGCGACACAAGTACTTTTTTTATTTTCAACGTCCTAAAATTTTATTAGCAATAAGTTATTAATCTGAACCAACCCCTCATAAGCAATAAAACAGGGGAGAATTTCGAGCGCACAAAAGTACAAAATTAAAAGCAGAAGACCATAAACATTATTAAAAAAAAGCTTTATCCACTTATACAATATCAATATTTTAGCTGAAATTATCAAAAGTAAACTTATTGCTGTCATGTAAACCAGGCTAAGATCAAAATAAATAAAGAAAAGAGCATAAAGGAAAAGTGTAAATCCGGCATAATATATAATGGTAAAATACGACTCCAGCCAAATGCTTGTCTTTTTTTTATCAAAGAACACCCAACCCATAAAAGCATAAATCATCCATTTAAAAATCAGATATGACACACATAATCCTACATATCCGGCAAGTAACAAATGAGGATTTATTTTTTCCGTGAGCAACGGTATATCCGCACTAAAATAATCGAACAAACACACCCCAGACAACACACAGGTTTGCGTGCCCAGCACCACCAGATGGCGTACATCTGCCGCCGTTGAAGTATCAAAAAGACTAGAACGATCTCTGTGAGCCATAAGCTCTTTTAGCTGTTGTATCAGAAATTTCTTACTCCTTGACAGCACATAAGCAGAAGCAAAGAAACAAGCCAAAATAACCCCAACAATTACATCGTCGGAACGGGTGTTATAAGAAACACGTTCTCCTTCAATGCCACTGGCAAATTCACGCTCCGAATGATAGGTGGTAAGACACGTTGAGTCGGCCGATACAAATTGTTCTTGATAATAAAGAGTTAATGTATCCGCCTTTTCAGCCTCCGAAATACGAGCCGTATCTGGTTTCAACACAAAAAACGGCAGAGCCTTCTCCGCATGAACAGTATCAACCGGCAATGGGGTAGTTATTGTATCCCTCACGTTCATATGGCCGCAAATTTCCGAATAGAAGAATCCCAAACAGGCACACTATGTATCTTTTCCAGCGCCATCTGAGGCGTATTGACCACAGTCCATATTTCACCATGACGGGAACGCATAAATCGCTCTTCAATGGCTTTTTGCAGCATTGTCAACAACGGGTCATAAAAGCCATTTATATTCAAAATAACAATCGGATTTAAGTAAAGCCCCAGCTGCTTCCAAGTAATAATCTCAAGGAGCTCCTCCAGCGTTCCGCATCCTCCGGGTAAAGCTATAACAGCATCACTTAAGTCCGCCATCAACTGTTTACGCTCATGCATGCTATCAACCTTAATCAACTCTGTGAGTCCGGTGTGATGCCACCCCTGCTCAACCATAAAATTAGGGATAACACCCGTTACAGCCCCTCCGGCCGAAAGCACCGCATCGGCTACCGAGCGCATCAGTCCAATGCTTCCTGCACCATTAACCAAACGGATTTCTTCCTTGGCCAATAAGCGACCAAGTTCTTGAGCCGCTTCAAAGTAAACAGGATCAATCTGAGTACTTGAGGCGCTATACACACAAACGGAATGTATCTTATTCATCAACCAGAGATATTAAGCTAAATCGACTACAAAAATAGAGAAACTTTATTTATTTCCATCATTAAAAAGACGGAAGGTCATCCACACTGTTATATAAAACAACAGGTTGAACAACCTTCCTATAAATAAATAGCTGTAAAGCTACGCTGATTACAATCCGAAAGCGGCTTTGATTTTATCTACGTAATCGAGTTTCTCCCACGTAAACAATTCAACTTCCATTACTTTATCTGACAGATAGCGGGAATGGAAATGTTTGGTAACCATTTGCGGTTCGCGTCCCATGTGTCCATAAGCAGCAGTTTCACTGTAGATAGGGTTACGAAGTTTCAAACGATCTTCAATAGCCTTAGGACGGAGGTCAAATAACTCGTCAACTTTTCTAGCAATATCACCATCGGTCATTTTTACATTACTGCGTCCGTATGTATTGACATAGATATTGATTGGGCGAGCCACACCAATGGCATAAGAAACCTGAACAAGTACCTCATCGGAAACACCGGCAGCCACTAAATTCTTAGCAATGTGACGGGCAGCATAAGCAGCACTGCGATCCACCTTACTAGGGTCTTTACCAGAAAAAGCACCACCACCATGAGCACCTTTACCACCATACGTATCAACGATGATTTTTCTACCTGTCAATCCCGTATCACCGTGAGGGCCACCAATAACAAACTTACCGGTAGGGTTCACATGATACGTAATATCCTCATTGAATAATGCCAATATCTTTTCGTTGTTGATAGAAGCAATAACACGAGGCATCAGCACCTCAATCACATCTTTACGTATCACAGCAAGCATCTCTTCATCAGCTTTCAACTGAGCTTCAGCAGAAGCATCAACAGGCTGTACAAAGTCGTCATGCTGAGTTGAAACAACAATGGTATCAATCCTAACAGGTTGTCCGTTGTCATTATATTCAATCGTAACCTGGCTCTTAGAATCCGGACGAAGATAAGTCATTTCTTTACCCTCACGACGTACATCAGCCAATACTTGAAGTATGCGATGAGCCAAATCAAGCGACAAAGGCATATAATTCTCAGTTTCGTTTGTTGCGTAACCAAACATCATTCCTTGGTCACCCGCCCCCTGATTCATTGGGTCTTCGCGTTCTACGCCACGATTTATATCTGCGCTCTGCTCATGAATAGCAGAGAATACACCACATGAGTTTCCTTCAAACATATATTCTCCTTTGGTGTAACCAATGCGATTGATCACATTTCTGGCCACTTCCTGCAGATCCACATATGCTTCAGATTTCACTTCTCCCGCCAGCACTACCTGTCCGGTAGTAACCAAGGTTTCGCAAGCTACTTTTGAACTGGCGTCATAAGCCAACAGCTCATCAAGTACAGCGTCCGATATTTGATCGGCCACTTTGTCGGGGTGCCCTTCAGACACCGATTCGGATGTGAATAAATATCCCATAACAAATTTATGAATTGATAATGATAATCTTTGAAATGGTGACAAGGAAGAGTAGAAGTGCAAAAGCAGAGGAATGTTGTTTAGCATTTTTTTCTGTGGTTGCAAGCTACTCAAATCTTTCCACATTTCATTTCAGGTTGCAAAGATAAAGATTATAACTAAACAATCATATATCTTATTTATAATAAATCCAAAAAAGAAGAATAAATAACAGAGGGATAAGCGTCAGGATATCTTTTTGAGTAATTCCGCCATGGTAGAATGCAGAACAGGATGCTTCAAGTCGGGAGCAATTTGAGCCAAAGGTTCCATTACAAAAACACGCTGATTCATAAGTGGATGCGGAAGTACAAGCTGAGGGGTTTCCATTATTAAAGCGTCATAGAGCAATAAATCAATATCCATAATACGATCACTGTATATGCCGTCTGAAGACTTAGCAGTTCGCCCCATACATACCTCAATCTGTTTAGTTTGGTGAAGTAAATCGAGTGGCAGCAAATCAGTCTCCACACACAACACCGCATTCAGGAAACTATTGACCGACTCAAACCCCCAAGGTTCAGAATTATAAAAAGCAGACAAGGACACAACGCTCCCTATCTGCTTTTCAATGTACAGTATGGCGGAATGAAGATTTTGTTCTTTGTCGCCTAAATTAGTGCCCAAGCCCAAATATACTTTCGCCATAACAAGCTCATATCAATCAATGATAAGCATGGCATCCCCATACGTACCAAAACGATAATCTTCTTTCAATGCTACGTGGTAAGCCTCCATTACCTGATCATAACCTCCAAATGCAGCTACAATCATCAGCAAAGTAGAAAGCGGCATATGAAAATTAGAGACCATACTATTAGCCACAGTAAAATCATAAGGAGGGAAGATGAATTTATTGGTCCAGCCTTCAAAAACCTTCAAGTGTCCATCCGTACTAACAGCACTTTCAACTGCACGCATCACAGTAGTACCGACAGCACAAACTCTTCGACCTTCATCTTTAGCACGATTCACCCGGCTAACGGCATCCTCGCCAACCTGCATCTGTTCAGAATCCATCTTATGCTTGGTAAGATCTTCCACGTCAATGTCACGGAAGTTACCCAGTCCGGCATGCATCGTAACGAATGCAAAATCAATCCCCTTGATTTCAAGACGTTTCATCAACTCACGACTAAAGTGCAAGTTAGCTGTTGGAGCAGTCACGGCCCCTTCTTTACGTGCAAATATAGACTGAAAACGCTCCGCATCTTCTTCTTCAACGGGACGTTTGATAATGGTGTGCGGAAGCGGAGTTTCTCCTAATGCATAAAGCGCCTTTTTGAACTCCTCGTGAGGACCGTCATACAAAAAGCGAAGCGTACGTCCGCGTGACGTTGTATTATCTATCACCTCAGCCACCATTGAATCATCTTCACCGAAATAAAGTTTGTTACCGATGCGTATTTTACGTGCCGGATCAACCAATACATCCCACAATCTAAGCTCTTCGTTTAGTTCACGCAATAAGAACACTTCAATGCGAGCTCCCGTCTTCTCCTTGTTTCCGTACAACCGGGCCGGGAACACTTTGGTATCATTAAAGATGAACACATCTTTATCATCAAAATAGCCCAAAATATCTTTAAACACTTTGTGCTCAATCTCACCTGTAGTTTTATGTAACACCATCAGGCGCGACTCATCTCTATACTTTGCAGGATACAAAGCAATCTTCTCCTCAGGCAGCTTAAATTTAAATTGTGACAGTTTCATATATACGCTTTTTAGTCATTTTTATTTTCTTCATCAATACTCTGTTGCTCAAGCCATTCTACAAAACACTCAGGGTCCAAACAATGTTCTAGCGTGACCTCACCTACCCGGGTACGAATAAGACCGGTAAGATGCGCACCGCTTTGAAGCGCTTCTCCTATATCCCTGGCCAAAGCACGAATGTAAGTACCTTTGCTACATACAACCCTGATTTTAATTTCGGGCAAATTACACTCCAGCAACTCAATTTCATCAATAACCAATGTTTTGGGCTTGAGCTCCACTTCCTTCCCTTTTCGCGCCAGTTCGTAAGCTCTGGCCCCATCAACTTTACAAGCCGAGAAGGCCGGTGGTATCTGTTGAATCTCACCTAAAAACCGAGAAAGAGTTTCTGCAACCATCTCCGGAGTTATGTGTTCCGTTGGGTAAGTAGCATCGATTTCTTTCTCTAAATCATACGAAGGCGTTGTTGCTCCCAAGCATATCGTTGCAATATACTCTTTAGTCTGATATTGAAATTCCTCTATTCTTTTGGTCGCCTTCCCGGTACAGATAATCATCACACCCGTTGCCAACGGATCAAGAGTACCGGCGTGCCCAACTTTTAATTTCTTCACTTTTATTTTTCTACTCAACTGAGTGCGTACTCTCGCAACCAGATTGAATGACGTCCACCTCAATGGCTTATTAAAATAAAGTACTTCTCCTTCTGTAAAATTCATCAAACAATTTCTAAATTATAACCAAACATCAACATCACTAAAATAATTCCTCCCACTATAATACGATAGTAGCCAAAAGCCTTGAATCCATATTTGGTTACAAAGCTGATAAAAAACTTGATGGCCAACAATGCCACAACAAATGCCACGATGTTCCCAATAATCAATGCTCCCATATTATCAGCCAGAATCTGCATACCTCCTGTAGTAAATAACTTATAAACCTTGTAAGCAGTGGCGGCAAACATCGTTGGAACGGCCAAAAAGAAAGAGAACTCTGCTGCTGCTTTGCGCGTCATTTTTTGTGTCATCCCTCCCACTATGGTAGCCATGGAACGAGACACTCCCGGTATCATGGCAACACATTGAAACAAACCGATTTTGAAAGCTCGTTTCTCTGTTAGTTCTGTCTGCTCTTCCTGATTCACAAAAATTTGATCACAGAAAAGCATGAATATTCCACCCAGGACAAGCATTACCGCAACAACAGCCACACTCTCCAACATCTCGTCAATCTTATCACTGAAAAGCAAGCCGAAAAAGGCAGCAGGAAGAAAAGCAACCAGCAGCTTCCAGTAGAAATCAAATTTATACAATATGCGCTTTCCGTAAACCAGCATTTTTTGCGTTGCCGACAGTCCGCTTACTCCCTCATTATCAAAGACAGTACATGTATTCAGTTTGAAAAAACGCTTCCAATAAAGACACACAACTGATAAAATAGCACCAAACTGAATAATTACAGTAAATGCCTTCACAAATTCAGTGCTTTGTACCCCCAGCATATTTTGGGCTATAATCATGTGACCGGTCGACGAAACCGGCAAAAATTCAGTCAATCCTTCTACAATAGCTATAATAATAGTCTGTAGAATAGTCAAATCACCCATTCCTTATTCTTTTATTTTAGGCTTACGCAACACAGCGTAGATCATAAAAATAAAACCCAGGAAGCAGACAACGGGTGCTACCTTAATTCTTCGAACACTAAAAATATCAGGCTCAAAAGCCGATTCTGTGGAAGAAGGACCTGTCATCAACAGAAATCCAAGAATAACAACCACCATGCCGACAGCCAACAGAATGAAATTGGTTTTGTCGAAAGCAAATTTTTGTTTATCCGCCATTTTATTATCGTTTTATTAAATATAGTACAATGAACCGGCTTTCATTCTCAGGTACTTATTAATAGACAAATAAGCACAAAAGAAAGTGATAAGCACCCCAAAAACCAACACAGAAAGAGCCACCAATACCATCACATTGGGAGTTATAACCCGTATCAATTCGGGCTCATAAGAAACTAACCAATAGGCTGTTCCCATTAAAATAGAATCGGCAATGATTGCCGCAAGTATCCCACTCCAAATGTTTCGAAGCAAAAAGGGTTTACGTATAAATGCCCAGCTTGCTCCTACCAACTTCATCGTGTGAATAAGGAATCGTTTGGAATAGATAGCCAGACGTATGGTGTTATTGATTAATGCAAAAGATATAAAGGTAAGCACAACAGCCAACGCAAGAAGAACCAGACTTATGTTTTTGATGTTTTCATTCACCGCATCTATCAGATCTTTCTGGTAAAGCACTTCCTGAATATTCGTATTTTTCTTTATCACCTTTTCAATCTTTGCAATACTGTCGGAATTGGCATAATCCGAGTGCAACTTAATCTCGATAGAAGCAGTAAAAGGATTATAGCCCAGAAACTCTTCCGGATTGGTACCCATCGCTTCGGACTGCTCCTTCAAAGCCTGCTTCTTTGATATATAAACAGACTCCTTCACAAAAGGCTCCTCATTCAAACGCTTCTGCAGTTTCAATATATCCGACTCCTTCATCTCATCGCTTACCAACACAGAAAAGTTTATGTTTTCACGAACATAAACCGATAAATTATTGGCAGCCAGTACAAAGAAAACAACTAACCCTAACAATAACAACACCAACATAGTACTGATGCTGGATGTTACAAACTGCATATCGAAAAATGGAATCGAATTATTTTTGCTTTTACTCTTCATTATCTTTTCTTCCTGAAAATATATATCATGGAACTACTTCTCTCTTTTTTCGCCAACGAACTAAACCAAGCCATGGTACCTGTCAGCAACCCTCTTACAAAAGGCATCGAATTGCCTTTGTTCTTTTCACTAAGCATGGACACATAGAAAGCATCGAAAGGCATCGGGTGGCGAGCAGCCAGAATAAAGCCGTTTTTCGCACCCCATTGCTGCATGGTGGCCGGTGTAAAGTGCCATAAATGACGCGGAACATCATACGCCGCCCAATGTTCGCCATACTTCTTCGCATCATAAGAATCACAATTGGGAACCGCGACCACAAGTATGCCACGTTCAGAAAGCAAATCAGACAAGCGCTCCCACGTATTTTGTAAATTCTGCAAATGCTCCATGACGTGCCAAAGTGTAATCACATCAAAACTCGCATCCGGAAAATCGAGTAAAGCCTCTTCGCTTTTTACATCCAGATTAAAATGCTCTTTGGCAAATGAACGAGCCGACGGACTCTTTTCAACGGCTTCCACTTGCCAGCCACGCAGATACATGGCATTGGCAAAATAACCGGTACCCGTACCGATATCTAAGATTCGTCCCGAGCGTCGGTGCGATTCTTTCATCACCAGTTGCGCTTTCTTAGAAAGCATATAAGAACGTACATAATGATATATACGGTTCATAAATCCTTTTCGGGTATCTGTATGCGAAATATAATCCGGAGCTTCATAATATCTCCCAATCTCTTTCTCATCGGGAAATTCATGAGTAAAAATAAAACCGCACTGTTCACACCTGCCTAAATCGAACGATTCAGAAGAGGCATAAAAATCAGTACAATTCTTGAAGTGATTTATGTTTGTGCTTCCGCACAGCGGACAAGCATTTATTCTGACTTTATTCATTAGTTTTATATCAAATTTGAAAGTAACCCTTGACTATAAGCTACAATACACCCTAATTTGGTGCAAATAAACAAATAAAATATGACCTTATCGGCATTCGTTAAGGTCTTTTAATATTATAAAGCCTTTAAAAAAGACATTTTATCTATACATTTGGAAATTAACATCACCTAACATACAAATATATCATGAACAAGTCACTAACAAAATCGAGCAACAAGGTTATTGCCGGCGTGTGCGGCGGATTAGCTGAATATTTTGGAATGGATTATACCGTGACACGCTCATCTATGCTCTGCTTACTATTTTTACAGCCTTTGCAGGAGGAATTATTTACATCATCTTGTGGATTATAATGCCTGAAAATTACCGGAAATAAGACATTACAACGAGGGCTATCTCACTTAAAACAAATGAGATAGCCCCGTTTTATGTTATCCAACCGAGTATTACACAGCCAAAGGCTCACCTTTGAGCGTGGCTGAACTAGCTTCTGTTATAACGACTTGAACAAAATCGCCAATTTTATGATTGGCTCTATCGAACACAACCACCTTGTTTTGTTCCGTACGGCCAAACAACTGTTCGCGCGAACGCTTTGAAACCCCTTCAACCAGTACTTCATACGTTTTGCCTACACACTTTTGATTGGCTTCGAGCGACAAACGGTTTTGCAGAGCAATGATCTCATTCAACCGGGCCACCTTGATTTCCTCAGGTACATCATCGGCCAACTTCTTCGAAGCATACGTTCCGGGTCGTTCGGAATATTTAAACATGAAAGCAGAATCGTACCCGCATTCTTCCATCAGTGAAAGAGAAAGCTGGTGATCTTCATCCGTTTCAGAATGGAAACCGGAGAAAATATCGGTAGTCAGTCCACAATCCGGAATGATTCTTTTAATGGCCTGAACACGCTCCAGGTACCACTCGCGCGTATATTTACGATTCATCAGTTTCAGGATGCGTGAACTACCGCTTTGCACAGGCAAATGAATGTGCTTGCATACATTGGGTACTTCGGCTATCACCTGTAACGTTTCGTCACTCATATCTTTGGGATGCGAAGTCGTAAAGCGAATGCGAGCACCGGGAGCAGCTTCGGCTACGATACGTAATAACATGGGGAATGTTACGGTGCGCTCACCATCCTCAAACTGATAAGAATTCACATTCTGGCCCAGCAGTGTAATTTCTTTATACCCTTTTGTTATTAAATCCCGAACCTCATTCAAGATACTGGAAACGTCCCTGCTTCGTTCGCGGCCTCTTGTGTAAGGAACAATGCAATACGTACAAAAATTATTGCAGCCCCTCATAATAGACACAAAGCCGGAGATGTGATTGCCACAAATACGCGAAGGAATAACCTCCCGATAAGTCTCCGTAGTAGAAAGCTCAACATTGATAGCCTTCTCACCCGTTTCAACAGCAGCCACTAAATCGGGCAGGGTTAAATACGCATCAGGACCCACCACCAAATCAACATGATGTTTTTCAATCAGTTCATCCTTCACACGTTCCGCCATACAACCCAAAACACCTACTATCAAGTGCTTTTTTTTCTTCTTCAAAGCATAGAAGTGTTCCAGGCGATTTAAAATTTTCTGCTCTGCATTATCGCGAATCGAGCACGTGTTCATAAACACCGCATCGGCCTCATCGAGCGATTCGGCAACCGAATAACCCGCCATCTGCATTACAGAAGCAATCACCTCGCTGTCGGCCACATTCATTTGACAGCCATAAGTCTCAATAAACAACTTTTTGTTGTCTTCTACAGTTGCAGATTTAAAGTCTGCTCCCGTCAATTCGTTCATAATTTTATGTATTTTAATGTGAGGCTGCAAAGATAACATATTTTTTGAACGAAACAGACATGCGCAAGCCTACAAAAATTCGCATGATCTATTTGCCTAACGAATAGTAAAAGCCCTATTTCTTGTTACAGATTATAATTAATGTTAATCAAATACTATCTTTTCATTAAAATACTTGCTTTTTATAATTCAAATTTACATTTTTGTGAGATGAAAGAAACATTAGATTTTTTCATAGTTAAGGTTTAGGTTAAAAAAACTAAGGGGAGCTGTGAAGCTGCCCTTTTTTCATGCTAAAACATTGGTAATAATCAGATTAAATGCCTACCTTTGGCGCGTATTTAGAAAAATCATTATGGAAGATTTCCTACAATTTCTAGTGATCATAGGCGTTATCGTTATTGGAATCATCAGGCAGGCCAACAAAAACAAGGCTGGCAAACAACCTGATGCGACTCCACGTATCCCTTCGGGCCAAGAAAAAGAGACAATGGAAACTCGTCCTATATTCCCCACTAATGGAGAACAGTGGTTCCCCACGCAAACATTTCCTGCTCACAGAACAGAATCATCAGAAATAAAAGTGAGCAAAATGAAAAAGCAAAAAACTTTTAAGCAATCCACTTCACCACCTCCTGAAAAAAGAATTGATGAAATTCAAGAAGTCTCCCGGCAACCGGAAATCGGGGAGAACGATTTTAGCCTTAGTTCCGCAGAAGATGCGAGAAAAGCTATTATCTGGTCAGAAATACTTCGAAGGAAATATTAAAAAATAATTTAAACAAAGAAAATATACTATTATTTATGTCATTTAACTTTATTAGCGCAGCTGAAGCTGCAAGCCTTGTAAAACATGGCTACAACATCGGGCTAAGCGGATTTACTCCCGCTGGTACGCCCAAAGCCGTTACGGCAGAAATAGCAAAAATAGCAGAAGAGGAACACGCAAAAGGTAATCCCTTTCAGATTGGGATTTTCACAGGAGCATCTACCGGTGATTCTTGTGACGGAGTACTTTCTCGAGTTAAGGCAATTCGTTACCGCGCCCCTTACACAACAAATAAAGATTTTAGAACTGCGGTCAACAACGGTGAGATAGCCTACAACGACATTCACTTGTCGCAGATGGCACAAGAAGTACGTTACGGCTTCATGGGAAAAGTCAACGTGGCTATCATTGAAGCTTGCGAAGTAACTGCCGACGGAAAGATCTACCTTACAGCTGCCGGAGGTATTGCTCCTACAGTTTGTCGCCTGGCCGATCAAATTATTGTCGAATTAAACAGCGCTCACAGCAAAAACATGATGGGCATGCACGACGTTTACGAGCCACTTGACCCTCCTTACCGTCGTGAAATCCCTATTTATAAACCCAGCGATCGAATCGGACTGCCATACATTCAGGTTGATCCGAAAAAGATTATCGGCGTGGTTGAAGTGAACAAACCCGACGAAGCCAGATCATTCGCGGCAGCCGATCCTTTGACGGACAAAATCGGTCAGAATGTAGCCGACTTCCTGGCAGCCGACATGAAACGTGGCGTGATCCCTTCTACATTCCTTCCTTTACAGTCGGGTGTAGGCAACATCGCAAACGCTGTTTTAGGTGCATTGGGAAGAGACAAAACCATCCCTGCATTCGAAATGTACACAGAAGTTATTCAAGATTCAGTGATTGCACTGATGAGAGAAGGCCGCATCAAATTTGGAAGTACCTGCTCATTGACAGTAACTAACGACTGTCTGCAAGGCATTTATGATGATATCGACTTCTTCCGCGACAAACTGATTCTTCGTCCGTCTGAAATATCAAACAACCCCGAAGTAGTAAGACGTTTGGGGCTTATCTCAATCAACACAGCTATTGAAGCTGACATATATGGCAATATCAATTCTACCCATATCGGTGGAACCAAGATGATGAACGGAATTGGCGGTTCGGGCGATTTCACTCGTAACGCTTTCATTTCCATCTTCACATGCCCTTCTGTTGCAAAAGACGGAAAGATCAGCTCCATTGTTCCTATGGTTTCTCACCAAGACCACAGCGAGCACTCAGTAAACATCTTAATTACCGAACAAGGAGTTGCCGACCTCCGCGGTAAGAGCCCTGTTGAAAGAGCTCAAGCCATCATTGAGAACTGTGCTCACCCCGATTACAAAGAAATTCTTTGGGATTACATGAAGCTATCGGGCAAAGGACAAACTCCTCACTGCGTACAGGCCGCTTTGGGCATGCATGCAGCACTCAATCGCACGGGCGATATGAAAAATGTAAATTGGGCTGACTTTGCCAAATAAATAAAAAGTTAAGCACACACACTTCGGGCGGCTTCTTGCTTTGTATCTGCAAAGTAAGTGCCGCCCGAATTTATTTCAGTGAACAGAGCAGCTCACACAGCTTATCCTGAAAGCTCCGCGCAGCCTTTCCATCCAAAACCTGCTGATTCATAACCACGAAAGCTATCTCATGGCCATTATCAGCTTTCAAATAGCCGGCCAGCGTACTGACACCCGACACCGTTCCCGTTTTAGCACGAACATTACCGTAAGCCTTCCCACCTTTCATTCTGTATTTCAGCGTACCATCCACCCCGGCAATGGGCAGCGCATCAAAGACCTCCTTATATATCTCCGGTTTGGAATGAGCATATTTCAGAAACGCCAGCATTAACTCAGGGCTCACATAATTATACAAAGACACACCCGATCCATCGTGAATTTCATATTGTTCAGGCCGATACCCCAATTCCCTGATCAAATCACGGATAACCTGCACCGACTCTTTCGCCGTCGTACGGCACGTGTCACACCCCTTTTGCCAAGCACCCAGATGATAAAACAAAGCCTCAGCCGCTAAATTATCACTCTCCTTGAGAGCCCGGTGCAGCACATCAGTGGTAGCATGCGCTTTCTCAACCAGCAAGAAAGCATCCGGTGGAGTCACTCTAAAGCCACCCAACCGCTTTATAGTCATATCCTGATCATGAGCCCGCTCACGAAACGTGTGCATAAAAAAGTCGGCCGGGCGAGATATCGTCATTCTCTCGTTCAAAGCATTCAGTGAGCCCCCCTGTATGACCAAGTCATTTTTTCCATTCATCCAATCGCGGCCGACAGAGAACTTGCCGGTTTCCGAATTAGTTGTCAGGTTCTCCACCGTGTAGAAAGAAGAACGAGGAACCACAGTAACATGATTCACTCCTTTCTTATAAGGAACAACAGACACATCCACGCATCCCTTGTGAAACATAAGCGGAGAAAGCATCGGCTGAAAGTCATAAGGAGCATCGTCCCAGCACCAACCCTCGCCATAGAACAACGAGTCCGAGAACGAAACATCCCCATAGAGTTTCCCCTTCACCTTTCTCAGTCCCCTAGCTTTGAGCGATGCAATCAGCTCATCCATATCCGCATCCATGAATTCAGAATCAAAGCGCCCCTTCACGAACATATTGCCGTGTAAAACGCCATCGTCATCAAGCTCCCCCTGTCCGTAGACAGACGTGGCAAAGCGAGCAGACGTATTCATGCGTGCCAGGTGCGTGATGGACGTAATCAGCTTCAGCGTGGAAGCCGGACGAGCCGTTTTCTGTTCCCTATACGTGTAGAGCGACACGCTGTCAGTCAAATCAAACACCGCAATTCCAACATCAGATACCTTCAATAAATCATCCTGGAGCAACTGCTCCATCAGCGCGTTCAGCGTTTGCTGCGCACCCAACGAAGAAAGGCACAGCCAGAAAACAAACGCCAAAAAAGACCTCTTTCTTTTCATTCCCTATCAATCAACCAAACAATACCTACATTAAAACCTCCTTAAAGATTTCACTCACCGTAGGGTGAGGAAACACCACCCTCTTCCATTCATCGGCTTTTAACCCCATTTGAATAGCCATTGCAGCCAACGTAATCAGCTCCGAAGCGGGGTTTCCCAACAAGTGCGCCCCCAATACACTACCGTCAGAGGACAGAATCAGTTTACACAAACCACTTACCGCCTCGTTCTCAGCAACAAACCGGCCGGAATACGTCATGGGCATCTTCCTGACCACATAATCAATCCCCGCTTTCATGGCAGCCTCTTCCGTGTAACCCACACCCGCAAATTCAGGATTCGAATACACCACTCCCGGTATGGCCCGGTACGACATGCTGTGCGACTTCCCCAATAGGGTATGAGCAGCCACCTCCGCTTCGCAAACAGCCGTATGCGCCAAAAGAGAAAAGCCCGTTAAGTCGCCACAAACATACACAGAAGGAATGCTCGTCTGCATGCAAGGATTCACCAGCGGATACCCTTGCTTTGTCACCTCCAGATTCAGATTCTCCAAACCGAACCCCTTAACAACAGGCCGCCTGCCCACGCTCAGCAACAGCTTTTCCGAAGCAACCGGCTGAACACCGTCCTCTTCGAACTCAACCACCACTTCCTCGTCGGCCTCTTTCACCGCTACAACCTTACGGCTCAGCAAGAAAGAAACCCCTTTCTTGGAGTACTCTTCCCTCAACAAAGCCGCCAATTCCCGATCCATGCCGCTCAATATTTCGTCCATCATTTCAACCACCGTAACCTTCACGCCCAGCGAGTGGAAATAAGAAGCAAACTCCACGCCAATGACCCCACCGCCTAAAATAGTCAGCGAGCGAGGCAACTCTTTCACCTCCAGCGCCTCCTTGTGCGTCCAGTAAGGAACCCGGTCGACACCCGGAATAGGAGGAACAAACGTCTCGGATCCCGTGCAAACAAGCAGATGCTCCGATTCGTACACCTCTTCCCCGCACCGCACCCTGTTTTTATCAATAATGAATGCCTCACCGTTTATCACCTCAACACCCGCCTGTGCCAACCTCGACTTGATGCCCAGCACCAATTTACGAACCACTTTCGACTTACGCGCCACCATCTTGCCTAAATCAAAAGAGGCCGTGCCGAACTCCACTCCGTATTTGAACGCCTGTCGCCCCGAGTCATACAGCTTTGCCGAATATAACAATGTTTTCGTCGGAATACACCCCTCATTCAAGCATACCCCGCCCAAATTACGCTTCTCAAATAACAGAACCTGCAAACCACCCGCAGCCAGTTTCTCCGCAGCAGTATACCCTGCCGGTCCGCCACCTATAATAATCACATCATACTTCATAGATTATAAGATTTATGATTGAACAATTCGTTCGCGTATCAGTTGAATAAACTCCTTCTCCTTCACCGGGATCAGCGCCACATACTTATCATACCCCCAACGAATGAGCACAAAATGAGTCACCGAACAGTTGAACACAGTCATGGAACGTTTGCGCTCTATGGAAAGAATCTCCCCGATAGGAATGGTTCTTTTTTTGTAGAACCGCCCCTTTGCTATCACCAACAGCCCCTCCGCAGTAACGGTATAAGTAGTGTGTATCACACATTCAATCAATACCAGCAGCACAAGCGAAAAGAGCAACGCCCCAAGCGCCTGTTTATGCCAAACCAGATAAACCGTACAAACAGATACCAAAACCAGAAAAAGCAGATGATACCAGGTAATGCGGGCATGAAAAACACGATTCATAAGCTTATTTTTGCCGGCAAGTTAACCAAATTATGAATTAATGCCAACGAAAAGCACAATGAATAGACTATTTTAGTAGTTTTGCAACACAATAAACAATTGTTGATGGCTAATGCCGGGCAAAGGCAGATGCTCCGTCTGTCTGCTTCTGATACAATAACCTTCAACCAACAACTTGTAAGATCATGATTAAGAAATTCGATTTTCTGGTAATCGGTTCCGGAATTGCCGGTATGAGTTTTGCGCTGAAAGTGGCGCATAAGGGTAAAGTAGCGCTTATTTGCAAAACCGAGCTGGAAGAAGCTAACACGTACTACGCTCAAGGAGGAGTCGCTTCGGTTACCAATACGTTAGTAGATAATTTTGAGAAACATATTGAAGACACGATGATCGCGGGCGACTGGATCAGTGATCGTGCCGCAGTTGAGAAAGTAGTTCGTGAAGCGCCTGCTCAAATCAACGAGCTCATAAACTGGGGCGTTAACTTTGATAAAAATGATAAAGGAGAGTTCGACTTACACCGAGAAGGCGGCCACTCCGAATTCAGAATACTCCATCACAAAGACAATACCGGTGCCGAGATACAAGATAGTTTGATCAATGCCATTAAAAACCATCCCAACATCACGGTGTTTGAAAATCATTTCGCCATTGAAATATTAACCCAGCACCATCTGGGCATTGAAGTAACCCGACAAACGCCCGATATTAAATGTTACGGTGCCTACATACTCGATCTGAAGAGCGGCAAAGTAGATACCTATTTATCCAAAATAACCCTCATGGCCACCGGAGGCGTGGGAGCTGTTTACCAAACAACCACCAACCCGCTTGTTGCCACGGGAGACGGTATTGCTATGGTGTATCGTGCCAAAGGTACCGTTAAAGACATGGAATTCGTACAGTTCCACCCTACCGCCCTCTTCCACCCGGGCGACCGTCCGTCGTTCCTGATCACAGAAGCCATGCGCGGTTACGGAGGCATACTACGTACCAAAGACGGCAAAGAATTCATGCAGAAGTACGACTCTCGTTTATCGTTGGCTCCTCGCGACATTGTGGCCCGCGCCATAGACAATGAGATGAAGAACCGGGGAGACGACCACGTGTACTTGGACGTGACACACAAAGATGCAGAAGAAACCCGGAAGCACTTCCCCAACATCTATGAAAAGTGCATGAGCCTGGGCATCGATATAACGAAAGAATTTATTCCCGTGGCCCCCGCCGCCCATTACCTTTGCGGAGGTATTCAGGTAGACCTCAACAGCCAGTCGTCCATCGAGAGACTTTATGCCGTAGGCGAATGCGCCTGCACCGGCCTGCACGGAGGCAATCGTTTGGCATCCAACTCACTGATTGAAGCCGTAGTCTATGCAGATGCAGCAGCACAGCATAGCCTCGACACGATAGACGAATACACCTACAACACCCGGATTCCCGAATGGAACGACGAAGGTACCCGTTCGCCCGAAGAGATGGTGCTGATCACCCAAAGCATGAAAGAGGTGAATCAAATAATGAGCGCCTACGTGGGCATTGTGCGGTCTGATTTACGTTTAAAACGAGCATGGGACCGACTGGATATCATTTACGAGGAAACCGAAAGCCTCTTTAAACGCAGCTTGGTATCTAAAGAAATTTGCGAGCTAAGAAATGTAATCAATGTAGGCTATCTGATTATGAGACAGGCCATCGAACGCAAGGAAAGCAGGGGATTGCACTACACCATTGATTATCCTCATGCAAAAAAATAAGGGTTAAAGATATTGCAAGAAGAAGGCTGCCTCAAATTAGATGTTGGGGTAGCCTTTTTTGCATCACCAAAGTTAGACAACAGCGCATATACTCAAAGTTCTTTAATTGACAGGCAGCGCAACACAACGTAAGTTATCAAACCACTTATGACTCATGCCATGCAATAGGAACTGATTGCTCCATTCAGATGATAAGGTATATTACAATCTGTATAGCAAGAATCAATGACAAGTACAAAGCCCGCTTTATTCTTCGTTTGATAAATGGCAATTGACCAATAATCAATAACCCGGTTAATATAGCCATTACCATAACCTGGCTATAATTCTTCTCTAGCGGATCCAGCGTAAATAGCAATGCGTAAATAATTGCTAATACGATTATTACGATTACGTATAACAGATCTCGTTTACTCTCATGATCAACATTCTTTTCCATAAATATAACGTTTTTCTATGCCTAATAAATTAATTCATGATAGTATTGCCCATATCCCATCATTATCCTTGCCTTCACGCTTCAAGATGCCCATCTCTTTCATTGCAGAAAGATCACGTTCAATAGTACGCTGACTCACCGACAAAGTCTCCGACATTTGCTTGCCAGTTATTGTCGGTAATTTCTTTATCAAATCTACAATATTCTGCTGACGTTCAGAGAGTTTAATCTCCGACACGTCTCCGACATTATCTCCGACATTGGATGCAATTTCAGATGCAAAAATGATGGTCTGAAATTGAGTTGGAGTTGACTTGAACACAGGTTTCAATTCTTCCTTATATCCACCCAGAGCTTTAGTCTCATTACAAATTCGTGAAAGTCCACTACCTCGCTTTTCCATGTAATCAAGTTGAGCCATAACATTTGCAAGTATAGGATTACGTCTTTCCGAAGAGACGTCTGCTATATCAAGGTCTTGGATCAATGATCCGTTGTACATACCACCAGGAGAAGTAACGACAAGACGATTGTTGTAGATATCAAGATGTACTTCACCACCCATCACAGTATAGTCTCTGTGGCTAAAATGGTTTACAAGTGTCTCAAGTACAGCACGTTCAGCATATTCTGGCTCGTTCTTTCTCCCTTCAGGTAATTTCTTCCAGCCACTCTTTGTGTTTGACTTTACAAAGTTCATTGCCTCACGTAGTAACATGAGTACATCACCAGCGAATTCTGCATCATTAATCGCATCGTTCTCCAAAAAAAGCTGATGAAAGAATGGCGAGTTCCAGCACCATATAAAGCATAAAGAAAAATCAGATTTACAAAAATCGAATCTGCAAATTTAACTTAAAAATCAAAGTCCCGTCTTCTGCCTTCTCAATAACTCCAAAGCCATAACGCGTGCTACTAGGCGTATCTAGACGAGTATTATGATATAAATAATCTTCGAACAAATTTTTGTCATAAAAATGATAGCATACAACATCTCCATCTGATTTTACAACTAAATAACCACCATTAGCCTGGTATCGTCCTGTCCAAACCACACCAGGAACCATACCTAACGCAACATCTGTCAATAGATTTTTTATTTTGTATTCATAATAGTTATGGTTATCACTTATATCGTATTTTGCAGGATTTCTGGAAGCAATAGATTCTGTCAATTTCCGAATTTCATTATTATTAGTTGAATAATATTCTAAGACAATATTAGACAAAATATTTGGCAGATAACTATCTATCAATACCAGATTATTCAAAAAAGTACGGCTTGATATCCCAATAAACTCAAAGGATCTCCCTAAAGAGCGTATTCTATCTACCCTATCCTGAATTTTACCTTTAGTTGTAATATTATTTATTATTTTAATTTGTTCATCAGAAAAAGTAGCTCCTTTAACTTTATAAATAAAATTGGTATTTGCACTTGGATTTAATAATGTTGAGGGACTCCCAAGCTGAGATTTAATACTAAAACCGAGTAATGGTTGCATACCCGTTCTTAAATCATGAATAACTATTCGAATATCGGTTTTATCTGTTGACTTCGCTTTTAACGTGCTACAATGTATCTCACGCATAAAAGTCTCTATTTCCGGAGCGGAAAACGTTTTATCATGAGTTTTAATTATAGCCAAAAGTTCCTGTGCCTTATCTAGAAAATCTTGAATTGATTTACGCAAGATTTCTACTCCATTCTCACTGACAATAACTATATCATCGGTTAAAGCATAAGAATATTTTGCTTCTCTTTCATCTCGCAAAATTTTAATTATTGGATAAAAGAGATCTTCAATCCTATTTAAATTCTCATCACCTGAATAAAGTTTTTTTTCTCCTAACAACTTAAGGAATGCATATATTTCACTCCATTCACCCTTGTTTCCTGTTATAGCCATAATTCCTTGTCAATTTTGAGTTTATCTTTTTAATAATCTCATTCGCAGTAGCTTGAATAGCGGGTACTGCAACGGAGTTTCCAAATTGTTTGTATGCAGAAGCATCAGCCACACCGATAATGAAATTATCGGGAAATCCTTGCAGACGTGCCCACTCTCGAGGAGTCATCTTTCTCAATCCATCACGATTCACTTCTCCTTTTATTTTAGTAACCGGCGTGAAATCAGTTAGTCTATGGTCGATTACCAAGTTACGCTCTCGCCCCATTCCTCCCACAACAATAGCATTTGCAATACCATTATCGGGTATTATTTCATATCCGAATCCATTTCCTCTCGATTCGTGACGTTTTTTATGCTCAATCAATGTTTTTTGATATTGCGTTGAAAGGTAATATTTGGCTGATACCACATTTTCCTCTTTTATATCAGCGAACCTTTTAGTATTATCAACCGGAGCCGGATATGTAAAATCCGTTATTTTTAAATCTTTTCTGAAACCTACAATATAAACGCGTTCCCTATGTTGAGGTACTCCAAAATTCATAGCATTTACTATCTGCGGATCCGGAACATAGTATCCTAAATCTTCCCGAAGAACTTTCAATATAGTCTGAATTGTTTTACCTTTATCATGTATCAACAAACCTTTTACATTCTCCAGAAAGATAGCTTTAGGCTGTTTTCTCTTGATAATCTCGGCTACATCAAAGAACAAAGTTCCTCTTGTTTCTTCGAACCCAAGCCTTTTTCCCGCTAAAGAGAATGCCTGACAGGGGAAACCTGCACACAAAACATCAAAGTCATCAGGAATGAAAGACTTAGTCGTTTCTTTAGTGATGTCTCCAAAAGGAACTTCCCCAAAGTTCAATAAATAAGTTTTTTGTGCTTGCTCGTCCCATTCTGAAGAAAAAACACATCGGCCACCTAGATTTTGCATAGCCATCCTAAAACCACCAATGCCTGCAAACAAATCAATAAATGTAAATGTCGAGTCTTCTTTCGCTAAAAAGGGAACAGAAAATATATCTTGAAATATCTTATATTGTGTAGCATCTTCAAAAGAACAAGTAGCAAAAGTATCACTTTCATTCCTTTTTATTTGATAAATATCCTCCAGTAAACCCTGTGCTTTTTTTTCATAAGTCTTCCCCTTTGAAGAATGACGGTTGTGAAGATAATGCGTTACAATTGCCATTTGTTCGTTAAACGGCATTACAGTTCCATCTTCATTCAATGAATTGGGACCGTAAATTTGCAACTTGACATTTTTGCCATTGCACATTTCGTTTAAAGTAATTCTCTCTTTCTCTGCTGTATCTTTCTGTTTCATTACTCTTAATACTTCATTAATGCATTTTTCTGAATTTTCCATTATATCAGTTTCCCAGAATCTAAGGACTGTCCACCCGCTATTTTGTAGAAAAGAATTCACTTCAAAATCTCGTTGAATGTTTCTTTCTATTTTGGATATCCAAAACTTTTCATTTGATTTATGATCTTTTATACGCACATCCCAATCACGTCCATGCCAGAATTCACCATCACAAAAAATAGCTATTTTCGCTTTTTTCATTGCAAAATCAGGTTTACCGAAAATAGTCTTATCATTTTTACGATAGCGAACACCTGCGTTCCAAAGCATTTTGGCAAAAAGTCTTTCTATTTTTGTACCTTTGCTCTTAACAGCTTGCATATTCTTACGTCTCTGTTCCGAAGTCAATCGATCCATATTACAAAAGATTTATAAGCGGCCCGTAAAGATACTGTTTTTATTTTAAAGGCTAAATTTCCTCCCCAACAATTAAAAATCCTAGGCCAACTTTTTAAAATTCTAGGCGTAGAAATAAAAATCGTAGGCGAACAATAAAATATTTATGGTAATTATATAACACACAAATAACACGTTGCATATATAATGTGTAAAATCATCGTTTTTTGATAAAATATCAGTATAGTAACATTTTTCTTGCTAAAATAAATTGCATTTATAGCGTTTATGTCAATTATTATATTTACATTTGCATTAACAAATCAAAAGCGTTATTGTTAATCTCTTAAAATACGATACATGACTCTAAGAAAAACGGACTCTAAAACTATTTCAGACCGTCCATCTGTTAAGCTTCAAAAAGCATCTCACCCATATCTCAAAAACACCCTGATCATCATCAATGAATGGGGGCATCTTCTTCAGTAAGAGAAATCATTACAGCGTGATTTCTCGACTCAACCAAAACTCAACCCGAATCTTCTTATCTATATTTTTAATATAATATTAATATATTGTGGCTGAAAGAGAGGCTGAAATGAATTTTAATTACATTCGTAAATCACTGATATTCAATTGATTAAAAGCATATTTTGAGGGGCTGAAAGAGAGGCTGAAAATTTTCGGTTATTTATTTCAACAAAATTAGGTATGCGGAAACCCGCTTGCACAGCCTGATTCAGCCCTGAACACATTTAAAATCTCTATCTATGGATTCTATCGACAGCAAAGAGCCCGCCAAGGGCTACCTGCTTTTTCAAAAAGAGTTGCTCGAAGTGCTTAGAAAGCTCAGCGACAAACCGCTCACCGAGCGGGAGGCCTCCTTCGTCATGTTTTTCAAGGCCAACTACAAAGACGAGATCCTCGAGATCAATCGTCAAAAGGTGCTCTGCAGAAGGGGCGAATCGGTTCTCAGCAAAAGCAGTTGGGCCAAAGTATTCAATTGGCCATTGGGCAAAACCCGCTACTTCTTCAAGAAGTTGGTGGATTTGCAACTGATTGCCATTGTGCCCCATCGCAACCTGTTTCACATCCGCTTGCTGCATTATCCTCAGTGGAACAAGCCCGCGGGGATAAGTGCCGAACAAGACGATGCGCAGTTTCAGGAGTTCTGGGACAAGTACCACGAAACCACGCAGATGCGCAAGACCAATGTGGCACGGGCAAAGCGGGAATGGGCGTTGCTCACCCCGCAGGAGAAGGAACTGGCAGTGGAGGAGATCGACACGTACTTCTACTACCTCACCGACACCCGCTATTGCAAGCAGGCGGTCAATTATCTCAAAGACAAAACGTTTTTAGACGAAGACTAAACAAACGGGCAAGACCCGATGACTTCCTCTGAATCAATATTCATTTTCAATCTAAAATTTAGTATCATGAATCAACCTCAATCCATTGAAATGGAAGAGGCTGTGCTAAGCGCATGCCTCATTGAAACCACGGCTATGTCGATGGTCAGTAACAAACTACGTGCAGAGATGTTCTACGATCCCAAACACCAGAAGGTGTTCGAGGCTTTGCAGCACATGTACGCTGCCGGCACGGCCATAGACATTCTCACCGTAACCGAAGAGCTTCGCAAAAGGGGGCAGATTGACGAGATAGGCGGCGCATACTTCGTGGTGCAGCTCAGTTCGCACGTGGCCAGTTCGGCTCACTTGGCCTACCACGTCAACGTGGTACACGAGAAGTTTGTGAGGCGACAGATGATTCTGGGCTTCAACAAGCTCTTTGCCCTGGCGGCCGACGACACGATGGATCTGGACGAAACCATGCGGGAAGCGCATGAACTGCTGGACAGCATCGAGAGTGAGTTCGGATGCAAGTCGCATTTGAGGGAGATTGATGTGCTGATGTCCGACACCATGCGGGAGGCGCAAGGGCGTATCAGCAACAACCGGAACGGAATTACGGGAATCCCCACCGGCTTGTCGGAGCTCGACAAGATAACTGCCGGATGGCAAAAGGGCGATCTGAACATCATAGCCGCCCGTCCGTCGGTAGGAAAAACAGCCGTTGCCCTGCACATGGCCAAGGCGGCAGCGCTTTCGGGTTCGCAAACGGTGGTGTATAGCATCGAGATGGCAGGCGAACGATTGGCCGACCGATTGATTCTCTCGCATGCACAGATCGGAGCCGACCAGTGGAAAACGGGACAGCTCAACGAGCAGGAACTGGGTGTGGCGCAAGCAGCGGTCAGTAACTTGTCGCAGTTACCCATGCGGGTGGACGATACCGGTTCGGCGGGCATGGATTACATCCGGGCCAGCGCGCGCATGCTGCACAGCAAGGGGTTGTGCGACATTGTGTTCATCGATTATTTGCAGTTGTGCCAGATGAAGGCCGACAAGTACACCCGCAACCGCGAACAGGAGGTGGCGCAGGCGGCTCACAAGGCCAAGATGCTGGCGCGTGAGTTGAACATTCCGGTGGTTTTGCTCAGTCAGCTGAACCGGGAGTCGGAGAATCGCCCGGGACGCAAGCCGATGTTATCGGATCTTCGGGAGAGTGGTGCCATTGAGCAGGATGCGGATTTGGTGATGTTGTTGTTTCGCCCGGCTATGGCGCAGTTACCAACCGATAAAGAGAGCGGTTATCCGTCCGACGGGTTGGGCATTGTCATTGTTGCCAAGCACCGTAACGGGCAAACAGGCAACGTATATTTCGGTCACAACCCCAGCATGACGTGTATCGGTGATTACGTGCCGCCTATTGAATGGATGCAGAGAAACAGTAAACAGATTGCCAAAAAGGAGTAAAGTAGCACAGCGGGGCTTAAAATGGCTTTAGCGGGCATTTAAAGAAAAGGGATGTATTACATCACAAAAAAGGGGAGCCGTTTACGGTTCCCCTAAATGTTCCACAATCAGCTCCACCTGGCGACGGGTGAAATAGTGGTCGTTTTTCCCTTCTCTGCCGCTGTAAAGCGCATCATACAAGTCTTCGTTTTTGCGTATCCAGTTACGCAGTTTGCGCATGGCCGACTCCACGGGCAACCCCGGATTGTACAAATGGGCCAAGATGCCTTTGTGGTAGGCTCGCACCCTGAACGGTTCGTCTTCTTTCATCAGTTTATCTTATTGGTTTACTCTTGTAAATTTACATATTTACGAGCAGAAAAGCAAGTTTTTGGACTGAAAACTAAGGCTTTTTATCAAATAAAAACAATGCACGGTTTGAGTGGTAAAGTACGGTACAAAGGCTTTTGAACAGGTTGTATCTTTGTTGTACCGGAGCGGGAAACAGGGTTGGTGAGCAGCCCTGATCCGCGTTTCGGAAAAGAGTATTAATTATTTAATTTATTACAACATGAGTGTACCTGTTACAGTAGTGGCCCGAAAAAATCCTGCCAAGCAGAACGAGCCCGAAAAGTTTTATGCCATGGCCCAGGCGGCGGGCGAAATGAATTTCCGCAGTTTGTGCAAAGATGCCTCTGAAGGCTGCACGGTGATGCGTTCCGATATCGCGGCAGTGCTCTACGCGCTGATTGATAGCATGATGAAGAGTCTGGCCAAAGGGGAGATTGTGCGCTTCGGCGACTTCGGCAGCTTCCAGGTAGGGGTAAGCAGCACGGGAGTGGAAAAGAAGGATGATTTCAGTGCCAATCAGGTGAAGGGCGCGCACATCATTTTCCGTCCGGGCATTGACCTCACGGAGATGATCAAGACGCTGACCTTCAAGAAGAAGACAGTGGGCAAGGTGGTAGCCGAGAATGAGTTGCCGGGTGAGAATACGGGTGGCAATACCGGGGGAAACACCGGAGGCAATACGGGGGATGAAGATGATCCTAATGGATAATTTGTTAACTAGTAGTAACGGATGTGCAAACGTCCGTTACTTACTTGTCTTCATTTAAGAATATACGTATTTTGTTTAATCTATAAGGATAATTGAATATGAAAACCATTGTTTTGAAAGTTTTGGAGTTTGCCAAGGTGATTCTTCCGTTTTTCGTAAAAACGAATAAAAAGGACAGCAAGGAGTTTAGCGACCTCATCAAGGGGCAGTACGAGTTCCTGGTGGCTCAGCTGGAGAAGGTGCTCAAAGATTACTTTGAGACCAGTGAAAAGGTTCGTGAGATGCACACCGAGCTTTTCGCCTTGAAAACGCAGCTGGCGGCAGCGCTGGCGCAGCAGTGTGCAGCCAAGGAGTGTTCATCCAGAATGTAGGCAGTATGAGACACATTGACCTGATTGTGATTCACTGTTCGGCCACGCGGGAAGACCGCACCTATTCCGAGCATGATCTGGATACGGATCACCGTCGCCGGGGCTTCAAGGGTGCGGGTTATCACTTTTACGTTCGCAAGGACGGTAAGATAGTCACCACCCGTCCGCTGGAGCAGGTGGGTGCCCATGCACGTGGCTACAATGCCAACAGCATCGGCATCTGTTACGAGGGCGGGCTCGACAGCCGGGGCATGCCCAAAGATACGCGAACCTGTCATCAGAAGCATTCGCTACGGGTATTGGTGCGCACGTTGTTGATTGATTATCCGCTCAGCCGGGTATGCGGCCATCGGGATTTAAGTCCGGACCTGAACCACAACGGTGAAGTTGAACCGGAGGAGTGGGTGAAGCAGTGCCCTTGTTTTGAGGGGAGCGAGGTGATGGATAAAGACTAAATAAGAGGGTGTGTCAAAACAGGCACATCCTCTTTTTTTTATGCGCAAAGCCCAGACTTTCGCAAGCCCGGGCTTTGTTATTTCCTAAAATCTTTGTAACTTTAGGCATAAGTTTTTCGTTATGGCAAAGTTACATTTTCGTCCTTACACTCCCAACCAAACAGTTCTTTTTCCGCAAAGAATCGATGAAGATATTGCTGATAATGCTCCTGTTCGCATAGTCAATGCGATTGTCGATAGTCTTAACCTTGATAATTTCAAGAAACTATACAAGGAAACGGGTCGCTGTCCTTATCATCCCAAAATGATGCTTAAGGCGATTCCCTATGCTTATATGAATAATATCTACTCCTGTCGTAAAATCGAGCAACTCTTATTGCGTGACATTCATTACATCTGGCTTGCCGGTTATGAGAAACCTGATTTTATTACAATCAATCGTTTTCGCAATCGTGTAAAGGAAGAGATAAATAATGTCTTTACCCAGTTGGTTCTTGTCCTAGCAGACAAGGGCTTTATCAGCCTTGAAGTAGAGTATATCGATGGAACCAAGATAGAGTCCAAGGCCAACAAATATACTTTTGTTTGGCGCAAGAGCGTTGAAAGAAACCGGGCGAAACTGATGGATAAAGTTCGTATTCTTTTAGAACAGGTAGATGAAACCATTGCGCAAGAAAATACCCTGAAAGACACACCGGTAGAATTTACCCCGGCTACGCTTTCTCAGATAGTGGATGAACTCAAAGATGCCTTGGAACATGAACCCGGCCCCAACGCCAAGGAGCAGAAAAAAGCTCATCGTGAAAAGAAGAGACAAATAAAGGAACTTGAAGCTCTTGGTGACAAACTGGCTGAATACGAAAAGCATCTGGAGATATTAGGGGATCGTAACTCCTATTCCAAGACGGACCCTGATGCCACATTCATGCGCATGAAGGAAGACGCCATGAACAATGGTCAGACCAAACCCGGATACAACTTGCAGATAGCAACAGAGAATCAGTTTATTACCGATTTCGCTTTCTTTCCAAATCCAACGGATACACTCACGCTTATTCCTTTCTTTAATTCCTTTCGAGAGCGCTATAACAGACTTCCCGGTACCGCTGTTGCAGATGCCGGTTATGGTTCGGAGGAGAACTATCGGTTTATGCAGGAGAACAGGATAGAGGCCTTTGTCAAATACAACTTCTTTCATAAAGAGCAGCGTCCCCGTTATGTTCCCAACCCATTTCATCCGGAAAGCTTGTATTACAACATTGAGCAGGATTATTACGTTTGTCCCATGGGACAGCACATGAATCGTATAGGAACCAAACGGGATAAAACCGCCAGCGGATATGTTACTCAAAGTGCCCGTTATAAAGCTCAAAGATGTGAAGGGTGCCCCCTGCGCGGCAGTTGCTTTAAAGCACGGGGAAATCGAATAATCGAAGTAAATCACCGATTGAATGAATATAAAAAACAGGCGCGTGAAAGGCTAACTTCAGAAGAAGGGATTAAGCATCGGGGGAGGCGGTGCATAGAGCCCGAAGCCGTCTTTGGGCAAATGAAATATAACATGGCGTATCGGCGTTTCCGACATGTTGGAAAAGAAAAGGTTACAATGGACTTTGCCTTCTTTGTCATTGCCTTTAATATCAAAAAGATGTGCGCAAAAATTGCCAAGGAAGCCTCTAAACTATTTCTTGACCTAATTTACCGACTGTACACACACTTAAAAGCGATTTATGGGATGAATTGGGCGACTTTGAAGTCGCCGCTTCCGAAAATTGCGGCATAGGTAAACTTAGATTAGAGACAAGCTAGCGATTAGAAAAAAAGAGGATGTGCCTGTTTTGACACACCCTCTTATTTGCATACAAAAGAAGTACAAAAAATACGCTTTATATAGAACTCACGTTATCAGGAGCCTCTCCCTTTACAAACCGGTTGACAATCAGTGCCAATGCGCCATCACCGGTTATGTTGCAGGCAGTACCAAAGCTATCTTGCAAAGCAAAAATGGTTATCAGCAAGGCGGTGCCCGCTTCATCGAATCCCAGAACGGAAATAACAATGCCCAATGAGGCCAGCACCGTGCCTCCGGGTACACCGGGCGCTCCTATGGCAAAGATGCCCAAAAGCAAAATAAACAGAATCATACTCGAAAGATCGGGTAGCGTGCCGTAAAGGATCTGGGAAACGGTCATCACCAGAAAAACTTCGGTGAGCACAGAACCGCACAGGTGTATGTTGGCAAACAACGGAATGGAGAAGTCGCTGATTTCTTTCCTGACAATAGAGTTTTTACGCACGCACTGAAGGGCAACACCCAATGTAGCAGCCGACGACATGGTTCCCAGCGCCGTTACGTATGCCGGACCGTAGTGTTTCAACACGTCCCAACCATTTTTACGGGCATATAGGGAGGCGGCGGTGTACAGGACAAAGAGCCACACGTAGTGACAGACTATCGCAATGAGAATAACGGCTGCGAATACGGGCAACTGGGTGGTGATTGCTCCCTCGTAGCTCAATACGCTGAAGTTGGCGGCAATGAAGAATGGAAGAACGGGCAACAGAATGCGTTGTACCAACAAAATAACCATCTGCTGAAAGGAGTCGAGCAGGTTGACAATTTCCTTGCTTTTAACCCAAGCGGCCGACAAGCCCACAAAGATTGACAAGACCAGGGCAGTCATCACGTCCATCACAGGGGGTATCTTCAAGGTAAACGGAAGCTCAGGTAGTTCACGCAGGTTTTGAAGTTGGGAGGTTATGCTCAACTGGGGAAGGAACTCGTACCCTACGGCCATACCAAAGAATGCCGCTCCAATAGAGGAGACGTAGGCCAGTGCGAAGGTAAACAGGAGTACTTTGGAGGCATTACTGTTTAAACGGGCAATGGAGAGTGACACAAAACCGAATATAATAAGGGGCACAAGGAAGAATATGACTTGTCCGCCCACTTGCTTCACGGCCAAAGCAATCTTCATAACCGATGCATCGGCCAACGAACCGATGACGAGACCCGCCACAACTGCCAATAGCAGTTGAAAAATAAGGCTGGAAAGTATTTTCTTTATCATAAGTTTTATGGTGTAATATGTGGGTACAAAAGTAATCTTTTTGAATGAACCTCAACATGACACGTTTAAGTGATTTGCATACCACAAATGAGTGAATGCATAAAGAAGAGAAGGCCGTCTCCACACGGAGATAGCCTTCTCTCTTTTCAAACCTATAATATCAACCTATTAAAAAGAAGTCTGCAATTAAAACGGGTAGTTAACCGCCGAACCTTCAACAAGCCCATTGAGTATCTGTTGATCAGAAACAGCGCCCGTAGCACGGTTAAAGATGCCCATGGCGTTATTTCCACTTGGACCATTGTCCCAATAGAAAGGCACCATACCATATTTCTTGGCAGTAGAAACTACTTGTTTGACATAATAAGCGCGTGACTCCAAATGATGCGTTAAGGCATCGCCTGTGAGGGTAGCACGTTTTATGGCACCAAACTCGCCTAAGATAGCGGGGTAGCCTTTATCAACAAAATTGGTCTTCACCGATGCGAATGCTGCGTCCAAATCGGCTTCTTGTCCCCAACTGCCCACTGCACCATACTGCTTATACGGTTCGCCCCAATAATTGAGTCCGCCTTCTTCTTTGAGTGTAAACTCATACGGATCGTAATAATGCACTTCAACAAACATCCGGTTGGCCACGTTATCGGTTGGCATATTCATGAATTTCACACCGTAACCGATATTGGTGTTGTACGTTTGAACAATCAGGTTTCGATAGGCATTTTTACCGCCCGTAGCACGTACCGCATCTACAAATGTCTGGTTGTAGGACTGCTGCACCGTATTGTTCTCGGTAGTTGGTTCAGTATAGACATTCTCCACGTGAACTTCATTGGTTCCGGCAAACAACAGATGTTCATCGTAATTGCGGAACTGCACCGCTATTTGTTTCCAGAGAGCAGCCTGCTTCTTGTTTACCTCTTCCTGCTTAGCATAAGTCGGATTGGTTTCAAGCCAGCCACCGTCCCAATGGATGTTCAGAATAGCATACACATCATTCGATACACAATAGTCAACCACCTCTTTGACACGAGCCAGCCAGGAGGCCTTGATGGTATAGTTAGATGGATCTTCAATGTAACTGTCCCACGCACAAGGTATGCGAATGGCATTGAAACCGGCCGCTTTCACTGCTTTAATCAACGCCTCGGTGGTTTTCTCATTTCCCCAACCGGTTTCACCGCCACTGGTGAAAGGCACTTCCATGGTGTTGCCCAGGTTCCATCCTAATTTGATTTTGGCAGCCAACGTTTTGGCATCACTCGACATGCCGGTTTGGTCGGCCGGAATATGCGCATCGGCTGCTTCCTGAACAATGGTTACCGTTTCGGTAAGACCATTCATCGTAAAGGTGATGGTGCCCGTGCGGCTAAGTATCCCCGCATTGGCCTGTATGGTAAACACTTCGCTGACGCTGGAAACGGCACGAGAAGAGACTTGAGTAATCCAATCGTTATTGATTTTGACCGTGTGCGGGTCGGTGACTTGCATCTCAACCGTGATCTGTCCGCCTTGAGCAGTCACATTGTAAGCGCTTTGTTTGACGATAAGCAACGGCGTTTTTGCCTGCGTTACCGTTATTGCTTTGGTTATGCTCCCTGCCAGGATAGTCACAACAGCCTGCCGGGTATCATTGGTCGTATTGGCTGCTACATTCACTTCTATCTGATGAGTACCCGGTTTTCCCGAAGAGGCAGAAAGAACGCACCAGGATTCAGAAGAGGACATCTGCCAATCGACATTCGATTTAATGGCCAGCTTCTGCATCTCGGCTCCGTTTCCAAATGACAGGGATTCTTTGGCAACAATGAGTTCGGCCTCCACTTTACTATCATCACTGGAACAGGAAAAAAGACTGATGCCGAGAAAGCACACAACAATAGATAATAATTTCAGGTTATTCATCATATCAACATTTATAATCAGTTTTTAGATAACAAATCAAATTTACGTTTTTCCAACGGATTAAGATTTGCTTTTTTCAGTTTTACATATATCTCTCGTACTCGGTCGGAGCGCACTTTCAGTTTTTCGGAGAAGGACGCATCTTGGTAAAGCGATGCGTCCTTTGCTGCTTTTTCTGCATATTCTTTTAGTAATTTGACGGCAGTTTCATATTCTAAGAGCAATTTTTCATTTGCGCGCAGGCCGTTTGTTCTTTTAGAAGCCTCAATAGCAGCCTGCTCCATCTCTTTTCTATATTGATCACTGTGCATAAAATTACTGTCTTCCAATGCTTTCTCCTGAATACGATCCATGGCATCGTACGCTTCTTCGCACTCCTTTTTTAGTCCTTCTTCCTTGGAAGAAGGACTGTTACAAGCCCAAAGCAAGCACGAAAAGAATACGATGCAATAAATAGGTACTCTCATAAATGACACTGTTGACTTATTGCTTCAGTATATAATGGAAAGCAAGCACCTCATCTTTTGAATCGCCCGCCGCTGTTGCATTGGCTACAGCTCCCAACCAGAATCCATTGGTATTGATATTGCTCAGGTTAGATCCTCCGTGTGAGATGAAAATCCATTCGTATTCAGACAAAGCCGTTGTCCAATGTGCCCCTTTGGGGTTTGCAGAGTTTAACCATGCACCGGCACCTCCGGTATAGTTAACAAGAGGGAACTCAAACTTCATGGATGGTGCATCCGGATTGATCGTTACTTTACCCGTTACGGTATAGCCATTGGTTACGTTACCTTCGGCATCGGTGAGGTTCTGAATCAACGTCACCTTAATGTCGTCTCCGTTGGCCTCAAACTTCAAGGTGGCGCTTTTTGCGATGTTACTTGTTGCTTCATCCCAAACCCAATTATTAGAAGTAAAATCAGTACCAAAGGTCGATGCGCTTGTCCATCCACCGGTTAAATCAAAGTTTAACCAATCAACAAACCAGCCCGTATCCGGGGTGAATGTTTTACCTATCAGAGCCGTTTTCCATGCTTTCAGCGGATCTGTAGTGGTGCTACTGCCTGCGGAAGGAACTAAATGATAAGCCGTATATTCGGGTTTAACAGCATCTTTGGCTCCGAGCCACATTCCTGTAACCGCTCCGGTTGCATCTTTTTCAATGCTCATGATTCGGAGTTGTCTGTTACTATCGGCACTGAAATTAGCCCAACCGATCACAGCGAAAGAAGGAATTTTAGTATTTTCAGTACTGTCAGTACTGAATGTATAAATACCTTTTTCATCCAGCGTATAGTTACAAGCGGTTTTGGTTCCATCGGGAGCCACAAAATTAGCAGTCAAATCATCTGAATTCAATGTCATGCTGAAGTTTTTGTAAACAGAAGCATCCAACGTACCCAACCAGCTAGGATAATCAGCCGGCGAATTCCATCCGTTCATACGTGAACCATCCAGGTTGCACCAGTCGAGCGGATTAGTTTCCGAAAGTTTCCATGTGATCGATTTGTTCACCGTTTGTGAAATGTCATCTTTCCAACCATCTGGTAAGGCAGGTTCCGGATCGGCAACTTCGCCCGGTACCCAGTTGTCTTTATACTCTTTAGAAATGAAATTATAACATGCACCGGAAGGTACTACCATGATTTGCATGGCATCATCGGTGAGATACAGAATGCGGAACTCGGTTGCTGCTTTCATTTCGGCATCCCGGTTGCTATCATGCACCGGATAAGCATCAGAGAAGGTGATTGTATGTTTGTCTACATCGAGCATATACGAACCGGTACTTTTACCTAAACCATAAGCCTCCTGATCTACGGTTATGTTGGCTCCTCCGATTAGATCAAAGGTCATGCTTCCAAAGTCGGCCGCATCACACATCCATGAGTTACCCGGATAATCAGCCAGCCAGTACCAGGTAGCAGTTCCTGTCTCAGACAAGTTGGGAGTAATGGCTTTTGTGGCATCCCAAGCATCAGCATCCAGGTAGTTGTCACCGGCAGCATTGTGAAGGTTATCCCAGGTATAGGTATTGGTGAAGAAGTAAATAGGACCGAGGAAATAACGACTGGTGGCATCGGCGTCGAGGTCAAGATACCAAGTCTTTGATTTACCGGCTCCACCGGCTACCTTGGTCCACATCGGATCGCTCACAAATTCGGCGTACATGTCATCAATCTTGAACGTTGCCGTATCGCCATACACAACACCGCCACGGGTTTCCACTCCAAAAACAACGTTATAAGTACCGGCAAAAGGCATCTTTAACGTCACGGTTTGCTCCTGGCTTCTTCCTTGCGGGTGACTCCACAACGGGGTATATTTGCTACCCATTAAACTCTTCAGGTAAACAATATTAGGATTCGCAGCATCGTGCTCAATCTTATAAGCGATGCCTTCAACTAGATCAGCCGGTTTTACATCCGTATTACCCAGACCATATTCATCCGGTGAACAAGAAGCAAGCAACATCATTGTTCCGATGAATAAAAACAAAAATATTTTATTTAAATAATTCATAATAATCAAATTAATAGTTTTTACCATCCTGCATTTTGTTTAAGTACATTGTCTGATAATGTAATCTGCGTAGAAGGAATCTGACAGAACCCCTTTGTTGTTTTGATTTTATCGGCTGTTATGGTTATCACATCAGGATTGCCACCGCTTTTAAGCTCAATGCCACTTTCGGCAATGGTCGATGAAGCAACATCTATGCCTTGGCGAAGCAAATCCCAGTAACGTTGTCCTTCAAAAGCGAATTCAACAAAACGTTCTTTCATGATATTTTCTTGTGAGGGTTCTTTGGTGGTTAAACCGGCACGACTTCTAACTTTATCGAAATAGAGTTGTGCGTTGCTGCTGCCCAGTTCAGCTGCCATCAACAGCACGTCTGCGTATCTCACAACAACAAAGTCTTGGTGCTGAGATGTTTGGAAATCGCCCGAGCCGTCGGCTTTCGAAGCAGAAGTTCCGTCAGCAAAAGCCATCGGAGTGTATTTTTTAACCGTGTAGCCGGTATATTCACGCTGATCTTTGAGGTCGAATGACGATTCAATGCCTTCGCCTACCAGATCAATAATTGAAGCTGTTTTACGTTTATCACCCGATTCGAAAGCGTTCCACACTTTAGGATGCACGGTACAAGCTCCCCAACCTTTGCCGTAGGGTGACCAATTGGTATTACGCATACCCATCATCACCAACCAGCGGTTGCCGTCCTGATTACCGTTGTAATCTTGAGTCGTATTAAACTTCATGGAGAGCACGGTTTCGATGTTTCCGTCGCCGGCGTAAGTAGAGACAAACTCAAACTTACCCTGAACCGGTGTTGAGGAAGCTGCCGGCCACAGATTCTTGAACTCGGGCACCAAATCGTATTCTTTGCTGGAAATAACATCTTCCAACCCTGCCAAGGCCTGTTCTTTTGTAACAACACCAACCAAGTCAGAAGCGCCATAGTAACCTGTGTAAAACAGATAGACCCTTGCCAATAATGCTTTGGCAGCGTAGCAGGTTATGCGGCCGTCATTTGTTGAAGCATTGGCTTTAGGATAAGCATTTGTCGGTATATTATCTGCAGCGAATTTTAAATCTTCCGCAATGAGTTTGTATATCTCAGCGGGTTCTGCCTGTGGCAGATTCTCGGCAGTAGGACCGGTCAGAAGAGGTACGGAACCAAACAGACGGGCCAGGTCAAAGTACATGATGGCACGCAGCGCACGCGTCTCGCCTTCTACCCTTTTACGAATCTGATCATCACCTTTCCAGTCAATCTGGTCGAGCTTCTGCAGCAGTGTATTGCAGCGGAAAATGCCTGCATAATAATCATTCCAGGTGCCATTAAATAAATTAGCATCGGAAGAAGAGACTGATATATCAAAGCGGTCGATAGCCTGATAGCCTTTGCCATCGGTATTTCCGGTTCCTCCAAAACATTCGTCGGACATGACTTGCGAAGCCACATAGATGCTAAGGTTTCCATTCGAGGTAGTACATTGCCAACCGTCATAGCAACCAATAAGTGCTCTATCGGCATCATCAATTGTCTTATAATAATTTTCGGTGGTCACATTGGTCGTAGATTCTACGTCCAGATAGCTCTCCGAACATCCTGTTATTCCGAAACATAACAGTCCGAGAGATAATATATTTAGTTTTAACTTATTCATAGATTCTTATTATTTGCGGGTGAGTTTAAAATTTAATGTTAGCACCTACCAAGAATGTTCTGGGTCGTGGATAATAACCCAAATCAATTCCTGATACCCAACCATTGTCTTCGGTACCATAACCAATTTCAGGATCCATTCCGTCATATTTGGTAAAAGTGAAAGCATTTTGAACCTGAGCGTAAATTCTCAACTGGCTGATGTATTTCCAATTGATCAATTTAGAAAAATCATACCCCAAAGTAATGTTGCTGATTCTGAGGAAATCGCCATCGTGAACGTATAAATCGGAAAATTGCCAATTTATGTTTGTTTCCGTAACACGAGGAATGTGGTTGGAAGTTCCTTCGCCTGTCCAACGGGCAAGTATGGCTGATGTGTAATTGGATTTGGAGTTTCCGCCGTGATTACGGTAAGATTGAACGATCTTATTTCCTGCCATTCCGTTGGCATTCACTGAAAAATCAAATCCTTTATAATCGAATCCCAGATTAAAGCCAAAAGTAAAATCGGGCATACCGTTGCCGAGGTCTACTTTGTCGTTTTCATCTATCACACCGTTGTGATCCTGATCAACATACCTCACATCACCGGGCCTCACGTTGGTCTGCAAGATACCATTCTTTGCTGCTTTCCAATCGGCAATCTCTTGTGTGTTTTGGAACAAGCCCGCTGTTTCGTAACCCCAGAAGTATCCGATGGCATGACCGTTCTCTGCTCTGTAAAACTCTTCGGAGTTATCATAAAGCATATTGGTCAAGCCATGAATTATTCCATCTGCATTGGGTATGGCACCTACTTTATTTTTATTATAAGCACCGTTGATACCGATGTTGTAATTCAGTTTGCCAATGCGATCATTCCAGGTAAGAGCCAATTCCACACCGGTATTTTTCACATCACCACCATTAATAAAAGGAGCACCTGTACCGGCTGTTCCCAATATAGGAGCTTTCACCAACCAATCTTTGGTCGTTTTAACGTAAAAATCAAAATTAGCATTCAGCTTACTGAAGAAACGGGCATCAAAACCGATATTAACCTGTTCTGATGTTTCCCATTTAACGTTGGCATTTGCCAAACGGCTCGGATACGCTCCCCATTGGTTGTAATCGGCTCCCAGTCCTTCGTTACCAAAGATATAATTGGTTGTGGAGGTCTTTATAGGTGCGGCATACTGGGAATTATCTATATTTTGGTTACCTACTTGACCCCAGCTGGCGCGTACCTTCAAATAATCCATTACATTAGCTACAGGCTTCATAAAATCTTCACCCGATACAAGCCATCCGGCAGATACCGATGGGAAATATCCCCAACGATTACCTTTTGCAAATTTCGATGAAGCATCGGCACGTAAAGTAGCATTAAACAAGTATTTCTCTTTATAATTGTAGCCCACACGACCGAAGTAAGACACTCTTCGGTAATTGTCTTCCGGCTTACCCGACAGTGTTTTACCGTCTGATTCGGTGTTTTCCGTATTATCAATATAAGCGTGTTGCCAATCATTGAATACGGACTTCAAATCCCAGTTGCCTGCGCTGAGGTAAGTTCCCTGGAAGCGGACTGCCTCCATACCAATCATGGTACTAATAGCATGATCGTTGATGTTGAAATCGTAACCGGCTGTATTGGTCCACGTCATGGTATGTCCTTTACTCATGTTTTGAGAAACGGAAGTGTGAGCTTCGTTATACGAGTAAATGGAAAAACGATACAACGGAGTGTAGCTTCTGTACTCTGATGCGTAGTAGTTTATACCAAAAACAGACTTGATCTTTAAGTTTTTAATCGGTTGAAATTCAGCATACACATCTGCAATCCATTTCTGATTGTCACTTAAATTATTGTTGTTTGTCATCATAACGCCGTAAGGGTTACTGTCCACATTAAACCAGTCAGAGTTTGTGGTGTCGTTATAAGGACTGTCGTACTTGTTGTTATCGCTGTAAACCGGTGACAATGGAGAAGTAGAGAAAGCCCCGCGAAGGGTGTTGTTGTATTGGTTTCCAACACCTATTCCTGTATTCTTAACATACACAAAGCTGGCATGCTGACCTACCTTGAGGACGTCTTTATATAACTTATGTTCGGTGTTTATTCTGAAATTATAGCGCTCATAGTTCGACACATCTTCTCCACCTACAATACCTTCCTGTGAAAGATAACCCAAAGAAATAGAGTAGTTAGAAGTAGCAGAACCTCCGTTGATACCTAAACTGTAACTTTGTGTTTTGGCATTGTCTTTGAACATTTGGTCTATCCAGTCGGTGTCAATAACGGTTCCGTCTGCATTATAAATACCGGGACGGGCTGTTTTGGAGAAGTCATATGCAGAAGAGCCCGAATTCAATGCCTGCTCATTCATGATTGACATATATTCCCGGGCATTAAGCATATCGGCTTTTCTGGCTACATTCTGAATGCCGTAATAACCATCAAAAGTAACCTGCGCTTTTCCTTCTTTTCCTGATTTAGTAGTGACAAGAACCACACCATTGGCCGATTGAGCTCCGTAAATTGCAGCAGATGCCGCATCTTTCAACACGTCGATTGATTCGATATCGGATGGACTTACCGCAGTAATATCTCCTTCAACACCGTCAATGATATAGAGCGGACCCGATTTACCTACCGTTCCTAAACCACGAACGGTAACTTTCATTTCAGCGCCGGGCTGTCCGGAAGTAGAAGCAATACTAACACCGGGCGTTTGTCCCTGAAGTGCCTGCAGTGCATTCGTGGTGTTCATCTTCTGAAGATTGTCACCCTTCACCTGAACCGTCGCACCCGTAACCAGCTTCTTTTTCTGAACGCCGTAACCAATCACCACTACCTCATCGAGAAGTTCTGTGTCTTCCTTTAATACGATATTGATAGTAGTTTGACCGGCATATTTTATTTCCTGACTTACATAACCTATGTAAGAGAAAATAAGAGTCTGACCCTGATTTACTTTCAACGAATACTTTCCATCGAAATCAGTCACGGTACCATTGGTAGTGCCCTTAACGATAACACTTACTCCGATGAGCGGCTCTCCGTCCGAAGCGGAGGTGACCATTCCCGATAGGGATCGATCCTGATTGGGATTAGCCCTGAGGCTGTTAGTTGCCGGCAAGACGAGTAAAAGAGCCAGCAGAATACTGAATAAATGCACGGATACGCATTTTTCATAAAATGGTTTTCTCATGGTACATTGTTTAATGGTTAATTATATATTGATGTTGACTCACCTTCCTCTATTTATAGAGCATAGTGAATCAATACAAAATTAGTTTTTACCACCTACCAAGGTACACAAGGATGTTAATGCTATAGGGATAGAGCGTTAACTAAAGGGATAAGAATGTTATCTGAAAGAGCATAGAATGTTTCCTTATGTTAAACGACATAAAAAAAGACTCTTTACTCCTCAACAAAATGAGAGTAAAGAGCCTTTTCTATGAATTTGCCGAATTTAATAATTCTGCTTCATCACCTCGAAGTATGACTGAGGATGCAAGCAAGCAGGACAAGATTTAGGAGCATTCTTGCCCGAGTGAATAAATCCGCAATTACGACATTGCCAAAGAACTTCTCCTTCTTTAGCGAATACCGAAGCTGATTCAATGTTTTTAACGAAGGCCAGGTATCTTTCTTCGTGTGCTTTTTCAGCCTTAGCAATATTGCGATACATATTAGCTATTTCACGGAAGCCTTCTTGTTCTGCAACATCGGCAAAATGAGGATAATCTAACGACCATTCTTCATGTTCGCCGGCTGCGGCTGCCTGAAGATTTTCTAAAGTTGTACCAATTACGCCGGCTGGGAAACTGGCTGTAATTTCAACCATTCCGCCTTCCAGATACTTGAACATTCTTTTCGCATGCTCTTTTTCCTGATCGGCTGTTTCGGTAAAAATAGCCGCAATTTGTTCATAACCTTCTTTTTTAGCCGCACTGGCAAAATAAGTATAACGCATTCTGGCTTGAGATTCGCCGGCAAATGAATGCATTAAATTCTTTTCGGTTTGCGTACCTTTAATACTTTTAGTCATCATATTACTTATATTTTAATTGAGTAAATTATAAATTCCGGCATATTGATTCTGCACAAAAATAATAAAAATATGGATTAATAAAGAATAGAAAGTATCTTTTTGAAAGTGAAATATACTAGGAAATGCCACGCAAATATAAATAATGTGTTCTATAACATGTTTCAACCATTATTTTATGTAATTTTGCAGTCTGTAACAGACTACTATAAAATATTTATTATATAATCAACTCAAAAAGTAAGATTAAATGAAAGCATTTGAATTCAAGCCAAAGCTCTTCCTTGCTTTGAAGAATTATTCAAAAGAATTGTTCATGGCCGATTTGATGGCCGGTATCATTGTGGGTATCGTTGCTTTACCGCTGGCCATTGCATTTGGTATTGCTTCGGGTGTTTCTCCGGAGAAAGGTATTATTACAGCTATCATAGCAGGATTCATCATTTCAATGATGGGAGGTAGTAAAGTACAAATTGGGGGGCCTACAGGTGCTTTTATCGTTATCGTATATGGAATTATACAACAATACGGTGAAGCCGGACTCATCGTTGCCACTCTCATGGCCGGTGTATTGCTTATCTTATTAGGGGTATTCAAATTGGGTGCTATCATTAAATTTATTCCCTACCCTATCATCGTAGGATTTACCAGTGGTATTGCCGTTACGATATTCACCACGCAGATTGCCGACATATTCGGACTTTCTTTTGGAGGAGAAAAACTTCCGGGCGACTTTATCGGCAAATGGATCATGTATTTCAATCATTTTGATACCATTAACTGGTGGAATACAATAGTTAGTATTGCCAGTATCATTATCATTGCAATGACTCCTAAGTTCTCCAAAAAGATTCCGGGATCACTTATAGCAATCATCGCCATCACCTTATTGGTGTATGTGCTTAAAACGTATGTAGGGGTTGACTCCATTGATACTATTGGTGATCGTTTCAGTATAAAAGCGCAATTGCCGGGTGCAGAGGTGCCCACACTGAATTGGGAAGCGATGAAAGGTTTGCTGCCTGCCGCTATTACCATTGCCGTACTGGGGGCAATAGAATCTCTTTTATCTGCCACTGTTGCCGATGGTGTGATAGGCGACAAACACGATTCGAACACGGAGTTGATTGCACAGGGAACAGCCAATATCATTACGCCGCTGTTCGGAGGTATTCCGGCAACAGGAGCCATAGCACGTACAATGACCAACATCAATAACGGGGGAAAGAGTCCGGTAGCCGGGCTCATTCATGCCGTGGTATTGTTTCTGATTCTTTTGTTTCTAATGCCGCTGGCACAATACATCCCCATGGCTTGCTTGGCTGGTGTATTGGTCGTTGTGTCTTATAACATGAGTGAATGGAGAACGTTCCGTGCTTTATTAAGAAATCCCAAATCGGATATTACCGTGCTGCTGATAACCTTCTTCCTCACCGTTATTTTTGATTTAACCGTAGCCATTGAAGTAGGATTGGTTATTGCTTGTTTGCTTTTTATGCGACGGGTAGCCGAGACAACAGAAATATCTGTTATTACTGATGAGATAAACCCCAACGAAGAGCTTGACATAGCTGTTAATGAAGAAAGTTTGATAGTTCCCAAAGGGGTGGAAGTTTATGAAATTAACGGTCCGTATTTCTTTGGTATAGCCAACAAATTTGAAGAGCAGATGGTACAGCTGGGCGACCGTCCCAAAGTGCGTATCATACGCATGAGAAAAGTTCCTTTCATTGACTCAACCGGTATTCATAACCTGACCAACTTGTGTAAGATGTCTAAAAAAGAACGCATTACCATTGTGCTTTCCGGAGTGAACGAAAAAGTACATCATGTTCTAGAGAAATCAGGCTTTTACGAATTGTTGGGCGAAGAGAATATTTGTGAGAATATCAATGTAGCAATTGACAGGGCTAATCAGATTATACAAAAATAAATGCCGCCACATATCTAACTAATAAGGTTCGGGAATTTCCCGAACCTTATTAGTTAGTAAGATGCTGTTGCGAAAATATGCTCTTTAGATAGCAAGCCAACAATCCGGTCAAGTTCATCGGGTGTTGCTTTCTGCAATTCGTGTCCCGGTGTATCTCTGTCAATCGTGTAGATCATGACCTGTCGGGGTGCGATGCTTTTCACAGCTTCAATCCACGGCAGAACATACTCATCGGTGGTATTGTCCATGCTTTTCCCTTTGTAACTGCCTTTAAGGAACATGGTTTGAATAATGCAGTCGCCCTTAAACTCTTTCAGCGTATCGACAATATCGGCAACCGAATAATTCCCCACAGGACGGTCAAGCATACGGATATACGCTTCGTCAACCGTATCCAGTTTCATAATGTTATTGTCGACCTTCTTCAGTGCTTCGAATACATCGGGGCGTTTAATAAAGGTAGAATTGCTCAGTACGCTAACCTTGGCATTGGGAAAATAACGATTACGAAGAAGCAGCGTATCATGAATAATCCGGGCAAAATCAGGATGACAAGTAGGCTCACCGTTACCGGCAAAAGTAAGCACATCGGGTTGCGGCCCGTTGGCTTTCATATCAATCAATTTATTCTCAAGAGCTTTGATTACCTTTTCATAAGTAGGCATCGGGGTTTTGGCTCTATAATCGGCATTCAGCCCGCATTCACAATAAACACAATCAAAAGAACAAACTTTTCCGTCGGCAGGCAAAAGGTTGATACCCAAAGAGACTCCCAGTCTGCGAGAATGAACCGGACCAAATATAGGTGATGGATAGATTATAGTCGACATTTCTTTTTTATTTATTTTCCATTTTGGTTCGCAAAGTTACATAAAAGATAAATAGGTTATAACTTATACCTTACTTGCAATTGAGCGTCTGCCTTTTTATTTCCTCTTATCAGATCAAGTCCGGATCCTATTTCATCACGGTCATGGTAGCGTGTCTGGCCCACTTTAGCCATAATCATCAATCTTTGAGACACATCATATTTCATGTGAAAAGCTATTCGCGTTCCAATACCGTAATATGAAGGCACAGAAAAAGAATACATCATACCCTTTTCGTACGAATACACTCTTGAAAAGTAATCGTCAGTATGAAACCACGAACCTTGCAACTCGCATTTCAAAGGCCATTTGCGAAAAGCATACGTGCAAACTTGTGCTAATTGATAGCCTTCACTCCCTTGAACACCGGGTTGATGAAGATGTGTGTAATCTGCAACGGATTTAAAGGCCAAAAACGCATTTGCTTTGTAGTTGAACTGGTATTTCAATCGATGTTGATGCAAAGGAAGTACCGACTTTACTTTCTCTTCATTCGTGTAATTTTTATCTTTCTTCTTGTATCTGTATCTTATAAACATGGAAAGCCTGGAAGAAGGTGCATAAGTTGATTGAAACTGCACATCCACACCCGATGAAGCTCTGTCGATACCGTACTTTAACCATGGAAATGAAAAGAAATCAAGAGAAACAAAATATTTCCAATACCGAAACGGATTCGCCTCAACAGCCAAATACCATCCGTTTTCATTCTGAACATGTCCGCCTTCAGAAAAGGAACTGGCATACATGGCCCAATAATCATGTGTATACAATCTGTGGACCAACGAAACCGTATAATTATTGGCCTTGGAATAAGAGAGAGTATTCAACAAAGCATAGCCACCCGACTTGCCAATGGCTGCCTCCCCCGAGAGCAAGAAACGATTCCATCTGTATTTATAGTCAACGCCCAAATTATAAAAATGATTGCCTCTGATGTTATATTTAGCGTACTCTCTGAGTGCAGGTTCATAAGGTTTGTCGAAAAAATAATAAATACCTGTAACGCCCATTTTTAAACGATTGGTTGTATAAGCCACATTACCTCCCATGAGTTGTAAGGCAAACAAATTACTTCGTTCCGCCTCCTTTTGAGTACGATGCAGTCCGCTCTTATTAATAGAAGTTATTTGTTCTTCTTTGACAATACCATCAAGCGATCGGTGTGAGTAAAAGGCCGATAAACATATCTTTTTCCAATTAACAGCAACCGCTGCCCCTTGTTGGTAATTAAATTCATCTGTGGAAGCGTGTTTTTTAATTCCTTCAGCACGGTTTCCGAGCGTATAAAGCGATGTGCTTTTCCCCATAATAAAATCATTGCTCATAACCAGTCCTTGTCCAAAACTAAGACGATAATTACCTAATGCCAATGTTTTAATGCGACGAATGTCTTTAAGCAAAAAATAAAATGAATAATGATCATACCCTTTTGTATTATGTAATGCCAGAAAAGGTTCACCGGCATCTTTTTCGGCAGTGATACCAGCATAAACATGATCTTTGTATCGAAAGCCATACCTCGTTGAGTGATAAACGGAAGGACCTAAATACGAATCTTCGTATCCTTTTCTTTTATAAAACGGAATATCAATACGGGTTATTAACTCGTGTCTTCCCTTGGTCAAGATGTTCTTTAGAGAAGGAAATGTTGGCGACTTTTCAACCGGTTTGACACAAACATAAGGTATTAACAATTCAATGCTCTGCTTGTCCATTGATTCAACCAATTGTAACTCATAAACAGACTGCATGGGACCGTTGATGTAAAGGTAAGCCAATAAATCTTCAATTTGCAATTCAGTGAGGAAAGGAAAGATAAGCAGTTGTTCCTTAGTTACTTCATTTAAATTAAGGGGTTGATCGAGGCGGTTAGTTAATTCTTCCAGTTCATGATCCCAATTAACATCAGTATATTCGTCGGTAACGGCAATTTGTTCCATGACACTTTCCCATTCATTCACTATGGGATCTTGAGAAAAAACAGTCACATTAAAAAAGAGCATAAAAAGAACGAATAGAATAGCCGTGTGTTTGTTCATTGAGATTTCAGATTAAGTATAAATAATTATCGGGTTGCGAAGATAATTTAAATTAGATAAACAGCAACACATAAACCGGAAATAATAGTATTTTTGCTGCATGAAAAAAAGGTTCAATATATTAGCCGGGGTCTTGCTGCTTTCTATGATTGCGATACAAAGCAAAGCGCAAGAAAATAAGTCAGCCGGAGGATATCTTGTGCCTGTATGTATTTACAAAGGAGATACGATTCCTTCAATAACACTTCCGGATGTGTACATATTCAAACCACTAAAGTTCAGGAATGACAAAGAAAGGAAAGAGTATTACCGGTTGGTTTATAACGTAAAAAAAACCTTTCCTATTTCACAAGAAATTAACCGAACCATTATAGAAACATACGAGTATCTACAAACGCTACCCAATGAGAAAATCCGACAGAAACACATTAAGAGAGTAGAAAAAGGGTTGAAAGAACAATATACCGCACGCATGAAAAAGCTTTCTTTCGCTCAAGGGAAGCTGTTAATTAAGCTGGTTGACAGGCAGTCAAACCAGACTTCTTATGAGCTGGTTAAAGCTTTTATGGGACCTTTTAAAGCCGGTTTATACCAAACATTTGCCGGTTTATTCGGTGCCAGTCTTAAAAAACAATATGATCCCGAAGGCGAAGATAGAATGATTGAACGAATTGTTCTACAAGTACAAAACGGTCAGTTATAAGTTATCAGCAAGTTATTAACTTCAAAATGCAGTGAGTTTTTTAAAGAGATCCCAGATCACTATACCTGCTGTAACCGATACATTGAGTGAATGTTTCGTTCCGTATTGCGGAATCTCTATGCAACCGTGAGAATGGTTTATTACCTCCTGCCCTACTCCTTTTACTTCATTACCCAGTACTACGGCATATTTATGTTGCTTGTCCAGTTGAAGGTCATCAAGCATAATACTTCCTTCAGCCTGCTCAATAGAATAGACTATATACCCATTACTTTTTAAGTTATCAACAGCTTCAACAGCGTTATGAACATACGTCCACTCTACTGAAAACTCAGCACCTAAAGCCGTTTTATGTATTTCAGCATGCGGAGGAACAGCCGTAATACCACACAGATAAATATGCTCAATACGAAAAGCATCCGAAGTTCTGAACACAGAACCTATGTTGTGCAAACTACGTATATCATCAAGTACTACCACCAAAGGCAATTTCTTCGCTTCTTTGAATTCTTCCGTACTGATTCTATTTAACTCGGTGATTTTTAACTTTCTCATGCTCATAATGATCTCTTCTAAGTATAATGCTGCAAAATTAATCATTTCTATTTTATGCTCCCATTTATCAGTTAACTAATCGGTTAATACTCGTTTATAAGTTGTCAATACCTCATAAATACTTTTTCAAAAAATAAGTTGCTTTATTCATTAAAACATATATGAATACCCATAAATAAACAATCCAAATAAGTTAATAAAAACTTTCAAAGCTTACATAAACACATTTTTAAACCGTGTTTCTTCAATTTTTCTCTTTTAGTTTTTAACTTTGCAACCTTTCAACAGGTTGTTAATTAAATATATATATCACTTATTATCAAGACTTAAAGCCTGTTTTAGTTGTTAATAAGGATGTAATAAGTCAAGGTCAAAGACTAATAACTTATTATCCAAATAGAAAGTAAACTATTTGCTAACACTATTAACAACCTATTATCACTAACATATATTTTTAAAAGATTAGAGATTAAATAATTAGATTATAATGAATAAAGAGAAATGGTTAATAAAGGGTTTTGCTGATGAACCTGTGGATAAAAGCATTGATCTTAAAAAAGCAATCAACGAACTTAAGAAAGAAAAGAATGCTGTGATATTGGGACACTACTATCAGCAGGGTGAGATACAGGATATAGCCGACTTTGTAGGCGATAGTCTGGCACTCGCTCAATGGGCTGCTAAAACAACAGCCGACATCATTGTGTTGTGTGGAGTTCATTTCATGGGTGAAACAGCCAAGATTCTTTGTCCTGATAAGAAAGTATTGGTACCCGATTTGAATGCCGGTTGTTCGCTGGCCGATAGTTGTCCGGCCGATGACTTTGCACGTTTTGTCAATGAGCATCCCGGTTACACGGTTATATCTTACGTAAACACTACTGCTGCTGTGAAAGCTGTTACTGATGTAGTGGTTACTTCAACGAATGCGAAACAGATTGTTGAAAGTTTCCCTAAAGATGAAAAGATCATCTTCGGTCCCGATAGGAATCTGGGTAATTACATTAATTCAATTACCAATCGCAATATGTTGCTTTGGGATGGTGCATGTCATGTTCATGAACAATTCTCTGTTGAAAAGATTGTGGAGTTAAAAGCACAATACCCTGATGCAGTGGTGTTGGCACATCCTGAATGTAAAAGTGTGGTTTTAAAACTGGCTGATTTTGTAGGTTCAACAGCAGCCTTGCTGAAACATGCGGTTCAAAGTGATGCGCAACGTTTTATTGTGGCAACTGAATCGGGTATCTTACATGAGATGCAAAAGAAATGCCCGCAGAAGACATTTATTCCCGCTCCACCCAATGATAGCACCTGTGCATGTAATGAGTGTAGCTTTATGCGTTTAAATACAATGGAGAAGCTCTATAACTGTTTGAAGTATGAGTTTCCGGAGATTGAAGTTGATAGTGAAGTAGCTAAGAAAGCAGTTCTTCCTATTAAACGAATGCTTGATATATCAGAAAAGCTAGGGTTATAAAACCCTAGCTTTTTCTTTCTATGCTAAATTATTTTAGATTAAACGTTTGTAACCCGTCAATGTTCTGACTAAACATGGTGTCGGCAAAATAAGACGGACGGGTATCTCCCCAACGTACGGTAGAATTCCGGATATTTACATTTGATGCATTATCAAGATAAAATCCGTATGTTTTCCCTTTCACAAAATCATCACCTTTACTTGGACGTTTATCATATATACCGCCTTCGTAATTGGTGCGTTTACAAATCATCAGATCTACTTCATCAAAATATATATTTTGAATTTTATCTTTTGATTCTGCACTGAGGAAGACTCCATTTTCACTTTCACACTTTATGTTATTGAAACTGATATCAGTAACTGTTCCAACTTCATAATCGGCCATTCCTTTTGGAAAGCGCCAGCCTGCATCTTTATGATCACCTGCTTTACGGGTGTAGGCTGTTACATAAATAGGTTCGGCTTTTCCCCACCAAACGTTAGAGAAGAACTTACAATCAATTACAATGTTAGAAAATATAATATTTTCTACTGTGCCTTCGTCACGGTTTTGAATACCAATGCCGCGGTTACTGTCTCTGATAATACAGTTGTTTACAACGACGTGACTGATACGGTCCATATTTTCGGAACCTATTTTAATAGCGCATGAACGAGAAGTCATGGTACAATTAGTTACCAGGATGTTTTCACAGGGTCCTAAATCTTGGTATTCACGACGATTTTTCAAACAGATACAATCGTCTCCTGATTCAATGAAACAGTTGCTGATACGCACATTTTTTGAATGATCCACATCGATACCGTCTCCATTGCGAATTTTCAGGTTATTTAGAATACTTATTCCATCAATAACAACATCATTACAACCTACGAGGTGCACTGTCCAGTAAGCCGAATTGCCTATAATAACATCTTTGATACGGATTTCTTTACCATTAATTAAAGTAAGTACATGCGGACGGGGATCAAATTCGTGTACAGGTTTTAATTCATAAGAATCTTCTAATTCTTTACCCATAAACGAAACGCCATTGCCATCAATTTTACCTTTTCCACTAATAGAAAACTGCACAATGTTAGTACCACTAATCCACATCATACCTTCACCTTTATTATCGCGAAAAGCACTTTTATTATACACCTTCTCATCCGGATTAGCCAATAACTTAGCATTTGCTTCCAGGTGCAGGTCTACGTAAGATGCTACTGTAAAGGGACCGGTCATATACACTCCGTCTCCCGGAATAATAACTCGTCCTCCTCCTGCTTTGTTGCAATCATCAATGGCTTCCTGAATGGCTTTGGCATTATCGGTAACACTGTCTCCTTTTGCTCCATAATCACGGATATCAAAATCTGTTTTTTTTGTATGGCAGGACATCATAAATCCTAATCCAAGAAGGGCTAATAAAAATTTTAGTCTCATCATATTCTCTTATTAGTTATTAACTATTATAATTTGTTCTCTTTTATCTAATGGAAAAAACAGTTGTTCAAGTGATTCTCCTTTCACATCGTCCATAATAATTGCCGGACGATAGTCTGGTTCTGTCAACTTCAATTTTACATTTTTCATTTTTATATTCTTAGCGTGACGAATATAAAATCCCCACGAAGGTAGTTCACCAAACATACTGAATTCTGGATATTTATCGATCTGTTCCGGTACTTGGTTTAAACGATTGAAAGGTATATAAGCCATTCCTTTGGTTGCTCTTCCCGGATAGGTTATTTCTATATTTTCAAGATGAATATCTTCTATATAATATCCCGGTATACCCGTTATAGATGAAGGAAACGGATTATGGAAAAAATCGACTTCCGGTCCTCTTAAATCATAGTTAATATCTGGCCTTTCAAACGGAATTTCTACGGTCATGTTTCTTATGGATATATTTTTTATGGTTCCCGGGTGTTCACCTGCTCTGTGTCCCAAACGAATAAATAGGGCATTACCTGTATTTTTTGCTATAATGTTATTTATATTGATATTTTCAATATGGCCTCCATCAACAGATTCAATGGCTATGGCCGAACGAAAAGTATCAAATACACGAATATTATCAATCGTTATATTTTTAAAGCCTCCCCATGAAGCAGTTCCGAATTTTATAGCGGTTGCACTACTACGTACTTCGCAGTCAGCAATGTAAATACTATCGTTATAGGCATCGGGATGATAAGACTTCAAGCAAATGCCATCGTCTGCAGAATTGATATTACATCGGGTAATCTTTACATTATGACAATCAATTATATCAAAACCATCATTATTCCAATAGGCTCTATTGATCATGGAAACTTGATCTATTGATAAACCGGAACAAAGATCAAACGTAACACCCCAACAAGCACTATTCATGAGATGTAGTCCTGTGATTGATATATTTGTGCATTCTGACAGAAAAAACAATTTTGGACGAGCTGTTTCATTAGGACGCATTCTTCGAATATTGTAATTCGGGTCTATACGTATTCCGGCATGATGTAAACTGTCTATATTCAAAGCCAAAGCCAATCCTTGACCATCTATTGTGCCTTCACCACTTAAAGCAATGTTTTTTGTCTTGTATCCGAGAATTAAAGCAAGTTTTGAATTATCACTTTCCGCTGTAGTATTATCTAATTTATTTAATGGATAATAATCATCAGGATTGGTACTGCCCAGTATCACTGCTTCTTTCTCCAAGTATAATTCAATACCCGATTTGATTTGTACGCAACCAGTAAGATAAGAACCTTTTGGAAAAATTATCCTTCCTCCTCCTTCTTTACTCAGTTGGTCAATGGCCGACTGAATAATTTCTGTATTCAGTGTTTTACCATCATCAATGGCTTTTCCCTGAGTTACTATGTTGTAATCTCGGGACCATATAGGGATGGCAAGTAACAAAGATATGATTATGCTTATAGATTTCTTCATTAGTTATATACTCTTTGTTTTAAAATTGATGGAGGACAATTTTCTTTTTTTGTTGCCCAGTTTTTATTTGGAATATTTCCCATTACAAATTCTAGAATACCTCCTTCGAGAATCTGTTTATGTGTTATATAACTATTTTCAAATTTTCTTCCGTCAAGCGTAGCTGACTGGATATAAATATTTTCTTCTGAAACGCCGTGAGCTTTTACTATAAAATCTTTCCCATTTTCAAGGTGGATAGTCATTTTTTCAAAAGCCGGAGAACCAATTACGTAATATGGATCTCCTGGACATACCGGATAGAAACCCATTGCTGAAAACACATACCAAGCAGACATTTGACCTGCGTCATCATTGCCCGATAGTCCTCCGGGTGTATTATCATATTCTGTATGGCGGATATCACTTACCTGTCGTTGTGTTTTCCAAGGTTGTGCAGCGTAATTAAAAAGATATGGAACTTGATGACAAGGTTCATTGCCGTGCCAGTAACGATGTTCACTAAACATGGAATCTAGTTTGGAAATAAATTTATCCTTTCCTCCCATCAAATTCATCAAACCTCTCACATCTTGAGGCACATACCAAGTATAATGGGCGGGGACACCTTCCGTAATGAATCGAACAAAACGGAATGCATTATCATCTTTCAGAAATGAACCGTCGGCGTGTCTTCCCTGAGCATATCCTGTTCGAGGATCAATCACATTTCTGTAGTTCATTGCCCGTTTCATAAGTATATTATAATCCTCTTTTTTATTTAATTTACCGGCTACTTGGGCCAAAACATAGTCATCATAAGCATACTCGAGAGTTCTGGAGACTTGTTCGCAAGTATGAAAGGCTTCCTTTACCGAATCTTCCAATGGAATATAACCATATTTCAGATATGAATTCAAAGCCCTTCGACCTTTCCCATTTTTGTATTCTTCAAATGATTCAGGTTCATGGAATGCATTTTTTCTCATAGCTGCATAGGCCTTTTGAACATCAAATCCTTTAATATCTTTCCTGATTGCATCACCTATGACCGAAATACAGTGATCTCCTATCATTGCTGCTGTATAACTGTTCCAACATGGGAATATAGGTAGCCAACCTCCCTGACTATATTTATCAATAAGCGACCGAACCATATCCGCCTCACGTTGAGTATCAATAATTGTAAGCAAAGGATGAAGGGCCCGATACGTATCCCACATACTGAAATCTTCATAGTAATCACCTTCCTGAGTATGACAAATAGGAGTTCCTTTTGAAAAAGCAGGATAAGCACCATCTACATCGTTAAATACACGAGGAAGGAAGGAAGTTCTATACAAAGCTCCGTAGAATTTTTCCTTCTCTTTGTGATTACCTTGTACTTCTATTTTAGCCAAATGCTTTTCCCAACTTTGTTCTAATCTGTTTTTTACACCGTCAAAATTCCAATCCGGAATTTCAGCGTTCAAATTCTTTTCAGCTCCTTCTAAACTAACGAAGGAAGAAGCAGCTTTCACCAAAATTGCTTCTCTGTTTTTTACTTTAAACCCTATGTAAGCTCCTATTTTATTTGATTTTCCAATGGATGTATTACCGGAAAATACCAATGAATCTTGATAAACACCGTATGTTTCAGGGTTCATTTCATAACGAATAATGAAATACCCGTTAAAACCTGCCGGCTCTCCCCATCCTTGATAGATGCGATGTACCGGATTATAACCCCTTATCTCTTTTTTTGCTAAATCTATTTCGATAGATCCTTGTCCGTAATCACTGTTGGGATTAACTATCAAATACGCCATTCCTTCTTTATCATACGTAAAACGGAATATGGCTGAACGTGATTGAGCGGTCATCTCTGCCCGAGTTTGATAATCGTCAAGATATACGGAATAATAGGAAGGGGTGGCAATTTCGTTTGTATGAGAGAAAATACTAGCCCTTTGTTCGGGTTGCGTTTTGAGGTTTCCGGTCACAGTCATCAGTGTCATTGAACCATAATCTTGTGTGCAACCACCAACAATCCAATGTGAGTTTCGAAAACCTTGTATCTTTGAATCTTTATAATAATAAGGAGCAATGCATTTATTTTCTGTGTCCTGTGTTTGCGGTGTCCAAAAGTTCATTCCGTGTGGCATGAGTACAGCAGGTAAGGTCTGCCCGTATTCTTCGGTATGTTTTCCGAAGGTTCCGGCAGATGCTGTTGTATTAGCGGCAGTACCCACACGTGTATCTATATATTGTTGCAGCAGAATTTGAGCTTTGGCTACGCTGAAACTACATAAAAAACACAGTAAAAGAATGTATATACTCCTCATAGTTGATTAAAGGTAAAAAGAAAAAAGGGGAGAAGACATCATATCTCTTAATAACAATCCAATAATAAATTTATTGTATGCCTTCTCCCCATAAGATTAACCCTATGGTTTTTACTTGTTGTATCCGGTGTTTTGAGTCCAGTTAGTATTGGAGTTCATAACATTGGTAGGAATTGGGAATATACGACGCCATTTCTGAGTTTTGGCAGCCGAGTTTATAACATGTTTCAATCCCCAATCATTTTCAAATTGACCAAAACGAATCAAGTCATTGCGACGCCACATCTCACTAAAGAACTCACGTCCGCGTTCATCAAGAATATCTTGTAACGTAGGAGCTGTTGTTAACGTAGGAGCTTTAACATAACTGCGAATCTGATTGAATAAACTCATAGGAGTATCGCCATTGGTAGCTGTTGCACCCCGAAGAATAGCTTCAGCTTTCATCAGCAAAATATCTGCGTAACGGAAGATAGGCACATCGTTACTTTGGTTACGGTTATAAGTATCATAATCAGCTGCCTGAAGACCCCATTTGATACAACGATAACCCTGATTCCAACCATTAAAATTATCACCTACATTCATAGAGGCATCGCCCGGTGTCAATAAAGTAATATTTTTGGTAAGCACTACACGTTGCCCATTATACAGGTAAGGTGTTGTTGTTTTAGCAAAGGTTGATATATTATAAGTAAAAAGCTCATCCTTTAAAATGATTTCATTACGTTCGTCCCCTGCCAGAGAGAAGCGATCGGCCGCTTCGGGCGTGATGGTGAAAATTCCACCGGCATTTTTTGAAAGTGTTATACCGAATAAACCGGCACCACTTGATCCGTTATTATTGAATTTAGGCCAATATTGGAATCGGGCGTATGTCATACCTTGTGCGGTTGCATTATCATAAGGCATTGCATAGATAAAGTCTTTAATCTGAGACCCATTATCCGGCATGAATTTCTTACGATAACTATCGCTCAGATCAAACTTACCGCTTTTAATAATCTCATCACAGTATGCCACTGCATCATTCAGTTTGGCGTTTGTTAAAGTGGGCTCATAATTAGCAACATCACTGCTAGTATAAACAGCCCAATTAAGATACAGTTTCACAAGAAGAGCTTCGGCCATCCATTTAGTAGGCTTCCCATACGTCGATGCATTCACATTTTCGGATAAGCCGCCGGAATTAATGGCACGAAGTAAGTCACTCTCTATAAAAGCGGCTACTTCAGCACGCGGAGAACGGACAACTGCTTCATCGGATCCAATAACATGATCTAAAATGGGTGCATCACCAAACATATCCATAAAGATGAAATGATAGAAAGCACGCATTGCTAAGGCTTTTGCGATGGATTCGTCCGTTGCCTTGTCGCCTCCGAGGTCCACAATAGCCTGATTACATTTGGTGATGGTTCCGGTAATATCACCGAGCCAATCAATGTGAGCATCGTCCGGATTACTCATGTGAAGTGTGGCGTGAACATAATTACCGCCGTCATACCAGTTACCACCATAAGTAACTGCTGTAAATTCATCGGAAGACAACCACGCTGCTTCCGTATAACGACGTCCCAATGGACCACGGAATCCATAGTATAAATCCGCCATCTTTGCCTCTGTTGCAATTTCGGTAGTCGGATAAGAAGTATAGGTAGACTTGATATCTACATCCAAATCGGTACAGGCTGTTACTGATGATAACAGTAAACCTGTAAATAAGGTATTTTTAATATAGCTTTTCATTGTAAGTTCAATTTTAGATGATTAGAAATTAACATTTACACCCAGCATAAATGTACGAGTACGAGGATAATAATTAGTACGTCTGTCTATTCCCGGTTCCAAGCCTCCCAGATTAATTTCAGGATCACGTCCCGAATAGCCGGTAATAGTAAACAAGTTATTGCAGGTTGCATATACCTTGAGTGAATTAACCCAATTACCCAACTTACCAAATGAATAACCTAAAGAAAGAGTTGACAAACGGAAATAATCACCATTTTCCAACCAACGATCCGAAGGAGCTTGTGACTGAACATCTGTTGCCTTTTGTTCTGTTGCTACTGATTTCAATACATTTCTACCTTCAGTAACGAAAGCAACATTGCTATATTGTTCTTTAGTAGCGTTATAAATCTTATTGCCAAAAACTCCTGTAAAGAAGAGATCTAAACTCCAACTCTTATATTTGAAATTGTTTGTCCAACCCAAATTCAGCTTAGGTTGTGCAGAGCCTGTAATGGTGCGGTCTGTATCAACAGGGTCTTTAGTCGTTTCACCAGTACGTTCGCCAGTTTCAGGATCATGTTTGTAGAACACTGATATACCTTCTGCGTTATAACCTGCCCATTCATAAGTATAGAATGTTCCAAGTGGATGACCTTCCATAATACGCTCTACTTGTGCGTTTGAAGAGTAACCGGCAATTTCCGGATCACCAGTTGCAATATAGTCAACCGAATAATCACTATTCGAAATGCTTTTTACGTTATTCTTATTGTGTGAAAGGTTTAAGCTTGTATCCCAAGTGAAGTCTTTCATGCTGATAGGCGTTGCATTGATTGTAAATTCAATACCTCTATTGGTAATATCACCCACATTGGCATACATCGTACCATAAGGATAGCGGTTAGTAGATACATTATACGAATAAATCAAGTCGCTTGTGCGCTTATCATAGTATTCAATTGTACCACCTAAACGACCTCCAAAGAAACTAAAATCAAGACCTACATTAAGCATTGCGGTGCGTTCCCATTTTAAATCGGGATTTGCATTTGACTGAGCAGCTATTGTGCGATAAAGACTGGAATTTCCGTTGGCATCTGTATAGGTAAACCATCCGGAAGGACCGTATGTCTGAATGGATTGGAAAGCTCCAAAGCCCAAAGAGTTACCGCTTACACCGTAACCAACACGGAATTTTAAATCATCAAATAGATTCAAGTCCTTGATGAATTTCTCTTCGCTCATGCGCCATGCAAGAGATGCGGATGGGAATGTTCCCCAACGATTATTTTTACCGAAAGCCGATGAACCATCACGACGGACAGTGGCTTGAAGCATGTATTTGCTATTGTATGAATAGTTTAAACGACCATAGAAAGAAATCATACGAAGAGTTTCCAATGGATAAGCTGTTATGCCAGTCATATCCATTTTATTTGCAAAACCAAGGTTGTAGTATGAAGTAGCATCGCTATAGAAATCATAAACAGTCAGACCAAAGCCATCGTTATTGTCGGTTTGCTCATAAGAATAACCCGTCATTAAACCTAATTTATGAACATCGGCAAATGTATGGTCATAATTGAAATAGGTTTCCAGTACTTTCTTTTTATTTTCAAGAGTTCCACGAAAAGCCTGTCCGTTGGCAGTAACAATCTGAGATTTTGTGGAATTGTAATTATTATAATTTATTTGTTCATTTTCATAAGAAAGGTTTAAGTTCCAAACTAAATCTTTGTTGATTTGCAGAGAGGCTTTACCCGTTCCCTGAAGAACTTTCTTAATTGTTTCATAAGAATCTTCATAGATCATGGACAGTGGATTATAATATTGATTTACGGATGTGTAATTATACCACGTACCGTCTTCATTTTTTGTAGGAAGTAAGGGTGAATAATAGTTCATGGCATCAAATACACTTTGACCGTCTTTGTTTGATGAAACACTCTTACCTTTACTTTGTGCAGCATTAACATTTAAAGCCAAAGTCAAACGATCATTTAAACATTTTGTCTGTGCATAAGCACGACCCGAAATACGTTCAAATTCAGTACCAAGTACAATACCTTCTTTATTTAGATAACTCAGGCTGGCATTGTAGCTGGAACGTTCGCTGCCTCCGTTAATAGAAACATTGTGACTGTGGCTGACTGCCGTACGAAGCACTTCATCATTCCAATTCGTATTGTAGCCTTTATCATTAGGAAGTGTTATGTTGTTGGCAGATGCATAAGACCGTAAATCGCTGGCCGACATCATATCCAGGCGTTTGGCTATGTTATCAAATCCAACATAACCACTATAAGAAACAGATGAACGATCTGTTTTACTTCCTTTTTTTGTGGTGATAACAATCACACCATTGGCCGCTTTAGAACCATAAATTGCAGTTGCAGAGGCGTCGCGAAGTACATCAATTGACTCAATGTCCTCCGGAGCTATAAGGTTCAAAGACATACCAGGAATACCGTCAACAACATAATAAGGTTCCATTGCTTTACCTGAACGCAGAGAAGACGCACCACGAAGAGAGATAGAAGTTGTTCCTGATGTAGGATCACTGCTTTGAACAATCGTTAATCCGGGAACTTTGCCTTGCAACAACTGACCCGGGTCGGTATATACACCGGTATTCAGTTTGTCGGCTTTCACTGTAGTAATAGAACTGGTTACATCCTTACGAGTCATACTACCATAACCTACAACTACTACTTCGTCCAGAGTTTTAGCATCTTCCTTCATTGTTACGTTAATAACATTTTGGTTGGTAACCTTTACCTCCTGACTAACATAACCAATATAAGTAAATGTTAATGAATTACCGTTAGAAGTCTGGATTTGGTACTGACCGTCAACATCAGTAATAGTACCTACAGTAGTGCCCTTTACTAGAACGTTGACACCAATCAGCGGTTCGCCACTGGCATCAACCACTTTTCCGGTTATACTTTTTTGAGCAAAAACCGAAATGCTGCTCATCAAAAAGATGAAAAAACATACTAAATGTGTTTTACGCATAACTTGATAACTTAGGTTAATAAAAATCATTTTGTCCAAATGTAGCGTAAAACCTAACCTCTCGAGGGTGAATTTTGAAAAATAAAGGATGAAATTTGAACGTCCAATCCCTTTTTAACGATTAGGCCATTTTTCATCCACTTTATTCATATATAAACAATGTGAATCTCTCGAAATGAGCGCTTTAATCATTCCAAAGAAGTACTTGGCAATACTCCGTATTTCTTTAGATAGCAACGACTGAAATATTTCGGGTCATTGAAACCTACTTCATAAGCAATTTCAGAAACATTCATATTCTTGCTATTCTTGTTTACCTGAATGAGTGCTTGAGCCTTTTTTAAACGATAGTTACTAACGAACTTGGCAATGGATTGTCCCACTAAACTCTGTAACTTTTGATTCAGTAAGGTTTTACTCATATTCATGGCAGTAGCAAAACTCTCTACGTCAAAATCAGGATTACCGTAATTGCATTCAATAACTTCCATTACATTATTCAGAAATTTGCTATCGCGTGAATCCTTGTCTATATTCAGAGAAGAAGGTGTCATTTGTTGATCAAACTGTTGCTGGCTCTGCCTGCGAACATTGAATATATTCTGGATACGAACCAAAAGTAGTTCTTCGCTAAAAGGTTTTTGCAGGTATTCATCTACCCCAATCCTAAAACTGTCGAGCCGGGCTTCATCCGAAACTTTTGCCGTAAGTATTAAAATAGGTATGTGCGATATGGATAAATCTTCCTTAACCCTTCGAGACAATTCGAGCCCATCCATAACAGGCATCATCAAGTCACTGACAATAAAGTCTATATTTTCCCTATGAAGTATTTCCAAAGCATGCTCACCGTCTTCAGCTTCCAATACCTTGTATTGTGATTGCAGAATAGAACGAACATAGACTCTCATATCCAAATTGTCATCAACAATTAAAATGGTCTTCTCTTTTATGGTGGCAACGCTCTCTCCTACTGGATATTCGTTTTCCATTTCATCTTGTTCTTCATTTATATTTTCGGGAACTTTCTGTAGTTCGGTCTGATCCGGACTAACATCCATAGGCATTAAAATTCGGATGCCCAATCCCGCTTTTTTATTATTCCGTGCATAGATTCGTCCGCCGTGTTCATTTATAATTCGCTTACACAGATACAAACCTATACCTGTGCCACTCTGCCCATACATCTGAAATTTCACATTCTTCCGAGATTGATAGAAACGATCGAAAATCTTATCCATGTCTTCTTGCAGAACCCCAACACCGCTATCGGTGATGGATATATACATTCTACTTTGTCCTTTTTCATTCAAATATGAATACACATAAAGATTCACTTTTCCTCCATTTGGGGTAAACTTAATGGCGTTGGATAGTAAGTTCACCAATACTTTCCGCATCCACTCTTCATCGTATAGATAAAAAGTATCCTTTGTACGAACCATGCAGCGAACTTCAATCTGCCTGTCTTTTGCAAAGGCTTCAAACGGTATGATGGTATTGAAAATAAAAGTCGGCAGGTTATTTTGTTTCTTGGTTATCATAATTCGACCGGATTCCACCTTACGGAAATCCAACAGCTGATTGACTAAAGAGAGCAACGACTTTGAATTTCGTTGTGCCAGGTTTAACTGTTCCCTTACCTCCGGACTGCTACTTATCTTTAATGCACGATCTATCGGTCCCAGAATTAAAGAGATGGGTGTTCTGAATTCATGTGTTATATTGGTGAAAAATGAAATTTTATCAGCTGTAATTTCCTGTATTCGTTTGGACAATTCTATTAATTGTTTCTTTTGTTGTATCAACAAATCATTCTGGTTAGAAAGAACATTCATTTTTTCTTCGAGTTCCAGTGTGCGTTCTTTTACTTTTTCCGTCAAGATCTTCCTTTGTTCCTTAAAAGCAGATATTCGCCACTGATACCAATAAAATACTATTATTGCTGTAATAAATATTATCAGGATGAAAAACCACCAAGTCTTATAAAAGAAAGGCGAAACAGTTATGGCAAGCTCCGTTATTTGGCTATCACTCATGTTCAGGGGGTTCTGTACTTTCACTTGGAATACATAATCACCCGACTTTAAGTTGGTGTAGCTTGCATAATGTCTTTTCGGATCACATTCAATCCATTTATTATCGAAACCTTTCAAGCGATAATAGTACTTCAGCTTTCCGGCATTTTCATAATCTAAGGCTGAGAATTCCAGCGAAAATGATTTGTCGCGTTCGTGCAAATGTACTTCATTGGCCCATGAAATGCTTTTTTCCAGATAATTGTTTCCTCCTTGTGTTATATCGTTATCCAGGACGGTGAGACGGGTAAAAATAACTTTTTGTACATGCTTCTTGCTATGATTAACCCCTACTCCGTTCAGCCCTATCATGCCGTCAATTCCTCCAAAGTAAAGAGTTCCATCACTGGCACGGCAATAGGCGTTCCAATAAAATTGTCCCGAAAGTAGTCCATCCTTTTGATAATAGTTTGCAAAGTTTCCGGTTTGAGGTGTATAACATGAAAGACCATCATTCGTACTAAACCAAAGACGATGCTGATCGTCCTCTAAAATGCCAAAAATGGTGTTATCACATAAGCCGTTTTTGGTCGTGTAATTAGAAAACTTATAAGGATACTCCTTGCTGTCTTCTAAACGGTATACCCCATAACCGTTGCTGCCTAACCAAATAGTGCCGTCTGATGCTTCAAAAATACAACAAATTTTTTCTATCAGTTTACTTTGAGGATTGTCTAGTTTATACTCCATATAGTAAAAATGAACATTCTTCCGGTTCTTGGCAAAAGAGTATAAATCAATGATTATCAAACCATGATGAGTACCCACCCATAATCTTTGTTTTCGGTCAATGAGCATAGTAACCAACGAGTTTTTCGGCAGACGGTCAGTTGGTAATACAACATTCGTAAATTGATCCTTGTTCTGATCGTAGAAAGACAATCCCTCGGCAGTACCAATCCACATGCCATTATTCAACTTATCAAAACAAAGTGATCCTACAAAGTTGCTACGAAGAGGCGTATTGTTGGTATTAAAGTTGGTGAAAGAAAGGTTGGGCAAATTATTCAGACCGGTTCGGTTCACACCGCCTCCTGATGTAGCTATCCAAAGCTGATTACGATTATCTTCTGCAATATCGCATACCGAATTATGGCTCAGGCTATTGGCATTTCCCGACTGGTGACGGTAATGTATAAATTCGTCTGTGTCTTTTTTACGCAAACCGAGTCCCTGTTCCACATTGCCTACCCATAGGTTGCCATAAGAATCTTCGAAAATACTATTAACCGGATTTTCAGCCAAGCTATTAGGATCATATCTGTTGTTGGTGTATAAACGAAGTTTCAAATTACGACTTTCCATTTTATCCATACCACTAATTTCAGTCCCAATCCACAGTATGGGGCCATCAACCAAAAGGCAGTTAATAAAGCTAGATCTATTGAGGTATTCAGAGGTATAGACAGATTTCTCCAATCGCACAAAATCATCCGTAGCAGGATTATAAAAGTTTAATCCTTTAAGCGTGGCAACAACCAGTTCCTGATTTTGTGTTATTGCTAAGTCCGTGATGTAATTTTGAGTTAGTGAATTGATATTCCCGTCTTGAGAAGAATACAGTTTACACTTTTTGTTTCGTATATCATAGCGAAAGAGTCCTCTATCTGTGCCCACCCAGATATCCCCTCGGTATAGGCAGAAGCAATGAATCATGGTTTGCTGATCAAAAGAAAAAGAGGGCATGAGCTTTACTAATTTCATTGGCCCATCTTTTGAGGACGTGACTTTAAATACATTGGGTCCATAACCAATCCATATTTCTCCATTAACCAAGCTTAAAGCCGTTGTAGATGCTGAGTGCCGTTCATATTTTGAAGTAAGTGCCACACAACGTTCAATCTTACCTTCCGGAGTAAAAAAGAGGTGATAAAGATTTGTTTGAGTGGCCAACCAAATCGATTTATCTTTATCACAAACAATAAAATAAACCGGTTCTTTTGAGAGATCTTCGCTTTTAAAAAACGAAAAATCAATAGGTTCCAGTTTGTTAGTCTTTAAATTCAATAAATCGAGCCCTGCTTCGGAAGCAACCCACAAGCGGTTGAAACCGTCTTCGCACACTTGGTTAACGAAGTTAGAGCGTAGGCGTACGGTAGTAGACGTAATATTGTAGTTTACAAACGAATATCCGTCATAACGTGCGAGGCCGTTATGCGTAGAAAGCCACAAAAAGCCCTGGCTATCTTTATAAATATCGTCTATAAAATTGTGTGGTAACCCATCGTTAATGGTAATAGCTGAAAAGTTATACTGATCCAGAATTTTGCGAAGAGATACTTGTGCCCGGCACGGAATTGCAATAGCTAAAAAACAAGCCAGCAGCCAGTAGTTTATACTTCTATTAATGGTTCTATTTGCTTTTCTTTTCATTTAGGGACTGGTACTGGTTTCTCAATGCATTTCAGGTTCAAAGAACAAAAATAGATTTCTTTTCTTTGAGAAACAACTAATCGGGCATAAATTGCTTCAGCTAAGCACCTTCTATTCCACCGTCCAATCTATCTCCAAAGGGTTATTACTTGTTTTGCAAATAAGTGGTAAGTCCTCATTATCAACGATCCACATATTCGTCAGGTCCACATCGGCTGATACATGAATCACTTTTTTCCCGTTACATTCTTGTTTCTCTGTTGGCTCTTCAACCACTTTCCGGTAAGTTGTTCCATTATAGATAAACCAACCATTTTCCTTCAACGATTTCCATGCTTTGCGCGAAATAAAGCCAAACGTTTCATTGGCAGGTAATGCCACTTCGCATCCGTCAACAGGTTGCAGCCAGCTCAGGCTATTGCCATTTTCCACATTCTGTTTCCCCATTTTATAACATCCCTTTTGCCACTTGAAGTTGCGTAATATGCTCCATTCAAAACGGATTGTATCTTGTTGTTCAGTGATGCAGACCTCATAATTACGAGTTTGTCCATGCAATTTATAAACGAACTTATACTTTTCGTTTATCTGTGCGTTGGCAACTAAGGTAAGTAACACAGCCAACAATCCTAAACTGATTATTCTCTTCATCATCGCATTCCTACATTTTAAGAGGAGGCAATTCTTCTGTGCCCCAGTCAGAAAGTTTATTTCCCATCTCTATCACCAGCTCACCGCCTTGTAACAATTCATCATGATGAATCCATGCACGCTGAAGTTCTTTTCCGTTGAAGATTACACGTTGAATAATGCCATTCTTCTCTGATAGCTTTTTGGCAATAACATGCAACGTTTTACCATTGGCTAAACGGATGGTATATTCACTTAACAAAGGCGCATTCATTAAATAATATGCTTGTCCGGCATTAGGATAAAGACCCATCATGTGAAATGCAAGCCAGGAAGACATGGCTCCCGAATCATCGTTTCCTGGTAAACCGCCGGGTGTATCATTATAATTTTGCGTAATAATCTGTTTGATTCTTGCACTACTTAAATCAGGACGCCCAATCCAATGATAGAGACATGGAGTTAAAAAAGACGGTTCATTGTTTACGTTATAATATCCTTTATCAAAGAAAGTATCGAGTCTACCACGGAACGCTTCTTTCCCACCGCTTTTTTCAATCAGAGCGGGCACATCATGCGGTATGCTGAGTGAATACTCCCATGAAATACCTTCATAGAAGAAAGCTCCCCACCAAGGCGTATACCACGGAGATTCGTTGGTTACGGGCGTATAACGAAAGGTAGGATGTTGTATTTTGGAATGCCCGAAAGGCACATCATCCAGCCATTCTCCGGAAGCGGAACGGGGCATGATAAACCCTTTGACCCCGTCGTGCTCATAATCATCGCGCCATAAGTTTTTCCAGTTATCAGCCTTGCGAATGTATTCTTCGTAAATATCTTCCTTTCCCAGTATCTTGGCTACGGTAGCTATATTATAATCGTTATAAGCATATTCAACCGTACGATTCCCTGCCCGGTCAATGCCGAAGGGTACATAACCCAATCTGTTATATTCTACTAACCCGCCACGCCCCTCTTGCTCTTCATTACCTCCGGGGGGCACAGTGGCATCTTTCAGCATCGCCTTTAAAGCCAATTCATAATCAATGCCTTTCAGTCCTTTTACCAATGCATCGGCAATGACAACCTCGGCATTTGAACCACCTTGAGTACGACCATTAGCATTGCCGCTACGAGCGTCGGGCATATAGCCATCTCGCTGATAAATGTTGATGAGAGCATTTACTATATCAATTTCTCTTTCGGGTGAGAGAATGGTAATGAGGGGGCTAGAGGTGCGATAGGTGTCCCATATTGCATAAAAGTCATCGTAATAAGGCGCATTATCCGTCCACAGAGGATTCTCTCCGGTGCGGTCTACAGGCATGAGACATGTGTGATAAAGAGCCGTGTAAAACATTCGTTTTTGTGCTTCGGTAGCACTTTTTCCTAACTCGATGCGTTCCAATATCCTTTCCCATTGCGAGCGTACTTTCTGCAGTTGCTGACTGAAGTCCCAATGCGGAATTTCCCTGCGCACATTTTCCTGTGCCTTCAGTGAGCTCAGAAAAGAAATGCCTATTTTAAGTTTAATGGTGCTCTCTTTATTTTCTTCTCCCCATGAAACGGCTGCACCGGTTTTCTTTCCTTCGTCAAACTGTGCCTTTTCACTGAAAGAGAACTGTTTATCTTTCCAGGTAAGTGTTTTTGTAAAAGGCTTGTCGGCTACTGCATAGAAGTAAACCGTATAGGCCCTTCCGTTGTTCCACCCTCCGCGGATGCGGCTATAACCGCGAATTTCGGTATCCGATATTATCTCTATCTCCGAGCCCACAAACTGTTGTGCTTCGCGGGCATCGGGAATTGCATTCTCTCCCAAAAAGAAGCCGGCATCTACACGCAGTGAGCGCTTACTCTCTTTGGGATAAGTGAATTGATAAAAGGAACATCGGTCCGATGTAGTCAGCTCTGTTTGAATGCTATTTTCCTGAAAGCGTGTATGGTAATACCCTAACTCTATCTGTTCTGATTCCCGCTTTGCTTCATGGCTTTCCATATTGGGTTCTCCAGCATAAGGCTGTACCAGAATATTGCCATATTTCGGTCCGCCGCCCGTACCACTTACGTGTACCTGAGCAAAACCGGTAACTACTTCGGGCATGGGCAGCCAGCCGCTGTTGGGTTTACAGGTGCAATCCGGACCGGGTTTCACCATTCCAAATGGTGCCGACGGCCCAATAAACACACGCCCTAAGCCTTCTGAACCGATTTTAGGATCAACATACTTTCCATATTGAGCGTATGCTGTGAATGCTATGCATAGACACCATATGGAAAGAGAAATCTTTATTAATGTACGTTTATTCATGGCAGAATGCATCTTCTTTTAAATTTTGATGTATATCTTCTTCTTGTAAAGCGGATAACCTATAGCCCAATTTAGCAATACAAAAACAATGGCATAAACCAGCGAAGCTACATACGCATCGGGAACTACAGAATAGATGCCCGCAAACAACGTTTGGCTGACTCCGAATGCTGCAAAAGCAATATTCATCAGTTCACTGACAACGTATATAAAAAGCGGATTAACTCCAAACGAAACAAAGAAAGGAGTCCAACTTTTATTGCCTTTGTAATCGATAACATAAAGAAACCAAGCCAGCAAACTGGTGGCTAGTCCGCAAGTAAACAATACGAGTGTGGGCGACCATATACGTTTGTTGATAGGTAGCCCGTACGCAAAAAGTAAACCTACGCCCATCAATACAAAGCCAAAGATGAACAGGTGAAGCATTTTATTTCTCAGTTCAGCATGTTCCATCAGAATTTTACCTCCCCAGAAACCCAGAATGGTGTGTGCCACAGACGGGATAACGCCAAGCAGCCCTTCGGGATCAATGGGGCTCTTGTGATACAGATGTGCGGTTCCAAATACCGCACGATCTACCATACACAAAACGTTTGTTTCATCACATACATATCCGTTGGCTTGTAGCAGCAGAAAGGCATATCCCGCCAATAGTAAACCTGCCAACCACGGAAGCCATCGGTGACTAACCGTTACAGCCAATAGCGAAACCACGCCGTAACACAATGCAATGCGCTGCAATACTCCCGGTATACGCATGTGGTCGAAAGGCAGGAAGTCGCCTTTACAACAACCCTCAAACCAATAAATAGCCCACCCGATTAACAAGATAAGGCAGGTGCGTTTCACTATTTTCAGAGCCAAAGCATTTGACCACTTAAACTCAAACTTTCGCAGAGATATATAGGTTGACACTCCTACCATAAATAGAAAGAAAGGAAATACCAGATCGGCCAGCGATAAGCCATTCCAGGCAGAGTGCCGCAAAGGTTCGTATGAAACTTTTCCTCCTCCGTTATTCACCAGGATCATGCCTGCAACGGTAAGTCCGCGCAATACGTCGAGCGAAAGCAAACGTTGTTTGGAGGGTATATTGTTGGGTGTATTTTCCATGCTTCAGCGTTTTATTCTTTAATTGTTTCCACCAAAGGCTTTGGTGAACACTTCTTTTGCTACAGTGACGCAATCATTTTCAGGAACAGAAGTATACGGATTAGTCGCTTTTGTCCAAGGTTCCTCCATGGAATAATAATCTAGTTCCACCAAGGGCTTGCCATCGAGTACATCACACAGAGTTTTCCAGTAAGCCTCCCAACGCTTGTAATAGAAATCTTTCAGAATGCCATTCCATTCCTTGTGGGCATAGTCGCGCAAGCCACCCTCATTGGCCGAATAACGATTGCCCCAAGTGGTAATTTGTACACGTGCATTCCATTCATAAAGGTTCTTTTCTTCATCATTATTGCCTAAGTTACGCGCTTTCTCAATCCACGTACCTACGCGGAACTCGCTGCGTGTGCCCAATAATTTATCTTGCAAGAGCAATAAGTGAAGAAACTCTTCGGAATGCTTCTTGAACGCTTTTTTATCGAAGCTTTTGAAGTCGGCTACGGCGCGGTTATACACAATGCGTCCGCGGTCGGCCAAAGACTGGCGTACCACATCCACCAAATCATATTCAAAATTGTTATTTCCTCTGTACTTATCTGCCACCTGCACCATCAGGCGAGCAGCCTCTTCTGTTGAGGTGGGATCGTAATAATTCTCCATCTTTGACCAGCTCGATACCTGAAAATTATTCAACGACGGACGTCCGCAGAAAATAGATTCATGAGCACCTTGCTGATTGTTTCCTTGCGGACAATTCAGTATGCCGTTAGCCAATATAGTCCATGCTTCTTCTATGGCATTGTCTTGGGTGCCATATCTGGCTGTGAGATACTCTTTCACCCATTCCTCCTTACTAACCTTTTCAGAGCGCCATGGCAGTTCAGTCATCAGTTCAAACATCATCGGATTATTTTCAATACCTTCCATGGTAAGTCCGATGCCTTTGAGGTGTTTCGCCAGCGGGTTATTCCTTGTTTCGTAGAAGTTATGCAGCAACTGATCCAAGCGTCCGTGCAGTCCCACATTTCCACCGAAATTCTGGAGCAGGCAGAAGAGCCAGTCGTGTTGCTTGTATCCGCCTTCCCTGTACCACAGAGATGGCTGCATTCCCCACATGGGGCGGCACTCGCTGAACAGGTCGAGCACAAGCAAGTCTCCGTTCTTCATGTTTTTGATCATATCTTCCCGCGGGTTTTCCGTCCATCCCTGAACCACCCACACAGCTTTCGGATTTACTTTCTTCATGGCATCCATTACCGCTTTTCCGGCAGCATCCAAGTCTACCTTCTCAATGCCTTTGGCTTCGTGGAAAGGATCCATGGAATAGTAATTGGCTTTGCCGAAAAGAGCTTCCTGTTCCTTGTAATACAAAGCAGCAATTTCTTTGAAGCGACTGTCGGTTGGTTGTAAAAATGCAGGGCGAAGGTATCCGTTCCACAATTCGGGTTCAGTTACGTTCAAACCAAGTTTCTCTTTGGCATCATGAGGTACCATTCCCGAGTAACCCGGAAATACCGGCTCAATGCCATATTCCCTCATGCGTTTCAGAATTTTTTTCTGCAATGCAGTTTGCTGCTCATACCATGAATCAGGATTCGGTCCTCCCCAACCTTCCAGGTTGTTCATTTCCCACCAGGCCATGAAAGCCGGACCGGATATGAACTTATTTATTTCCTCTTTGGAGTAGCCCAGCTTTTTGAGCATATTAAACCATACACACTCCTCGCCTACCACAGCCAGCGGCAAATTAATGCCATGCAATGCCATCCAGTCAATCTCTTGTTCCCAACGTTTCCAGTCCCAGAAAGCCATGGAGTAAGAGAATGTACAATAATTGAAGTTATAACGGAGTTTCAGAGTGGTTTGATGACGCTCCTTCTTTGTTACTTGAGGCAAAACATCCGGTAGTTTGGCCGTCATGCCATTCCACGACAAATGCACTCCCGCATAATATTTAAGATACCAGTTTACTCCCGAAGCGGCGCTTACGTAATTGTTGGCACGAACCACTACCCGATTACCTTTCTGATCGAGTTCGAAATAATCTTGGTTGCCTATACTTTTTATTTCAATGGAAAATTTCTTGGAAGCTCCTTTGTCGATTCGTTCCAACATTCCTGCTACAGGATTAGCAAGTAGCTGACCTGTAAGCCAGCACATCATACATATACTTAGTAACTTCTTCATAGTGTTAACATTTGAGGCCAAATATAAGGCTTTCCTTGTTGACAGGGGGTGAAAAACGAAAAATAAAGGAGGAAAAACGATTACGGGGCGGGTATTAAAGTACCCACCCCGTAAGAATTATAATGTGCGAATCAATTATTTATTGAATAGTAACTCCCGCAGGAAGGCTGAATTTGTCTTGCAGCACGGCCGCATTTTCTTGTATATCTGTTGTTGTTTCTGTGGCAAGTAGCGTGCCACCAGCCGATGTTTCCGATTTCAAAGCGATTCCTTTCCACACCCAGATCTTTAATTGCAGGGTTTGTCCCATTTGTGATATTTCGAGCGTGTAAATTTTACAGGTCTTATCTCCTATCGCCTCTTCTCCGGCCTCCTTTAATTTATATTGATCTCGTATTTCGTCACTAATCTGAAGATAATTAATCGGTTTTGTGGGTAGATTGACACGGTTAGCCACTTTGGTATCCATATCGACCGTAATAACAGAAGTGCTATCCATGATGGTCATCATAGACTTATCGACACCGGGGCCCATACCGTTTTTAAAAATAATTTCCGTTGCTTCCTTCTTACCGTAATCATCAATGAAAGTTGTCGATTCAAGTACTTGTCCGGAAAAGTCGGTCTTCTTTTTAATGATAGCCGATTTCATTTCATACTTTGCTTCTTGAGCAGAGAGAGCGATTGTGACGAATAGCAATAAGATTGCTGTTGCAGTTTTTCTAGTATTCATAATTTAAAAAGTTTTTTGCAAATATATTTATTTCAATGTAAACAATGCCATGAAAAATAATATTTGTTGAGGGAAAAATGTGATTTAGTTGCTGCACATTGAATCCATACTGCTTAATGAGGCATAACGACGTGGAGGTATTACGTTTCTATTTAGGAAAAAAAGGCGGCTAACCTTCGTTAGCCGATCGGCCAACCAAGGTTGGTAAGTTGAATAACCATGGTTAGCAAGTCGGCCAACCATGGTTGGACGCTAAAAAGCACACTACGTTGTAGCTATAAGAATATACAGCTATAACATAGTAAGTAAAGGGTAATAAAGTATGTGATTACTATTTTAGACGTTGGTATCGGTTAGGCTAGCCAAGAATTCACAAAGCTTGTCGACCGCCAGAGCACGGTGGCTTATTTTGTTTTTCACTTCGCTGCCCAATTCTGCGAAGGTTTGGTTGTAACCTTCGGGCATAAAGATAGGATCGTAGCCGAAGCCTGCTTCTCCCCTCTTCTCGGTCGTTATTTGGCCGCGGATGATTCCTTCAAAGAGGTATTTCTTACCGTCTAAAATAAGCGATATAGCGGTACGAAATTGTGCACTACGATCTGGCTTGTCTTTCATCAGGCGAAGTACTTTCTCCATATTGGCCTGCGAATTCTTATCTTCTCCTGCGTAACGAGCCGAGTATACACCCGGTTCATTGTCAAGAGCAGCTATTTCAAGTCCGGTATCATCGGCAAAACAATCCATGTGGTAATGGTTGTAAATGTACTCAGACTTTAAATGAGCGTTGCCTTCGAGCGTATCGGCTGTCTCGGGTATATCCGTGTCACACGCTATGTCTTTCAGGCTTAGAAGCTCTATTTTATGACTTAGTATGTGCGATACTTCTTCGAGTTTATGTGCGTTGTTGGTTGCAAAAACCAGTTTTCTCTTCATGTTTACTTTACTTTAATGCGATCAAAGCCTTCACCATATACACCAATAACGGAGCTTTGCGAAATAAAGGCATTGGGATCAATGTCTTTCACCAAACGGAATATTTCTATCGACTGGCTTTTCTTAGCCAGTACAACGAGTACTTTTACATCATTTTTGCTGTACCATCCGGTACCATTTAAAACGGTTACTCCACGATGCGTATCGGCAATGATGCGATCGGCTATTTGCTGGTATTCTTTCGAAAAGATAAGGAATTGAACCGACTGACGGGCACTATTCACTATCAAATCGAGCACATAGCTGATAACAACCAGGGTTACGAACCCGAATACCACTCTTCGCCAGTCGTTGAATACAAAATAACAGGATGATATAATAACGATGTCGCAATACAGTATCATGCGACCAAACGTTACATCACGGTATTTGTTTACCACTGCGGCAATGATGTCGGTGCCACCCGTGCTTCCGTTATTGATAAAGACAATGCCTAGTCCGGCACCGCACATGGTTGCACCGATAATGCAGGCCATAAAATCTTGTCCCACTCCGATGACTTGTGTATTCCCTATCAATTGTTGGAAAAACCACAGCAAGAAAGTCAGCATAAAGATGGCGTATGTCGTTTTAATGCTGAACTTGGGACCCAGAATCTTAATGGCGGCAGTCATCAGTATAGCATTTATAATGAAATAGCTATACTGAATGGGCACACCGCTGGCATAGTAGATGATGGCCGATACACCGGTTACTCCACCTGTGGTTATTTGATAGGGGAGTAAGAAGGCCGACCACCCGAATGCGTAGCAAATAAGCCCGATGGTAATAAGAAAATAATCTCTTAACTCTATCAGTACGTCTGATTTGGAGAGCTTGATCATTCTATAAATTATTAAAGATGATATTAAACAACAATATTAACTATTTTCTTCGGAACAACAATCACCTTTTTAGGCGTTTTTCCTTCCGTCCACTTCAAAGAGCGTTCATCGGCCAACACAGTTTCCTGAATGGATTCACTGGTAGCGTCAGCAGCAAATTCCATATTGAAACGTGCTTTACCATTAAAAGAAATGGTGTAATTAACGACGTCTTCTTTCAGGTAATCTTCGTTCCATGAAGGCCATTGTGCATCACAAACAGAACTTTGGTTGCCTACGGCTTCCCATAGCTCTTCACAAACGTGTGGTGCGAAGGGGGCCAGAACAACGAGTAGGGGAGAAAGCACCTCTTTTTTGTTGCATTTTAAAGTATATAGTTCATTGATACAGATCATGAAAGCACTAACGGAAGTATTATAAGAGAATTGCTCTATATCCGATGTCACTTTCTTGATGAGCTTGTGCAACGATTTAAGTTCTTCTTTGGTTGCTGCTTCCTGGTTCACAATAAATTCACCGTCTCTGTTGTAGAATAACGTCCAGAACTTCTTCAGGAAACGGTAAACACCGTCAATACCGTTTGTATCCCATGGCTTTGACTGTTCAACCGGACCGAGGAACATTTCGTACATACGAAGCGTATCGGCACCGTATTTCTCCACAATCATGTCAGGGTTTACCACGTTGAACATTGATTTACTCATCTTTTCGACTGCCCATCCGCAAACGTATTTGCCGTCTTCAAGAATAAACTCGGCTGTGGCAAATTCCGGACGCCAGGCTTTGAATGCTTCCAGATCAAGTACGTCATTCGACACAATATTCACATCAACGTGAATAGGAGTGGTGTCATACTGGTTCTTCAAATTCAATGAAACAAACGTATTGGTGTCTTTAATGCGATACACAAAGTTACTGCGTCCTTGTATCATACCTTGGTTAACCAGCTTTTGGAAAGGCTCTTCCTTTACCGTTACGCCCAAGTCGAACAAAAACTTATTCCAGAAACGAGAGTAGATGAGGTGACCGGTGGCATGTTCCGTTCCGCCCACGTATAAGTCTACATTCTGCCAATAACCGTTTACCTGCGGATCGACCAAACAAGAATGGTTGCGCGGATCCATGTAACGCAAATAGTATGCCGATGATCCGGCAAAGCCCGGCATGGTATTTAACTCCAGCGGGAAAATGGTGATGTGATCTATCTTGTCAACTCCGACTACAGTCTGGTTAACCTCATCCCAAGCCCATTGAGTAGCGTTACCCAACGGCGGTTCACCTGTTTCGGTAGGGAGGAACTTAGATACCTCGGGTAATTCCAACGGCAGTTTACTTTCATCGATCATGTAAGGCATGTTGTTCTTGTAGTAAACAGGGAAAGGCTCGCCCCAATAGCGTTGACGAGAGAAGATGGCATCGCGTAAGCGGAAGTTTACCTTGACTCTTCCCAAGCCGGTTGACCGGATATATTCTTTGGTTTTAGCAATCGCCTCTTTCACCGTGAGCCCGTTTAAAACGAGTCCGCCTGCAGCAGCGCCTTCTTTCGGTGAATTGATCATGATTCCTTCCTTGGCATCAAAGCTCTCTTCGCTGATATCACAGCCTTCAATAAGCGGGCGAATTTCTAAATTGAAATGTTTGGCAAAGGCGTAGTCGCGGCTATCATGCGCAGGTACCGCCATGATGGCTCCCGTACCGTAACCGGCCAATACGTAATCACTGATCCATACCGGGATGGCTTCGTTTGTTAACGGGTTAATGGCATAACTTCCCGAGAAGACACCGCTAACGCTGCGGTCGGCAATGCGCTCACGTTCCGTACGTTTTTTGGTACGTTCCAAGTATGCATCTACTTCAGCCTTTTGCTCTGGTGTAGTGAGTTGAGCTACTAACTCGCTTTCGGGAGCAAGTACCATGAAGGTGACACCAAACACGGTGTCGGCACGGGTAGTGAATATGGTAAATTCAAGATCGCTGTCTTTCACCTTGAAGCGCATCTCAGCACCTTCAGAGCGACCTATCCAGTTACGTTGAGTTTCTTTGAGCGAGTCGGTCCAGTCGATGCCGTCCAGTCCGTCGAGTAATCGTTGTGCATAGGCAGATACGCGCAAACACCATTGACGCATAACCTTCTGAATAACAGGGTGTCCGCCACGTTCCGAAACGCCATCAACTACCTCGTCATTGGCCAATACGGTTCCCAATGCCGGGCACCAGTTAACCATGGTATTGCCCAGGTAAGCAATGCGGTAGTTCATGAGTACTTCCTGCTGCTCTTTTTCGCCCATCTGTCTCCATTCATCGGCAGTAAAGTGGAGCTCTTCGCTGCAAGCCACGTTTAAGCCTTGGCTTCCGTTTGCTTCAAAAGCTTTGACCAGTTCGCCTATGGGCATGGCTTTCTTCTCGTCGTTGCAATAGAAACTGTTGAACATACGAATAAAAGCCCATTGTGTCCACTGGTAATATTCCGGGTCACAAGTGCGTATTTCGCGGTTCCAATCGAACGAGAATCCTATTTTATCAAGCTGTTCTCTGTATCGGTTGATGTTGTTGACGGTTGTGATAGCCGGATGCTGACCGGTTTGTATGGCGTATTGTTCGGCAGGCAAACCGTAAGCATCGTATCCCATGGGATTGAGAACGTTGAAGCCCTGCAGTCGTTTGTAACGAGCGTAAATATCCGAAGCAATGTACCCCAGCGGGTGTCCCACATGTAATCCTGCGCCGGAAGGGTAGGGGAACATGTTCAATACATAAAATTTCTTCTTCGATTCATCTTCTGTTACTTGATAGGTTTTTTGTTCTACCCATCTTTTCTGCCACTTCTTTTCAATCTCCCTGAAATTATAGTCCATAGCTATCTAACTTTATAGTGTGATATTGATTTATATTTTCAATGTTTCTTATTGTAGGTGGCAAATTTACACGTTTATTTTCAGATAACAAGGTTGCTCGCTTATTTAGTTTTTTTTTAAAAGATGATAAGAGGTTGAAAGAATACAAAGATAAATACCTAACTTTGTTAGTGATTACTAATTACGTAAAGGAGGACAATTGTGAATCAAGATATTGAATTGACCCCCATGATGAAACAGTTTCTGGATTTAAAAGCCAAACATCCGGATGCTGTGATGTTATTCAGGTGCGGTGACTTTTATGAAACTTATTCGACAGATGCGGTTATTGCATCTGATATTCTGGGCATTACCCTGACAAAACGTGCCAACGGAAAAGGCAAAACCATTGAAATGGCAGGCTTCCCCCATCATGCGCTGGATACTTATTTGCCTAAGTTGATCAGGGCAGGGAAGAGGGTGGCTATTTGCGATCAGCTGGAAGATCCTAAGACGACCAAAAAGTTGGTGAAAAGAGGTATCACAGAGCTGGTAACTCCCGGTGTTTCCATCAATGATAACATACTGAATTACAAAGAGAATAACTTCCTGGCGGCTGTGCATTTCGGAAAACCTTCTTGCGGAGTGGCTTTCTTAGATATATCGACCGGCGAATTTCTGACGGCAGAAGGTCCGTTTGATTACATTGATAAATTATTGAATAACTTTGGACCCAAGGAAATTCTATTTGAACGAGGCAAACGACCGATGTTTGAAGGTAATTTCGGTAGCCGGTTTTTTACGTTTGAGCTAGACGATTGGGTGTTTACAGATACTGCCGCGCGTGAAAAGCTTTTAAAGCATTTCGAAACCAAGAATCTGAAAGGTTTTGGTGTGGAACATCTCAAGAACGGTATTATAGCAGCAGGTGCTATTTTGCAGTATCTGGAGATGACGCAGCATACGCAAATAGGGCACATCACTTCGCTTGCCAGAATTGAAGAAGATAAATATGTTCGCTTGGATAAGTTCACGGTGCGTAGCCTGGAGCTTATTTCAAGTATGAACGACGGCGGAAGCAGTTTGCTTCATGTGATTGATAAAACAATCAGTCCCATGGGTGCTCGCTTGCTGAAACGGTGGTTGGTTTTTCCCTTAAAAGATGAGAAGCCCATAAACGACCGCCTGAACGTGGTTGAATATTTCTTCCGGCAGCCGGAATTCAAAGAATTGGTTGAGGAGCAGCTTCACTTGGTGGGCGATTTGGAACGTATTATTTCCAAAGTGGCCGTGGGACGTGTTTCTCCTCGTGAAGTAGTGCAGTTAAAAATAGCTCTTCAGGCCATTGAACCCATTAAAAAGGCTTGTCTGGAAGCCGACAATGCCAGCTTGAACAGCATTGGCGAGCAACTGAATTTGTGTTTGTCTATTCGTAGCAGAATTGATAAGGAAATAAATAATGATCCTCCTTTGTTAATCAATAAAGGGGGTGTGGTGAAAGAAGGTGTTGACCCTCAACTGGATGAGCTGCGTAAAATAGCTTATTCGGGCAAGGATTACCTGCTGCAAATTCAGCAGCGTGAGAGTGAGCTGACGGGTATACCTAGCTTGAAGATAGCCTTTAATAGTGTATTTGGTTACTACATTGAGGTACGTAACATTCACAAAGATAAGGTGCCTCAGGAGTGGATCAGAAAGCAAACCTTGGTTAATGCAGAACGCTACATCACGCAAGAGTTGAAGGAGTACGAAGAGAAGATATTGGGTGCCGAAGACAAGATTCTTGTGTTGGAAACTAAGTTGTACAATGAACTGGTTTTGGCTTTGGCGGAGTTTATTCCGGCTATACAAATCAATGCCAATCAGATTGCGCGGCTGGATTGCTTGCTCTCATTTGCAAATGTGGCGAAGATGAATAACTATATTCGTCCGGTGATTGAAGACAATGATGTGCTCGACATCCATCAGGGAAGGCATCCTGTTATTGAAAAGCAGCTTCCTTTGGGTGAAAAATACATAGCCAATGATGTGACGCTTGATTCGCAATCGCAGCAGATCATTATTATCACCGGTCCTAACATGGCTGGTAAATCGGCCTTATTGAGGCAGACGGCGCTGATTACGTTGTTGGCTCAAATCGGTTCTTTTGTTCCGGCTGAAAGTGCTCACATTGGTCTGGTTGATAAAATATTCACGCGTGTGGGGGCTAGCGATAATATCTCGGTGGGAGAGTCTACGTTCATGGTTGAAATGAATGAAGCGGCCGATATATTGAATAATGTGTCGTCACGCAGTTTGGTTTTATTTGATGAGCTGGGTAGGGGAACTTCTACCTACGACGGTATTTCCATTGCCTGGGCCATTGTGGAGTATATTCATGAACACCCTAAGGCTAAGGCTCGCACGCTTTTTGCCACTCATTATCACGAATTGAATGAGATGGAAAAATCATTCAAACGAATTAAGAATTACAATGTTTCCGTGAAGGAAGTTGATAACAGAGTGATTTTTCTGCGCAAGCTGGAGCGGGGTGGGAGTGAGCACTCTTTTGGTATTCACGTGGCCAAAATGGCCGGAATGCCCAAGAGTATTGTGAAGCGGGCCGATGATATTTTGCATCAGTTGGAGAACGATAACCGCAAACAGGGTATTTCGGGCAAGCCGTTGGCTGAGGTCAGTGAGAAAAGGGAAGGGGTGCAGCTTAATTTCTTCCAGCTTGATGATCCGGTGCTGTGTCAGATACGAGATGAAATACTGAATATCGACGTCAACAACCTCACTCCACTTGAGGCGTTGAATAAGTTGAGTGACATTAAAAAAATCGTAAGAGGTAAGTGATTTACCTCTTACGATTTGAATATTATAAGCAGGAAGAAGAGCTTTATTTCTTTAAAGTATAGCTTTTACCTATCTGATCCAGTTTCTTTCCGTTGAAGATAACGGCAAGTCCTATGATGACAAATGGTATGCTTAACCATTGTCCCATATTCAATGACATACCGTCTTCAAAGCTCACCTGATTCTCTTTCAGGAATTCAATAAAGAAGCGGAAAGTGAATATCAACGTCAGGCAGAGACCGAAGAAGAAGCCTCGGTGAAGCGTTTTGCTATATTTCTTATACAGATAAATGTGTATAAGGAAGAATATAAAATAAGCTATGGCTTCGTACAGCTGAGCCGGATGTCGGGGTTGCATGTCTTCACGTTCAAATACAAATGCCCAAGGCACATCAGTCACTTTACCTATGATTTCGGAATTCATCAGGTTGGCCAAACGGATAAAGCAGGCTGTGATGGGGGTTGCTACAGCTATCATGTCGACTACGTCAATGTAGTTGAGCTTTGTTTTGCGCACATAGAGCCACAGGGCGATCATAAGTCCTAAGGTTCCTCCGTGGCTTGCCAAACCTTCGTAACCTGTAAATTTCCATCCGCCGCCAGGAAGCATTTTGATGGGAAGCAGCATTTCAACCGGACGAGTGAGGTAGTACTCCGGCTGGTAGAACAAGCAATGCCCCAGTCGTGCTCCTAGCACAATACCAAAAAAACAGTAAAAGAAAAGAGGCTCAAATTTGTCTTCACCAATTTTCTTATCACGGTACTGATAATGTACCACAAGGTATGCAAATAAAATGCCTACTGCCCAAAGCAATCCGTAATATCTTATGGATATGCCCAATAAATTAAATAGCTCTGGATTGGGGTTCCAGTGAATGGTTGCGAGAAGATGATTCATAATTATTTCTCTTTCTGTTGATTTAGTTTTCTGATAACTCGAGCCGGATTTCCCACAGCAAGGCAATCGGCGGGGATATCTTTGGTTACTACCGAACCGGCTCCAATAACTGTGCGGTCGCCTATGGTTACTCCCGGACAGATCGTTGCATGACCGCCTATCCAGCATCGTTCGCCTATGGTGACTGGTTTGCAGTCTTCCCATTGGTCTCTTTCATCAGCATCAAGCGGATGTTGAGCAGTGTATATATGTACTCCCGGTGCAATCATGGTATGAGCACCGATGGTTACTTTGGCTCCATCGAGGATAACAGCTCCGAAATTAATGAAAACGCTATCTCCAGCATAGATGTGGTCACCGTAGTCACAATGGAAAGGAGGTTCTACATGGAAGTTTTTTGCAGCGTTTGGACAGAGTTCACGAATAACATCTTGAAATTTATCTGTATAATACTCTGTTACGTTAAGCTTGTGTAATATTCGTTTGGTACGGATGCGAATGGCAACCATCTCATCGGAATGAGCGTTGTATGGCTTTCCGGCAAACATCCTTTCTTTCTCTGTTTCTACTTTATTCATCTGCATTTAGTTATTTAAATTTGGCAGCGACGGTTTGGTATGTTTGCATATCGATGCCCTTTTCTTCTCCTAATTGAATTACATCGAAAAGCAATCCCTGGACTTCGGAGTTGTGTCCTTTTTCCAAATCTTTTTGCAAAGATGCGGTACTTTCTGGTGCTAGTTTATCAAGTACTTTGAGGTTATATTGCACTAAATCTTCTTTAAATATGATGCCGAGCTTATTGCCTAGTTCGGCCGTTTCTTGCGATAAACCTATAAATGTATTTCTGATTGGACCGGGTTTTTGTACTTCACCCATTGGAACATTGTAATAGGCTCCTGTACACGCCATGGCAGAGATGAATGACCATTTAATGAAGGTATCCCGATTGATGTCATCAGATAGATCGGCTTTGATGCCGCTTTCCAATAAATCGGTTTGTACGTTTGCCAAAAGTTCTTGTGAAACCTCCGTACCCTGATGAGTCCCGAATACCAAACGGAATATTTTACCCATTTGGGTTATTTCGCCTAAGTCGGAAACAAACCCTACGATGTAAATGCATCCGTCAAGTACGGTTACGTCAGGAATCATTTTTTGTAATTTTGGACCTGTTCCGTACACGTTCAAAATGGGAATAACGATGGTGTTTTTGTGTGCGGCTTTCTTTATTAATTCAGTAATAGAATCAATGGAGTACCCTTTTACGCACACAAAAATGACATCGGCTTTCCCTGAATAATCTTCTGCATTACAAGCATGGATGGGGATATTATGTTGCCCTTTCAAGGTTGACTTTAATTTTAACCCTTCATTGATTATGGCATTTAGATGTTCCCCTCTGGCAATACAAGTAACTTTCTTGTCGGCTAGCCATAGAAAAGCTGCTATATTTCCACCTACACCTCCTGTACCTACTACGAGATATTCTAATCCTTGTTTTTGTGTGCTTCCACATTCTGAACAAGGTTTATTATTATTCGCCCTTTCCATTTTTCCTTTTTTATTTTGTCGTTACTATCATTCGCTTGCATTTTATTGCAAGTGTTACAAATCTATGGATTATTAATCTGCATAACAAATAGTAAAGGATAAAATTGAATGAAAATTATCGGCAGGAGATGTTTCTTAGCATTGCATTTTATACATTGAAACGGAAATGCATTATATCACCGTCTTCAACAATGTATTCTTTTCCTTCAACATTTAGTTTCCCGGCATCGCGTACTGCGGCTTCTGAACCGTATTTAATAAAATCAGCATATTTTATAACCTCGGCACGGATGAAGCCTTTCTCAAAATCAGTGTGAATAACACCGGCACATTGAGGTGCTTTACTTCCTTTCAGGTAAGTCCAGGCGCGTACTTCTTGTACGCCTGCTGTGAAATAAGTTTCCAGATTAAGCAATTGGTAGGCCGACTTTATAAGACGGGCCACACCCGATTCTGTTAAACCTATCTCATTCAAAAACATCTGACGTTCTTCGTAGGTTTCAAATTCTGCTATTTCCGATTCAATTTTAGCCGCTACAATAAGTATATCTGCACTCTCATCTTTGACAGCTTCGCGAACCATTTCTACATATTTATTGCCCTTTACTGCACTCTTCTCGTCAACATTGCATACATAAAGAACGGGTTTGCTGGTAAGCAGGAATAATTCTTTGGCTATCTTCTGCTCATCTTTGGTCTCGAACTGAACAGAACGTGCAGATTTGCCTTGCTCCAATGCATCTTTATATTTAAGCAATATGTCGTATGTCATTTTAGCCAGTTTGTCGCCCCCTGTCTGGGCTTGCTTCTGTACCTTTTGTATCCTGCTTTCTATTGTCTCTAAATCCTTTAATTGCAATTCGTAATCAATTATTTCTTTGTCTCTTACAGGATTTACACTACCGTCAACATGGGTAACGTTTTCGTCATCAAAGCAACGAAGAACATGAAGAATTGCATCTGTTTCACGAATATTTGCCAGGAATTTATTTCCAAGGCCTTCACCTTTGCTTGCTCCTTTTACTAAGCCGGCTATATCAACAATCTCAACGGTAGTAGGCACTATTCGCTGCGGATTAACCAATTCTGAGAGCTTGTTTAAACGTTCATCAGGAACTGTAATTACTCCTACATTAGGTTCAATAGTGCAAAAAGGGAAGTTTGCTGCCTGCGCTTTGGCATTCGACAAACAATTGAAAAGTGTTGACTTACCTACATTAGGAAGCCCAACTATACCACATTGTAAAGCCATTATTCTATTATTATTCTTTTGTATTAAGCAATTAATTGGGCAAAAGTACTAATTATTCACTGCATTACAAAGAATGTGGATAACTTCATTGTTGATTGTTCCACGTGAGACAGCAAAAAGATAGAAAATAGCATTCTCTTTCTTTCAGAAAAGAATACGGGTTTATATAAAATAAGGCTATCTTTTTAAAAGACAGCCTTATGCTAAAGTTTTCTGCAATAGGATAGGGGAGCAGTCGCTGCTCCCCCAGAGCTATGATTGAGATTTGTTTGTTAGATATTAGAGAGAATTTATTTGTAGGTAATGTTGTTACATGACAGGTGCATCAACTGTTACAGTCATTTCGGGAACTAAAACATATTGTGCTTTTTTGCCATTCCATTTATAATATTCAGTGGTGACAGTTTTGCCTTCGTATGTATAGCGAATGCACATATCATTATCCCATCTGTTTTTTATGTTATTCCATTTCACAGTTTCGCTTTCAACCATTCTTTTCTGGTCGTCGTACTTGTAATTGTACTTAAGGTAGTTCGATAAACTGCCTCCTTCTTGCTTATACACGGTTTGTGCTACCATCATACCGTCTTTTTGCTCATAATTGTATACTAAATTGTTCTCACTTTTAGCATTTATGTTCATTGTTCCAATAAATGCAAATACAAACAATGCAATGGTTCTAAAAAATAATTTTGTTTTCATGATGTTCTTGCTGTTAAGGTTGATAATATCATATTTCTATTATTTGTATTGAAATACACTGCAAATATAGATATATATCTGACATTATTCCTTTTTCGAATATAAAAAATATCTATATGATAATTGAACCTTTTCTGCCCCTTATTCAAATTGATAATATTAATGCATTTTATATTCAAATTTGGAGTTTATTGGACTTTAAAACAACACTTATTAATTTGTTTCTTTTCTTTTGTATCAAATTGAATTATAGTTAAATATAGTTATATAGAGATGGGAAATAAAAAAGAATGAGCAGACACATATATAATATATGCTTTGGCTCATTCTTGATCAGGTAAAGTTCAGTTTGTAGTACTTAGTGTGCTTCTAACCAGTTGTTTCCCCAGCCACAGTCAGCTTTAAGGGGAACATGCATCTTATAAGCATTTTCCATCTCCTCAATTACTATTTGCTGAACAATTTCTTTTTCCTCCCTGGGTACGCTGAAATTTAATTCATCGTGTACTTGAAGAATCATTTTAGCACTGATTTTTTCTTTTTCAAATCGGTTGTAAATTCGTGCCATGGCTACTTTTATTATATCAGCCGCACTACCTTGTATGGGCGCATTAATGGCATTCCTTTCTGCGTATCCTCTTACCACAGCATTTCTGGAATTAATATCTGGTAGAAATCTTTTTCGGTTGAAAATCGTTTCTACATAGCCTTTTTCTCTAGCAGATTCTATGCTCTTTTCCATATATATTTTCACCTGTGGATATGTTTCAAAATACCCATCAATAAGTTCTTTTGCCTCTTTACGGTCTATACTCAATCTTTCTGCTAGCCCAAATACAGATATCCCATATATAATTCCAAAATTAGCGGTTTTTGCTTTTCTGCGCATGTTGCTGTCAACTTCGTTAATATCTACTTTATAAATTTTGGCAGCAGTTGCAGCATGAATGTCATGTCCGCTTAAGAAAGCATCAATCATATTTTTGTCTTCGCTCAAATGAGCCATTATTCTTAACTCGATTTGCGAGTAGTCTGCCGAGAAGAAAAAACAACCATCATCAGGGATAAATGCTTTTCTAATCTCTTTACCATTTTCATCCCGTATGGGGATGTTTTGCAAATTTGGATTGCTGGAACTCAATCTTCCTGTGGCAGTTATAGTTTGATTAAAGGATGTATGAACCTTTCCGGTTTGCGGGTTTATTAATAATGGCAATGCATCTATATAAGTATTGAGCAGTTTCTTCAAGCCTCTGTACTCTAATATTTTCTCGACAATCTGATGTTTATGACGCAGGCTCTCCAAAACATCTTCAGAGGTCACATATTGCCCAGTCTTGGTTTTCTTAGCTTTCTGTATGATTTTTAGTTTATCAAATAAAATCTCTCCCACTTGTTTAGGGGATGCAATATTAAATTCTATTCCTTCAGCTAATTCATATATTTCCTTTTCAATAGCTATTAATTGTTCGGTAAATTGCAATGACGATTGTTTTAAGGCATTTGTGTCAAGGCGCACTCCATTACTCTCAATCTCAACTAATACAGGAATAAGAGGCATTTCTATTTCATAAAAAAGTTTTTCAGCGTCATTCTCTTTCAATTTTTTCTCGAGAATGTTTTTGAGTTTTAGAGTTATATCTGCATCCTCGCACGCATAAAGATACACGTCTTCGGGGGGTAGTTCTCTCATACTTTTCTGGCTTTTTCCTTTTGGGCCAATCAGCTCATCTATATGAATGGTTTGATAGTTTAAATAGATCTCGGCTAAATAATCCATGCCATGTCTTAGTTCGGGCTGTAGTACATAGTGTGCCACCATTGTATCGAATATCTTTCCTTTGACATTGATTCCGTATTTTTTTAGTATGAGCATGTCATACTTGATATTTTGCCCGATCTTGATGATTTCTTCGCTTTCAAATATATATTTGAACTCATTTAGTATTTTTAACGCTTCGCTTTTCTCTGCCGGTACGGGAACATAATAGGCTTCATTCTCTTTGATTGAAAAGCTCATTCCTACTATTTCTGCCTCTATTGGATCAGTACCTGTTGTCTCCGTATCTATTGTGATGATTTTCGATGTAACTAACTTTTGAATTAATTGACCTCTTTCGTGTTGATTATCAGCAAGTTGGTAGCATTGAATTGAAATATCTAAACGCATTAGATTCGTTTTAAATTCGCTATTCGATGTTGTGCCCGTAAATTCTTCAAAGAGATTGCCTTGAATCGGACTTTTATTTTCTTCAAAAGGTAAGCTTAGAATTTCCTTCTTGCTATCATTTTTTGTTTTATCGTTTTTGAGGACTCTTTCAATCAGTGTCCTGAATTCCATCTCTTCAAAAATAGTTCGTAATTTATTCTCGTCCGGTTCTTGTCTTTTTAAAGAATCCATATCGAGTTCAATGGGAACATCTGTTTTTATGGTTGCTAAAAACTTAGAAAAGACGATTAGCTCTTTATTGGCTTCAATCTTAGTTTTGACTGCCCCTTTTAATTTTTCAGTATTTTCCAAAAGGTTTTCTATACTACCAAATTCTGAAATAAGTTTTTGGGCAGTTTTCTCTCCTACACCTGGACAGCCAGGAATATTATCCGAAGCGTCTCCCATTAAGCCTAATATGTCAATAACTTGAGTTGGCGATTCAATATTGAACTTTGCTTTGACAGCTTCAATACCCATTATCTCAAACTCCTTATCTCCGTATTTAGGTTTGTAAATGAACACATTATCATTTACTAATTGCCCATAATCTTTATCAGGAGTCATCATATAGGTTTCAATACTTTTTAAAGATGCTTTTGTAGCTAATGTTCCAATAACATCGTCTGCCTCATATCCCGCTACTTCTAAAATCGGGATATTGTAGGCGCTAATAATTTCCTTTATTATGGGTATTGATAAACGTATGGCTTCAGGGGTTTCTTCTCTTTGTGCTTTATACTTTTCATATATTTCATGTCTGAATGTTGGTCCGGCCGGATCAAATGCTATACCGATGTGTGTTGGTGCTTGATTTTTGAGGACTTCCTCCAATGTATTTACAAAGCCTAATATTGCAGATGTATTAAATCCTTTTGAGTTAATTCTGGGATTCTTAATGAATGCATAGTATGCTCTGTATATGAGTGCGTATGCGTCAAGAAGGATCAATTTATTATTTGGTTCCATTTTTATTATTTTTTTAATGGTAAAAATACAAAAAAATACGGTATTAATCGTTTTATTATTACTTTTGTAGACAAATCATGTTCATATGGATGTTTTATCTCTTATAAAGTCTCCCATAATTGATGAACTGGAAGATTTCAAAAATCTTTTTGATCACTCCCTTTCCAGCTCTAATCCTTTACTTACCGATGTAATTGGGCATTTACAGCAAAGGAATGGCAAGATGATGCGTCCGATTCTTGTCTTGTTAATAGCTAAATTATACGGCAAAGTAAGCACGCAAACGCTACATGCTGCTGTTTCTCTCGAATTACTACATACTGCTAGTTTAGTTCACGATGATGTAGTTGATGAGAGTGCCGAACGGCGTGGGCAACTTTCTGTCAATGCTATTTTTAATAATAAGGTTGCAGTGCTTACAGGAGATTTTTTATTGGCAACTTGCTTGGTACAGGCTTCTAAAACTAAAAATCATGGTATAATTGATGTTGTATCTAAGTTAGGGCAAGATTTAGCTGAAGGTGAACTGCTTCAATTATCTAATATTAATAATACTGAATTTTCTGAGTCTGTATATTTTGATGTTATTAATAAAAAAACAGCGGCATTGTTTGCTTCCTGCACTAAAGCTGCTGCTTTGTCGGCTCAGGTAGATAATGAAAAGGTAGAACTTGCAAGACTTTTTGGTGAATATATCGGCATTTGTTTTCAGATAAAAGATGATATATTTGACTATTTTGATAATGCAGATATAGGGAAACCAACAGGCAATGATATGTTTGAAGGCAAATTAACTCTTCCTGTTCTTTTTGTTCTAAATAATGGAGCCGGAGAGGAGATTAAGCGGCTTGCAATTAAAGTAAAACAAAGGTTGGCTTCGCATCAGGAGATATCAGACCTTGTTTCATTTACTAAAGATAACGGTGGTATTCTTTATGCCCAGAAAGAAATGACTAAATATAAACAAAAAGCATTAGGCTTATTGTCATTAATGCCTGACTCTGAAGTAAAAGAGTCCTTGAGGTTATATTTAGATTATGTTGTTGATAGGCATAAATAATATCGTGCTAATGGCGTTGTTTTCCAAAGAGCACGATATTAAATTGTAGTATAACATATCTAGAAGAACTTAACTTCTTCTCCTCTTATTTCTGATAATAATAGGTTGGCTAGTCTACTTGTCCCAATACGGAATAATTTGTTAGTTAACCATTCTTCTCCTAATATTTCTTTTACAATCGTATAGTATATAAGTGCGTCATTTACAGTGTTGATTCCGCCTGCTGGCTTGAATCCAATTTTATTACCTGTTATATCATAGTATTCTTTTATTGCTTGACACATTACCAATGCTGCTTCAGGAGTAGCTGCGGGTTGCTGTTTCCCTGTTGATGTTTTAATAAAATCAGCTCCTGAATACATGGATAGGATAGAGGCTTTCTTAATGTTTGAAGAGGTCTGTAAAGCACCTGTTTCTAGTATTACTTTCAAGTGTTTGTCCTTGCATGTATTTTTGAGTTCTTCTATCTCATCACACATTTCTTCATAATTTTCATTCAAGAACTGACCAACTGAAATGACAATGTCAATCTCATCAGCTCCTTCCATAATAGCCATAGCAGTTTCAGCAATCTTAACTTCTATAAAAGTTTGTGATGAAGGAAATCCACCTGATACACAGGCTATATTTACACTTTCTACTTCTAAAGTATCTTTAACTACTTGTGCGAAGTTTGGATATACACAAATAGCAGCAACATTTTTCAAATCTGCAAATTCAGAGTCGAACCTATTTACTTTTTCAGTGAATTTCATCACACTTTCATCGTTATCGGTACTGTTTAAAGTCGTTAAATCGATGAAACTAAAAAGAGCCTTTTTGACATCTATTGTGTCGTTTTCTACTACCTTTGTTTTTATTAGTAAATCAACCTCTTTCTTTATTTCAGCATCATTGAGGTTGATGTTATACTTCTCTAACGCCGATTTGTATTTACTACTATTGCTCATCTTTATTACTATTTAATTTGTGATTACTAATATGTCTTTTATTGTCTCTTTGGGTCTTCTTTACTAGATTGTCCTTAAAAGATTTAGTTAAATCAACCCCTGTTTGATTTGCTATACAAAGTAACACCCATAATATATCAGTCAATTCGTCAGCAATATTATCTTTCTCGCCCTCCTTGAAAGATTGGTCACCATATTTTCTAGCCATTACACGTGCTAATTCACCTACCTCCTCAGTTAGTATGGTCATATTGGTTAGTTCGTTAAAATAACGAACTCCATATGTGTTAATCCACTGGTCTACTTCTTTTTGAGCTTCTTCTATTGTCATTATTCTTTGTTTTTCGTATCCATATATATAGTAACAGGTCCGTCATTTATGAGTTGCACTTTCATATCTGCTCCAAATTCACCTGTGGCTACTGATTTACCTAATAATTGACTTAACTTCTCGCAGAAACAATGATAGAGTGGTATAGCGACTTCATGTTTGGCCGCTTTGATATAAGATGGCCTATTTCCTTTTTTTGTTGATGCATGCAAAGTAAATTGACTTACAACCATTATATTTCCTTCAATATCTAGGACTGACTTGTTCATAATTCCTTTTTCATCATCAAATATGCGCAAATTTAGTATTTTATTACATAACCATTCTACATCTTGCTTGTCATCAAGATTTTCAATCCCTACTAAGATAAGCAAACCTTTTTCTATAATTGATTTATAGTTGCCATTTATAGTTACTGAAGCACTCAAGACGCGTTGTATTATTACCCTCATTTTAATATTATATTAACTCAAAAGACAAATTTACGAAATAATATAGATTGAATTTGCTAAATTTTACAATTATTTATTCGCTAGAGTTTCTTGATTAAAATAGTTGAATACTATTTCAGCTTTTGCTTTACCTATAATGGGTATTAATTCTTCTAGTGTTGACTCCTTTATCCGTTTAACACTTTTTAAATTTACAAGTAAAAGTTGTTTTGTTTTCTGTCCGATTCCCTTTATATCGTCAAGGGTAGATGCCAACTGTCTTTTACTACGTTTTTGACGATGAAAAGTAATAGCAAACCTATGTACTTCATCTTGTATTTGTTCAAATAATTTAAACAATGGAGTGCCTTGTTTTAATCCTATAGTTTGCACTGGAAATCCATATAAAAATTCTGATGTTCTGTGCTTTTTATCTTTTGCTAATCCTGCAATAGGTATCCTAATATTTATTTCTTCTAAAGCCTTCCTCACAGCCTCCATTTGTCCTTTCCCTCCATCAGTGATTATGAGGTCAGGTAGTGAAGCGTTTTCTTCTCTGAGGCGTTCGTATCTTCTTTTCACAACCTCTTTCATTGATGCATAATCATCTGCTCCCTCAACTGTTTTAATTATATATTTTCTATATTCCTTTTTTGATGGCTTAATTCTCTTAAATACAACACATGCCGCAACTGCGTCTGAACCTTGGATGTTTGAGTTGTCAAAGCACTCGATATGAAGAGGAGGCCTGTCTAATTTAAGTAATAACTGAATTTCTTTCATAAGTTTCAAGCTTCTTTGTTCCGGATTTAATTTTTCAGCCTGCTTCATCCTATCTACTTTGTATTGTTTTACGTTTAAAATTGATAAGTCCAATAGTTTTTTCTTATCTCCACGTTGCGGTATGGTGAAAAGTACATTATTTAAATTCATGTCAATCTTGAATGGTATTATTATTTCCGGAGACAAACTTTTGTATCTTTCTCTCATTTCTACAATTCCAAGCTCTAAAAGTTCTTCTTTTGTTTCTCCTAACCTTTTCTTGTATTCAAAAGTAAATGCCTGATTTATAGCACCGTTTGTAATGTGTAGATAATTAATGAATGCAGCTCGCTCTCCATCTTCTTCAATAGAAAATACATCAACATTGTGTAATGTTGAGCTTACAACTTCTGATTTGGATCGGTAATTCTCAATTAAATCATATTTCCTTTTGAGAATTTGAGCTTCTTCAAATTTAAGTTCAGTTGCTAGCTCATTCATTTTCTGAAAGATTGCTTTGCTGATCTCACTTGTATTTCCTTTTAGTATTTCTTTTATTTCTGCTATGTTTCTCATATATTCATCATGCGTTTGTAGTTCAATACAAGGTCCTGCACAATTTTTTATATGGTATTCCAAACAAACATTATATTTTCCTGCTTTAATGTTTTCAGGGCTAAGATTAAGGCTGCATGTTCGAATAGGATATAGGTGTTTTATCAGGTCAAGCAATGCGTACATTGATGGTAAATGGCTATACGGACCATAATATGAGGAGCCATTTCGAATTATTTTTCTAGTTTTATATACCCTAGGAAAATATTCGTTTTGAACACAGATGGAGGGGTATGTCTTGTCGTCTTTTAATAGAACGTTATACCGGGGTTTGTATTTCTTGATTAGATTATTTTCAAGGAGTAAAGCATCTTCTTCTGAATTAACCACAATATATCTTATATCGACAATTTTGCTGACAAGCACTCTCGTTTTTCCTGGTTCATGGTTTTTATTGAAATAAGAATAAACTCTCTTCTTTAAGTTTTTTGCTTTGCCAACATATATAATTGTTCCTTCAGAGTTTAGATATTGATAGATACCGGGCTTCTCTGGTAAATTCAAAACAATACCTCTGAGGTATTCATTTGCGTTCAAATCAGAATTATCCATATATCTTTAATTAATTTAGAAGTCCCCAAAAAATCTGCTCTTTGTACAAGCAAAGAGCAGATAGTCTTAAAGACTCAGTACTGATTGTATCTCAATGTTCGGATCGAATATGTCTTTCCCATTTAAATCTTTTAGCTCAATTATGAAATTAACATAGATTGCTTTTGGGTGGAGCCTCTTCACTAAATCGCATGCGGCTTTCATGGTTCCACCAGTAGCCAAAAGATCATCATGAAGGAGGATTATATCGTTGACATCTAGTGCATCTTTGTGGATTTGAACTGTGTCCGTACCGTATTCTTTGTCGTAAGTCTCCTCAATTGTCTCGGCTGGTAACTTTCCTGGCTTTCTTATTGGTATAAATCCTGCATTCAAACGAGTTGCTAATATAGGCCCCATAATAAAACCTCTCGATTCTATTCCTACTACTTTTGTTATTCCTTTATCTTTGTACATTTCATACATGATATCTGAAAGAATTTGTAAGCACTCAGAGTCCTTAAATAGAGTGGTCACATCTTTGAATTGAATCCCTGGAATTGGGAAGTCTGGTACATTTCTAATGTTGCTGATTAGCTTTTCTCTCCTCATAATCAATCTTTTATATTTTTTATTTAAATGTTTTGTTTCACGTGAAACGGGGTGTCTAACGCCCTGCTAGAACTAGAAGAACGTTGATGTCGCTTGGTGAAACACCTGGTATTCTACTTGCTTGAGCAATTGTCTCTGGATCAATCTTAATCAACTTCTGTCTTGCTTCTGTTGAAAGTGACTGAATATCGGTATAATTGAATTTTCCTTTGATTTTAATACTTTCAAGTCTAGAGAGTTTGGCTGCTATCATTCTTTCTCTTGCAATATATCCTTCATATTTTATTTGGATTTCTGCAGCCTCAATAATTTCTTCTTTTCTTGAATCTTTTATTTCATCCAATACTCTCTTGAATGAAGGAATATGCAATGCTATGTTCTCAATTGTTATTTGAGGTCTGTTGATTAAATCAATTAATTTGCAACCATGTTTAAGAGGTGCGGTGTTATAGGACTCAAGCGTTTCATTAATTAATGATGGCTTGATTGAATAAGTTCGGGTGAAATTAATGATTTCATTAACAATATCCTTTTTATTTCTATATAACTCATAGCGATCGGCTTTCACTAAACCTAACTTCCAACCTTTTTCAGTTAGTCGCATATCCGCGTCATCCATTCTGAGTAATATTCTATATTCTGCTCTAGATGTGAACATACGATAGGGCTCATCAACTCCCTTTGTTACTAAATCATCGATTAAAACGCCAATATATGCTTCATCTCTAGCAAGAGTAAATGGTTCTCCGCCATGACAATTAATGTGCGCATTGATTCCAGCTATTAGGCCTTGCCCTCCTGCTTCTTCATATCCGGTAGTACCGTTTACTTGTCCTGCAAAAAATAGATTTTTAATTATTTTCGACTCGAGAGAATGTTTTAATTGTGTTGGGTCAAAATAATCATACTCAATGGCATATCCGGGGCGATATATCTCTATATTACTAAAAGCCGGAATTTTTCTTAGTGCTTGTATCTGAATGTCCATAGGTAAAGAAGATGAAAATCCATTTAAATATAGCTCTTGAGTCGTTTCTCCTTCAGGCTCTAAGAATAATTGGTGCTGGTTTTTATCGGGGAATGTTACTATTTTAGTTTCAATACTAGGACAATAGCGAGGTCCAATACTTTGGATCTGACCATTATATAATGGCGATTCATTTAAACCTTCTCTCAAAACACGATGTACCTCTTCGTTTGTATAGCATGTCCAGCATTGAAGCTGTTTCAAATGTCTGAGGCTGGTATTCATAAATGAAAATTTATGATGATCATTTTCTCCATCTTGTGTTGCCATAAGTTGAAAATTAACGCTTCTACCGTCAATTCTCACCGGAGTCCCTGTTTTCATTCTACCGGATCGTATGCCAAATTTAGTAATTGATTCGGTTAATTGTAGTGAAGGCGGTTCAGCCATTCTTCCTCCTGCTAGTTGTGTTTTTCCTACATGCATCATTCCGTTAAGAAATGTACCGGCAGTTATAACAACACACTTCGCATGAAAGGTAACATCCCAAAATGTTTTTAATCCTGTAATTTCTCCGTTTTCAACGATTATTTCTTTGACAGTATCTTGCCAAATACTTAGATTCGGAATGTTTTCTAAAATTTCTCTCCACGTCCAAATAAACTTATTTCGGTCACACTGTGCTCTAGGACTCCACATGGCTGGTCCTTTAGAACGATTTAGAATTCGAAACTGAATTGCAGTTTTATCTGTAACAAGCCCCATGTATCCTCCTAGAGCGTCTATCTCTCGAACTATTTGACCTTTGGCGATACCTCCAACGGCAGGATTGCAACTCATTTGAGCTACTTTATTCATATCCATTGTGATCAGACAGGTTTTTGAACCCATGTTTGCAGCAGCAGCAGCAGCTTCACAGCCAGCATGGCCTGCGCCAATTACTATTACGTCATATTTAAATTCCATCAATTTAAAATTTATTTATAGGTGCAAATTTACATGTTTATTTTAGTATAACTATAATGAAAAGTAAAAACGAAACAATTCTCTAAATCTAATTGTTTGTTTTTCACGAATTTTATGCTATCCTTTTGACATTCATTCTCTGTTGGCGATGGCTTAATCTGATTTCGATAGAATTTTGCATTTTCTACACTCTAAATATGTAGGCTCTATTTTTTTAATTCTTCAAAATGGTTTTTAATGCAATAATTAATTTTGTAAATGCTATATTTGCATCGAACTAATTAGTTTAGTATGAGATTAAGAAAGACCTTTTTAGCCTTCGTCTATATATCTTGTTTGGTGATATTTTCATGTTGTCAGGAGAGTACGTCTTCGCCATTATTGGTCGAAGCTGATTCTTTATTGGCTATTTCACCGGAAAAATCACTTCAAAAACTCAAGCAGATTGATATATCTAAGCTTCATTCAAATTATGAAAAGGCATATTACAGCCTTTTATTGGTGCAGGCTACAGATAAAAATTACCTCTCATTACTACCTTGCGATTCTCTTATTAATGTTTGTACAGAATATTTCTATAGTGGTCTAAACAAAGGAAAATCATATCTTTATAAAGGCAGATTGTTAGTTGAAATGGGCATGGAAAGAGAGGCAATTGACTTTTTCTATAAAGCATTGCCTGAGTTAAAGAACGGTAAATCCGAAATTAGGATTAGAGGTATGATTTATGAAGATTTAGGCAGGGTATACTACAGCCAATCCCTCTATAATGAAGCATTAGATAAGTTTAATTTGGCATGTAATGATTACATGTCTATAAATGATAAAAAAGCGATTGTTAATGCTCTGGGCTTCATCAGTCGGGTATATGCTATTCAAAACAAAAATAAAGATGAAATAAGAGTGATGACTCAAGCAATTAAGCTTGCTTTTGAAACAAAAGACTCACTTGTGATAAGTAATACTTGTAATAATTACAGTATGACTTATGAGTCTTTAAATAAAATTGATTCTGCTTTACAATATGCCTTTTTAGCTCTATCTTATCGACCATTTAATGTCAAGAAATCTCCTATTTATTTATCTATAGGTAACTTGAAACTGTTGAATAGTGAGATTGATTCGGCTAGATATTATTTAAATAAAAGTTTTGAGGATGGAACAGTTAAGGACCATGCTTTAACTCACGGTTATTTGTCTGATTTGGAAAAGGGGCAAGGAAATTTCCAAGAAGCTTTTGAACACTTAACTGTTTTTTCAGAGGTAATAGATTCTCTCTATATGGTTGATAAGTCTTCCCAGATAGAACAAATGGGCTATAAATATGAAATAGAGGCGAAGGTTGCTAGCCATAAGGCTTCCATGAGGCTAACCATTATTGCAATTGTTTTTGTTTCAATTATTATTGTCCTCATGTTGCTTTTGGTTTTGCAACGTCTAAATAAGAAGAAGACCATTGCTAAATTGTTATATAAACAGCGCAGTGAGAAAATGTTAATGGAGATAGCCAATTTACAAACACGTATTGATCAGAACAATCTTCAAATTCAATGCTTAGAAAAGGAGCAATTGGATTGGGATTTTAAAATTGAGGAAAAGATGCGTGAAGTTCAAGAATTAGCAAAACAAAAAAACAAGTTACGAAATGCTCTATTTCAGCAGACTTCGTCTTACACTAAAATTCAGAAACTATCCAAACAAGATAGATCAGATAACAAATCAATAAAGGTATTAACGCAGGCGGAGCAGATTGAATTAAGGAAAACCATATTTCAGATATATGAAGAATCGGTAGCAGAATTACAGGAGAAATTTCCGAAACTAACCGAAGATGATTTGCTTTATTCTTGTTTGGAGCAGACCGGTCTTGATACTTTTGCTATTGCACTTTGTTTTGGAAATGCCAGTAAACAGATTGTTAATCAACGTCGATATAGACTAAAGGCCAAAATGATTATTGAGGAATAGTTCAACTATAAGTCTTTCTACTTCTATAAATACATAATCAGATGTATTCTACAAGCGATATAAATTCCCTTCTAAATTCACAAGCAAAACTGCAGATGTTATTGTGTTGTGTTGTAAAGTGCTGATAATCAGTCATTTTTTCATTCTTATTGTTATCAGAAAATTTTCTTGCTTACAAGGATAATAGATATCTTTGTATATCATTGAATTGCATTTGGTTATGTTTGTTTTATTACTGACCTAGACTCTTAGTATACCTTCTGACCTTCATAAATCTCTATGATAATACTATTTGCTAGATAAAGGAGCTGTCTAAAAGTCAGTTCCTTTATTCTTTTTGTATCTCATCAATTTTAAGACAGCTCAAAGCTTTGTTTTCTGCGGCTTCCATTATTTCACGTTCGCCCGGCCCTTTGTCATTGATTCCACATAGATGAAGAATGCCATGTATAATGGTTCGATGTAACTCTTCGGTATAATTGGTATTAAATTGCTCAGAATTAGTTTTTACTGTATCTAGGCTAATAAATATATCCCCGGCTATTTTATTCTCCTCTGTATAATCAAAGGTAATAATATCCGTATAATAATCATGTTTTAGATATTGTCGGTTAACTTCAAGTATTTTTTTGTCAGAACAGAAAATATAAGCGATTTCACCGACTTTTTTCCCATATGAAGAAGCTACTGATTTAATCCACTGTGAAGTAGCTTGTCTCTTAATATTAGGCATGTTAACGCCCTCTGTATGATATGTTATGCTCATAAAAATATGTATTTAAACAATTAAAAAAAGAATAAGTAGCTAAATAAAATGGCGGCAATAATACCCGCGAAGTCAGCGATTAAGCCACAAGTAACAGCATTTCTTGTTTTGCTAATGCCTACGCTACCAAAATAAACCGCTAAGATATAAAATGTGGTATCCGAAGCTCCGCGTACTACACAGCTAGTTCTGGCAACAAATGAGTCAGCACCGAATTGCTTCATGGTGTCAATCATTAATCCATTGGCTCCACTACCACTTAGAGATTTCATTAATGCTGTTGGTAAAGCACCTACAAAACTGGTATCCAGCCCTGCAGAATTGAACATATATCCAATGCTATCAACTAGAATATCCATTGCTCCCGAGGTTCGAAAAACGGCTATCCCAACTAGAAAGGCTACTAGATAGGGTATTATTCTAACGGCCGTATTGAATCCTTCTTTTGCTCCTTCTACAAAAGAATCGTATACATTAATCTTCTTTCTTATTCCGTTGGCAATAAATAATACAATCACTCCAAAAAGAATTATATTAGCTGTTAAAGTAGAATAAGTACCCATATCATCTCGAGATAAAGTTGAAAAGCTATAAATAATAAGGCCAAATATACAACTTAATCCTCCCAAGAAAATTAGCATCGCTTTGTTTATCAAGTTAATGCGTTGTGCGATACTTACTACTATAACTCCGGTTAATGTAGATATAAATGTGCTAAGCAGGATGGGAATGAAAATATCAGTTGGCTGGCTTGCCCCCATTTGTGCTCTGTAAACCATAATACTGATTGGAATAAGCATTAGTCCAGAAGTATTAAGTACAAGAAACATGATCATGGAGTTGGTGGCAGTGTCTTTTCGTGGATTTAGATCTTGAAGCTCTTTCATAGCCTTTAGCCCCATGGGAGTGGCAGCATTATCAAGTCCTAGCATGTTAGCGGATAAATTCATGAAGATGGAACCCATAACAGGATGCCCTTTGGGTATTTCAGGAAACAATTTGCAAAACACGGGACTCAAAAAGCGAGATAAGGCATTGATTAGGCCACTATTTTCTCCAATCTTCATAATTCCTAGCCACAAAGACAGAATGCCAGTGAGTCCCAAAGATATCTCAAAAGCTGTTTTGGAAGAGTCAAAAGTGGAGTTAATTATTTCCGTAAAAATCTCCGTGTCTCCTAAAAAAAACAGTTTACCTAAAGCAACAATAAAAGCGATTACAAAGAAAGCAACCCAAATGTAATTTAAAACCATAGCTAGCTTATTCAAAATTGCACAAAAGTAGGAATATGTTTTCATTTATCTGAAAATAAACATGTATTTTTGCTTTCCATTCATGAATAGGAATATGGAAGAAGATTTTGATATACGCGACAATCAGCTTACGAATAAAGAACGTGAGTATGAAAATGCGCTCAGGCCACTTAGCTTTAATGATTTTAGCGGACAGGACAAGGTCGTAGATAATTTACGAATATTTGTAAAGGCCGCCCGTTTACGGGGTGAAGCATTGGACCATGTTTTGTTGCATGGCCCTCCCGGATTGGGTAAAACCACCTTGTCGAATATTATTGCTAATGAGTTGGGAGTGGGGTTTAAAGTTACATCAGGGCCAGTGCTCGACAAGCCTGGAGATTTGGCAGGTGTGCTTACCAGCCTCGAACCCAATGATGTGCTTTTCATTGATGAAATTCATCGCTTATCTCCAGTTGTGGAGGAGTATCTTTATTCGGCTATGGAAGATTACCGAATTGATATCATGATTGATAAAGGACCATCGGCCAGAAGCATTCAGATTGATTTGAGCCCATTTACTTTGGTGGGAGCAACTACCCGAAGTGGATTGTTGACTGCTCCTTTACGTGCTCGCTTTGGCATCAACCTTCATTTGGAGTACTATGATGATGATATTCTTTCCAATATAATTAGGCGTTCAGCCGGTATTTTGGATGTGCCATGTTCTTTTCCGGCTTCAGGAGAGATTGCGTCCAGAAGTCGAGGCACACCTCGTATTGCGAATGCCTTACTACGCCGTGTTCGTGATTTTGCTCAAGTAAAAGGTTCGGGGCAAATAGATACAGAAATAGCCAATTTTGCACTCGAAGCACTTAATATTGATAAGTATGGTCTTGATGAAATTGACAACAAGATACTTTGCACCATCATTGATAAGTTTAATGGAGGCCCCGTTGGTATTACAACAATAGCAACTGCTTTGGGTGAAGATGCGGGTACCATTGAGGAGGTATATGAGCCTTTCCTCATAAAAGAAGGCTTTTTAAAGCGGACACCACGAGGACGTGAAGTCACAGAATTAGCTTACAAACATTTAGGTCGAAGCCTTTATGGGGGTAAGAGTAAAACATTATTTGATTAATTGACATACAACATATGGCTGGATTAAAATCGTTGGCAAAAGATACTGCAATATATGGATTGAGTAGTATAATAGGCCGTTTCTTGAATTATTTGCTTGTACCCCTGTACACAATTAAATTGTCTGCGGCATCGGGTGGTTATGGGGTTGTTACGAACATATATGCCATGACAGCCCTTCTTTTGGTAGTTCTGACTTATGGAATGGAAACAGGCTTCTTCAGGTTTGCCAATAAAAAAGATGAAGATCCGCTCAAAGTCTATTCGAGTACGCTCATTACAGTTGGAGGTTCCTCTGTTTTATTCGTTCTCTTTTGTCTAGTATTCATAGAACCCATAGCTGGCTTCCTTGGATATGCAGACCATCCGGAATATATTGCCATGATGGCTATAGTTGTGGCTTTAGATGCTTTCCAGTGCATTCCTTTTGCTTATTTGAGATACCGCAAAAGACCCATTAAGTTTGCTGGAATAAAGATGTTGTTTGTAGTCTCCAACATTCTATTAAACCTTTTCTTTTTGGTTCTTTGTCCTTGGTTAAATGCGCATTCACCTCAAGCTATTTCTTGGTTCTATGATCCTGGTTACGGAGTCGGTTACGTCTTTCTGGCCAATTTAATTTGCACTTCCTTGCAAATGCTTTTCTTCGTGAATGAATTGAGAGGTTTTCAATATGTACTCGATAAAGCCCTGATTAAACGGATGTTCTCCTATTCATTTCCTATTCTTATATTGGGTTTGGCAGGTATTCTGAATCAAACGGTAGATAAGATTATCTTTCCTTTCTTACTTGATAATGCTAATGAGGCACGCGTACAATTAGGCATATACGGGGCAGCTAGTAAGATCGCCATGGTTATGGCAATGTTTACGCAGGCCTTTAGGTATGCGTATGAACCCTTTGTCTTCGGAAAAGAAAAGGATGGAGACAGCCGGCAGACTTACGCATCGGCAATGAAATTCTTTGTTATCTTTACATTGCTAGCCTTTCTGGCGGTGATGTTTTATATGGATATACTGCGTTACATCATTACCCCCGACTACTGGCCGGGTTTAAAGGTAGTACCTATTGTTATGGCTGCCGAAATGTTTATGGGAGTTTATTTCAACCTTTCATTTTGGTACAAGTTGATTGATGAAACCCGTTGGGGAGCCTATTTTTCTTTGATCGGTTGTATTATTATTGTGCTTTTAAATATTATTTTCGTTCCTGTATATGGATATATAGCTTGTGCGTGGGCCGGTTTAGCTGGTTACTTCACGGTAACCATTCTTTCATATTTCGTGGGTCAAAAGAAATACCCTATTAATTATGATCTCAAGGGAATAGGGCTGTACGTGTTATTAGCAGCAGTTCTGTACGTTGCGTCCGTATTCATTGTACCCGAGAATGTGGTATTCCGTTTGTTGTTTCGCACAGGCTTGTTATTTGTTTTTATTGCATTTATTGTGAAAAAAGACCTGCCATTAAAACAAATTCCGTTGCTAAATCATTTTATAAAATAAACGATCATGAAAACACCGAACCGAAATCTATTTGCTTTCAAGGAATTTCTAAAGGAATACCTTGATTTGAGAAAAGACAAAGACAACGAATTGGCAACCGTTGAATCCATTCGAAAAGGAGTAGAGTTCAAAGGAGCCAATTTATGGATTCTTATTTTCGCTATTTTCATGGCTTCTTTGGGGCTCAATGTCAATTCTACCGCCGTTATTATCGGTGCTATGTTGATATCACCCCTCATGGGGCCTATTATGGGCATTGGTTTATCGGTTGGCTTGAATGATTTTGAATTGATGAAGCGCTCTTTCAAGAGCTTTCTGGTTGCTACAGCATTCAGCGTAGCAACTTCCACCTTTTTCTTTTTGATATCGCCTATTGACGAAGCCCAATCGGAGTTGCTGGCACGTACTTCGCCAACTATCTATGATGTACTGATTGCTTTGTTCGGTGGTTTAGCGGGCGTTGTAGCGTTCTCTACCAAAGAAAAAGGGAACGTTATACCGGGTGTTGCTATTGCTACAGCACTGATGCCACCCTTGTGCACGGCCGGGTTTGGATTGGCTACTGGTAATCTGGTTTATTTTATGGGAGCATTTTACCTGTATTTTATTAACTCCGTTTTTATTAGTGTAGCCACATTTATTGGTGTACGAGTAATGCACTTTCATAAAAAAGAGTTTGTTGATGTTACCCGAGAGAGAACTGTTCGCAGAACAATTGTGTTTTTGGTCGTAGCTACCATGTGTCCGGCTATTTATCTGACTTATCATATTATTAAAGATAGTTTCTATGAAAGAACAGTAAACCGTTTCGTAACTGAAGAACTTAGCTTTGATAAAACTCAGATACTCGATAAAAAGGTTATTCATAAAGGAGACAGCACGGAAATTAGAGTGGTTCTGATTGGAGAAGATGTCCCGGTTGCTTCTTTGGAAATAGCGCAGCGCAAGCTAAAAGATTATAAACTGAATAACACCCGCTTAACGGTTGTACAAGGCATGAATAATTCTGGAGTGGATGTCACCTCCATCCGCGCCATGGTTATGGAAGATTTTTATAAAAACAGCGAAGAGCAAATTAAAGAGCAACAAAAAAAGATTGTTCAGCTGGAAAAAGCATTAACTTCCTATAAAACATTCGATGAAACGGGCCGAAATATAGTTCAAGAATTGAAGGTGCTTTATCCTTCTATTCAAACTCTGTCATTAAACAGAGCGGTTGAGACGCGTGTAGATTCGCTGCGTTCAGACACCGTAACCTTTGCTGTAGCCAAGTTTTCGCCTAAGCTCGGTAGTGCAGAACAGAACAAGATACGACAATGGCTTAAGGCCCGTATTAAAGCAAAAGAACTTCGATTGATTGTAGAATAATAACCTCCTTAACTGATAAAATCACAATACCATGAGCCTAAAAAAAATAAGAAAACAATTAGCCATTTTGTTGCTGTTAAGTGTCAATCTAACCGTTTGTGCTCATGAGGGTATGTGGATGTTAGGTCGCTTAAATAAGCAAACAACTCAATCCATGAAAGAACTGGGACTCAAACTACCGGCAGATAAACTCTATCATCCCAACAAAGCCACGTTAAAAGATGCCGTGGTCAGTTTTGGCGGATTCTGTTCGGGAGTGGTTGTTTCAACGGATGGGCTAGTGTTTACGAACCATCATTGTGGTTTTGGGGCAATACAACAGCATAGTACTGTGCAGAAAGACTATTTAAAGGATGGCTTTGTGGCTCGTTCCAAGGAAGAGGAGTTGCCCAACCCTGAATTATATGTACGCTTTCTTATTCGCACGGAAGATGTAACCCAGCGCGTTTTAGGCTCCGTTTCACCGAATATGTCGGAGGCCGACAGGCGTTCGGTGATTGATTCTGTGATGTTAGCTATACAAGAAGAGGTACATACCAAAGATTCTTCAGTAGTGGGTGTAGTTGATGCCTATTACGGTGGAAACGAGTTTTGGCTGTCTGTTTACAGAGATTTTAATGACGTACGCCTGGTTTTCTCACCTCCATCCTTCATCGGAAAATTTGGTTGGGATACAGATAACTGGATGTGGCCCAGGCACACGGGAGACTTTTCAGTCTTTCGCATTTATGCTGATAAAAACAACCAACCGGCCGATTATTCGCCCGATAATGTGCCTTACAAACCTCAATATGTGGCGCCTATTTCCACGCAGGGATATCAGGAAGGCTCCTTTTGCATGACATTAGGCTACCCCGGAAGTACTGAAAGATACCTTTCCTCTTTTGGAGTGCAGGAAATGGTGGAAGGCATGAATCAAGCCATGATTGATGTAAGAGGAGTGAAGCAAGCCATTTGGAAACGAGAAATGAATAAGAGACAAGATATTCGTATTAAGTACGCTTCCAAATACGATGAAAGCACTAATTATTGGAAAAACAGTATCGGTACGAACAAAGCAATAAAGGACCTTAAAGTTCTTGAAAAGAAGCGAGAAATGGAAAGTAATCTGAAGCAATGGATTCAGCAGGCATCCAGCGCAGATTCACTGTCCATTCAATTGCTTTCAACGCTTGAGCTAAACTATAAAAACAGAAAGCAAACCAACCGGGCCATGGCTTATTTGGGAGAATCGTTTATGAACGGTCCCGAGCTGGTACAACTAGCTCTTGAAATCTTGAATTTTGATTTTGAAGCCGAAGAAAAAGTGGTTGTATCCAAGATTAAAGACATTATGGAGAAATATGCCAATCTGGATTTGGATATTGATAAAGAAGTCTTTACCGCCATGCTTCGGGAATACCCTCAACACGTTGACTCCGTTTATTTGCCCGAAATGTATAACACCATTGCCAAAGAGTACGGTGGCGATTATAAAGTATACGTTGATTCACTTTATGCCCGCTCTGAAATTACCTCTCCACGTGGCCTGCAGCGATTTTTCGAGCGAGATACCACTTATAACCTGATGGACGATCCAGCCATCTCCTTGGGAATAGATCTTATCGTGAAGTATTTTGAGATGAATCAATCCATAAACGAAGCCTCTCAGAATATAGAGAAAGGCGAACGTCTGTACAATGCTGCTATCAGGCGCATGTATGCTGATCGTAATTTCTATCCGGACGCTAATTCAACCATGCGTTTAAGCTTTGGTACCGTGAAAGGCTATTCACCGATGGATGGGGTTGATTATTCCTATTATACCACAGCTAAAGGCATACTTGAAAAGGCACGCACACACCATCCCGATCCTGACTTTGCTTTAGGAGCTAATTTGATTTCGTTGCTCAAAGAACAAAACTACGGTAAATATGCCGATGAAAAGGGAGAAATGAAAGTCTGCTTCATCTCCGATAACGATATTACCGGTGGTAGTTCGGGTAGTGCTATGTTCAATGCTAAAGGAGAACTGTTGGGATTGGCTTTTGATGGAAACTGGGAAGCCATGAGTGGTGATATTCTGTTCGAACCCAAGCTACAGCGCTGTGTGGGAGTAGATATCAGATATATTCTTTTTGTTATCGACAAATACGCTAACGCATCCAATCTGATTCAGGAATTGCAGCCTTCCCTAAAATAAGTGATTAAAAACATGCCCTTTGTTGCAACAATTGAAAGTTCATTTCGGTTGTTATAATGATGTTTAATCCTTTAATAATGCTATCTATGAAAGTTCATGAATATCAGGCAAAAGAACTTTTTGCAGCTTATGGCATACCCGTGAAAAGCCACAGACTCTGCCAAACTGCTCATGAAGCCGTAGAAGCCTATCGTAGCATGGGTGCCGAAGAAGTAGTTCTAAAGGCGCAGGTGCTTACCGGAGGCCGCGGAAAGGCAGGTGGAATCAAGCTAGCCAATACAGCTGAAGAAGTAGAAAACAAAGCACGACAAATTTTGGGCATGACCATCAAAGATTATCCCGTTCAAAAGATTTTGCTTTGTGAAGCGGAAGATATTTCTGCCGAATTTTATGTCAGCTTTGTCGTTGACCGCAATCAAAAATCCGTAGTGCTTATCATGAGTACCGAAGGAGGAGTGGAAATTGAGTCTGTTGCTTGGGAGGCCCCAGAGAAGATACACCGCCATTCCATCGACCCTTTAATCGGTTTACCCGACTTTCTTGCCCGCCGTTATGCCTTCTGTCTCTTCTCACAGATTGATGAAGCCAATCAGTTGGCTGTCATCCTACAAAAACTCTATAAACTCTTTGTCGAAAAAGATGCTTCTCTAGTTGAAGTTAACCCGTTGGTACTTACGCCGACCGGAAAATTGGTGGCTATTGATGCTAAAATGACATTCGACGACAACGCTATGTTCAGGCAACCGGAAATAGAGTCCCTGGCAGAACTTTCGGAAGAAGAACAGGTAGAAGCCTCGGCTAAGGCAAAAGGATTCAGTTACGTCTCCTTAAACGGTGAAATAGGCTGCATGGTCAATGGGGCAGGACTGGCAATGGCCACTATGGATATGATTAAGCTCCAAGGGGGTACCCCTGCTAACTTCCTCGATATAGGCGGTAGCTCCAATCCGCTGAAAGTGATAGAAGCGATGAAATTGCTGCTTAGTGATTCCCGCGTAAAGGTTGTACTGATTAATATCTTCGGCGGAATTACCCGATGTGATGACGTGGCTACCGGATTATTGGCTGCATTCAACGAGATAGAATCCGATATTCCTGTGATTGTAAGACTAACCGGAACCAATGAAAATGAAGGGCGAGAACTGTTGAAAGGCAGTCGTTTTCTGGTTGCACAAACCATGTGCGAAGCCACTCGTAAAGCCGTGGATATTGCTTCAAAATCTTATTAAAATCAGCAGACTATGAGTATATTGATAGATAAAACTACCCGCGTCATTGTACAAGGTATAACCGGTAGAGACGGTGAGTTTCATACCCGTAAGATGATTGCTTACGGCACTCAGGTTGTGGGAGGCGTTTCTCCCGGTAAAGGAGGCACGAACGTTCAGGGTGTTCCGGTTTTCAATACCGTGTACAAAGCTGTTCAGCAGACAAAAGCGAATACCTCCATCATTTTCGTTCCGGCTCGTTTTGCGGCCGACTGTATCATGGAGGCTGCCGATGCAGGCATTTCTCTTATTATTTGCATAACCGAAGGTATTCCTACCCAAGATGTTATCAAAGCCTACCATTATGCTAAACTCAAGGGTGCCCGGTTGATAGGCCCCAATTGCCCCGGGTTAATTACCCCTGAGGAATCGTTGGTCGGCATACTTCCCGGAAGTATTTTCCGTCCGGGTAACATAGGCGTCATTAGTCGGAGCGGCACCTTAACCTACGAAATTGTGTACCAGCTTACGACTGCCGGATTCGGCCAGTCCACCGCTGTGGGTATGGGTGGCGATCCTGTTGTGGGACTTTATTACATTGACTTGCTGGACATGTTCCAAAACGATCCGCAAACAGATGCCATTGTGATGATTGGTGAGATAGGAGGCAATGCCGAAGAACTCGCGGCCCTACACATCAGTAAGCACATTACCAAACCGGTGATAGCATTCATCGCCGGACAATCGGCTCCTCCGGGCAAGCAAATGGGGCATGCCGGTGCCATTATATCCAGCGGTTCCGGAACTGCCCAGGAAAAGGTGCAGGCACTTATATCTGCCGGAGTTAGGGTGGCGCAAGAACCTTCTGAAGTACCTTTGATTTTAAAGGAGCAACTCTCCAAGTAGTAAGGCGAATATAATTAATAAAGCCATGCAGTTGCAGGAATAATCCTGAAAGCTGCATGGCTTTTTATGTGTTTAAAGCAGAATGATCTGCTTATTTATTTCTTCTTGCCTTTTCTGCGTGCCCATCCCTCGTCGTTTGAGTCGCCTGTGATAAGCTGCTGCCAATCGTCTTTCTTTTTAGGACCACGAGCAGTAGCATAACCTCTTTCTTCACGACTTTTAGCGCTCTTTTTCTGATCTCTGGGAGTACCGGAATAGTTTGACGAATTGCCATACTTCTTCTTAGCGTATCCTCCACCACCGCCAGTGTTACCGGCCGGTTTTTCATCACCTGCAATTTCTACAGATACCTTGCGTCCGTTGTAAGTTGATTTATTCAGAGAGCCGATAACCGATTCAGCCAAACTATTCTCAACCTCGAAGAAAGAAAAGTTCTTCATCAAGTCAATTCGTCCTATCTCAACTCTTTTGTGCGTATTCTTGTTAACCAGCTCAATCAATTGACCGGCAAAGAAATTATCTGTTTTACCCAAATTGATGAACAGACGAGTATAGCCCGAAGTAGCGGTACGGCTTCTGCCGCCTTCTCTTCTGTCGGTACCCCTGCCATCGGTAGGTGCTTCAATTTCCTCTCTGTCACGGTAATACTCCAAGAAGCGGTTAAACTCAATGGAAACCATGCGTTTAATGACATCTTCCTTGCTCAACCATTCCAGTTTACGGTAAATGGCCGGCATAAAGTCCTCAATCTCTTCCTCGTTAACCTTTATCTTCTCGATGTCATCAATAACCTTGATGAGCTGCTTCTCGCAGATTTGCTTTCCGGTAGGCATTTCACCTGCAACGAATTTTTTGGCAATGATACGCTCTATTTCACGTAGTTTACCTTTTTCGCGCATGTTAATGATGGCGATGGAAGTACCTGTTTTTCCGGCACGACCTGTTCTTCCGCTACGGTGCGTATAGCTTTCCGTATCATCGGGCAAACCATAGTTAATTACGTGAGTCAGGTCATCGACATCTAGTCCGCGAGCAGCCACATCGGTAGCTACCAGAATCTGTATGTTTCTGATGCGGAATTTTTGCATAACCGTATCGCGTTGCACCTGAGACAACTCACCGTGCAGAGAATCGGCGTTGTAGCCCTCTTGCATCAGTTTATCGGCAATCTCCTGTGTTTCTTTACGTGTGCGGCAGAAAATGATACCGTATATTTGCGGGTAATAGTCAACGACGCGTTTAAGCGCAGCATATTTATCTTTGGCATGTACGGTATACACCACATGCTTTACGTTGTTGTTACTTTCGTTTTTGCGTCCGATGGTTATTTCCTTGGCATTGCGAAGATAGTTTTTGGCTATTCTTGCAATTTCGGGCGACATGGTAGCCGAGAACAGCAGCGTGTTTCTTTCTTCAGGAACATCGGCCAGAATGGCGTTGATGCTATCGGTGAAACCCATATTCAGCATCTCGTCAGCTTCATCCATAATCACATTGCCAATGGTGGCAAGCGATACTGTTTTGCGTTCCATGAGGTCCAGCAAACGTCCCGGAGTGGCTACAATAATGTGCACGCCCTTCTTTAAGCTTCTTATTTGGCTGTCGATGGACGAACCGCCATAAACCGGCAGTACCTTAAGTCCGTCAATGTATTTAGAATAATCATTTAAATCTCCTGCAATCTGGAGGCAGAGTTCGCGGGTAGGGCATAGAACCAGCGATTGTGGAACACGTTTGTTAACGTCAATTTTTTGTATGATTGGCAGACCGAAAGCAGCGGTCTTTCCTGTGCCTGTCTGTGCAAGAGCTACTACATCATTGCCTTCTCCCAACAAATACGGTATTACTTCTTCCTGAACGGGCATGGGATTCTCATATCCCATTTCTTTAATTGCTTTAAGTATTTCCGGGGAAACGCCTAACTCTTCAAAATTCTTCATTAATTCTTTAGTATATCTTTATATTCGGGCGCAAAGTTAATTATAATTATTGGTTTTTACACTCAAAGTATATAATAAAGAATGTGAAGCCCTAAATATTTGATATAAAGCAGGTTAGCATCGAATTAATTTCCGGGTTCCAGCAAAATACTCTTTAGCTGCTGCATGTCTTCCTTTGAAAGTCCCACACCTTGCTTCAGATAGGTCTTTGCATCACCGTAGTTTCGTTCAATTTCGTTGAACGCAGCATTTAAGAAACCTTCCTGAGCCGAGAAAAGCGTCGTAATGGCCTCTTGCGATTGCACCGGTAATTTATAAGCATACCTTGTTGCTTTGGGAATATTGAAGTACACGTTGCTCAAACGATAGTCTTGCATAATATCATCTGAATTGACCCCTAAAGCCGTTAATATCAAGGCTACAGAAATACCGGTCCGTCCTTTGCCCGAGGAACAGTGAATCACCACCGGGTAGTTTTCTTTGTTCAGCAATGCATGAAATAACAGTTTGAATTCTGCCCGGTTTTTGATAATCAGGTCCCGATTCATTTGTTCAACCATGCGGTAAATCGTATCTGTTTTGATTTTATTTTTCTGCAGCGCCTTGAGCACGCCCTCCATATTGCCGGTGGCAATGGGGATGTTAATCACGTTGAAGTTGTTTTTCAAAGAACACGATCCTCCTTTTTCCTGTGCTGTTCTCAGGTCGATGATTGTTTTCACACCGATGTTTTGCAACTCCTTGCAAGAGCACTTCTCGAGACTGTCGATTTCAGCCGATCGATAAATCATTCCCCAACGTACGCTCTTTCCCTGCGCTACTTTGTAGCCGCCTAAATCACGGAAATTCTGAATGCCCGGAACATTAATGTTCCGTGTGGCAACCTTCACCCGGTAGCGATCGTTAAAGACCATCATATAATAATATCGCTTCTTGGGGTTATCGGTTACTATCGTTATTCTTTGAGCCGATATGTCGGCCATGGCTATCGGTAAGTTTTCGGCAATGGAGTCGGGGTTGGTTGAAGAGTATATTTTCACTTTCCCTTCCATAACAGGTGCTGTTTCCCATTTGATGATGCAATTTCCCACGCTGTTTTCTTCGCAGACAACAGATATGCTGGGTGAATTGTCTGAACAGGAGGTGCAGACCAATATAAAATTTAGCCAACCTAACAGATATGTATACTTGCTTTGAACCATTAAAAATGAACTTTTGAGAGTTTGCTTTAGTGCAAAGATAAATAATCTGCTTATTCGACATAATAACTTAGCGAAAATTAGCCAAAGTATTATTCTTTTAACGAAATGCCACCCGCTCCTCATAAAATGAATGAAAAAAAGTATCACCAAGTATCACCAACCTTGCAATGCTCTGATTATCAGATTTTTATGTGTGATACTTTGCTAAAAAAAAGCCTCACCAAGTATCACCAAGTGTCACCAACTTTTTTGGTAGTGATTCCTTATGAATAGATCTCTATTTATCTCCTATATATAAGCTTTATAATCAGCATGCTTCTGCGATTTATTTTGCAGGTGAGCAATTTTTGTATCCACCCCGATGTACACAGTTTATACACCCCCATGTACACGGTCTGTAGATCCGGGTGTACAAATGCCCTACACCCGGGTCTACAAAAAGTTTTGCAACCAGCAAACCAAATGAATTGTACTGTATGCAATAAAAAGACTATATTTGTGCATCTAGTATCTAAAACAAAACTATTATGTCAGCATTCAAGGCATTTACACTGTTTATCTCTTGTGGTATTATGTTTCTGTTTTCTTCCTGTTCCTCTTCATCCGGAAGAAAAATAGATAAAACGATGGACGTTGTTGAACGACTTGTTGAACAGCATCCCGATAGCGCATTGAACCTGCTCGACTCATTGGTTTATCCAATCAATCTAAACAAACGTCAATATAACCGTTATATGCTTCTTGCCCTACAAGCTAAAGATAAAAGTTACAAAGACATCACTTCAGATACGGCTATTTGGGGCGTCAAGAACTACTATTTGCAGAAAAAAGACTATCCTAATGCCGCTATGGCTGCCTATTATTGTGGTCGTGTAAGCGCGGAACAAACTCGTTATGACCGTGCATTATACCATTATTTGGAGGCCGAAAAATATGCTTCATCTTCTGATAATATAAATTTAAAGGGATTAATACAAAGTGGGATGGGGCACGTTTTAATGTGTCATTTTTTGTGTAATCAGGCTTTGCCGCGATACCATAAAGCATTACGTTACTTTTATCAAGTCAAAAATTTCAAGAATGTATCAATTGCATATTTGTCATTAGGCAATTGCTTTTTTGTTGAAGAGAAGATCGATAGCTCTTTTTATTATTCTTTTAAAGCACTAGAAGTTGCTCAAAGATATAACAAAAAATCTCTAGTGTCTGATGCGAAACAAAATCTAAGTTTGTTATTTATTGATCAGAAAAAATATAAGGAAGCTAAAGCATATTTATTTATGGCTTTAAAGGATGCCCCTCAAGAAGAAGTATCTAAAATCTACTTAAAATTGGCTGATGTTTTTTGTGTAGAATCAAAAATAGACTCTGCAGAGTTTTATATAGAAAAATCTCTTTGTTCGCTCGTGAAAAATGATAATAACACTCAAGCTGGTATATATGATTCTTGGTCTATAATTAAAGAGAATGCCGGGGATTATAAATCGTCTTTATTGTATCATAAAAAATATACAGATCACTTGATAAATATGATTAGTGAGACTAAAGCGGCTGCATTGCTTGATATTCAGAGAAAATATAGATTTGAACAACTGAAGAATGAAAATATCACTTTGACGTTGCAAAAGCAACGAATATTGCTGTATTCATCTTTGGGGATTATTATTCTCTTGTCCGGATTCTTGTTTTATTATCGAAAATACACGTTAAGCAAAAGAAATGAGTTAGAAGCCGAGCAAAAAATATATCACTTTCTTAATATGGCAAAAAGTTATAGTGAAAAAGAAGCTACTTTCAGAAATGCTTTATTGGAACAGTTTGAGATATTGAAGAAGACAGCTTCTTTGGAAAATCATATTCGCCAGGATGATGGTAATAGGAGCAAGCAACTACTTCGCAAATTTAATGAAATAGTTTATGGTCAAGATACGCTTAACTGGGAGCGACTATATAGAGTTATGAATGACCTCTACGATGGCTTTTTTGATCGTTTGCGAGAGAAGTTTCCTTTTTTAGAAGAAGACGAATTTCGCATCTGTTGTCTTACCTACACTCAATTTTCAGGCTCAGAGATCAGCATTATTATGGGATTAAGTATCAATACTATTCAAATGAAGCGCTCTGTCATTCGCAAGAAACTTCAGATTCCTTCTAATGGGAATATTCCTCATTTTTTAGATGCTGTGCTTAAATAGAAAAGATTCTCAACGCTTTCTAAAAGCAGTAAAAGCTATATCTGTGTTTCCTTATTGTGCTTATAATCAGCGCATTACATTTTTGGTATGTATTAAAAAGCTATATCGGCCCTGTTGTCTATTGTTTTCCTAGCAATTAACTTTTAGCTTTGTGAAGTTTCTAATTTTACAACTGAACAAATATGTTGAGTTTACAATAATAATGTTAAAAAAAAACTTTTTCGTAAGAACGAAAACATGAGAAAACGAATATTTCTATTACTAATCAACTTTAGTCTTTTAGTACATGCACAAGTAAACAATGGGCATAATTTAAGGGGAAAAGTGCTGGATGCAGAAAGGAACGAACCTGTTCCGTATGCTACCATACAGATATCAAAAGACTCTGTACCTATTAATTTTGTGGCAGGTACCATATCGGCCGATAATGGTGAGTTTCATATTAAAACAACTCTTGAAGAGAGGTGCTATCTTTGGATTAGCTATGTGGGCAAAAAAACATTGAGGCGCATGGTTAAACTAAATAGTTCATCAGCTGTCAATGTTGGCAATCTATTATTGGCTGATGATGTCAATGTACTGGCCGATGTAGCGATTACCGGGGTGAAACCACTTGTTAGGGTTGACGCTGATAAGTTGATATACGACGTAAGTAATGATCAGGAGGCTAAAATCTCGCAAGCATTGGATGTGGTTCAGAAACTTCCTTTTGCAGTGGTTGATGACGGTAGTATTCAAATAAATGGTGCTTCGCCTACTCTCTTTATAAATGGCAGGCAACTAAAATTGAGTGGAACGGATATATATAAGAAGCTGAAAGGACTAAAAGCCGATAATATTGATCGGATAGAAATTATTTCTTCTGCAAAAACAAAGTATGATGGTAGCGTGGGAGGTCCCATTATGAATGTTGTTTTAAAGAAGAAGGAGGTTGGCTACTCTTTAGGAACAGATGTTTCTGCTGATTTGACCGGCTCTTCGGAAGTTGGTGCCGATGTTACATTATCGACGAAGCAATTCAGTATATCCGGCCATTATTCTTTCATGAATGGTGAAGGTTATAAAGTCAGAGAGGAGAGGAGTTTAGAGAATTATACGTCGACGGAAAAACGGTTTTTTAATCAGAATCGTAGAATGCATACTGAGCTGGACTTAACGAATATGGCTTACTTGGAATTAGCTTATGAAGTTGACTCCATGAATTCTTTCAGTGCATACTTAGATTATTACGGTGCCAGGAATAATGCAATGTCTCAGCAGAGCAATGTGATGTTGTCAGTTGTCGGTGAACAAGTTTTCTCATATCAAAATAGGGAAAAGAATAAGTCTGATTGGGGCAATTTGCACGTTGGAGCAGACTATCAGCATCTTTTCAACACAAAATCAAAGATTCTATGTTCATATCTGTATCTGAGGTCTCCGGATAAGAGGCAAGATACATTTGTTCTTGAAAATATGGTTAACTATCAGGATTCTAATTATTTTGATAGAGTTAATGCCGTCAACAACGAACATGCTTTTCAGTTTGATTATTCAAATAACATTTCCTCTAACCAGACTCTGGAGGCTGGTCTGAAGTATCTTTATAGAGATAATGGCAGCGATCAAGAAAATTATTATGCGTTAAATGATGAAAATTGGCGTCTTCATAAGTTGAATAGTGCCTCTCAGTATGAACATATATTGGCTGTTTACTCGGAATACGGTTATGAAAAAGATAGCTGGCAAATGGTACTGGGATTAAGAGGGGAGAGAACCTTTTTTCGCCTGAAATATGGTAGCCCCAATGATGTAGTTCGTAATTATTATACTCTTTTGCCCTCGCTTTCTTTATCTTATAAATTGAAAAATAGCAATAACCTGACTTTGGGGTATAATAGTTCGTTGATAAGACCGGGCATTGGTTATCTGAATCCAACTGTTTATAGACTTGACCAAGGAAATATTCTTTTTGGAAACGACCGGCTAGAGGCAGAGGTTACGCATAATCTGCTTTTGCAATTTAGTAAATTTGCCGGTAATAATCAATATGCCTTTTCGGCGGGATATTCTTTTTGTGGTAATCCTATTCAAAGTTATTCGGGAGTGAATAAAGAGGGTGTTTATTACACTACATACGTAAATGCGGGCTATTTACGTGCTGCTTTAGTGTCTTTCTATATGAAACTTCCCTTGGCTTCTTTTGCCCGTTTGGTATTGAATGCATCGGGAAGTTATTCGGCTTTAAGATCCAGTGAAGAAGCGAATGATGGGGTGGCTGGTAATATTTCTTCTAACCTTTTTATTAATTTGCCTTGTAATTTCTCCTTATCTGTTGCCGGTTTGTTTAAGTTGCCCGATATAACCTTGCAAGGGAAATCGTTCAATTTTTATTCGTGCAAGATGAGGCTCAGCAAAAGCTTTTTAGATGATAACTTGGCTGTTTCTTTGAATCTAGATAATGTTTTCTGGGACTATAAGAAGTATAAGCTTCGCGAAGAAAATAAGTTTTATAGAAGGAAGACGGATCTGCACTGCCGTGCCATGAATATAGGCTTGTCTCTCTCATATTCTTTTGGAAAATCGGCATCAACAAAATCTGTTCATAAAGGCATTGAAGAAGAAACTGTGAAAGGTGCCCGAATGGAAGGAGGTAATTAGGGGTGATCATTTGGCAACTTATATGTAAAGCTTCTTGTTGAATATTGTATTCTTATTGTACTTTCTTGCTTGAAAAGTGCATTTTTTATGTAAGTTTGCAGAATAAAAGTCTGATGCCATGAAAACACTTTTCAAGTACACCTTATTTTATGCTTGTATCTTCTTTTTTTTATCTGAGATAGCTCAGGCGCAACCAGTATGTCAAATACAGCATTATTCAACCTATAGCGGATTGCCTCAACGTACTGTGGTTAATATTGTGCAAGATGGTAAAGGGTTTATCTGGCTTTCTACATGGAACGGATTAAGCAAGTTTGATGGCTATTCATTCAAAAACTACAAGGCCTATCCGGGAGATGGATGTACCCTTACTTCTAATCGATTGTATTCTATTACCGCCAATCAACATGGTGATATTTGGTGCCAAACTTATGATAGTCGTATCTATTTATTCGATAGCCGGCGCGAGAAGTTTATTGATGTTTTAAAACCATTTGAAACTCAAAATAATGTAAACTATAGTATTCGTCAAATCTATGCTTTAGCTAAAGGTGTGGCTTGGATTGTGTTCGATCACGGAGCTTTTCGGGTAAACGAAGGGGAGTATAAAAAAGGCGAAAGTAAAGGTGTTACACTTTACAGTAGCAAAGCCGGAAATTTACCCGGAAAGGATGTTGTGAGAGTGCTTCAGGATAAAGATGGTGATGAATGGATTTTTACTGATAAAGGCATTCAGATAGTTGGAAAGAAAACGATGCCGGGTAACACTTCGTTTAAAAACGCTTGCGAAAATGGCAATAATATGTATTTGTTGTCTGCCAATAACCGGTTGGCTGTTTATGATTTGCGTACTGAACAATTGAAGTTTTTGAAAATACCTTATGATGATATCCGCTTAAATAGCATACAGAATCTGGGAAAAGATACTATCGGACTAGGGGCCGAGAATGGCATTATTTTATTTGATGTAAGGAAGAAGAATTTTAAGTATGTAGCTGTTCACTTTGCAGCAGAAAACTCCAACGTACAAAACATATTTAGAGACAGTCATGGAGAATTGTGGATATTTTCGGATGCAGCTGGTGTTAACCGATATAATCTTCGTACCGGCGAAATTGAATATTACCAAACTCCTGCTGAGGATATGCCAAATGCTGAACGACAAAGCAATGAAGGTGTATTTGAGGACGCTCAAGGCAGATTATGGGTAATTCCTCAAATGGGTTGTTTGAGCTATTATGACCGAAAAAGCAAACAATTAAAACCTTATTATACTGATTATAATGATCCGAAATCTAAATTTACTCCCATTGTATTGAGGTATTTATTAGACAATCAGAAGAATTTTTGGTATACTAATAATTATGAAATGGGCAAGATTTCTTTCTTTCCCAGTGCTTGTGTTGTAAGACCTTTAGATTCGGGATATGAAACACGAGCTTTCCTGAAAGATAGCAATAATAATTTTTGGATGGCCAATAAAAAGGGGTTTATACGAATCTTTAATGAAGATGGGAGTTTTAAGGGATATTTGACTCCATCTGGTAGCATCACTGAACAAACGGTATCTTTTGCCAGGAATATTTATTGCTTCATGGAGGATAAACAAGGAGGAATCTGGATGGGAACCAAATGGGATGGTGTTTTTAGACTCAAAAAAACAGGAAATAATCGATTTATAGTACAACAGTTTTCACACAAGGCCGATAACCCGTTTAGCTTAAGTAATAATAGTGTTTATTCCATATTCCAAGATAGCAATCAGCGTATTTGGATTGGAACGTATGGTGGAGGACTCAATTTGTTGGAGGAAAACAAAGATGGTGAGGTGAGATTTATACATAGCGGCAATTTATTGAAAAACTATCCTCAAAACAAATATACTAAAGTGCGGATTATTAAAGAGGTTGATAAGGCTCTACTAGTAGGCACAACAGAAGGATTACTCAGTATGTGCACTGAATTCAAAGATGCTCAAAAGATTAATTTTTATCAGAATATTCGCCGGCAGAATATAACTTCTAGCCTTTGTAGTAATGATGTTACTTCCATATATACTGATAGCAGAGGTCAGACGTTTGTTTTGACTTTTACCGGCGGAGTTAATCAGATTGTGTCTCGAAATTTATTGACCAATAATATTCAATTTAAAACATATACCAGGCAAAATGGTTTGTTCTCGGATTTGGTGTTGTCTATGGTTGAAGATACTCAAAGAAACTTATGGGTTATTTCCGAAGATGCTCTTTCAAAGTTTAATGCTGAGAATGGAACCTTTGATAATTATGATAAGCGATATTTGCAAAAGGAGGTTTATTTTAGTGAGGCTTTACCGGTTGTGTGGCGCGGTCATTTAATGTTGGGAACTGAAGGAGGGGTAATGGAGATGAATCCTGCCTTATTGAGCAAAAGTAAGTATATTCCTCGAATAGCTTTTACTGGTTTGAAAATACAAGGTGTTCAGGAATCGCTGGATATTGATGATCTCAAAGAGTTGGAGTTACAGCCTTCTCAGCGTAATGTGACATTTCAGTTTGCAGCTCTGGATTACATTGATCCTAGTGCCATTCAGTATGCATACAGGCTTAAAGGGTTAGAAGAACAATGGAATGAGGTTGATAATAATCGTTCTGCCAACTACATAAATCTCCCTCCCGGGGAGTATGAATTACAGATAAGGTCAACAAATAGTGATGGAGTGTGGACGGATAATATGCGTACGCTTTCGGTAGTTGTTATTCCTACCTTTTGGGAAACTTATTGGGCATGGGCATTGTATGTTTTTTTGTTTATCTTGTTTACAACAGCTATTGTATATACTATTCTTTATATTTATAGATTACACAATCAAATTAATCTTGAACATCAGCTTTCAAATATTAAACTAAGATTTTTTACGGATATATCACATGAACTTCGTACACCACTTACTCTTATAAGTAGTCCGGTGACTGAGGTGCTGGAGCATGAATCTCTTTCACCAACAGCGCGTAAGCATCTTACATTGGTACACAAAAACACAGAGCGAATGCTGCGTCTTGTTAATCAGATTCTAGATTTCCGCAAAATAGAAAACCGAAAGATGAAGTTATTACTGGAGAGAACGGATGTTATTATTCTATTGGAACGAGTTATGGATAACTTTCGACTGATAGCCGAAGAGAAGCATATTGATTTTCGTTTGCATTCTCAAACGGATAATATCTCAGGATGGATTGATCAGGATAAGTTTGAAAAGGTGATGTTTAACCTGATTTCGAATGCATTTAAATATACGCCCGATCATAAATCGATTGCAGTTTGGGTCAGCGTAAAGGATGAGACGTTGGTACTTTCGGTTAAAGATGAGGGTATTGGTATCGATCTTAAGAAACAACAGAGTTTATTCCAGCGGTTTGAAACATTGGTACGTTATAATATTCTACAGCCTTCATCGGGCATTGGTTTATCTCTTGTGAGGGAATTGGTTGAGTTGCATCAAGGGAGTATTGAAGTGAACAGCCAACCGGAAGTTGGTAGTGAATTCCTTGTTACTCTACCATTGAGTCATAGGGCTTATGAGGGGAAGGAGAATACGGAATTTATTGTTAATGACTCTCTGTCAACTGAGCAACAGGAAGCAGCTGAAGCTTGTCCCGATACGTGTACAGAAGTTGATGATCAGGAAAAAGAGCTCGTGTCTGTATTAATTGTGGAAGACAACTCTGAATTAAGAACTTTTCTTTATGATATCTTATCGGAAACTTATAAAGTTATTGAAGCTACCAATGGGCAAGAGGGGTTACAACAGGCCGTACAGTATATGCCCGATTTTATCATCAGTGACATAATGATGCCTATGATGGATGGTCTCGACATGGTTAAAGCGATAAAATGCAATCGCGATATATGTCATATTCCCATTATTTTGCTTTCTGCAAAGTCTTCTCTGGATGATCGTATCAGTGGATTAGAGCAAGGTATTGATGATTATGTGACTAAACCCTTTAGCTCTACTTATTTGAAGGCTCGTATTAAGTCATTACTAAATCAACGTAAGCAGTTGCAGGAACTTTATTTAAAACAATGGTCGGAAAGGAAACTAGGGCATTCGATACCGGTTGTACCTATTGAACCTCCTCAACCGGAAATTGTTTGTTTCGATGAGCTATTTATGCAACAGGTTATGGAGGTGATGGAAAAGCAAATGGATAATTCGGAGCTGACAGTAGATCGGTTTGCGCAAGAGCTGGCTATGGGGCGAACTGTTTTTTATCAAAAGCTGAAAGCAATTATAGGTCTTTCGCCAGTTGACTTTATTCGCGAGATGCGCATTAAACGGGCCAAGCAATTGATGGAAAGTGGCGAATATAATGTTTCTTCAGTAGCCTATATGACTGGTTTTAATGATCCTAAATACTTTAGTAAGTGCTTTAAAAAACAGTTTGGAATGTCTCCATCCGAATATGGAAAAGAGAGAAAGCAAAATGATTAGTTTTTTTGTTTATCATACGGAAATCATTTGATTTCCGTATGATAAAAAGCTAATTTATTCGATGGTAAAAGAGTGTTGTAGCAGGTCTTCTGTTTGTGAACTGCTACCTATCATGATGTCGTAGTTGCCGGTGCAAACTTTCATGGTGTTGGAGCCTGTGTCCCACCATTCCAATTGCTTATCGGTTAAACTAAAATCAACATTTATGGTTTTTCCAGTAGGTATATTTACACGTTTAAAAGCGCGCAATGTTTTGTTTGGCCCTTCCGAATCATGGTGCTTTCTCAAATATACCTGAACAACTTCTTCTCCGTTAACTTTGCCTGTATTGGTTATCGGTACGGAGAAATTTAATGATTCTCCTGCTTTAATTTTACTTTTGTCCAAAGCCATTTGACCGTATTCAAAAGTGGTATAGCTTAATCCGTAACCGAAATGGAAGAGGGGAGTCTGCTTCATGTAACGATAGGTTCTCCCTGTCATATTGTAATCTTCAAAATCGGGCAACTGTGAGACGCTTTTATAAAAGGTTACCGGCAGTCTGCCTGCGGGGTTATAATCGCCGAACAAGACTTGGGCTACAGCAGTTCCGCCCGATTGACCGGGGTACCATGCTTGTAATATGGCTTCACACTCTTTTATTTCGGGTTCTAAACCAATTGGAGATCCGGAACAGTTTACTAGAATAACTTTTTTACCAGCTTTATGTAATGCCGCAATGAGTTCTCTCTGAACGGCAGGTAGTTCTATGTCGGTACGATCACCCTTTTTGAATCCGGGCAAATTTACTCCCATCTCTTCTCCTTCAAGACTGGGTGAGATACCACCTGCAAAAACAACAATATCCGCATCTTTCACTTTGTCTACTGATTGCATTATATCCACTTCTTTTTTGAATCCCAGATCAAAATTGAGTTGTGCATCGCTTCTAAGATATTCAAAATCAAGTTCAATATGGTAAGGCTTTCCTGCCTGTACTTGCAGTGTATAAGTTGCTTTTCGTGCACCATGTTTGTTGGAGAAGCTTTTTACTTCTTCTTGGTTTATACGCAAACGTCCTGAGCCATAGGCGTAAATTTCAAATAGTACTTCGCCGGATTGCTTTGGAGTAAATATGCTGTTATAGGTTGCCGAAAAATCGGTTAGATTAACTCCGGGGGCAAATACTGTTGCACCCGATGTGCAGAATTGAAAGGGGGTAGTAACCTGATTACGTGTAACAGGTTCTCCTTTGCGGGTGGTATTGTTCCAATAACGGGCGCTAAATCCGTTTCCGGTTGAAGATTTGCATAGGTTAAAGGCGCTGTGTATCAGTGTTCTCTCTACTAGCCCACAACCTTGTTCATAAATTAGTTTGTCCGTATGTCCTAACGTTTTCCGTATGCCCTCTAATATGGTAACTGTTTGTGAAGGCATACCGTTATAATTTCCCCATTGCATAACAGAATCATTGGCGTTAGGTCCCATAACGGCAAGGGTAAGTCCGCCACGTTTTAATGGTAGTATATTGTTTTTATTCAAAAGTAAGGTCATTGACTTGAGAGCAATGGCAAGTGACAAGGAATCATGCTTAGCAGAGGCAACCACTGAAAGAGGGATTTTTGTCCACGATACATTTTCAGGATTGTCCATCTCGCCTAAGGAAAAACGGGCGGCCAACAAACGTTGAACGGCTTCATCAATGGCGCTTTCATTAATCTTTCCTTGCTTAACGGCGTTGACTAGTGCCTGGTAGCTGGAACCACATTCTAAATCTGTGCCACTAAGTACTGCTGAGGCTGAAGCCGACTCGGCATCCGGATGGGTTTTATGGCCGCGATCGTTGTAAAAATCTGCTATTGCACCGCAGTCAGAAAGGACAATACCTTTGTATCCCCACTCTTTGCGCAGTATCTGCATGAGTAGACGATCACTGCCACAGCATGGTTCTCCTTCGAAACGATTATAAGCACACATTACTTCTTTTACTTTTGCTTCTTTCACCAATGCCTCGAAAGGAGGTAGGTAGGTTTCATATAAATCGCGTGGTCTGATGTTGTCTGCATTAAATTCGTGGCGATTCCATTCTGGTCCGGAGTGAACAGCGAAATGTTTGGCGCAAGCGTGGAGTTTGTCATATTTTCCATTGCTTTCACCTTGTAGTCCCTTTACTACCATAACACCCATTTGACTGGTAAGATAGGGATCTTCTCCATATGTTTCAATTCCTCTGCCCCAACGAGGATCCCGATAGATATTAACTGTTGGTGTCCACATGGTTAGTCCTTGATATCGCTCATAACTTCCTTTTGATGTGTAATATGTATTTTTGGCACGAGCTTCGTCGGATACTGCGGTGAATACTTCAAACACATCGTTAGGTGCAAACGAAGCTGCCATACCTATGGGCTGAGGAAACACTGTAGCCAAACCGGCACGGGCTACTCCGTGTAAAGCTTCGTTCCACCAGTTGTAAGGTTTGATGCCTAATCGTTCTATGGGTTTTGAACTATCCATCATTAACATTACTTTTTCCTCCAATGTTAGTTCTTGCAACAAAAGCTTAGCTCTTTCATCAGAAGATAGAGATGTGCTCTTGTAGGTTTGATGGCTGCAACTTGACAATAGAAAAAGAGGCAGCAAGTAGATTAATTTCTGTTTAATCATGGTTCCTTTAATTTGTATAATAGTCATTAATGTAATTCTAAAATAAAAAGGGTGTATCGTATTTGTGTACAATACACCCTTTTGCAAAAAATGTCTGATGAAGTCTCCCGACTTCCTATTGCCTTATCTTTTAAGGCATGACGGTTTTAGCCCATCTCGGGTCACCGATACCCAATTTGTAAATTTCGTGGTTGCGAACTGCATCGGTGTTCTTGTAGTAAAGACCATCAAGGTTATCTACTTCGTGCATATTCGCATCCGGACTTGCATAAGGTGGGTTGGGATTTGTCATCAGGTCTGTTGGCGAGATTCCATTTTGACCTAAATGAACTTCCAGCTCTGCCTTGCCGGAGAGGTTATAGTCTGACCAGAATCCTGCACTATTTTTACTCGCGCTAAATGCTGATGCAGAGAAGATGTTTCCGCTGGTCAGATTTGTATTGGTTGAATAATTCTGTGCCACATCAAATGTGATTTCACCAGAGCCATTAATTTGACGAATATCCATGCCTTCCATGTATAAATTACGGGTATCGCCATCTTTCTTTGTCAGGATAAAGAGGTTTTTCTTCACCGTAATCTTACTTCCACCTGGTAAGTATCGCAGGTCAAATATCTTACGGCCGGATGAACGGGTACTGTAATTGACAAACGTATTGTTCTCTAATGTAATATTATATTGGATATTACTTGGCCACGGCAAATTTTTACCATTGTCTGTGAAGAAGCAAGTACGGGGTGAGTCATAGAATGTATTGTTACGGAATATCATATTAGCGTAAATGTTAGACTTACCTGTATCTGGGGTACCGTCACCGGCAATCCATGCATAACCGCGTCCGTTATTATCATAGTAACCGCAATTGTAGAACAGGCAGTTCTCTACGATAAATTTCTCAAAATTCTTACGGTTTGTTCCCTGAACTCGGACGAAACCGCGAATCATTCGCTGGAATGTACAGTTTTTAAGTTCAAATGATTGAAGTGTTACCGCCATACCATTGGAGTACATATTGATGAAATAGTTTCCTGTAACACTACCGTCACCATAGTTTTTAGCTAACGGACAGTCAAAGTCGATATCTTCAAAAATAAGTGATTTGATATTGATGCCACCAAGTTCTCCTGATTGTGGTTGACGACCAAACATGAAGTTCATCGCTTGTGCTGCTCCATTAACGGTTGACATACCATTCATTAACACTTTGGCCCTGCCGGTTCCTGCTTTGGTGCGTAAAGTTAGTCCTTTGCACAATGATACGTTGTTGGCTAGGTAGTAGGTTTTTCCACCTTCCAGTTCAAATATAGTACCTTCTGCTAGTGATGCATCACTATTGTAGTTTGATAAGATGGTATCAAGTCGTGAAGCATTGTATGTGGTAGCTCCTGCAATGGTATCATTCGGGTCACAGAAATGTTTTATCAGAATTGGATCTCCGGGATCTCCGTCCATACGTATCACGCAAGTGTTGTAGATAGCATCCCAACGAACTGGTATGTTTTTGTTTTCTGCGTTAATTACATATACACTGTTTTCCTGTAATCCGTCAATGTCTATGTAACCACGTTGGAAGTCGGCAGAAGTAAGGCTGTATTTCTGCCATTTCTCGGGCACTGTTGCTTGTGGATTAGTTGGAGAAGCCTCGATAGTAATGACATGCATCACAAAATTACCATTTTCATCGACTTCAAAGTTCGTTTTGAAAGTTCCGTCGTCACCAGATGTTGCATAAGCGCGATCAATGTTGATGCGAAAAGTTGTCTTAGTTACTTGATTGACAACAATGACTTCGGGAACATTGTATCTGTCTCCCGTTGTGATCCCTAAATAGTCGGCCCACTGGCGTCCGTTTCCATAGCCATACCATTTAGAATGGTAGGCTTCTCCTTTTTTTGAGAGTGTTCGTATGGCAAAGCGGTAGTCAGTGCTGTACTGTAGATCTTTAATCAAAAGATCTGTTACATCGGGACCTACAATCGTATCAAATAAGATGTAATCAGGATTTTCCCAATCTTTAGCTAAACCCGAAGATACGTTGGGTTGTAAAGCCATTTTGACTTCATAACCAGCACAGTCTTTCACTCCATACCAGTAAAGTTGGATGTCATTCAGGTTAACCGCCTGACATCTATAGGGATCTGAATCACCCTTGCCGGTATTATCGTCTTTGCGGAACATGGTCATAAACTCTCTATCGGAAGAGTAGCCATCACTGCTCACCACCTCATCGTCTTTACAAGAAAAGATGGATGCAGACATGAGGAGTATCAGTATGTAACTTAATTTATTTTTCATATTGTATTCTTTTCAATTTGATTACTTAATATAACCATAATAGTTCTTATATTGACCAGCACTACGCTGTATTGCTGCATTGGGGTAAGGTAAAATATAGCGTACTACAGGTAGGTTTGATGCACCGGTTTGAGCATAAATCTCACCATCTTTTATTAAATACACATTGCCTCCCCGGTCACCACGAATAAATCCGTAGAATGAGAATAAGCACTGGTCTTTAGGACATCCGTCGGTGTCATTCCACCATCCGTAATAATCTCCTGCTGTCCATTCGGAACCCGGATATTTCTCAGATTTGTATGGATTATACAGTTCTAGTACATCTAATGTCGTATTGGGATAAATATAGGTGTTATTCGGATTATTTGTTATTTTATAATATATGGTGTAAGGCAGGGTTAATTCCAAATATCCGGGTTTACCGTCGTATTGCTCTACCGCTTCAATATAGTCAGAAGTTCCTGCTGCGTTTTCAGCCACTGCGTAGTATCGTAAGAAGCTATAATAGAGTACTTCTCCATATAAATTATTACGAACCAGGTCTTTCCAGCGCATGTTCTCACCGGCAAATTCCCATTTGCGTTCGTTGAGTACTGCTTTTAGGAAATCTGTTTTAGAACCGGAAGCCGAAGCGATGTATGCATCGATTTTATCAGAATTGGTAAATGCACGGGCACGTACCTGTCTGAGGGCTTCAATTGCTTTCGCACCATTTGTACCACTCACTCCATCTTCCAACTCGTTTACGGCTTCTGCATACATCAATAATACATCGGCATAGCGCATATAAGGATAATTGATACCAGTGTTTCCAGTGCTGCCTGCTCCTAATGTATTAGCAGAATTAGCCCAGAATTTAGACCATTTATTATTGAATACAGTATAGTCAGTAAGAATGGATGGGGTGCCGTCGTATAAATAATACCACATTCCGTTGACATAGTCGCGGCGCGCGTCTTCATCGTCAAAAGAGTAACGATAAAAGGCGTTTAGACGAGCGTTTCCGTCACTCTTTCCCCAAACATTTTTTCCGGATGTAGCACCTTCGTAATTCTCACCCTTTGGTCCTTGAATATAACCGATGCTGCCGCTTGAGTTTTTCGCAAAAGGTATTTCAAACATCGAATCGTCATTGTTGTTTACAATGTAATTGCATTGGTCAATAAATACTTGCCGATAGGGTAGGCGTAGTGAGTGAGTCCCGGATGAAACAACTGAATCGCAATAGGCTTGGGTTATTTGATAGTAATCTTTGTAGTTTGAAGGGCGTTGCATGGTGCCATAACTGGTTGCATTGTTCTTGTCAGGACGAAGAGAGTATCCACCGCAGGTCAGAGCCATGCGAGCAATCATTCCCCAACAGAACTCTTTTGAAACACGTTCTACACCATCACTCAGATCACGAGCGAATGACATGTAAGGTGCAATGCCTTTCAAGTCTTCGATTAATGCTTTATGAATTTCTTCACGATCAACTACAGGCATGACAAAATCATCTGATTCGAAGTTAGGAGTTAGTGAGAATGGTATATCGCCAAACAGGACTACCAGGTCATGATAAAACATGGCACGAATCACTTTTGCTTCACCTAACTGTTGCATTAATTCGGCGTCTGATGCGCTAAAAAGCGGACTGTTTTCCAAACCGTAAATGAAATTATTGGCATATTCCACTCCTTGGAAAGCGGCAATCCAGTATTTATTGATATCTCCTCCCATGCTGTTGCAATCAAAGCGACGGTAGTTATTATCTGTAGCTACCTCGCTGGTAGATATAGACATATCTACATCGCTATTTAGACAGAAGGTACTCATGTAGGCGCTACCATAGGTGCTACTGTTCAATAGTTGTGCGTAAACGCCATTTAAAGCGCGATTAATTTCAGTCTTGTCGCTGAAAACATACTCAGTGTCGTATTTCGAGATGGCATCAACCTTCAAGAAATCATTGCATGAAGAAAAGCCAACTGCAACCAGACCAGCAATAAGAATATTTTTTATTTTCATATGTAATCCGTTTTTATGTATTAGAAAGTGATGTTTGCTCCAAATACGAAACTGCGGCTGCGTGGATATCTGTTGTAGTCCATACCACTTGTTAAGCCGGTTTGTACGTCGACTTCGGGGTCGTAGCCAGAGTAGCCTGTAATAATGAAGAGATTAGATCCACTTACGTAGAAGCGCAATCTTGACATTCCCCATTTATTTGTAAGCTGTTTTGGAAGAGTATAACCTATGGTGATGTCTTGGCAACGAAGGAATGATCCATCCTCAATGAAATAAGAATGAGTTACCTTGTTGGTTACATCTGTTGGGTTCCACAATGTTTTACCTGCATTCAATTCTTTGTAGAGCTCTACCGAATTTTCAAGGTAGGTGTTTTTGTACAAGCATTCGCCATCTTCACGTACGTAGGTCCACCGATTATTGAACTTAGTCAGTACGTTGAAAAAGTTTTTGCTGTTGCTTTCTGATGATGAAAGTTGATATGCGGTGGCATTATTTACGTCAAAGTCATACATATAGTTGAAATTGGCTGTGAAGTCGATCCCTTTCCACTGTCCGCTCAAGCCAAATCCTCCTTGTACTTTGGGGTTTGTATTACCAATGATGGTTCGGTCGTCTTCTGTTATTTGTCCATCGGGTTTGCCGTTCGGACCACTGATATCTTTGAATTTGATTTTACCGGGTAGTGTTGCTTTACCCGAATTACTGTCATTAAAAACGTTATTGATAATAGTACCTTCTTTAGGTACGGCAAGGAAATTTTGATTTGGGTCAAAATCGAATTCATCGAAACCGTACAATCCATCATAAACAAATCCGTAAATTAAGCCGACTTGGTCGCCCACTTTTAGACAATAATCATTATAGCTGGATTTCCAACGGTCATTCTGATCCCAAATAACGTTATCTGTATCATTCAGTTTATCTACTTTCATTTTGTTGGAGCCAAATGTGAGGTTACCACTCAATACGTAATCTTTTCCACGAAGGATATCACCACTAATCGTTAATTCAAACCCTTTATTAGTTACCTGACCGATATTCTGCATTTGTTGCGTGTATCCCGTTGTTGATGGTACGTCCGATTTATAGAGCAAATCTTTAGTGGTATTCCAATAAACTTCAGGTGTAATAGTGAGCCGATCGCCAAACAGGCCAAGATCAAAGGCTAAATTACGCGTTAGTGTTGTTTCCCATTTAATTTTAGTATTGGCAAAAGTGCTTCCACTGGCATTTCCATACCATTTTTCTCCATTCTCAGTAACTTCACCAAAACCAGGTCCGCCTGTTGTATTTACGGAATAAAGATAGCGCCACATGTCGTTATCAATTCGATTATTACCCGCCAAACCTATTGCTGCTCTTAATTTTAGGTTGCTTATAATAGGATTATTTTCCAAAAAGCTTTCTTTAGAAAGTACCCAAGCACCTGAAATAGATGGAAAGTATCCCCATTGTTCTCCCGGAGAGAATTTGGTGGAACCGTCAGCACGGAATGTAATAGAAGCTAAATATTTATGGTCGTAGTTATAACTTGTCTGTCCAAAGAATGAAGCAGTGCGTTCGGGAGTGGATAAAGAAGACGTCGATTCCCAAGGTGTTCCCAATCCCATGTTATTGAGTGCTCTATCCGCAGAAATACTGCGAGGGAAATAGCGATTTTTTATAAAGCTTTGTTTGGTTTGATTGTGTTGAATTTCCTGTCCTAATAGGAAAGAAAAATTATGCAAATTGTCAATATCAAACCCATAAGAAGCAGTATTGGTCCAAGTGTATTTTTCAGTACGCTTATCTGTGATGGCTGCTACAGGTAGTTTCTTATTATTCTGACCTTCATCGGTCATAGCACCAAAAAAACGGTTTTCGTCGTTGAATGAGATAAAATGTGCTCCTTCTGTACGTAATGTGAGTCCTTCAATGGGTTTCCAATCCAAACTAAACTGATTGGTATAGGCATAAGAATGTTTTTTTAATGTATTTTGGTCAATGTCGCTTTTCGGGTTAGTATATTCGAATACAGCTTCATCATCCGGGTCGACTGTAGCCGGATCCCAAAAAGCAAATTCGCGCAGACCGTTGGTTGGGCGATAGCGTAGAACGTCGATGATACCTCCACTGCCTATTTTATCGCCACCAGCTCCGGTGTCGCGTCGGTATGTTAATCTTGGATTGATTGTCAGGGTTAGATTTCTAGTCAACTGAATATTCATTTTGATATTCAAATTTGTACGACGAACGCCTGATCCCATAATAATACCGTTGTCTTCTGAGTTGGTTAAAGATGCATTGAAACGAAATTTTTCGGTGCCTCCTCCTACGGTAAAGTTGGTGGAATAATTAAATGGTGTTTCGCTCATAACTTCGTCTTGCCAATCGCGTGTTGTGGCTCGTTGATAGATGTCAAGATCAAGAGGGTTACCGAAATTAGCTCGATAATATTTTGCATTTGAACTACGTGTTCCGTTTGCTGCAGCCCAATCATATTGATAACGTACAAAATCATATGTGTCCATTAGATCAAGCTTTTTCGCTAATTTGCTAATTGACATTTGTGCATTGAATCCAACTGATACTTTACCTTGTTGGGCTGATTTTGTAGTAACAACAACTACACCGTTACCACCTTTTGCACCGTAAATAGCAGTCAAAGATGCATCTTTTAAAACATCTATCGAAGCAATATCTGCGGGGGGGATATCATTTATGTTGTCAGTTTGAAAACCATCAACAATATAAAGTGGTTCGTTGCTTTGGGTAACGGACGTTCCTCCACGTACGCGAATATTGATGTCTGCTCCCGGTGCACCATCCACGGTAGTCACTTGCACGCCGGCTATTTTTCCTTGCAAAGCTACAGCTGCAGATGTGACAGGTACCGCTGCTAGTTTGGCTCCGGAAATTGAACCAACAGAACCTGTTAAATCTTTTCGTGCCTTACTGCCGTAACCAATAACAACGATCTCTTCGATTGCTTGTGAGTCATCTTTGAGAATCACTTTTAGTGTTTTGCCGGCTACAGCATCTACTTCTTGTGTTTCCATTCCTACGTAGGAAATGACGACTCGCTTTCCTTTGCGGAGAGTAAGAGAAAACTGCCCTTCCAAATCGGTGATTACACCGTTTGAATTATTGCCTTTCTCTACTACTGAAGCTCCGATGATAGGTTCACCCTGTGAGTCAACCACCGAACCTTTTACCGTCATGTTTTGAGCAAAGACTCCAATGGGTACCATTAATAATAGTACAAACAAAAGAAGTAATTTGCTTCTCAACTTTTCATTTTTTTGTTTCATGATAGCATTACTTTGGTTAAACAATTAATTATTTTCAACTTGTTAAATAGATTTCTGTTTACTCGTTAATTATTCACTGACTAAACTATTTATGTATACTTCGAGATTTGTGTATCCTTCTTTATTTAGACTCGTTTTATACCCGTCTGAAGCATCTTTACTATTTAAACCGTGCTTTATTTCCCAGCTGTCGGGTATTCCATCTTTGTCAGTATCTTTTATATTAGCTGCGGTAATTCCCCCGTTTGTTAGTATCGGCCAGGGACTGGTTGTTCCTTCGGGTGTTGCATCAGAGGGCATATCTATCAGCCCTGGAGAATCTTTTGCATTTGGAGTCACACTTCCTATGTACTGTGCTTTACCCGTTTGAGTTTCACGAATAATTCTTTTGTCTATGATGTCACGTTGGATGGAACAACCGGCTTTTTTTAATACGAGATTATATGCTTCTTCTGCCTCATGAGTCGTAATGACGTCTGCAAACAATGGTTCTGATAAACGCATGTCTTGTTTTACTTGATCTGTAAACGTGTTGTCGCAAGCATTCTTGTCTATTTGTTCGTAAATACCTTTTGTCCAATTGTCACGACTGACTTCGGGATGTCCCTCAATAACATTTCCTGTTACATAAAATTTTCCCCAAACGTGTTCCATAGGGTGCCAGACGTTAGGACTTCCATCTGCTCGATGACAGTATTTTGTTGTACGAACTCCTATTGAGGCTATGCGATAGCGAATTGGTTGATTTTTGGGTGTAGCCGGACCGGGTTTGTAATAGTTGTTAACGATATTCACTTTCATTCCTTCTCCTCCATAACATCCGTTACCCGCCCAATTGTAGAATACATTATTGCGCATATCTACATGTTCACGTTGTTGGGTGCTTGGGCGTGGCCCGAGTCGGGGTACCCGACTTTCGTGATGAGCAAGTAAGTTGTGGTGGAAAGACGCTTTATCTCCTCCCCATATTGCGCCATAGCCATGTCTTCCTTTAGCATGTCCCGCTGTGCGAAGACTTTCAGAAATCAAACACCACTGTACTGTTAGATTTTCTCCTCCGTAAACAGAACAGCATTCGTCTACAGACCAACTAATGGAGCAATGGTCAATAATTACGTTTTTACAATCCGTACTGCCTAGTCCGTCAGGTTCACCTCCTCCTTCGTTGCCTACACGAAAACGTAGATAGCGAAATATAACATTATCAGCCTGAATGGTAACCGGATAGCGTGCAATGCAAATTCCTTGTCCGGGTGCCGTTTGTCCGGCAATGGTTAAATCACCACTTACAATTCTTAAATTGTTATTTAGAAAGATTGTTCCAGCAATATCAAAGACGATTGTACGTGCTCCTTTCTGCATAACTGCATGACGTAAAGTGCCTTTTTCTAGTCCATCTTGTAGTGTAGTGACATGATACACTTTTCCACCGCGTCCACCAGTGGCATATCTACCAAAGCCTTCTGCACCGGGAAAAGCAACTAAGTTAGATGCGGTAGCTTTACACACGCCTCCCCATATCAATAATAGAAAGAGTATTTGGATGAGATATTTATCCGAAAAAGTTTGTATCGGGCTATTTACTTGTCTATTCATAGTATTCTTGAGATAACTTCAAGGTGCAAAAATAGACTGCGAAAATCATAAATTAGGGGAATATTTATCGGAAAAGGTGCATTTAGACGGAATCTCGTAACGTCACAAAAGAAACATGTAACACCTCTTTGGACTTACTCTGTAAATAGCTATTATATTTGTCTCTCTATTTTTAGTATAATGAAAAACAACAGTATGAAAAAGCTATTTTTAGTGATGACATTGCTTCAGGTGTTTACAATTTGTAATGCTGAGAAGAAAGAGTTTAAAAGCCCTGACGGCAGATTATTAGTGGTGGTTTCCGACGAAAATGGTTCTCCGTCATATTCAGTTAACTACAACGGTATCCTTTTCCTGAAACCGTCTCCGTTAGGATTACGAACAAACATCGGTGATTTTTCTCATAACATGTATTTTGCCGGAGATGTAAAGACGTCGGCTATTGATGAAACTTATCAGTTGCGCAACATTAAACAAAGTAAGGTTCATTATACCGCTACAGAAGCTGTTTGTTCATTTATGCAACAAGGAAAACGCATATTTGATGTTGTATTTCGTATCAGTAATAAGGATGTAGCTTTTAAATATAAGATATTCTCTCAAGGTGAAACCCATAGTTGTGTCGTTCAAGAAGAAGTTACCGGATTTGTTCTTCCTGTAGGCACAACAACTTTCCTTTGCCCTCAAAGTAAACCAATGGGTGGGTTTGCTCGTACATCTCCTAGTTACGAAACTCCTTATACGGTAGATGATGCTTTGGGCAAAAATGGCTGGGGTGAAGGTTATACGTTCCCATGCCTTTTCAAGAATGGTAATAAGGGATGGGTTTTGATCTCTGAAACAGGAGTGAACGGCAGTTATTGCGGAAGTCGTTTACTTGGAAAGACTGATGGATTATACACCATAGGTTTTCCTCAAACAGGCGAGTGCAATGGTAACGGCACTGTTGCACCAGGTGTTGCATTGCCAGGCGAAACTCCCTGGCGAACAATTACAGTAGGCGAAACATTGGCTCCTATTGTGGAAACCACAGTTCCTTTTGATGTAGTAAGTCCGTTGTATGACGCTTCAAAGGAATATGTATACGGCGGCGGCTCGTGGAGTTGGATTATTGGAATGGATGGTAGCACTGTTTACGATGAGCAAATCCGTTATATTGATTTTTCTGCGGCAATGAAATTCCAATCGGTATTGATTGATGCACTTTGGGATACACAAATAGGGCGTGATAAAATTGCAAAACTAGCGCAATACGCTGCAAATAAAGGAGTAGCTCTTTATTTGTGGTATAATTCTAATGGCTATTGGAATGATGCTCCTCAGTCGCCTCGTGGCTTTATGGACAATGCCATTGCGCGACGCAAAGAGATGAAATGGATGCAAAGTATTGGGATTAGGGGCATAAAGGTTGATTTCTTTGGTGGCGACAAACAACATACCATGCAACTGTATGAAGATATTTTGGCTGATGCTAACGAGTATGGACTGCTTGTTGTGTTCCATGGATGTACTTTACCTCGGGGCTGGGAAAAAATGTATCCTAATTTTGCGTCTGCCGAAGCGGTACTAGCCAGTGAAAATCTTCATTTCTCTCAAGGAAGTTGTGACAATGAAGCGTTTAATGCCTGCTTGCATCCTTTTATTAGAAACACTGTGGGCAGTATGGACTTTGGAGGAAGTGCCTTAAATAAATATTATAATGCGAACAATGCTCCAAGAGGTAGCCGTAGGGTGACTTCCGATGTTTTTGCATTGGCTACTGCTGTTTTGTTCCAGAGTCCGGTTCAGCATTTTGCCTTGGCGCCTAATAACTTGACAGATGCACCATCATGGGCCATTGACTTTATGAAGCAAGTTCCTACTACATGGGATGAAGTACGTTACATTGACGGTTATCCTGGAAAATATATCATTTTAGCACGTCGCCATGCCGATAAATGGTATATTGCGGGGGTTAATGCCCAAAAGGAAACACTGAATGTTAAAGTTCATTTGCCAATGATATCAGCCGGCGAATCTGTACAGATCTATACCGATAACTTGCAGTTGGAAGGTAGTACAAAGCAAGTCAAAATGAATAAAAAACAGGAAGTTCAGTTATCAATACCTTGTAACGGTGGAGTTTTGATTGTAAAATAGATTAATCATAATACGATGAGAACATGTAGCTTATTTCTTATTTTGTGTTTGGGAGTGTCAACTCTGTTGGCGCAAGATTACCAAAAGACATCATCAGGTGTCAAAACTTCTCAAGGAGGTATTGATCTGGAATTGCAATTTATTACACCATCTGTTGTAAGAGTAGTGAAAGCTCCGCAAGGTCATGTGTACACTAAAGAGAGCGTCTCTGTAATAGCTAAACCTCAAAAGGTTAATTTCCAAACGACAGCGAAAGATAACCAAATTATATTGAGTTCCGGATCTATTAAGGTTTGTGTGAATACTCAAACAGGGGCAATAACTTACCAGACTAGTAAGGGTGAAATTTTATTGACGGAAAAAGAAACAGGTCCAAAGTTTATTGACTTCAACGATGCAGGAGTAAAAACATATACTGCTTACCAACCTTTTTTGCTAGATAAAGAAGAGGGCATTTATGGTTTGGGACAGTTGCAAAACGGAAAAATGATTCAGCGAAACATGACCAAGAATCTGATTCAAGGTAATGTTGAAGATGTGTCTCCTTTCTTTCAGTCAACAAAAGGCTATGGACTTTTTTGGGATAACTATTCTCCCACGCTTTTTACTGATAATGAATCTGAAACATCTTTCCGTTCTGAGGTAGCTGATTGTATTGATTATTATTTTATGTATGGCGCCAATGCCGATGGTGTAATTGCACAAATGCGCTACCTAACTGGAGAGGTGCCTATGTTTCCGTTATGGACATACGGGTTTTGGCAAAGCAAAGAGAGATACAAAAGTCAAGAGGAAACTGTAGGGGTTGTTAAGAAATACCGTGAATTAGGAGTGCCTCTTGATGGAATCATACAAGATTGGCAATATTGGGGGAATAATTATCTTTGGAATGCAATGGAGTTTAAAAATCCGTCATTCAGTGATCCTCAAAGAATGATTGACGAGGTGCATAACATGAATGCTCACATGGTTATTTCCATATGGTCTTCATTCGGTCCAATGACCAAGCCTTACAAAGAAATGGATAAGAGGGACATGTTGTTTAATATTTCAACTTGGCCTCAATCGGGTCTTGAGACTTGGCCGCCCGAGATGGATTACCCTTCCGGGGTACGCGTATATGACGCTTATAATCCCGAGGCTCGCAATATCTATTGGAAGTATCTGAATGAAGGTATCTTCAAAAAGGGAATGGATGGTTGGTGGATGGACTCAACAGAACCTGATCATCTCGACTGGAGGCCTGAAGATATGGATACTAAAACTTTTTTAGGTTCTTTTCGTAAAGTACGGAATATCTATCCTCTAATGACGGTTGGAGGAGTGTATACTCATCAGCGTGCGGTGTCAAATGATAAACGTGTGTTTATACTTACGCGTTCAGGTTTCGTAGGCCAACAGCGTTATGGAGCAAACGTATGGACAGGTGATGTGGCTTCTACTTGGGAGAGTCTTCGTAACCAGATACCGGCAGGACTGAACTTCTCTCTTTGTGGTATGCCGCATTGGAATAGTGATATTGGCGGCTTTTTTGCCGGACATTATAACAAATCATGGAATGATGGGTCAGGTTCTAAAAACCCCATGTTTCAGGAGTTGTATGTGCGTTGGTTGCAATTTGGTGCATTTACACCCATGATGCGTTCACACGGTACAGATGTGCCGAGAGAAATTTATAATTTCGGTGTGAAAGGTGAGCCTGTGTATGATGCCATTGAAAAGATGATAAAATTGAGATATTCATTGTTGCCTTATATTTATTCTACCTCATGGGACGTTACAAACAATCAGTCGACTTTTATGCGGGCATTGGTCATGGATTTTGTTGACGATAAAAAGGTATGGGATATTAATGATCAATATATGTTTGGTAAGTCACTGCTTGTAGCTCCTATTGTTCATGCACAATATACGCCTGAAAAGGAAGTCAAAGTTTCCGAAGAAGAGGGCTGGAACAGAGACTCAGCAAAGAAGGTTGGAAATAATGCCCTAACTAACTTTGCTGAAACAAAAACGACTAAGTTATATCTTCCGGCTGGTACTGTTTGGTATGACTTCTGGACAAATCAGAAACAGGTGGGTGGCCAGGAAATAACGAAAGAAACAAGCCTTGATGCCATTCCATTATTTGTAAAGGCTGGTAGTATTATTCCGATGGGCCCCGATGTGCAATATGCTACTGAAAAATCGTGGGATCAGCTCCAACTACGTGTCTACACTGGTGCTGATGGCTCTTTTACCCTTTATGAAGATGAATTCGATAATTATAACTACGAAAAAGGAGCATATATTGAAATCCCCATGAAATGGCATGATTCTGGTCGTAAGTTAACCATTGGAGACACTAAAGGGAGCTATCCCGGTATGCTAAAGAATAGAACTTTTAAGGTTGTTCTACAAGATGGAAAACAGAAAATAGTTCATTATAACGGGAAAAAAGTGACGGTTTCATTTTGACTTGAGGCTTGTTGTCTGCGTGTTAATTTCTAAATTATAAGATCAATGAAGAAGTTGTTAATTCGAACTTTCATACTAAGATCGACTGTCGTGTTACTAGGGCTAACAAGTGTAACAAGCCTTTCTTCCCAAGTCATTCAATCAACATTTTCTGCTAATGGCATCTTTTGTACTTTAAAAGAAGGAATGTTGCAGGTTGATTTTGTGACTCCGGATATAGTAAGGGTGCAATACACCAAAGAGGCTAAATTTGTTGGTAACGGAACAGATGTTTGTGTCCCTCGTAACCAGGAGAGGGTTCGCTTTTCTCATCGAAAAGAGGCGCAACATTTTTGGTTAAAGTCGGATAGTTTAATTGTCAAGATAGATATTCGGACAGGGGCTATTTCGTATTTTGATACGAATGGTTCAGCTTTGCTGCGTGAAGATGCTATGATTCCAAGAGTCGGCACTAAAGTGTTCACGGAGCGAGTTACTTATGATGAGGCGTCAAAGCGAGTTGAAAAAACAGCTAATGGCGATATAGAGGTTAAAACGGTGTTGACTCGCGACACAGTGGGGGCTAGTTGGAAGTACAAGATGAACTTCCGCTGGATGCCTTCGGAAGCACTTTACGGTCTGGGATCACACATGGAAGATTATATGAATCTGAAAGGAAAAGAACTGTATCTGTGCCAACATAATCTCAAAGCGATGGTTCCGGTGATCAACTCAACAGCCGGTTACGGATTATTGTTTGATGCCGGATGCAGTATGCTGTTTCGAGATACAGAAGAGGTGGGCTATGTGGAACTGGAGGCTGCCAAGCAGATAGACTATTATTTTATGAAGGGGAAGAGAATGGATGCTGTGATTGCCAATTATCGTCTGCTAACGGGTAAATCGCCCATGATGCCTCTTTATCTTTTTGGTTATATTCAATCAAAAGAACGGTATGTGAGTTCGGATGATTTAATAAATACGTTAAAGCAGTTTCGTCAAAAACAGATTCCTGTTGATATGATTGTCCAGGATTGGAATTATTGGCCTGATGGTCAGTGGGGGCGTATGAGCATGAACCCGACCTTTTATCCTGATAAAAAGAAGCTGACTGACGAAATTCATGCGATGAATGCTAAATTGATGATTTCAATTTGGCCTAATGCGGTGAATAGTCCTCAAACTGATGATTTTAAACAGAAAGGACTACTTTTCAACGGCACAACTGTTTATGATGCATTTAATCCTTTGGGAAGAGACTTGTATTGGAACTATGCAAACAAGGAATTCTTTAGTAATGGCTTTGACGCTTGGTGGTGTGACTCATCTGAACCATTGGACGCTGATTGGAAATTTATGGATGCCAGTTATGGCCCGGACAGTCATGAGAGGCGTTGGAAACTGAATACAGAGATATTGAGTGATGCTTTAGGAGCGGAACGTAGTCAGTTGTATTCTTTGTATCACGCCATGGGCATTTATGAAAATCAACGTGCCACCAATGCATCCAAGCGAGTTGTTAATCTCACTCGGTCTAGCTATGCGGGGCAGCAACGCTTTTCAACCATTACTTGGAATGGAGATACACATGCCACATGGAAGTCTTTTGCACAAATGATTCCTGCCGGACTGAATTTTATGGCTACCGGTTGCCCCTATTGGTCAATAGATATTGGTGCCTTTTTTGTTAAAAAGGGACCTCAATGGTTTTGGAAAGGTGATTATGACAAAGGAGTGGATGATATGGGATATCGCGAATTATATACACGAATGTTTCAGTTTGGAGCATTTCTTCCGGTTTTCAGAAGCCATGGAACTGATACACCTCGTGAAGTATGGCGCTTTGGTAAGCCGGGCGAGCCTTTCTACGATAGTTTGATAAGTATGCTTCACTTGCGGTATCGCATGCTTCCGTATATTTATTCTTTAGCCGGAAAGGTGTATTGTGAAAGTTATACAATGACACGGGCCTTGTCTTTTGATTTTTCTTCAGATGCAGGTGTTGTTGATTTGAAAGACGAATTTATGTTTGGCCCCTCCTTCTTAGTTGCTCCGGTTACGAGCCCAATGTATTTCACTACTAATTCTACTCCTCTGGAGAATGCAGATAAGAGTCGTCGTGTTTATTTGCCTTTAGGTGCAGATTGGATTGATTTCTGGACGGGAACAGCTTTAAAAGGGGGGCAATGGGTTAAAGCTGACGCTACTATTGATAAAATCCCTTTGTTTGTAAGGCAGGGGGCAATTATTCCTATGGGACCAGTTATGCAATATACATCTGAAAAAAAGGATGGCGAATGGGAAATACGCATTTATCCGGGTGCCGATGGTTCGTTTACTGTATATGAAGACGAAGGTGATAATTACAAGTATGAACAAGGTTCCTGTTCTACCTATCGCTTAGACTGGAACGACAAACAGAATACATTAACAGTTTCTGATCGTAATGGTACGTTTCCAGGGATGCCAACCTCCCGTAAATTACGATTGGTAAAGGTTGGCAAAGGCTCCGGAGTTGGGATAATAGAAACTGCTAAGGAACAATGTATTGAATATAACGGCCGTAAATTGGCAGTGAAATTATAAATAAAATCAACCTATATTAATACCGAATGAAGAAGTTATTTTTATCAGGCTTGTCATTGCTATTGGCTTTGACTGCCACAACGGGAATTGCTCAGAATCCCATTATTCAAACGAAGTACACGGCAGATCCGGCTCCTATGGTTTATAATGACACGGTTTTTCTATATACAACTCACGATGAGGATGATGCCGAAGGATTTAAGATGCTTGATTGGTTGCTTTACACCTCTACGGATATGGTTAACTGGACAGATCACGGAACTGTGGCATCTTTGAAAAGCTTTGAATGGGTGAAACGAGATAACGGCGCTTGGGCAGAACAAGTTATTGAACGCAATGGCAAGTTCTACATGTATTGTCCCATACACGGCAATGGAATAGGGGTCTTGGTTGCTGATACTCCTTATGGTCCATTTAAAGATCCTTTAAATAAACCTTTGGTATGGCAAAAAGAACATTGGGACGATATTGATCCTACAGTGTTCATTGATGATGATGGTCAGGCTTATATGTATTGGGGAAATCCCAATGTTTATTATGTAAAGCTCAACGAGGACATGATTTCTTACTCAGGTGATATTGTTAAATTGAGCGAACGCCCGAAACATTATCAGGAAGGCCCCTGGACATATAAACGTAACGGGCATTATTACATGGCTTTTGCTTCTACTTGTTGTCCCGAGGGGATTGGTTATGCAATGAGTAATACACCTACCGGTCCTTGGGAAACCAAAGGATACATTATGCGGCCTACAGAAAAATCCAGAGGCAATCATCCAGGAATCATTGATTATAAAGGGAATTCTTATGTATTTGGGTTAAATTATGACTTGCTTCGAAGAGAAACGCCTGAACATCGTGAACGGCGTTCTGTTTCAGTTGCTAAAATGACTTATAATCCGGACGGAACAATCAATGAAGTTCCTTATTGGTCAGAAACGAGACTCGAGCAAATAGGCTCTTTCAATCCTTATCGGAAAGTACAGGCTGTGACTATGGCTTGGGGCTATGGGCTAAAAACGGAACAATCAGCAAATAATAAAATGTACCTCACTCATATTGATAACAATGAATATTTGTGCGTTCGTGGTGTTGATTTTGGAGCGAAAGGTGCTAAGAAATTTATAGTTAACGCTGCATGTGATAGCATGGAAGGTCTTATTGAAATTCGTTTAGATGGTGCTGACGGACCATTAGTTGGAACGGTTAAGGTGAAGCCTAGTGGTAGTTCTGATGTATATGAAATGATGTCATGTCCCATAAAAGGAGCCAAACAGATACACGATCTGTACCTATGCTTTAAAGGCAAAAAGGCAAATGATTTATTCAAACTCGATTATTGGGAATTCAAATAATTGATATGCATATTTAAAGTTATCGAAATGAAACACAAATCTTTCTTATTATTGTTTTTATTGATGTTTGCATTAAAGGGTTTTTCTCAGAATCCTATCATTCAAACATTATATACGGCCGATCCGGCTCCTATGGTATATAACGATGAGGTTTATCTATATACGACTCACGATGAAGATGGTTCCACTTGGTTTACAATGAATGATTGGCGACTTTACACAACAACAGACATGGTAAACTGGACTGATCACGGAGCTGTTTTAAAATATACGGATTTTAGCTGGGGTAAAGCAAACGCCTGGGCTGCCCAATGCATAGAACGCAACGGCCGTTTCTACATGTATGTTCCGTTAACGGGACAAGACAACCAAGGTGCTATTGGTGTGGCAGTTGCCGACAGTCCTTATGGTCCTTTTATAGATCCGTTGGGTAAACCACTTGTTAAAAGCGGGAAAGGTGATATTGATCCTACTGTATTTATCGATGATGATGGTCAAGCGTATCTCTATTGGGGAAATCCAAACTGTTATTACGTCAAACTGAATGAGGATATGATTTCGTATAAAGGAGATATTGTAAGTGTCCCCATGACAGTAGAGTCTTTTGGCAAGCGCGAAGGAAATCCAGAAAGAGCTACGCTTTACGAAGAAGGACCTTGGCTTTACAAGCGCAATGGATTGTATTATCTTTTATTTGCTGCCGGCCCAATTCCCGAGCATTTAGGCTATGCAACTAGTAACAGCCCAACTGGTCCTTGGAAATACGGTGGAGTATTAATGCCTGCTGAGGGACGTAGTTTTACCAATCATCCCGGGATAATTGATTTTAAAGGTAACACTTATCTTTTTTATCACAATGGGGCTCTACCCGGTGGAAGCGGGTTTACTCGTTCAGTATGTGTTGAAGAACTCGCAATAAACAAAGATAAGTCATTACCTCAAATAAAGATGACGAATGGTGTTTCGAAACCTTTGGGAACACTGAATCCTTATGTGAAGACAGAAGCGGAAACGATTGCTTGGTCCGAGGGCGTTAAGTCCGGACATGATCAGCGTGTGGGAGTCTTTGTTACTGCAACAGCAAACGGTAGTTACACGAAAGTAAGGAACGTCGATTTTCAGAAGACTGCTGCTAGAAGCTTCATAGCCAGAGTAGGGACAACCCACAATGGCAACGTTGAAATGGAAATTCGGTTAGATAAGATAGATGGGCCCTTAGTTGGTACAATAAAGGTTCCATGTACCGGAGGCAGTGATCGATGGGCTTTGATTGAGACCCATGTTACTCCTATAACTGGAATTCATGATGTTTTCTTTGTTTTTAAAGGAAGAGCTGCCAGCAACATTATGTATTTTGATTATTGGAGGTTTACGAAATAACAGTTAGAAAAAGAGAACCGTATGAAACACGCATACGGTTTCTCTTTTATTTTTTGTAGGCTTCTGCAAACTCAACAGAGATGCTGTTGTTGAAGCTTTTGCAAACTTCGGCTGAAAAATCTTTCCCACAAGCTATAACCTTGTCCCACTGGGCATCATCAAGATTGTCCAGATCCCGTAATCTGACATCATATTTGAGCAGTCCGTAAATAAGACCCGCATTAAAGTTGTCTCCTGCTCCAATTGTACTCACAGCTTGCAATGGAGTTACAGAATACTCTTTTGATAAACAATTGGTACGCAATGTAATATTGTTTGCGCCCGATGTGCAGATAAAGTTAGGGCAATAAAATTTTATTTTGTCCTTGTATACTTTATCAACATCTTGCAGCCCATACATATAGAAAAAGTCTTCTGATGAGCCTCTGACAATATGAGCATATTCTAAATTTTCTATAAGGGTAGGAGCCAGTTTCATGGCTTCATCTTTATGTGTGCTCCTGAAATTAGGATCATAGTAGATAATGGCTTTTCGTTCTTTTGCTAACTCAAGTAGCTCGGTCATTTTATCTCGAAGAACCGGGTTTAAGGCATAGAAAGAGCCGAAAACAACAATATCATCTTCATTGATTTGCGGAAAAATTACATCCAATCGTTGCTTGGGATATTCTTTATAAAAAATGTACTCCGCATCACTTTTATCGTTTAGAAATGCTAAAGATACTGGTGATTTACCGTCAGGAAACACATTTACGTGATCAGTTGATATCCCGTTTTCCTGCATAAAGTCAAGAATGGTTCTTCCAACCCGGTCATTGCCAGTTTCGCTTATAAAACGTACATCCACACCCATTCTCCCCAAGGAAATCATGCCGTTGAAGACGGAACCTCCCGGAACAGCAGCCGATGGCTTGTCTTTTTCGAAAATGATGTCGAGAATGGTTTCTCCTATTCCGATTACTTTACGCATAGTTCTCTTGATTTTTCACCTAAATAACCTCCATGATGACGTTTGGAATACTCTTCGATTGTGAATTTTGTTTGTTTCATAGTCTGAACAACCAATATATCTCCTATTACAGTCATCACAGTTGTTGACGTGGTTGGAGTCATGCCCAATGTGCAAACTTCATCGGGTTTACCGGTACAAAGGCATACGTCCGACTCTTTGGCAAGTGGACTGTCGGCATTTCCGGTAATGACAATAAACTTCAGATTACGATTCAAATTGTGAGCCAATTGGGTGAGTTCAACAATCTCCCTTGTTTTGCCCGAGTTAGATATAAGTAACAGCAAGTCGTTTTCTTGCAAAATGCCCAAATCACCGTGCTGTGCCTCGCTAGGGTGCAAAAAAACAGAAGGAACTCCTGTGGAGCAGAAAGTTGTGGCAATGTTCATGGCAATTTGACCGGCCTTACCCATACCTGAAGTGACTAACTTTCCTTTCTTTCGGTGTATTTGCTCTACAATAAGTTCAACCGCTTTTTCGTATGCATCAGTTACCGGAATGTTAAGAACGGCGTTTGCCTCTTTCTGCAAGAGAGTTTGAATCGATTCAATCATTATTATCAGTTAAATTAGGTTTTTTCAAGATGTTTATAAGTTCGTTGAATGAATTTGCTACCAAGTAGTACTCATTCTTTTCTAACCCACGAATAAATTGGGCTTGAGCCATCTGCTGCAAAGCTTTCAGTAAAGTATCATAAAAGCCGTTTACATTATAAAAGATGACTTTTTTGTGATGATATCCTATGGTTGAGGCTGCCATTACATGGAAAACCTCGTCTAACGTACCAATTCCACCCGGAAGAGCTACAAGTATATCAGACTCTTCAACAATAACGTCTTTTCGGTCACTCAGGTTAACTGTGTGTATCAGTCTGTCGGGAAGAGTACTTACTTTGCCATTCTTTTCGAGTATCTTAGGAACAACTCCTATGAGTGTAGCTCCGTTTGCCTTAGCTGCCGAAGCAATGTCCTCCATCAATCCTAAATTTGCTCCTCCGTATATAATTGTCTTTTTTTCTTTACCTAACCACTCGCCAAGTTGACGCGTAATTTCCACATATACAGAGGGTAATCTGTTGGATGCAGAGCAAAATATTCCTATCTTTTCCATTAAGCTTGATGTATTATAGCCTGCAAATATCTGCAATTTCCTATAAATGGCAATAAGTTTTGTTGTATTTTTGTGCTCTTGTACCAATAACCAATTAGAAAACAATGAATTATAATCAGTATACATTGCCCAATGGTCTTCGCATCATTCATGAATCGTCGGTCTCAAAAGTAACTTATGCCGGCTTTGCTGTAGATGCCGGTACCCGCGATGAAAACTCCTCTGAGCAGGGAATGGCCCATTTGGTTGAGCATCTTATTTTTAAAGGTACTACTCACCGGCGCGCATGGCATATCTTAAACCGCATGGAAAATGTAGGAGGAGATTTGAATGCATATACCAACAAAGAAGAAACAGTCCTTTACGCATCGTTCCTGACAGAAGATTTGGATCGAGCGGTAGAGCTTATGAGTGATATGGTGTTTCACTCAACCTTTCCCGATCATGAACTTGATAAAGAAAAAGAGGTCATTTTAGATGAGATTCAATCGTACGAAGATAATCCTTCCGAACTTATTTTCGATGACTTCGAAGACATGATTTTCAAGGATCATTCCTTAGGGCGTAACATTCTAGGAAACCCTCAATCGCTGAACCAGATAACGCGTGAAGATATTATACGTTTCTGGAGCAATTATTATCAACCATCCAATATGGTTTTTTTTGTTCTTGGAAATGTTGATTTCAAGAAAGTAATACGTTTGGCAGAGAAGTACACGGGGCACTTGACATTGAGCGATCAGATATCCGAACGCATTATGCCGCCCCTTTATGTTCCTCAGCATAAATTGATCCATAAAGAGACACATCAGGCTCATGTAATGGTTGGCAACCGAGGATATGATGCGCATAACAACAAGCGTACGGGTTTATATTTATTAAATAACATGCTTGGAGGTCCCGGCATGAATAGCCGTTTGAATGTTTCTTTGCGTGAGCGTAAAGGCCTTGTTTACAGTGTGGAATCTAATTTGACTTCGTACACCGATACAGGTATTTTCTGCATTTATTTTGGTACAGATCCCAATGATGTTGACCGGTGTTTGACCCTCACGTACAAGGAATTAAAGAAGTTATGTGATTTGAAATTGACACCTTCTCAACTTGCAGCGGCCAAAAAGCAATTGATTGGGCAAATCGGAGTGGCCTCCGATAATAACGAGAATAACGCTTTGGGAATGGCTAAGACCTTCCTTCATTATAACAGATACGAAGCATCCGAGGCCGTTTATAAACGAATAGAAAGCATTACTTCATCAGAATTGCTTGAAATTGCTAATGAGTTGTTTGGGGAGGAGCAGCTTTCAACACTCATTTATAAGTAAAACCAAAGCCTGTTGAGTTGCGTAATAAAATGAATCTCTGAAAAGATAATTCACATTCATCTTCTCAGAGATTCACAAGAGAGAATCACCAACACAAAATCAACTATTTATAGCTTTTTTTGAGCTTGTTGACTGCATTTTCCAATGATTCAGTCGGCTCAATAATGTTGTAGCTTTCCCAGAAATTTTCATCATAAAAATTCAATACCTTCTCTGAAAGAACTTGATTGGCCTTGAAACTTTCCCTATAAGTGATGGTAGATGCAGCATTGTCGAGCCGGTCAGTCATTACCATTTCAGAGATAACCGTGTATCCCGTCGAGAAGAGTTTACGCTTCCAGTCACATTTGAATTTTATTTCAGTACGCACATAATTCAAGTAAGTGCGTCCGCCCATTTGTCTGTAAGTAACCAGATAAGATAAGTTTTCGGGTTTAAATCGGAGTCCAGCCGGCTTACTTCGTAGAATAAGAGACGTGGCCTTGATCTTATCACGCATGTCGAGTGCAAACTCCATGCGTGTAATGGCCTGAGTTTCCCTATCAATATACAGTGTACCCTGATACAATGGTTCATCCAGCATCATACGCGGTTCAAAACGGATAGCATAATGTGGTCTGTTGTCAATGTTTACGTAATCATTGAATGTATAATTGTAATACATCAAACAATCCTTGCTGAGCAACACATCCGGATTTTTAACCATATCGATAAAGATTGCCTGTGTGGGGCCTCCCAATAGTTTAATGGCAAGAGTATCTCCTTCGTGGGGACTTAACAACCGTCTTCCTTTGAAGACTTTCACTCTATCTTTGCTGATATCTTCCGTGTAGGCCGATTTGTAGACGTTGATTACCGCTTCACAGATACTGATGTATTTTTTTCTTTTTTGAGAAGTTTCTCTGTAAAATCCAGTGTACATGGCAGGCTTATCGTTGTAATTTTCCGGGATACGCTCCAATGCCTGTTCAACGATTTTGCGTGCATCTACCGGCTTTACTACCACCTCATTTAACACCACAGTATTCGGCGTAATATAAATCACCCTATCATCTACATCTTTCTGATTGATATGAATAGTGGCCGTTTCGTAACCGATGTGTGATATCTCTATAAGATGCGCATGCAAGCTTTTCTTTACTTTCAGCGTAAAGGCTCCATCAGAGTTTGTAATGGTACCCACATTACTTCCGGGCACAGAAACGTTTACGTATTCGAGCGGACGTTTATTCTTTTGGCTTTTTACGATTCCGCTGATTACAAATACATCCTCATTCTCTTGGGCACGTATAGAGTGATTCGTTAAACTGAATAGAAAAACGATGAAGAGGATAATGGAGGAGTTTACAGACATTTTCATGGTGGAATGATTTAAAGGTCAATAATCCGTAAATGCTTGTCTTTCAATACATAAACAAATTGAAGAATCGCTTTGTTGAATAGGTGCCCCAGATAAAATCACTGAATTTGGTCTCAGAACAGACAAATGTTACTATATTTGCCCTATACCTATCTTGTATAGTATGAAAACAAAGATGTTTAAAATGAAAACAAGGCTCTTTTTTGCCTTTTTGGTGTTTAGTCCCTCCTATATATTTGCAGGTAATGAGGTCGATTCCCTGCTGAATGAACTCGATAAAATTATTGCCGTTCATCGTTCTTTCAGTATGAAGAAAGAAGTGCGTATTGATGAACTTAAAAGGAATACCCCACCTGCTACTTCCCTTACATCTTTGTATGAGAGGAATAGGAAGCTTTATAAAGAGTATAGGGCTTATATTTGTGATTCTGCCATTCATTATCTAAATAAGAATATTGAGTTAGCCGGTAAAATGAACGATCGCATGAAGCAAGATGAAAGTAAGCTTTTGCTGTCCTATCAGCTGGCGTCTTCAGGGATGTATAAAGAGGCCGTAGATATTCTCGAAAGTATTGATCGTGGTACTATAAACGATCGGTTTCTTACAGATTATTATTCTTGTTTCGATCATGTGTACGGTGAATTGGCCTTTTATACGCAAGACAAGGTTAGTTCTGCAGGTTACCGAAAAATATCTGATGCGTACAAAGATTCTCTTTTCCATGTGGTTGATCATTCTACGGATTTGTATCTGTCAATGAAAGAAACAGCCTATAGAGACAATAGTAAATTTGCCGAAGCACTTCAAGTAAATGATATGCGGCTCTCCAAAGTTAAGTCTGGAACACCGGAGTATGCTTTGATAACATTTCATAGAGCCCTGGCTTTTCAACAAAATGGTGATCGGAATCAAGAAAAGAAATTTCTGGCTCTTTCGGCTCTTTCAGATATTCAATCGGCTATAAAAGACCATGCTTCCTTATGGATGCTGGCGCAGTTACTTTATGAAGACGGAGACGTGGAGCGTGCTTATCATTACATACGCTTTTCCTGGGATGAAACAAATTTCTATAATGCGCGTTTGAGAAGCTTGCAAAGTGCAGGTATTCTATCTCTTATAGATAAAACGTATCAGGCAAAAATAGAACGACAGAATAGGCAGTTAGAGAATTACCTGATGCTGATTAGTGCATTGGTTATTCTTTTATTTGTTGCTTTGGCATACATTTATTGTCAGATGAAAAAGCTTTCGGTTGCAAGGAATAACCTGCAGCAAGTTAACGAACAACTTAAGGCATTAAATGAGGAACTGAAACAAATCAATGGCTGCTTGCAGTCAACCAATATAGAACTTTCCGAGTCCAACCAAATTAAAGAAGAGTACATTGGCCGTTTTATCAAGTTATGCTCTACTTACATAGACAAGTTGGATGCTTATCGTCGCATGGTCAGTAAGAAAATATCGGGCGGCCAGACTGCTGAACTTTTGCGCATTGCACGCTCTCAAGATACACTCGACTTGGAGTTGAAAGAACTATATGATAATTTTGACTCTGCTTTCTTGCAATTGTTTCCTGATTTTGTGAAACGATTCAATGAATTGTTGCAGCCTGATGCTGCTATCCTACCTAAAAAAGGAGAATTGCTTAACACGGAATTACGTATTTTTGCTCTTGTTCGCCTAGGTATTGAAGATAGTTCGCAGATAGCCGAGTTCTTGCGTTATTCGGTCAATACCATTTATAATTATCGCGCTAAAGTGAAGAATAAAGCCCAAGTTTCGCGTGATGACTTTGAAAATATGGTTCGTAATATTCGCTAATATCTTTGTATTTCATCCACTTTTTAATCTTACTGTATTTTTTGTATGTGATTGACAATCAGTTTATTGTGATGTTTGTTGGCTTTTTCATATCCACTAAATAGTCCCACACCATTCAATACAGAGCTCTTTCTGTCTATTTTTGACCTACGCTAAAATGCGTTTGGCAAGGCTTTGTCTTTGCATGATTGTGAACTATTTAATTTCAAAACTTAAAATTAATACGTATGAAAAAGAACAGGCGAAAACTCCTCCCGGGGTATAGCAAGATTTTCTTTGCTTTGTTGGCATTGTTTCTGTCATTGAGTGCATTCGCACAAAAAATCACTATCTCGGGTGAGGTGGTTGACTCTCAAAATGAACCCATAATTGGCGCTAGTGTACTTGAAAAGGGTACAACAAACGGTATTATAACAGATCTTGACGGAAAATTTTCTTTGTCCGTTTCACCGGCAAGTACGCTAGTGATTTCTTATGTAGGATATAAATCACAGGAAGTAAAATCGGCTGCTAGTTTAAAAATTATTTTGAAAGAAGACAATGAGTTGCTGGATGAAGTGGTTGTTATTGGCTACGGAAGTGTGAAAAGAAAGGATGTTACCACTTCTATATCCAGTGTTTCTACTAAAGATTTGGATCAGCGTCCCATCGTTTCGGCAGCACAAGCTATTCAGGGTAAAGCTGCGGGTATCTCTGTCGTTCAACCAAATGGCCAACCAGGAGCCGCTATGTCTATTCGGGTGCGCGGTACTACTTCATTTAATGGTAGCAATGACCCACTGTACGTTGTAGATGGTGTTCCTATGACAGATATAAATTATCTTTCAGCCAATGACATTGAGAGTATGCAAATTTTAAAGGATGCTTCTTCTGCGGCGATTTATGGTTCACGCGCTGCCAATGGTGTAATTATGATTTCCACTAAACAAGGTGCCAAAGGAGAAGCAAAGGTGGCATTTAATGCTCATGTTGGTATAACGAAAGTGGGCAATAAAATTAAATCGCTGAATGTGGATCAGTACAAAGATTTAATGGACGAAATAGGAATGGTGCAACTTCCCGACGGACTTAAAAATGAAACAGATTGGTTTGATGAGACTTATCGCACTGGGGTAACGCAGAATTATCAGGTATCAGTGTCGAATGGAAATGATAAATGGAAATATTTTCTTTCCGGAGGATATACTGGCGAAGATGGCGTTATCAAAACGGCCTTTTACAAGCGTTATAATTTCAGAGCAAATATTGAAAACCAGGTAAGATCTTGGTTAAATATTGGAGCAAACATTGCTTATTCTGATTATTCTAGTAACGGTATTATTTCTGGTCAAGGTTCTAACCGTGGTGGTGTAGTTCTTTCTGTAATCAATACACCAACTTATGGAAAGGTGTGGGATGATGCCAATCCCGGTCAGTATTATACTAATTTCTATGGAGTTAACATTACTCATCCGTTAGAAAATATGGCACGTACTGAAAATAATAAGAACAACAGTAACCGTCTTATTGCAACCGGAAAAGCAGAAATTACATTCTTACCTGAATTGAAACTAAAGTCTACTTTTACGTTAGATCGCGACTACAATAACACAACGAACTTTCTTGACCCGATTAAAACTAGTTGGGGCAGAAATCAGTATGGTGAAGGATATGACGGCCGGTCTCTTAGCACGATATTAGTGTTTGACAACATTCTGACTTACAATAAATCAATCAAAAAACATAATTTTGATGTAATGGTTGGTTCGTCGTGGACAGGTTCTAAATGGTCACAAAGTTATATAAATGGTTCACATTATATGAATGGTGATATTCAGACTTTGAACGCGGCTAACAAAATATCATGGAATGGTACCGGAACTTCAGCTTCCGAATGGGCTATTATGTCGTTTGTAGGACGTTTGGCTTACAACTATGATAGTAAATACTTGCTTACAGTCAATATGCGTAGTGACGGTTCTTCTAAATTGCACCCAGATCACAGATGGGGAATTTTTCCTTCTGTTTCTGCAGCATGGCGTATTTCTTCTGAAGAGTTCATGAAAGATTATTCGTGGATTAATGACTTAAAACTTCGTGGTGGATGGGGACAAACAGGTAATCAATCTGGATTGGGTGATTACGCCTATTTGCTAAGATATAATATTAATAGAGTGCAGTGGTGGGAAGAAGGTAATGAGCATGCGGTTCCGACAATAACGCAGGCAAACCTTCGGACGAAGGACCTGACTTGGGAAACAACGACTCAAACTAATATAGGTATAGACTTTACGGTTTTAGATAGTCGTCTCACATTCTACCTCGATTACTATTACAAGAAAACAAAGGATATGCTGATGTATGTATCGCTCCCAGCCGGACAAGCGGCAGACAACATCAGCCGTAATGAAGGTGAAATGACAAATAAAGGATTTGAATTCACTGTTAATTCTCGTAACCTGACGGGCGAATTCAGCTGGAACACTGATTTTAATATATCGTTCAATAAAAATAAGCTTACCAAATTAGCTTTGAGTAAAGTTTATTATGGAGCCATGACCAGTGATGTAGTACATGAAAATGTGGTTCGTAATGAGCCGGGGCGCTCTTTAGGTGGATTTTATGGATATATCAGTGACGGTGTTAATCCTGAAACCGGTGAACTTATGTATCGTGATGTGAATAATGATAAAGTGATCTCCACTTCTGATAGAACTTACATTGGTGATCCAAATCCCGACTTTACTTATGGTTTAACAAATACTTTCTCATGGAAAGGGTTTACCTTAAATGTATTGGTACAAGGTAGTTACGGTAATGACATCTTTAATGCTTCTCGCATGGAAACAGAAGGTATGTATGACGGAAAGAATCAATCAACACACGTGTTAAATCGCTGGCGTATACCCGGTCAGCTTACTGATGTACCCAAAGCTGGCTTTGATATGAAAAACTCGTCTTATTTCGTTGAAGATGGTAGCTATTTACGTGTGAAAGACATTTCTCTTTCATATAATTTCACCGGAAAGCGATTAAGAAAATTGGGAATCAGTCGTCTCCAACCTTATTTCACAGCTAATAACTTAATAACTTGGACAGACTATTCGGGTATGGATCCTGAAGTAAATCAATTTGGAAATGCTGGTGGTATACAGGGTATTGATTGGGGGACTTATCCTCAGAGTAAGTCGTTTGTATTTGGTCTAAACGTTGAATTTTAAATTATGAAAATTATGAAACTCAAAGCAATATTAATAGGTTCGTTAAGTTTGGCAATGGGGGTAACATCATGCTCTCTCGACTATGATCCCGTATCCGATTTCTCGGAAGTAACCATTGGTGACCAGGGTGGTTCCGGAAGTACAATTCCTTTTAAGAATCGTGCTGAAATGCTAACACAATACAATGCCATGTATTCTCGCATGCGTGACAATCAAGAACATTGGTATCTGGATGTGATGCTATTGGCAGAAGCTCATTCTGATAATGCTTACGGAGGAACAACGGGTGCTGAGGTGATTCCTTTTGAAAACAATTCAATTGACGGAGGTAATAGTGTGCTCGATCGTGATTGGAACAGATATTTAAGCGACATTGCTACAGCCAACAAGATTACATATTATATTGATAGTGTTCCTGATGCATCGTTTCAACAGGCTGAACGTGAGCGTTGGAAGGCCGAAGCCAAGATATACAGGGCTATGATCTTGTTTGATATGACACGTATTTGGGGAGACATTCCTCTAATCACGACTGTTGCCGGTGATATCACTGCTGAGAATATAGAAGAAGTGTATCCTAATTATTTCCCTGAACAAAAGCCTGCTGCGGAGGTTTACGCGCAAATAGTGAAAGATTTGACCGAAGCTTTACCGTATGCTCCCGAAAGTAATGCGACAGATAAAACAAAACTAAGCAAGTCGGTTGCCTACGCACTACTAACTAAAGTTTATGCAGAAAAACCCATGCGTGATTATGCTAAAGTGGTTCAATATGCTGATGAAGTTTTAAAAGGAGGTTTTTCTCTGGTAACCAATTATGAAGATCTTTTTGGTATGAATGCCGACAATACTGATTGTAAAGCAAGAAATACAGCTGAATCTATTTTCGAATTACAATACCCCCTTGGTAGTGGTAACTGGGTGAACTGGATGTTTGGTCGCAATCTGTCAAATTGGGACGAGAGTTTTACCTGGGCGAAATGGGTAACTCCCTCTCGTGATTTAATTAAGGCTTATCAAAATGAAGGTGATAATGTGCGTTATGCTCAGTCAATTGTGTATTATGAAACTACATGGAGTAACTACTATCCTTCCAGTAACTATCCTTTTATGTACAAATGCCGTTCAAGTCACAGTAACATAATCAAACTGAGATTGGCTGACATTCTTTTGTTAAAAGCCGAGGCTCTCATCATGAAAGATTCACCCGATTTGAGTGGGGCGGCTACAATCATTAATACGATAAGAAATAGGGTAGGACTTGATCCGCTTTCCTCTTCAGTCACTTCATCAAAAGAGAGTATGCTTACGGCTTTACTAAATGAACGTCGGCTGGAATTAGCATTTGAAGGACAAAGATGGTTTGATTTGTGCAGACTAGGCAAAGTAGAAGAAGTGATGAACGCAGTTTATGCAAAAGATAGTGGACGTAAGAACCGCATCAATCAGTTTACGGAAAACTCGTACAAATTACCAATCCCTCAGGCTGCTCTTGACCAAAATGCTAATTTAGTTCAGAACCCTGGTTATTAATCTGTTAAATGAATAGAATAATGAATATAAGAAATTGGCTGACAGCCGTTTTTAGTTTCCCTGTTTTATTAGTTGCTTGCGGTAGCGATTCACCTGCTGAAAAACCCGATCCGGGGACTGGTGGAGAGCAGGTTACGGATGTGAGTATCTATGTGACAACAAACAATCGTTCAATGGATTTTGCGAAAAAAAGTGTTGGGTTTAGCCAAAAATCAAACATGTCGCCCACTACAGTAACTCTCAATCCCAACGTGCGTTATCAGTCAATGGATGGTTTTGGTGCGGCTATTACAGGCTCAACCTGCTATAATTTGATGAAGATGGCTTCCGAAGACCGTGCTCGCTTTTTGCGTGAAACCTTCTCGCATGAAGACGGCATGGGATATAGCTATGTCCGCATAGCGATTGGTTGCTCTGATTTTTCGTTGAGCGAATATACCTGTTGTGATACGCCGGGTATTGAAAATTTTGCTCTCCAAAATGAGGAAAAGCAATACATTATTCCTGTACTAAAGGAAATACTTGCTATAAATCCTTCACTCAAAATTCTAGGTTCTCCATGGACTCCGCCAAAGTGGATGAAAGTCAATAACCTGACAGAGCTTAAAGCGTTTGATTCGTGGACTAGTGGACAACTTAATCCTGCTCATTATCAGGATTATGCAACTTATTTTGTGAAATGGGTAAAGGCATTTGCTGCCGAAGGGATTTCTGTATATGCTGTAACTCCTCAAAATGAGCCTCTTAATCGTGGAAATTCAGCTTCACTTTTTATGGGATGGAAGGAAGAACAAGCCTTTGTAAGAGATGCGTTAGGACCTCAATTCAAGCAAGCAGGTCTGACAACGAAGATCTATGCTTTTGACCATAATTACAACTATGACAATATGGCCGATCAAACCGACTATCCAGTCAAAATGTATGACGATGAGGTTGCTGCTTCATTCCTTACCGGTGCTGCTTACCACAACTATGGAGGCAATCGTCAGGAGCTGAACGATGTGTATGGCAAACGTCCTGATAAAGAACTCATTTTCACGGAAACATCTATTGGTATGTGGAACGATGGACGCAATCTGAATAAGCGACTAATGGAAGACATGGAGGAAGTGGCCTTGGGTACTGTTAATAATTGGTGTAAGGCAGTAATTGTATGGAATTTAATGCTTGATACCGAGAGAGGACCTAATCGTGAAGGAGGATGTCAAACTTGCTATGGAGCAGTCGATCTCAACAAAAGTGATTATAAAACTATCACTCGTAACTCTCACTATTACATTATAGGACATCTATCATCTGTTGTGAAACCGGGCGCTGTGCGTATCGGAACAAAAGGATACACGGCAAACGGCATAACGTATTCGGCTTTTGAGAATACTGATGGAACTTATGCTTTTGTTCTGCTTAACAATACTGCAGAGTCTAAAAGCATTACGCTGAGTGACGGAAATCATCATTTCACTTATGAAGTGCCGGCTAAATCAGTTGTTTCATACAGATGGAAAAAGTAGTTAATTATTAAATTTTGATTTTATCATGAAAAACTTTAGATATTTATTTTTGGCACTGATAGGAACCTTTTTGATTAGTTCCTGCAATGACAATGATGTAGTTCCCGGCAATCCAGTAATGGAGAGCAAGGCGGATTTTGGTAGTGCAATGTTTGGAGACAGTTTGCCTTTTACTGTAGGAGTATCCGATGCAGACGTTCCACTTTCAACATTAAAGGCACAGTTGTTTTTTGGTGACGAGAAAGTTTCTGAGACGGTTATTCGAACCAAGACTAACGCCGATTATTCGGGTAAAATTTTTATTCCCTACTATGCAGATATTCCCAATGGAACAGCTACTCTGAAATTGGTCTTGCAAAACATTAACTTCACAATTACAGAAAAAGAATATGATTTGAGTGTGACGCGCCCTGACTTTGAGTATCTTACTTTCGTGACTTCCGATGCTGAGTATCGAATGGAGCGGGTCGCTCCCTACCAGTACGAACTGCAGGGAACTTTCCCACAGAAGGTAAAAGGCTACATTAAATCGCCTAAAGCGTCAACACAAGGTAATGAAGTCTTTTTCGGATGGGAAAATGGTGCTATTACTCAAGGATCTGTTTCCCCCATATCTTTTTCAAATTCCAGCGCAGGTGAGTATGTTATCAGCTTTAATTCAAAAACGTATGAAGCAGCACCATTCATCAAACTATTAGTTGAAGGTAAGGAAATGCAGATGATTGATGATGACAATTATAAAGTTGACTTGTCATTATCACAAGGTCAGAAGTTAAGCTTATCCGGATTCCCTGATTACAATCAGTGGTGGATTGATCCCGATTTCTTTATTCGTGGTGATGACGGCAAGCTGGAATTTTTGCCTTTAAGCGGAAATTATCGTGTTATAGCAAACTTTAAACACAAGTATTTTATCGTTGAGGCATTGAAAGACGGTAATCCGGCTTCTCTTCAGTCTGATGGCACTGGTGCTATCTGGATTATTGGTGATGGTATAGGAAAACCCGGTGTTGCTCAGAACCAGGTTAGCTGGAATACAGATAAAGCTCTTTATATGTCACAAATTCAACCTAAAAAATATCAGGTTACTGTAATTGCTGGTACCTCTATTGCGACTAACAATATAAACTTCAAATTCTTCCATCAAAAAGGTTGGGGTGGAGAATACGGAAGCACTACAATTTCCACAACGAGTGATGTAATCCTCATCGGAAATGGAACTAACGGAAGAGACAATGGTAATTTAGGCCTGGTAGAGGGTCGAACTTTGGAAACAGGCGCAACCTATGTATTTACCGTAGATGTTACCGAGGGTATTGCAAAAGCTGTGCTTACTGTTGTCAAGAAGTGATAACCTTGTAATTGATGAGATAATACCATGAGATTAATTCTTAGTTTATTGCTATTTTGTTCGTTGCCCTTTCATTTGTGGGGCAACGAACCCCCAGGTGGAAAAGCGGTGAAAAACCCTTTTGTCACTATAAAAGGTCAAGATCTGCTGTCTCCAGACGGGAGTAAGTTGTTGATCAGAGGAACTAATTTGGGCAATTGGCTTAATCCCGAAGGCTATATGTTTAAATTTAGTAAAACGAATTCTCCACGCTTTATCAATGAGATGTTTTGTGAGATGGTAGGGCCCGACTTTACAGCCCAATTTTGGCAGGCCTTTAAGGATCACTACATTACCCGTGAAGACATTCAGTTCATTAAGCGTACGGGTAGTAATACTGTTCGTTTACCTTTTCACTATAAGCTGTTTACGGATGAGGATTATATGGGCCTGACCGCAAAACAGGATGGATTTGCCCGAATTGATTCTGTTGTAAGGTGGTGTCGTGAAGCAGGGCTTTACCTTATCCTTGACATGCACGATGCGCCGGGTGGACAAACAGGAGATAATATTGATGACAGTTATGGATATCCGTGGTTATTTGACAGTTCGGCTAGCCAGCAATTGTTTTGTTCTATCTGGAAGAAAATTGCAGCGTATTATCAAAATGAACCTGTTATTTTGGGTTATGAGCTTATAAATGAACCCATTGCACCCTACTTTACAAATGTTGAAGAGTTGAATGCAAAACTCGAGGGCATTCATAAAATGGCCGTTGCCGCTATCCGCCAAGTTGACAAGAAACACATCATACTATTGGGAGGGGCTCAATGGAATGGCAATTTTAAGCCATTTAAAGATGCTACTTACGACGATAAACTGATGTACACATGTCATCGCTACGGAGGTGAACCAACCAAGGAAGCTATACAAGCCATCATTAACTTTAGAGATAGTGTGAATTTACCTATGTATATGGGGGAAATTGGTCATAACACAGATGAGTGGATGCACCGTTTTTGTAAAGTGATGGAAGAAAATAATATTGGTTGGACATTTTGGCCATATAAGAAGATGGATAATTCTGCTTTTGTGGGTATAACTCCTCCAGCTCATTGGGATTTGGTGACTCAGTTCTCGGAATCAAACAGAGCATCTTACAAGGATATTCGAGATAGTCGTCCTGAGCAGGAACTGGCGAAAAAGACAATGATGGATTTCATTGAGGCTTGTAAATTTAAGAATTGTGTTATACAAAAAAGTTATATAGAGGCATTGGGACTATCTGTTCAATAAAGAATTAATTATTAACGTATTAGTTTATGAAAAAGATAAAAAGTTTTTTTTGGGGTGTTTCACTCTTCGCGCTGCCTGTTTTTGCACAGCAGAAGCCAGCGTATCTGGATGTTGACAAGCCTATTGAAGTAAGAGTGGAAGACGCGTTGAGGCGGATGACACTGGAAGAAAAAGTGGCCATGACACATGCACAGTCTAAATTCAGTTCGCCGGGAGTTCCCCGCTTGGGAATTCCCGAGAATTGGATGACCGACGGGCCGCATGGCATCCGAGCCGAAGTACTTTGGGATGAATGGTATGGTGCCAACTGGACAAATGATTCTTGCATCGCCTTTCCGGCCTTGACTTGTTTGGCGGCTACATGGGATACCGAGATGTCGGCTCTTTATGGGAAAAGTATCGGTGAAGAGGCCCGATATCGCAATAAGAACGTGCTGTTGGGACCGGGTGTAAACATATACCGTACACCACTTAACGGTCGTAATTTTGAATACATGGGAGAAGATCCTTATCTTGCTTCAAGGATGGTGGTTCCCTATATCCGTGAAGTTCAGAAAAACGGTGTTGCCGCTTGTGTGAAACACTTTGCGCTCAATAATCAAGAGATATACAGAGGACATATCAATGTGCAGATTGACGACCGCGCTCTTCACGAAATTTATTTGCCTGCATTTAAAGCAGCTGTGCATGAAGGACAAGCGTGGGCTATCATGGGGTCGTACAATAAATACAAAGGCGAACACTGCTGTCACAATCAGTACCTGCTCAATGATTTGTTGAAGCGCGACTGGGGTTTTGACGGGGTAGTGGTGTCCGATTGGGGCGGTGTGCATGATACCAAAGAAGCTATTTTTAATGGGCTCGATATGGAATTTGGAAGCTGGACCAATGGTTTGAACTGGGGGCAAAGCAATGCCTACGATAATTATTACCTAGCCCATCCTTATTTGAATTTGATTAAAAAGGGCGAAGTCACCGAAAAAGAACTGAATGATAAGGTCCGCCGCATTCTTAGGTTGGTATTCAGAACCAATATGGCTAAGGAACGTCATTTTGGCTCTTTCGGTACCGAAGAACATGCCTTAGCCGGACGTACCATTGCTCAACAAGGTATTGTACTCTTGCAAAACAAGAAAAATGTGCTGCCTGTTGATGCGTCGAAAGTGAAGCGAGTGCTGGTTGTTGGCGAGAATGCAGTGAAACGGATGACTGTGGGCGGTGGCTCCTCTTCGCTTAAGGCAAAATACGAAGTTTCTCCGCTCGAAGGCATCAAGGCTCGTTTGGGAGATGGAGCGGAAGTTATTTATTCGCCGGGATATGCGTCTCCGGCAGTGAAAGAACAAGATGTGTTAGGAGCAGAAGAGCCTGATAAAATGGAAATTGACGCCGATGCATTGCGAAATGATGCGGTGAAATGGGCCAAAGATGCAGATGTAGTCTTCTTTGTGGGTGGTTTAAACAAGAATGATGGTCAAGACTGCGAAGGCAACGACCGGAGTTCGCTGAGTTTACCCTACGAGCAAGATCAACTGATTGCCGAGTTGGCAAAAGCAAACCCTAACACCGTAGTTGTTATCATATCGGGCAATGCTGTTGCCATGCCCTGGGTGAAACAAGTTCCTGCAATTGTTGAGGCTTGGTATAGTGGCACTGAGGCGGGTAATGCATTGGCATCTATTCTGTTTGGTGATGTCAATCCATCGGGTAAGTTACCTTTTACTTTCCCTGCGAGACTCGAAGACAATGGTGCACATGCATTGGGTGAGCATCCCGGCGACAGCATAAACGTGAAGTACAATGAAAGTATTTTTGTTGGCTACCGTTGGGCTGATAAGCAGAAAAAGACCAAGCCGCTGTTCGCATTTGGCCATGGATTGAGTTATACCACCTTTGCATACGGTAAAGCTACTGCCACTAAAAAATCACTTACTGCTGATGAAACAATTACATTCACTGTTCCGGTAAAGAACACCGGTAGCCGTGAAGGTTCTGAAGTTGTTCAGTTGTATATCGGTGATAAGAAATCGGCTTTACCTCGCCCCATCAAGGAGTTAAAAGGCTTTAGTAAGGTGAAGCTTGCCCCGGGCGAAGAGAAGATGGTCAGCTTTACAATAGATAAAACCGACCTTAGCTATTTCGATGATACTCAAAATAGATGGGTTGCCGAACCGGGTGTTTTCGAAGCTTTTGTTGGGGCTTCATCGGCTGATATAAGAAGTACCGTTTCTTTTGAATTGAAGTAATCTGCCACGCAGATAATGATGAAGGGGCTATCCGAAACATTGGATAGCCCCTTGCTTTATTATAATTGCTGGTTGCAAAACTTTTTGTAGACCCGGGTGTAGGGCATTTGTACACCCGGATCTACAGACCGTGTACATGGGGGTGTATAAACTGTGTACATCGGGGTGGATACAAAAATTGCTCACCTGCAAAATAAATCGCAGAAGCATGCTGATTATAAAGCTTATATATAGGAGATAAATAGAGATCTATTCATAAGGAATCACTACCAAAAAAGTTGGTGACACTTGGTGATACTTGGTGAGGCTTTTTTTTAGCAAAGTATCACACATAAAAATCTGATAATCAGAGTGTTGCAAGGTTGGTGATACTTGGTGATACTTTTTTTCATTCATTTTATGAGGACGGGGTGACCTAAGTTCAAGTTGTAAATGCGACACCTGGCTGAGGATTTAGTTATAAAGCTAT